>JADMIO010932590.1_pt1 | contig 70832 bp, 58 predicted proteins | sample 8958161 | NCBI WGS metagenome assembly JADMIO01 (sample SAMN16585339, study PRJNA669376) | soil metagenome | isolation source: Crop rotation soil | place: USA: Cullars Rotation, Alabama | collected 2011 | reverse complement strand
GCCGCGACTTCAAGTCACGTGAATTCCAAGCTTCGGATCCCACTGTGCTGGAAAGTATCACGAGACCATTCCAGCTCGCGAGCACCTTGTCGTCGCGGAACGGCTTCTCGCGTTTCTCGCGGGTCGCGAGCATGCGGGCGATGACGACATCGAGACAACCCTCGATTTCGCTCTCCTTCTGGCCGAGGTCCTGGGCCAGTGCCGCGATGCTCTCCTGTTCGGCCAGGACCGTCGCCCCGGTCGATTCGAAATTGCCCGCTTGGGTGATGCCAAAGTAGCGGATCGCGATGTCCGCGAGGAGCGGCTGGTCGGCGAATAGGGCTCGGACCTCCTTGTGGGTCCAAACGAAGAACTTCCCTTCCTCACCTTCCGAGTCGGCGTCTTGCGCTGAGTAGAAGCCCCCCTCGGGACTCTGCATCTCGCGGAGCAGGTAGGTTCCGATATCGCTCGCGGTTGCTGCATACCGCTCGTCCCCGAACGCCCGGTAGGCGTCGGCGTACAGCTTGAGCAGGAGCGCGTTGTCGTAGAGCATCTTCTCGAAGTGAGGCACGAGCCACCGCTCGTCGGTCGAGTAGCGGTGAAAGCCCCCACCAAGGTGGTCCCAAATCCCCCCCCGACGCATCGAATCGAGCGCTAGCCGTACGCGTCCGGCTGCGGCCCCATCGCCATCCTCGATCGCCCGTCTCATCATCACGTCGAGGCACATCGTGTTGGGGAATTTCGGCCGCGTGCCGAAACCCCCGTGGCGGTCATCGAATCGAGTCGACAGCTTAGTCGTCGCGCGCTCGAGGAGGTCGAACCCGGGCACGTACGATTCCGCTCCGGCCCCCGCGCGCTCCCCGACGCGCGCGATTGCCTCGGTGAGCTCTTGTCCCGTGCGCTCGACATCCGCGCGCTTCATGCGATACGCCTCGCCGACCGATTCCAAGACGCGCGGGAAGCCGGGCATTCCGTAGCGGTCGGCAGGAGGAAAGTACGTGCCGGCAAAAAACGGACGTTGATCCGGGGTCAAGAACACGGTGAGCGGCCAGCCTCCGGAGCGCCCCATCAACTGAACGACCCGCTGGTAGATGTGATCGAGGTCGGGCCGCTCTTCGCGATCGACCTTGATCGACACGAATGACTCGTTCATGAGACGCGCGGTGTCGACATTTTCGAACGACTCGCGCTCCATGACGTGGCACCAGTGACAGGCCGAGTAGCCGATCGAAAGTAGAATCGGTTTGTCTTCGGCTTTGGCCCGGGCGAGTGCCTCCTCGCCCCACGGATACCAGTCGACGGGGTTGTGAGCGTGCTGCCTCAAATAAGGGGACGCCTCGCGCGCGAGGCGGTTGGGGCGGCGATCGGACATGGAGTTCTCTTGCAGCGTACGCTCTATGGCTGCAAGGTCCGAGGGGAGAGGCTGCCCTTGGTCCGTAGACCGCCCGGCGCTCGCGGACACGAACGCCGGCGGGGGTTCGTCGCTCGGCCGCTCAGGACCGCCGAGCCCTGCCTCTGCTTTGCCGCCGAGCGGCGCTGGTAGCCCGACTGCGGCTCGTACGATTGGGCCGTGCGGTGGCGCTCTGCCTTGCTTGGCGCGAAAGCGCTTGCCGCGAGGCCGACGCGCGCGGCTCCTTCTTGAGCGCTTTGGTGGAGGCTCGCGATCGCTTCGCCGCGGGCTTGCGCCGTCCGGCCGACGGGCCCGGCTTGGACGAGGCAACGGCGCGCTTTCGGGGTGTTCCGCTGGCCTTGCCTTTCCGGGGGGGGCCGAGCTTGACGCCCGCACGTCGCGCTTTCGAAAGTCCGATCGCCACGGCCTGCTTCGCAGACCGCGCGCCGTGCTTGCCTTCGCGGATGTGGTGTATTTCTTCACGCACGAACTCGCCGGCCTGCGTCGTGGGGGCTTTGCCCTGTCGCTTGGCGTTACGCGCACGCTCTATCGTCTTCTTTTCAGGCATGGTTGGTTCCTTTCGCGCTGCTCTATTCGGTGGTGCACTCGAAGAACGTGCACGGCCCAGGTGCGTCTCTCTAAAATACCCGTGCTCGTGCCGGGATCCTTGGTCAGGGAGGCGACGCCGTGGACTGCGCACGCTACGTCCTATGTTGAGTGCTCACGCCATCCGGAGGCAGATCTCGGGCCAACGGCTGTTGATTCGACGCCGTATCGAGCTTGCGCGGGTGGAGTCGGACTGCTCCGAAAATCGATGAAACGCGGACGAGTCCCGCTCGTTGCTGGCCCACAAGCTCTCTAGGTAGATCGACGAGATCGGACAGCGCGTGGCCGTCGGTTCGCGCAGCGCGAAAGCCCGTGTCTGCTCATTGCTGCCCAATCGGCTGAGCATGCGCGCTTCGAGTCTCTCCACCGAGACATCGGGGCTCATGTAGGTGCTCGCTGTCCGAACGCTACAGAGTTTGCGCAAAATTCCGAGCGCACGGCCCGGTGAGCCGCGCGGAGCGTCGCAAGACACTGCCCTTAGGGATGCCCTGCGCACGCCGAGGCTTCGTCTGATAGCTTGGTGGGCGCGACTGAACTGCGAACAGAGGAGGTTCTTTCATGTTGCAGAGCGCGAGCAATCGGGGGCCGGCGCGAGTCGCGGGATGGGTGTTCGGGAGTCTCGCCATGGCCCTCGGGTGCTCGGGGGTCCCGGTGGATCATCCATCGGGCGAAGACGAGCCGGTGGGGGCGGTCAGTGGAGAGCTCGTGGTCTACGTGGCCCGCTATCCGGACGCGCGCAGCGAGCGGCGTTACTACTTGCGGAGGGCCGACGGGACTAATCAGCGGCTCTTGTTCGATGCCCCGCCAACCCTCATGCCGAGGGGCCGGGTGCAGGTCGTCGGTGACAACCTGGGGGACGCCCTCCACGTTACGTCGTATCGCGCGCTTTCGCCGTCGGGGGAAATCGGTAGCTCTTCGGCGGCCGTCGCCACAGCGAAGCCGGAACAACCTACCAACGTCGCCGTCGTGCTCGTCGATACCGGCAAGGGGGTCGACCTCACCGTCGACCAGGCGAAGGCCAAGTACTTCACCGGCCCGTCGTCCACCGCCGCCTATTACAAGGAGATCTCGTACGGGATCACCACGTTCACCGGGGACGTGTACGGACCGCTGAAGTACACGTTTTCCGGTTGCGCCGACGGCACGATGGACAAGATGGCCAACGCGCTTCGCGGGCAGATCCCGAAGACGTACGACCACTACGTTTTTTACTTCAACGACAAATCGACTTGCGACTGGTCGGGGCTTGGAGCGGTTCAATCGCGCCAGGACCCGGCACAGGACTCTTGGTACAACGGCGATTCCGGATGTGTCGTGCTTGCCCAAGAAATTGGACACAATTTCGGCTTGCAGCACTCGTCGTCGCTCGACTGCGGAAGCGCGGTCCTCTCGGACAATCCGAACGGCTGTCAGTTCGACGAATACGGCGATCCGTACGACCCCATGGGCGACGGCTGCTTTCACATGACCATGTTCCAAAAGGGATACATGGGCTGGCTCGGCGGGTGTAACAGCGTTCGGGTCACCTCGAGCGGCACCTTCAACCTGGTTCCGATGGAACAGGCGTGCGACGGCATCCAGACCCTGCAAGTCAAAATGCCGAAGACTCGTCCCATCACTCTCAACGATGACGAAAAGCTCGCGTACTACTATGTCGAGCTTCGCGCTCCGGTCGGATTCGATCAGAAGCTCGCTACCCCGAAAGTGTTCCTGCATGTAGGGCCCGACTACCCGAAGCAGAACGACGCTAGCTTCCATCCCTATCTGCTGAACCCCTCGCCAGGCTCCAAGATCGGAAGCGTGCCGGTCGGCAAGACCATCACCGACGCGGCGGGTGGGGTGAGCATCACGGTCGTGTCCGTCGACGCAACCAAGGCGACGATCAAGGTCGACATCCAGAACGGCTCTGGGGCACCCGCGTGCATCGATGGCACTACCCTCACCGGTGGAGGTCCGGCGAGCTGCAACGGAACGACGAACGGAACCGGAGGCGGTGCGGGGGCGGGCGGAGCGGCCGGGTCGGGCGGGGGGGGCACGAATGGTTCGGGCGGTACCAACGGCTCGGGCGGCACCAATGGCTCGGGTGGTGCGACAGCGAGCGGCGGAGCTGCAGGCCAAACCGGGGATCCGGGATCGGGCGGAGCTGCGGGCAACGTGGGAAGCGGAGGTGGGGCGGGGAGTAGCGGCGATGGCGGCTCGGGCGGTGCAACTGAAACCGGCGGCAGCGGGCCGGGCGGAAGCAACAACGAGGCTGGCGGGTCCGGAGGTTTCGAGCAGGGGGTCGGCGGCGGAAGCGAACGAACCGACGCGCCCCCCGGCCTCCGAGCAAAATCGCAAGGCCCCGCCGACATCGTTGGAGGGTGCTCATGCCGCATGACCCCGGCCAAGCCATTCGGCGCAGGGCCGCTTGCGCTCGGGGGCATCGTGATGGCGATGGCGCGGCGGCGTGGCCGCCGACGAAGTGAGGCGGTCCGCGGATGAGAATTGGGCGCTGGGCGGGCGCGACCATCGCATGCAGTGCGGCCGTCGTTGCTTCGCTCATCGCCACCCCGGTCGCGCGGGCCAACGGGCGCTTTCCCCGCGCCGAACGCTTGATCGAGGATCCGCGCGATCCTAACCATCTCCTTCTCGCGGCCACCTATGGGATCGTTCTCACGACCGATCGGGGCGCGCATTGGTACCACCTCTGTGAAAAGGGATTTTCGCTGAGGGATGGTTACTCTGGCGATCCGATCCTCGAACGCACCGAGAAGGGGACGGTGCTGGTCGGCGTCGAGACGAGCGTGCAGGTCGGCAGTGCCGACGCCTGCACTTGGACCCCTTCGCTGGCCGCCGACGGGCAGACCATCGTCGATCTCACGGTCTCGCGCCAAGGGACAGGATCGATCGTGGCTCTCGCTACCGGTGTCGTGGACGGGGGCATCGTCAATGTGCTCGAAGAATCGGCCAACGAAGGAGCGAGCTTCGGCATCCTCGGCTCCCCGCTCCCGCTCGATACGGTGTACACGGTCGACATCGCCCCATCGGACGCTTCTCGTATCTACGTAACGGGGCTCGACAAAGACCAACGAGGCCAGTTGCTGGTCTCGGTCAATCACGGATCGTCGTGGACTGCTCACGACATCCCGGGCACCAACGTCGACGAAGCGCCTTACATCGCGGCCGTGCACCCGCACGATCCGAGCATCGTGTACGTGCGCACGAATTCGTGGACCAACCGCGACGTCGTTGCCACAGCCAACGATGCGCTGCTCTACACGAGCGACGAAGGAAAGACCTGGAAGGAGGTCGTGCGCAAGCAGGCCAAGCTTCTCGGCTTCGCCTTGGCGCCCGACGCGAGCTCGGTCCTCGTCGGATATGGCGATCCGGTGCAATCGGCGCGACAGATCGATCGCGAGGTCATGGGGCTCTACAAGAGCCCGGTGCCGAATTTCTCGTTCACGAGAATGGCCACCGGGTCGGTCACCTGTCTCGCGTGGACGCACACGGGAATGTACGCCTGCATGCCCGAACGACAGGTTGGTTTTCAACTCGGTTTCGCGGAGAGCGCGGACCTGGTCGGCGATCGATGTAGCCTTGCGCCGCTCTTGCGTCTGCGCGACGTCGCTGGTCCCCTCGCGTGCCCGGGCGGATCGAGCGGAGCCTTGTGCGCCGCCGATTGGCCCTCCGCCTGCAACGTCCTTGGCGCTTGCGACACGAGCGGTACGGGAACCGAGGCAGGCTGTATTGCTCCGCCGGCCAGTGACGGAGCGGTCGACGAGACCGGCATTGTCGAGCCAGGCGACGGAGAGACAGCCGGTGCCGGAGGGCAAACGACGGGTCCTGGCGACGGAACGATCACGGGCGACGGTGGGGCCGGGTTGGAAGCGGGGGCAGCGGGCAAGGGGGAGGGCGCGGACCACGGCGGCGCCGATCGCAGCGGAGGAGCTTGCGCCTGCAGCACGCTCGGCAAGGGTGCGTCCGACCGCTCGGACCATGGTTCCGCCTGGCGCTGGTGGCTTGCATTCGGCTTGCTGGCAGGCGTGGTGCGAGCCCGGGGCGGGCGACATGCACGGGCGCGGTATGGCACTCTTCGGTGAATGCCGGGGCTCTCGGGACCATGAACCGCAAACAACCTCTGCTTGGCTCTCACTCTGGATCGCCGCGGACCCTGCGCGACGTGCAGCGGAAGATTCTGTTCGCCATCGCCGAGCGAGAGTGCACGCTGGTGCAGTTGCGCCGCCAATTCGAGGCCTTGCCCAACCACCGGCGGATGCTGCAGGGGCCGCGGCTCACCGCGTGGGTGGCGACGCTCGTGTCGGGAGGCTACATGACCGCACCCATCGGAAAGAAGCTGAAGCTCACCCCCGCGGGTAGGCAGGCGGCAGAGATCTTGGGAGACGAATTAGGGGTCCCGATTCGCGCGAAGGCCAAGCGGGCGGCCCGCTAGCGCTACGGGGTTGCGGCTCCCGCGTCTTCCGCCTGGACGGTGACACTGGCGGCTTGTTTCTCCGCTCCCGCGTCTGCGGCAAGACCCTTCACGCCGAGTGTCACGTCGAGCAAGACGCTCTCCGCCGGAATCACCTTGATGACCCGCCTTTCTTCGGGGGCCTTGGGGTGCTTTAGCGTCACGTAATGGGTGCCTCCGGCGAGCGGAATGGGGCGCGCAAAGGGCGTGGTATCGATCTTTTGCCCATCCACGATGACTTCGGCCCAGGGGCGCGCGACCACGCGCAGAAAGCCCGGCCTGGTCGGCATGAGCTCGAGCGCTCCCTTCTTGCCGCTCGTGTCGTCCTCCAGCTTGCGAGCCTGCTGAATGACCACGCCCCCCGCGAGTGCCAAGAGCAGGATGGCAAAGTATCCGCGCGCTGCCGGCCATAGCGAAGCGCGGGCTGCTTCGAGCGTGATGCTTACCTGCGTGTCGCGCGGCTTCGCCACCGCGTCCAGGATCTTGGCCCGTACCAGCTCGGCGGTAATGAGCTCGGCCGACGTGGAGGCGGTCTCGCCGCGCACGAAGCCGTCGAGCAACTGCGCCACTTCGCGTGCGCTGGCGAAGCGGTCGCTAGGCACTTTCTCGAGACAGCGAAAGATGATTCGTTCGAGCGGACGCGGTACGCGCGAAACGCTCGCCGACAGCGGCGGGGGATCGGAATGTCGGATGCGCTGCGCGGTCGCTTTGGTGTCGGGAGCGTCGAAAGGGCGCACCCCGGCGAGCAACTGATAAAGAACGATGCCGAGCGAAAAGATGTCGGTGCGAGGGTCGATGGGCTCGCCCAGAATCTGCTCCGGTGACATGTATGCCGGCGTGCCGAAGGTAGACCCTGCTTCGAGCGGCTCGGGCGACGACGGGACGCGATCATCGTGCGCGATGCCGAAATCGACGAGCTTAATCTTGCCCCTCTTGGACACGAGGATGTTGGACGGCTTGATGTCGCGGTGAATGACTCCACGCTCGTGCGCGTGAGACAGTGCGCGGGCCACTTCGACCCCGATCGTGGCGACGGTGAGAGCGTCCAGCCTCCCCGCTTTTTCCAGGACCTCGGCGAAGCTGACCCCATCGATGTACTCGAGCACGAGCCACATCGCGTCTTCGGTTCGGACGAAATCGTAGAGCTCGAGAATGTTTTCGTGGTGGAGGGCCGCGAGGAGCTCGGCTTCGCGCGCAAGGTGTGCGGCGAAGGGAGAAGTCGGCGCGATGGTCGGCCGAAGCGCCTTCAGCGCGACGTGGCGGCCGAGAGGCTCCTGCAGGGCGTGGTACACGTCGGTGAGCGGTCCGGACGCGATTTGCTCGACCACGCGGCAGTTACCGAAGACCTCGATGATGCTCGCCACGGGCCGAATCTACCACCGGGCGGACGAATAGGGCGCCTTCATCTCGAGCTCGAAGATGGCGCCGACCCCCGTCGCCTGCTAGAAATCGGCTCGAGTGCGCACCACCCCCAAGCCTCGGATCATCGAAGAGCGGCTTGCCGCCGAGATCGGGCGCATGGACAAGCAGGCGCCGCTCCGGATCGCCCTCGCTTATCCATCCCCGTATTCCGTTGGCATGAGCTCGCTCGGCTACCAGCGGATCTACCGCTCCATTCAGGAAACCGACGGGATGGCGTGCGAGAGGTGCTTTCTGCCCGACGATGCGGCGCCCGGCCAGTCGTTCGAGGCTCCGGTGACCTACGAGTCTCGAACCCCGCCCAGCGCGTTTCCCATCATGGCGCTCTCGGTTGCCTACGAGCTCGAGATCGCCGGCGTCATCATGATGCTCGAATCGTCGGGCATCCCCCCGTTGTCCGAGGACCGCGACGAGAGTCACCCGTTCATCCTTGCCGGGGGGCCGCTCACGTTCAGCAATCCAGTGCCTCTCGCCCCGTACGCCGATGCGGTCATTGTCGGTGAGGCCGAATCGCTGATCATCCCGGTGCTGACGACGATCGCCGGCGCATCCTCGCGTGCCGTTGCGCTCGAGGCACTCGCGCGGATGCCCCACGTATTCGTCCCCGCGTTGCACGGAGAGTCGCTTCCGTCGGTCGCTCAATGCGAGGACGACTTGCTTCCGGCCTGGGCCCCCATTCGGACGCCCAATACCGAGCTCTCCAACATGTTTCTCATCGAGGCGGAGCGCGGGTGCTCGCGCGGATGCACGTACTGCGTGATGCGCCGCTCCACCAATGGCGGCATGCGGATCGTCCCGAAGGAGCGGCTGCTCGAGCTCATCCCCGCCGATGCGCGGCGTGTCGGCCTGGTCGGCGCGGCGGTGAGCGATCATCCGAAAATCGTCGAAATCGTGAGCACGCTGGCGGAGCGAAACGTCGAGGTCGGCCTGTCCAGTCTGCGCCCCGATCGCCTGAACGATGCGTTCGTCGCTGCCCTGAAGGCCGCCGGTTACCGGACTCTGACCACAGCCATGGACGGTCCGAGCGAGCGCATCCGCGAGAAGCTCGAGCGCAAAGCTCGAATCCGCCATCTCGAGCGGGCCGCCGAGCTCGCGCGCGCTCATACGCTGCAGCGGCTCAAGCTGTACTTGATGATCGGGCTGCCCGACGAGACCAATGACGACATCGACGAGTGCGTTGCGCTGACGACCGAGCTCAGCAAGCGGATTCCGGTGTCGCTCGGGATCGCCCCGTTCTGTGCCAAGCGCAACACGCCGCTCGATGGTCAGCCGTTCGCGGGGATCGACGTGGTACGCGCTCGCCTCGACCGGCTCAAGCGCGGGCTTCGCGGGCGGGCGGAAGTCCGCTCCACCAGTGCGCGCTGGGCGTGGGTCGAGTACGTGCTGGCGCAAGGCGGCGCCCGCGAGGGGAGGGCCATCCTCGACGCGGTCCACGACGGCGGGAGCTTCGCGGCCTATCGGAAAGCGTTCGAACGGCTGGGGCCGCGGCGGCCGCGCGACGCGGGTCCTCGGCGCTTGCCGACCGCCCCCCCGTAAAAGAGGCGTGCTACAACGTGGCCGGCATGAAGCTCGGTCAGCTTGCGCAGATTGCGTTCATCATCCTAGCGGGTCTTTCCGTGTACACCTTCGTGTCCATGGCCAAGGACGCGGAGGCGAGGCGCGCATGCGTGCCACTCTGCGCGATGCGACCCAACTACGCGGGGACCAATCGGACCGCGCCCGACTTCGAGCTCTCGACCCTCGATGGGAAAAAGGTTCGGCTTTCGGCGTACCGCGGCAAGACCGTGGTGCTGAATTTTTGGACGACCACCTGCAAGCCGTGCCTCGAGGAGATGCCGTCGCTCGCCGATCTCGCGAAGGTGTTGAAGAACCGAACCGACGTGGTGGTGTTGACGGTTTCGACCGATTCCGAGCGGGCCAACGTGGAGACCGCACTGTCGTCGATCTTGCGGGAGAAGCCTCCGTTCTCGGTCATGCTCGACCCCGAGTCGGACATCGTCGGGGCGAAGTATGGAACCCACCTCTTCCCAGAGACTTGGATCGTCGACCCCAAAGGGGTGATTCGGGCCAGGTTCGATGGGGCCCGCGATTGGTCGAACGCGATGATTCTGGATTTGATCGAGACGTTCCAAAAAGCTGGTGCGTGCGGCGTAGAGTTTCAGGGCGGGGTGCCGACCGGCCCCGGCGCGGAGATTTGCGAGGATTCGGGGGCGGCGAGCTAGGGCGGCAGGCTGGTCCCGTCGAGCAATGCCGAGCAGACGGTTCTAGCTCACAAGCTGCTGGCGAAGCCCTCGTAAGCCGCAATGATCTTCTCCCAACGGCGATTCGCTTCGTCGTCGATTTTCTGCCGGTGTATGTCGGCGTCGAGCCAGCGAATGGTCTCGAGAACTCCATCTCGAAGCGATGTCTTGCCCGAAAATGTGGGTACGAATCGCTTGATTTTTGCGTTGTCGAACACCGTGCTGTGAATCTTGTCTCCGAGCAGCGTGCCCTCGTCCTTCGGTGAGGCTCGTGCGATGAGATCGGTGGCCATGTGGAGCAGGGACGGTGCGGCCCCGGCGGCGCGGCCAATCTCCTCGTAGATCTGGTTCCACGTGAGGACTTCGTCGGATGTGATGTGAAATGCTTCCCCGATCGCACTTTTTTGGCCGAACAAACCCACCACACCTTCTGCGAAATCGGTGCTGTGAGTGACCGTCCACAGGCTCGTGCCGTCGCCTGGGACAACGACCTTCCGGCCTCTGCGCATGCGATCCACGATGGTGTAGGGAGTGCCCCAGCTGCCGATCCAGATCGGCAATCGGGTTGGGCCGTAGGTATGCGATGGGCGCACGATGGTGACGGGAAATCCCGTGCCCTGGTGGGCCTCGAGGAGAAGCTCTTCACAAGCGATCTTGTCGCGCGCGTATTGCCAATAGGGGTTGGAGAGGGGCGTTTCCTCGGTGACGAGGTAGCCGCGCGAAGGCTTTTGGTACGCGGCCGCGGAGCTGATGAAGACGTAGTGGGCGGTCTTGCCTCCAAAAACTCGCACGTCTTGCGCCGCGTGCTCGGGCAGGTAGCCGATCCACTGCACGACGACGTCGAAGCTCGTGCCTTTCGTGGCCTCCTCTACCGCTTGCGGATTGCGCGCGTCGGCGCGCACGACCCGAACCCCCTCGGGCAAGGCAGCGTCTTGGGTCGCGCCGCGTGTCAAAAGGCAGACCTCGTGACCCAACCGAGCGGCAAGCTCGGTGCATGCCGCGCTGATGTTCCCGGTGCCCCCGATGAATAGGATTTTCATGGTCCGATGACCTTCTACCATTCGCACCCCTGTGGGAGGTCGGGCGCGTGCATCGCACCCCTGGCCCAATCGAAAAACATCGATCAAACCCGCAGAAAATTCCAATTCTCAAAAAGCCCGCCGTTAAACCCAGTGTGGCGAATCGCAGTCTGCTCGTCCGGTGGTGCCTGGCGCTCCCGGTCCTTTTCGGCGGCTGTTCGCAGGAGATAGCGTCCGCGCCCACCGGTGGGTCGTACGGCATGGTCTCGGAAGAGCCGTCGTCAGACCACACGTCCGACGGGTCGAGTGGCGGAGCGGTTACCGCCGCCGCCTCGCCGGCGAGCCCCGTGTCGACTGCAGACGCGTGTGCGAACCCACAGAGCTGGAGGGCGAGCCACGACTTCTCGTTCGAGGCCTCGAATGCCGCGCCTCGCTTCGCGGAGGCGATCAACCCGCTCATCCGTGCGACCGACGCTTCGCCGTTTGCGATCAGCAACTACATGGCCCCCGGTTGCATCTGGAAAGTCGCGTTCTCGGCACTGGATGACGGAGCGGCCTCCGGTCCCCCCGAGCACGCAGTCACATTCACTGAAATGTTTCGCCATCCCGCGGGCCTGTGGACCGTCGCCCCCCAAACGTCGGGATGGATTCGGCTGGTCGATGCGCACGGCCAGACGGTTTGGATTCCATTGGCCCGGGTGACCGGCTCTGCGGTCTACGGAGGGGCGACCGACTGCAGCTCTCTCGGGTCGGCCAAGGCGTCGGGCGTGATCCCCTTCTCGGCGAGCGCGCTCCACTTGGCCATCCCAGCCGGCGACACAACGCTGGGCGATTTGCTCGGTCCCCCAGACTCCAGCGATCCCCCTGGCTGGGCCGTCCGCTTCTCCTTCTCAGCCAATTCCGACCACTAAGCCTGGTCTTCGCCAAAAAGGCGCGCCCGAGTAGGCAATTCGTCTACATTGTGGCAGTCTACTGTCCTCCGTAAGTGACCTCCGGGTCATCAGGGAAGATGCGCGGCAGTCGGCTTACCCCATGGATCCTCGCGGTGAGCCTTACGGCTTGCACCTCGGGTTCCGATCATCCCCCGACCGGCGGGTCGTCTGGGCCAACGGGCGGCGGCATGGGCGGGGCGGCTCCGACCGATGCAGCGGTCGACGGTCGCGGTGGGGCGTCGGTGGGAATCAGCGGCGGCTCTTCGGGAATGGCTGCGTCGGATGCGGCGAGCGTTACCAACGACGACGCGGCCGGGGCGCTCTTGGACGGCTCTCTCGTCGTCGTGCACGGCGACGCGAGCGCAGCGGCATGTGCCCATGACCGGGCCACTTTGGGTAGCCGTGACCTCCTGGCGGGCGGATCGACGCCCGAACACTTCGCAGAAGCTTACAACGCGGAGCTCTCCAACCTCACCACGGGAGGTCCTTTTCTCCTCGTGCTCTCGGGGGTCAACGACGGGTCCGTAGCCGCCAAAGTGGCCACGCTCGGCGCGCTCAAGACGACGCCCAAGGGAAGTGCGTTTGCCGAAACTCCGGCCGAAGTGCCTTTCACCATGCCGGCGGCGCGCTCGGTGCGGATCGCGAAGAACGCGACCACCTTCGAGCTTGGGTTCGATGCCCAGGCTCCGGATGCCGGGGCCCTCGTCCCGGTGGTCTCCGTCGAGTTGACCGGCAAACTCTCCAGCGGGTGCAGCGCGCTGACCACCAACCTGAAGCTCTTGATTCCAGTGAGCAGCAGCGCAGTCGCTTTCCACGGATCGACCATCGGTGCGCTCATGGGGCCGCCCAGCGAGGCGGTTCACGGAGGAGCGAACGACGCGTGGCCGCTCGAGCTTGCGGGTACCGCGTCACGGGTATTCACGGTGGTCCTCGGCGACGGGGGGCCGGCAGAGCTATGAAGATCCGGCTCTTTTTGACGCTCGCCTCGATGATGGGGGCACTCGCTGGGTGTAACAGCGACCCAAGGCCGCCGCTTGTGGGCGATGGCTACGATCCTGGCGCCGCGCGTCCGACCTGCATCGACCAGGATGGCGACGGCTATGGCCTGCACTGCTCGCTCGGCAACGATTGCGACGACACGAACGTCACCATCACGAACGGGTGCTACGTCTGTGCGCACGACGCGCCGGGGTGCCCGTGTGCGGTCGACCAGGCCCGCACCGCGTGTGGCAGGGTCAGCGTGGTCGTTGCCGGCCAGCCGACGTGCGCTTACGGCGAGAGCGTGTGTTCGCAGGGTACTTGGGGCGAATGTGTTCCCGATGGCAGAACCGTGCAGTCGGTGCGCGCGCCGAGGCACCCCGATGGGTTGGGCGTCGCCGCGCCATGCTCCGGCAACCCTTGCGACCCCTATTGCCAACAGTTTCCCGACACTCCTGACGACAGCCTCACCAAGCCCCCCGTTCTCGCTGGCACCGATGGCGGCCTGACCCTCACGCCGGTCGAAGGCGGTGCCCTGCCGCTGCTCCCCGACGGTCCGATGCCCGGCTACGTAAAAACGGCCATCGAGGACGCGGGCCTCGGGGTGGATGCTCAGGCAGGCCTCATCTACCACGAGCTCCCGCCGCCGGCGGTTGCGCACGACACGGTCGTTGCGACCAACGAGGTCAAGGCGATCGATGTGTACTTCCTGGAGAACAACACCGGCACCGTGAGCCGAGCAGAGTCCGCGCTCCGGGACAAGGTCCCGACTGCGGGGGGGACCATCGACCAGGTTCGTGCCGTGATACCGGACGCGTGGTTTGGCGTGGGTCGATTCGGGCAGTACGACTGGTGGCCCTGGAACGACAGCTACGATGTCTCGGTCGTGTTCGAGCATGTGTTGTCGACGACCGCAGACAAAACTGCCATCCAGAGTGCACTTGCCTGGGTCCGTAACCAGCACGTCGAGGCTCCGGCTTCGCCCCATTCCTTCATTCCCGCGCTCTATGGTCTTGCGACGACCGGCGGGTTACCCGCAAGCCCGGGGTGGTGGGTAGTGCCGCGGAGCGCCTGGTCGAGTGGGACGAGCGGTGAATCGGGCGCCTGCCCTCCAGGAAGGGTCGGGTACCCGTGCTTCCGGCGTAATGCGTTGCCGGTGACCGTCATTCTCGCCGACGCGCCGTCCGAAAATGGGCCCGGCGGGCAATACGCCTACGCACGCAATGATCACAGCAATGCCGTCTACGATGCGGCGGCCATCCCAGGCGCCAAGCTGTGGAAGTCGATCACGCCGACGAACGTGACCGGCAACGGAACCGAGGCCACCGCGTACACGATCGATCCCACCCAGTTTGGGATCTACACCGGAAGCACCACGACCTACGGCATTGCCAACCAGTATTGGCAAGGCGATTCCGATATCCAGTGCGACCACGGCCGAGGGGCCAGCGCGAAGAACGTCTTTTTCAAGTTCCATGCGGCAAAGCGCACGTGGTTCCATTTCGATACGGTCGGGTCCAGCTTCGAGGCCGTTCCTTACCTGTATCAAAGCAACGCGACGTACCTCGCCTGCAACGAATGGACGAACTTCATCGATTCACCAGAGTTCGTTCCTTCCAGCATCGATGGCGTGGTCGATCCGGGCGACTACTTTCTCGTCGTGGACGGCATCGCTGGAGCGGAAGGCAATTACGTGCTCCATGTCAATGCCATGCCTGACGGGGCGGCCACCGGACCGGTTGCCGAGCCCAATTACGAAGAGGCCGTTGCCGCGTACGGCGCGCTCGGTGGCAAGATCGTGGGAATCGACGGATCCGGATACAAGTGCGACGGAGGCTATAGCTCCTTCGTTCAGCGCAATACTGCCAATGCGCTGGAAAAGCTGGCCCGTGACACCGGCAGCGTCGACGCGGCCAACAACCCCTACCTGCTTTACTGGAACGCCTCGGGCGGGCTTTGCCATGCTGGCGATCCTCCGCTCGCCAAGCAGTTGGCCGACGCCATCGTTGGGGTTGCGACCTCGAGGGCCAACATCACCGCGGTCGCGATCGATACCGATGACGCGAAGGACTTCGACGGCCCTCCCGGCGGTTCCAACAACCTGACTCCAGGCAACATCGACGATGCGACCTTCGTCACTTCGCTGACCGCGGTGTCCACGGCGGAGACCGCGGCCAAGTGCCAACAGACGCTCGCCGACCGATTCATCGGCTGCCTACCCGGCACCCAGGCGAAGTTCCAAGTCAATTTCAAAACACCGGCCAGCATTGCGGCGCTTTCGCACCCGCAGATCTTCACCTTCGTGGTCCGCGTTCTGCGCGACGGCAGCACCATCTTGAGCGAGACTCCGGTGGTCATCGTGGTGCCTGCCACCACCACGCCCCTTTATGATCCCGCGTGGTTCGTGCGTGACTACGACACCACCGACGTGTGTCCCAGGGACACCGAGCCGGTGTGGAGCTTCTGGGGATGGAACGCAGACACGCCGGGCGATTCACGGATCGACTTCGATGTCGCGGTGGCGCCAACCGCCGCCGAGCTCGCTACTGCTCCGGTGGACGCACTTCGATTCTCACAGCCACCGGGGCCGGCAAGCCTTGCCGGGCAGGTGATCGGCGCGCAGAAGGCACCCAACGACACCCAGGCCGGCGCCACGCTGGTCGACGCCACGCTGAGCCTCAACATGCGACCGCGGAACGCGAAGGCGTTGCGCATGCGCGCTCACCTGATTCCATCGACCGATCGAACGCACGCTCCCACCCTGCAGGCCTGGAACCTTCAAGTGTCCTGCCGGCCTGCGCTCTAAACCGATTGCCACGCCTCGCGTGAGCGGATCGCGCGGGATCTCGTCCGAGGCGAGCCCCTACGGCTTGCTCTTCATGCGCATGTAATAATCGTACGGCGTCAAGAAGGTGACCCCCTGTGCGATTAGAAAATCGACGTTCTCCTCGAACATGCTCATCTCCGCGTCATCCCAGTACGGAGGGTGCCCCTGGATGACGAGGTACGGAGAGACCGGGCGTTGACTGTAATTGGTCTTAAAGTATTGGACATCGAGCACGCCCGTTGACGGCTCCATGTTGATCTTGGCGGTCAAGAGCAACTGTGGCGCGGTCTTCACGTCGGGATACATCCAGACCTTGATGTCCGGCACCGCCTTCATGGCCTCCACCGTGGTGGCATCGCTTTCATTGTACGGAGCTCCGAACGAGTGCATCGTGACTCCACACTTGTCCTTGAGAAGGTCTTCGGCCGTCTTCAGGTGCGACTTCTGAGAGGCGAGATCTCGGTTTCTGAACTCGCTCGAGCTCTTGTCGGTTGCTCTCGAGTGGTCGAGCCCGTGGTGCCAAAATTCGATATCTCCTCGCGCGGCAATCTGCTTGGTCCAGTCGTAGACGCCTTGCTTGGTGCCATCGTCGGTGTACCCATCGGCAATGATGCCGAAGCTCGCGCGGATCTTCTTTTTGCCGACGATATCGGCGACCTTTTGAAATCGAGCGAGGTTGTCGGTCTCGGCTCGAAGGTCGTCGAGTTTCAAGATGATGACCAGCGGCGAGGGGCCACCTTCCCCAGCGTCGACGAGCGCGGCTGGCGCATCGGCGTCGGCCACGTCGCCTGTGGCCGCGTCGCTCGGGGCGGGAGCTTCGATTTCGTCGCCTTCCCCGTCCTCCGAAGCATCAATGCCGGGGTCCCCCGCATCAGCCGACGGAGCGTCGGGAGAGCCATCGCGCCCTGCTTCGCTTCCGGTCTCCCGCGTGCCTCCGGTCCCGCCGGCTCCGAGTTCATGCGCACCCGTCTCGGTCGGGCTCGAGCAGGCCGCCAAGTATCCCACGCTCACCAAGGTCAAAAGGAGGTGTGTCGGTCGCATGCTCATACGCTTCCTCCCCATTGGCAGGGCCACTTGGCGCGCCTGCAATCGGGGGGTTCACGGTAGGGAGGCCCTACTCTAGGTGCCGGGGACTCCCGCGTCTACCCAGCGACCGATCACCCTCGGAGCAGCCAGAAAAGCCCCAATACGCTCAGGCCGAGCACGCCCACGGCCAGCAGCACCACCATGAAATCGGTGCTGTTCCACCCTTGCGGCTTCCTCGTCGTGGGCGCGGTGCTCGCCCGAGGCATTTCGGCAATCGGAGCGCCGCCCCCTTCCGCGGATCGCGGCTCCGAGGGGGGCGAGACCATGTCGTCCGAACGTGACGGTCGCTTCGAGTCGCGCGGGGTCACCACCTCCGGCGGCGCAATCGACTCGTCGGAGCGCATCTTCTCGTCGGCTGCGCGTTCGAGTTCGCCGAGCGCTTCGATGGCGGGGTGCTCGTAAGCGAAGACATTTTGCCCCACGCGGAGCTTCTCACCCGGCCGAAAGACGCGATCCCGATCGGCCGAGATGCGTTCGCCATTCAGCTCGGCACCGTTCTTCGAGCCGAGGTCGCGCACCAGCACTTGGTCCGCCCGCCGGACGACCTGCACATGGCGGCGAGACGCGTCGGCATCGGTGACCACCAGGTCGACCTCTTGACCACGGCCGATGACATAAGCCCGCGCTGGCTCCTCGAGCTCCAAGACTTTGCCTTCGTCCGGCCCTTCGACAATGGCAATGCGGGGACCGCCGTTTTCGCCCTGCGCCGAGAGGGCGCGGGCGACGAGGGCGAGGGCCAGCTCCTTGGTGGCCATGAGCGGCTGTGTCGAGGGAACTGGCGTATTGAAACGAACCTCCAGCCAGACCCGCCCCGCTCGAGCGAGATCGCCGTGGCGGAGCACGCGGGGAGCCTGCGCGCCAAGCTTGACGCCGCCCATGAAGGTCCCGTTGGTACTTCCTTCGTCGACGAGGATGTATTCGCTCCCCCGCTGCCGGATGGTCGCGTGCCGGTGGCTGACGCTCGGATCGGGCAGCCGTACGTCGCAAGCCTCTCCCCGCCCAATCACCACCATGGGTGCGTCGAACGTAATCGAAAGGGTCTCGGCCGAGTCGGCCTTGCCTCCCGAGCGAACGATCACGGTGACGGGCATTGCCCGGACTATACGCAAGAACGCGTGGGGGGCACGGAAACTGTCGGTTTTTTCGAAAGCGGGACAGCGCAAAACTTGGCCAGGGAGGCGATTCTCTCGTAGTCCGGGGCGTATCACCCTCGCGGAGGAATCGATGAGCGTTCATGAAGACCGGCGCGACGCGCGAACCCAACGAGTTCCCTTCGAGGCCATCGTCGAGATCGGCGGGACCTCTGAAGAGGCATCGGCTTTCGAGGCCCAGGGGGTCGACCTCTCGGCATCCGGAATGCACCTCCGGACGGCGTACCTGCCCGATATTGGGCAGCCTCTGCTTTGCCGTTTCGATGGCTCCGGCCACGAGGTCTCGGCGGAAGCCAACGTGATCTGGCGCCGCGAAGGATCGCGGGGCGGTGAATTCGGTATCCAGTTCACCAATCTGGACGACGGCAGCGCCGAAGCGCTCCGCGAGATGTGTGGACTGCAGTCGAACGGCAGCGACGAACCGGCCGAGCAGCGGAAGAATGACGTCGACCCGGGCACCCGGGTGCGCCTTCACATCGACGGGTTGGGCTCGCCGATGAAGGCCCGGGTTCGGGGGTCGAGCGAGGACGAGCTTCTCGTTGGATCGAACTTGGAGTTCTTGAAGGTGGGTCGGACTCTCGAGCTCGAAGACGTCGATCGCGGCGGCAAGCGCCCGGCGCACATCGACCGGGTCGATGTGGAGATCGATCGGGTTTCGAAAGTGCCGCAGCTCATCGTGACGCTGCGGTACGACGACGCCCCCGGAGAGACTGCTTCGGTCATCGCGAACGTGCCCTCCCGCACCTTTGCTGCGGCCGGGAGCGCTCCCCGTGCCTCTCAGCCGTCGCTTCCGAGCTCGGTCGATTCGGGTACCGAGGGCAGTGTGAAAGCGGCCCCCGCGCCATCGTCTTCGCACTCGGACTCGGCAGAAGACGACGCGGAGGAGGCGCGCCTCATGCGCTCGAAGTTCTCCCATGCGGCCTCGGATCTCGCGCCGACGCTCGCGCGTCTTGGCTCGCGAGCCAAGACGACCGCGGCCCTCCTGCTCGGCAAGGCGTTCGAGCGAGCCTCCACGACGACCCGAGGGGCAGCCCCGCGCCGAACGACCGCTCCTCCCCCCACGGGGGCCCTGCACGCAACGGGCAAGCGGGTCGTCCGCGACAGCGCAGAGGCGGACTCGAGCGACGAGTCCATGCCGCGCCGCAAGGTGAGCCAGAAGACCATGATGATGGGAATCGGCGGCGCGAGCGGGCTTTTGGTCGTGCTCCTCGGCGTCGCGTTCCACAAGCCTGCGACACCCCCGCCCGGCGCGAACGCGGCGGCGAGTGGGGCCGCGGAAGGCGCAGAGCTGGCCGCGAATCCGCCCGCCGGTGCCACCGCTACCGCCACCACCACCGCAGTCGACACGCTGACTGCCTCTGGCCCGACACAAGCCAACATGCCGCTGTTTGGTCCGACCACGCTCTCCACCACGGAGCCGGTCGCGCCGCCCGCTCAGACCGCGATGTTCGGAGCTCCGTTGACGGGGAGTGCTCCCGCCGCGGTGGCCCCGGGGAGCTCGATGCAGGTCTCCAGCGGGTCCGATGGCGAAGAGGATACCGAGGATGGCCGGTCGGACTCGAAGAAGCACGTCAAGATCCCCACGTTCGGCCACAACAAGATCGTCGATCCGGTCGTCATGCGTCTGAAGACCGATGGCATCATCACCGCGATGCATGGCATGCGCACTCCCACCGGGTTCACGATCGCGCTCCCCGGCCGGCACGCACAAGAGAATGCGATCGGGACCGCCGCGCACGACGCTCGGATCGCAGCGCTGCACGTGTCGAACGGCTCGAAGGGGGCTGAGCTCAACGTGCAATTCAAAGATGGCATCCCGCCTTATGCGGTGCGCGTGCGAGGGCACGATATCGTGATCTCGCTCGGCAAAACGGCAGGCCCGAGCTCGTCCAATGAGGAGAGCACCCATCCGGCCACGGCCAAGACCGGGAGCTCGCGCCGCCATCGCGGCGACCGGGAGTAAGCCCCGCGCCCGCCGTGCGACGGCCGGCTTCGCGATCGCATAGCGTCGTCCTCGTGGCCCTCGTATAACGAGGGCCGATGCGACCCGCACCCATTCGCACCGATGCCACCAACCAGTTCGCACACTTCAGTATGAAGGTGCGCGTCCCGAAGATTCTGGACGAGGTCATCGAGCGAAACCCGGACTTTCCGCAGCCGATCAAGGACGCCATTGCCCGGCTTCGCGACGGGATCGCAGGCGACATGGTCCTTCCCGGGCTTGGGTACCCAGCGCCCGATGCGCCGGAGTGGGAAGCGGGGCTCGCCAGGCGGGCGGGCGAAACGTGGCTCGCGAGCGACTGGTTTTTCGTCGAATGCTACGTATACCGGTGCCTCGCAACCGCGACGCGTTATTTCGAGACGCGGCGCGACCCGTTCGGGCCTGCGAAGGACGAAGAGCTTGCCAGCGATCGGCCTTGGCGCGCGGTCGACGAAGCACTGGTGCTCGCGGCCGGGGATCCCTGCGAGCATGCTCGCGAGCTTTTGACCCATGTCCTTTGGGGCAATCGGGTGGACCTCAGCTACGCGGTGGGCACTTCGTTCGGCGAGCGGGGTACGGTCTCTGACCTTTTAGTCGATGATCGCGACTGGGCCGCAGAAAAACTGACCGCTCCAGAAGGGGAGATCCACATCGTGGCCGACAATGCCGGCACCGAGCTTGCGATGGACCTCATCCTGGCGGACTTTGCGATCACCCAGGCTCGCGCGAGCGTGACCGTGCACGTGAAGATGCATCCGATGTTCGTGAGCGATGCGATGGTGGAGGATGTGTGGCACCTTCTCGGCGTCATGCGCAGGCGAGGGGCGCTCGCCAGGCGGCTGGCCGCGCGCCTCGAGGGAGCCTTCGAGCGGGGGCAACTCAGAATCGCGACCGACTTTTTTTGGACCGGCCCCCAATTTCTATGGGAGTTGCCGGGTCGCATTGCCCGGGGCATCGAGAGCGCGAGCTTCGTGGTGGTGAAGGGCGATGCCAACTACCGGCGATCGATCGGTGATGCGATTTGGCCCGAGGGAGTCACGTATGGGCAAGCTGCGGACTATTGGACGGTGCCCGCGGTGTGCTTGCGCACGATGAAGAGCGACGCACTCGTGGGCGTCGACCAAGCGATGCTCCGAGAGCTCGACCGCGTCGATCCGACGTGGCGGATCAATGGCAGGCGAGGGGTGATTCAGGGCAACCGTGACCGCGTCTCACCATGAGCCGCGAGGGCAGCGCCCACCCGTGGCGACGCGGGCTCGGGCGATCCGCTACTGACAAGCCCCCTCACCCAGGGCGCTCACGCACTCGAGCGGATCCGATAGCGCTCGACTGACGTGCAAGAGGCGGCACTGCAGCGTGTTCCCACTGGCGGCCTCGGACAGGCGATACCCTGAGTTGTCCTTGCCTCCCTGCGCCTCCAGCTTGGCCTTGCAATCGCTCTGGCATGCCGGCTGACTCGCGTAAGCCCCGGTGAAAGCGGCTGTGCAGGCCTTCTCCAGCAAGATGCAGTACGACTCGCAATTGCCGAGCTTTTCGTCGACCGATTGCCCACAGTGACCGTCTCCGCCTGGCGCGGTATGCGGACAGTGAGACTCTGGGTCGATGAGCGCGTTGTACGTGTGCCACAGTCGGCACCCCATCGTGTTCTGCGTTCGATCGGCGTTCGTGCCGGCGGGGAGTTTGGAGCAGACCGCGAGGCACTGGGCCGAGGACTCATACGCAGCCATGTCACCCGCGCACGCGAGGGCGTTGAAGCGGCAGAAATTCTGGCAATCCGGAGGGGCCTCCGGCGGGTCGGCGCAGGGAGCGTTGGGGTGGATCGCCGCGTGGGGGCAATGAGTCACGGGGTCGACGGTCGCCGAGCTCACGTGCACGAGCCGGCATTGCAAGGTATCGCCTTCGTGATTGGCCACCACGTCGAACTCACCCGCATCGCGAAGAGCTGCGCACTGCTGCTCGCAGTTGGGCAGCTCGGCATAGTCGGCCGGGCAGGTGGTCTCGAGGAGCTTGCAATAGCTCGCGCAATTGGAGCCGCACGTTCCGTCTCCTCCGGGGCCTGCGCGCCGACAGTAGGTCGACGGCTCATCCGTCGTGCTCACCAAGTCGGCTTGGCGCTTGCGACAGTCGACCGTGTTCTTGTTCTCCGGCTCGAGCGAATCGCCGGGCGGAAGGCGGTTGCAGACTCCCAGGCAAGTCTCACGGGTCGAGTACGCGGCGTCGCTGCCGGTGCAGGACTTCATGATGGTCGTGCAGTACGCATCGCACTGCGCGGCCGAAGCGATCTGCTTCGGGTCGTACACGTGATCGTCGATACTGGCGACGACCTCGCAACCGCTGGACCCGACGATGAGAGCGGCCCAAACACCCAACCAAACTGCCGCTCGCGTGTTCACTGAAACGTGCCTCCAAGGACGATGCCGCCAGGGCCGGCGGTGGCAGTGAAATGGGCCGCGGTGCCACCGTGTGATGCCGATGGTGCGGTGAAGTACAAGACCGCGCCGCCAACCAGCGCGGCTGCGCCAAGGCCGAGCGTGATGTCGGCTATCCGCGCGGCCTTCTTCGCATCTTCCCCTGCTTTCGGCCCCAGCTGGTCGTCGCATTGGTAGCCACGTGGGCAGTGGCTCTCTGCCTCGTGGTTCTTGGTGATGGCGCGCACGCCAAAAACGGATCCAATACCGATCGCCACCACTCCTGCGCCGCCGACCACGAACGCGGCAGTCCGGTGCACGCCGCGCTTCGATGCGGTCGCATCGGCCTCCGGAAGGGCTGCGCCTGGGGGAGGCAACGAAGTCTGGGCAGCGGGCGGCGGCGATGAGGAGGCGGACACCGGCGGGGGAGGACTAACCGGAGCGTCCGCTCGCTTTTTCAGCGGGGGAAGCGTGACCGAAATGGATGCTCCGCGATCCGGAACCACGATCGTCTGGGACCACGCTTCGTATCCTGGGGCCACTGCGGTCACCGAATACTCACCGGGGTCGACTGGTACTGGGACATTCCAGAGTGCGGTTTTCACCGATTGGCCGGCGCGCTCGATTTCGAGACCGGAGAGCGACTGGTCTTCGGTGGGCACCTGAATGGTCAGTCGAGACAGCAGCGGCACCAGTCGTTCGGCCCGTTTTCGCCCGAGAAGCGCGCGATCCTTCTCGTGGGCAGCGTCGGCCGCATCAGCCGCTTCGCGGAAGGTCGCCCATGCGCTGGCGCTGCGTCCGGCTTTTTCGTAGCACTCGGCGAGGTAGAGCAACGTGCCAACCGCGGGGTCGATGTGCTGGCTCCGCTCGAGGAGCGGACACGCATTGGCGAAATCCCCCGTCTGCATGGCGGCTCGCCCTTGGTCGAACAACCCTTCGGCGGCAGCCTTGTCGGCGGTCGACTGCGCCCAAACCTTCGACGGCAAGAGCAGAAGCGGAACGAGCAGCAGCGCTCTTGCCGACCAGCATCGTCCCGGTGTCCCGCGCCAGCGCATGTTTGACCTCATTCGGAGTTTCGGATCAACGCCGGCCGCCAAAATCGGTCAGATCGGCCGCTCCGTCTGGTCTACCGCTGGACGCCGGGGGTGAAAAGCTTGTTCGCTTTTTGGCAAGCCCGTCGCGCACCGGTGCAGCGACCGAGGTGCCCGCCACGGGGGTGAGCGTGGTGGGCCGTGGCTCGGCGCTCGCGGATGGGGTGAGCACGGGAACCACTTGGGTGTCGGCCTCCGGTGCGACCGAGGGGACTGCGACCATCGGAGAAGTCGCCGCATCGATTGATGGCAAGAGCGCCGCTTCGCCGCTTGGTATGGGCGGAGGCGAAGCGTTTTTTGGGCCGGCGAGCATACGGACCAAGACGACGAGAGCCGCCACGAGAAGAGCCGCGCCCCCCAAGAGCAGCCCTCGCGGGAAGGCAGAGCCCGGGATCGGCTGGGTGATCGCCGCGCGCCTGGCCGAGTCCTGCGTACTGCCCCAAGACTCTTGCGTCCCCACGTCGTTGCTGGATCCGGCTCCGATCCCAGCACCATCGGTCGGCGCGGGGCCGCCGCTCGGTTCGCCTCTCGGGCCGGAGGGCGCGGCGCCGGGCGTGCGTCGGGCGACTGCGGGGCTTGGATTTCGCCCCATGCTGGGGACGTGTGGCGGCAACGAGACTGCTGACGGAAGGGTGCCTCCCGCGTTGGGCGTCACTCGGGCGCTGAGGACGCGGCCGGCGCGATCCGCGTGAATCCGACTCGATGGACTGGCGAAAGGCAAGAGCGCTCGCGCGAGCTCGGCGACATTCCCCCATCGCTGCGTTCGGTCTTTCGCCAGGCAGCGGGCGACGACCTGTTCGAGGTCAGGATCGAGCCCGGTTCGGAGTTGTGTGAGGGGCTCGGGTTCGGTTTCGAGCACGATGACGCACAGCTGAGCGAGGGTGTCGGCGATGTACGGGGGCCGGCCCGCGAGCAGATCGTAGAGAATGGCCCCAATCGACCAGATGTCGCTGCGCGCATCGATGTCGCGCGGTGTTCGCATCTGCTCGGGGGACATGTAGAGAGGCGACCCCATGACGCTGGACGTTTCGGTCAGCGACCGTTCGTCCGATCCCAGCACCAGCGTTTTCGAGATTCCGAAGTCGAGCACCTTGACGATGCGGTGACCGTCGGGCCGGCGCGCCAAGAACAGGTTTTCGGGTTTCAGATCTCGATGCACGATGCCGACCGAATGGGCTTCCGCGACCGCGTCGATGGTCTGAAGGACGTAATCGAGCGCTTCTGTAATCGGAAGCACGCCCCGTTCGACGAGCTCATCCGAAAGATCGCGCCCATCGAGGTACTCGAGGACCATGTACGGTGTGGCCCCCTCGAAGGTCGCGACATCGAGGACCCGCACCACGTGCTCGCTCTTGAGCTTGGCCGCCGCCCGGGCTTCACGCCGAAATCGCTCGGCAGCTTCCGGCCGCTCGGCGAGCTCCGGATGCAGGAATTTGAGCGCGATCCGGTGATCGAGCTCGAGATGCCACGCCGCGACCACGATCCCCATGCCCCCGCGGCCAACCACCCGCTCGACGCGGTATTTACCGGCGAGGACCTCACCTTCGGGGGGCAGCATCACCATCGACTGAGCGGCATCATACCGAAATGCGGTGGGGGCGCGAGTGGAGCTTCGAGCCGGTCTCGAGCCGCCCAAAATCCGCGGAACCGCTCGAATTCTAAGGGCAATGGTGCCCCCATGACCTGCGTCTGGAGCAAAGGCCCGTCAGGTACGACCGAAGCAGGCCTAACGTTGTGCGCGGCGCTAGGCTTGGTCCGTGAGTCTCGCCGGCCATGGAGCAGCAGTCGCTTTTCGGGCGTGAAGAGCCCTCTTGTGACCCCACCTTCGCCTCGATTCGGCGAATCGAGCTGGGCCGCGGAGCATGGATCGAATTGGCTGCCGGGTGGCTTTCTGGCCACGCCAGCCTGTTCGAGCACCTTCGCGATTCAACCCGGTGGCGCTCGGAAGAGCGAACCATGTACGAGCGCGTGGTCGAAGTCCCGCGCCTTCACGCGGTGCTCCCGGCGGATGGTGATGGTCACGCGGTGCTCGCCTCGATTCGACGTGCGCTCGATGCTCGCTACGCGACCGCCTTCGAGCGGGTGAGCCTTGCCTTCTATCGCAACGGCGAGGACAGCGTGGCTTGGCACGGCGACTACGTTGCGCGACGGCTTCCAGAGGCTCTGGTGGCGACCGTTTCAGTCGGTGCTCCACGACGATTCTTGCTCCGACCTCACGGTGGCGGCCGGTCGATCGCTCTAGAGCTGGGATGGGGCGACCTGATTGTCATGGGCGGAAGCTGCCAGCGCACGTACCAGCATTGCATCCCGAAGAGCGCGCGCGCCGAGCCTCGCATCGCGATCATGTTTCGCCCCATCTGGGACGATCGCGCCGGCTAGCTTTAGGGCGGACAAGCGGCGACGATAGCCGACAGCAGTCGCTCGGTCGTCATTGGTTTTCGCAAGACGGGCAACTCGCCGGTTCTCGTGTCCCCGCCATGTGCGGTCATGACGATGACCGGAACCGAGGAAAGGGACGAGTCCTGCAGAAGCTCTCGGTAGAAGTCCCACCCATTCATGAGAGGCATCATGAGATCGAGCAAGATGATGTGAGGGAGGGCCTCGAGATGGCGAAGCAATCGTAGCGCGATCAAGCCGTTGCTTGCCGGCGCCGCCACGAATCCTTCCTCGTCGAGAACCCGGCATAGACTCTCGCGCAGGGCGTCGTTGTCTTCGACGACCAGAATGGCACCTCTGTCCCGAGCCACTCTTTTCGCACCTTTGCTGCGCTCCTCCACGTGGCGGTCGAGCTGAGATGCTTGATAGCGATCGACGTCGTCACAATGTTCGGCGGCCCACTCGACGCCGGACGCGAGTTCGCATGCAAGGCATAACCACTGGTATTGCCGGCTGGAGCCCTCGAGCGTCAGCGACAACTGGTCGAAACCCGCACATCGCTCGCACATGCCGAACCGCTGCTCGCCGTTCACCAAACACCCCGTCCGGTGAATTTACTACGGCGATAACCCGAAGAAACGGTGGGCCAAGGTCGGACCTTTCGGTTGCGCTCGTCCGTGCGGTCTAGGTTTTTCTCGCGCGTGTTCTCCGCGCGCTCTACTCGCCGGCGGCTGCTTCACCCACCGGCACGGGATCGACGTCAGCGATGCGCGATGTAAAGAGTCGGTACGCGTGTTGGATGCGCTTGAGCTTCGCCGGATCGCTTCTCGCGAGATCCTTGGACTCCGCGGGGTCGTGTTCGAGGTCGTACAGTCGATACGTATTCGCATCGATGAGATGGTGCAGTTTGAGGCCCCCCTCGATGTAGGCTCGCTTCGGCCGGTAGTAAGGGTTTTTCGGTTGATCGATGAGGATCGGTTGCTCGTCGAGGTTGGCACCGAAGATCTCGGCGACCAGGCTTTCGCCTCGAGCGTTCGGATCGGCGGGCAGTCCCGCGAGGTCGGCCACGGTGGGAGCGAGATCGACATGGCTCACACGGCGAGTAATGTGGCGCGGCTTGGCACCCGGAACGCGGACGATGAGAGGCACGCGAACGATTTCATCCCAGACTTCGGCGCCATGAAAAAAAGCGCCATGTTCGCCGAAGGCTTCTCCGTGGTCTCCGGTGAGGATGACGACGGTCCGAGCTCCGAGCGGTGACGCATCGAGCGCATCGAGAACCCGCCCGATGTGATGGTCGGTGAACGCGATCTCGCCGTCGTAGAGGTCGCGCGGACGGTCTCCGAATTTCGAAAAAGTCTGGTGGGACAAGTATTGCTTGTGGGGGTCGAGGAAATGCACCCAGATGAAAAAGCGGCCGCTCGTGATGTCGCGATCCTCGAGCAGCGAAATGACCCCGTCGGCCAGACCGCGTGACGAGTGAAAGAGGTCCACGTGCGAGCCCGCAGGCGCGTCGCCGTCCAACGGTCCCTTGAGGAAGCGCTCGAAACCATCGACCCACCCCAGCTCGGGAGTGAAGAGAAAATGCGATGCCGCACCGGCGGTGTGGAAGCCGACGTCGCGCAGCCGTTCGGCCACCATGACGTTGGTGCCCAAGTACTGCACTTCGTGTCGATCGGTCCGGGGCATCTCCGATGGGTAACGGCTCGCCATCAAGGGAGGGAGGCAGAACCCGGTGTACGTCGAGATGGAATAGGTTCGGTCGTAAACGACCGAGCGGCGCGCGAGTTGATCGATTCGCGGCGAAACGTCGCGGTCGTAACCCATGAAGCCGAGATCGGGCCTTAGCGCGTCGACCGTGATGAAGAGGAAGGAGAGCTGGTCGGGAAGCTTGGGGACCACCCGGTTGCGTTTTTCGCGGGGGCTCAAGTTTTGAAGGTCCAGATCTTCTCCGTCGCAGTCTTCGTCGACGCCGTTGCCCGGAATCTCGCGGGCCGCTGGGTTCCTACGTGGATCGGAATCATCGCAATCGCCCCCTCCGAGCCAACGCGAAAAGCCGTCCCCGTCCCAATCACCAGCGCGCTGCATGGCGCGGAGCGACGCCCTGGTCATGATGCCGTGCTCGAGCACGAGCGGTCGCACCGCATCGCTGCTGGCCAGCGCAAGACCCCAACCGAGGCCAATGGCGAGCAGACCCCCGGTCGCCAGCTGAACCGGTTGCGGAAGACGTCCGACCTGACGGATCGAAGCGAGACCGAGACATAAGACGAAGCCGACCAGGAGCGGCGTGTAGTCGAGAGTGTCTTTGCGCAACAGTCCGACGAATCCGAATGGGCCCAGGAGCGCGCGGTCAGGTCCCGCGATGAGCCCGGGAAGGGCAAGTGCAGCCCAGAGAGCCGCCACCGCGGCCAGGGCAAAGCGACGTCCGGCGAATGTGGGGTTGCGATCCGAGGCGACGCGTGTTGCGCCAGCGACGGCCCAGCCCACCGCGAGCGCGACGCCGAAGAGGGCCAAGGTCAGCAAGGCCGACCCGAGCGCGGCGAGGGTGGGGTTACGAAATCCGGCCGAGACGACCAGGAAGATGCGGAACGAAACCGCCAGCACCAACGGCGCGGCGACCCCCACCGCGTAGATGGAGTGCGCCGAGATCCCTCGGTCGACCGCGCTCCGCCAGCGGCTTGGGACCACCCCGCCGACCGCGTACAGGCCGATGGCAGCGACGACCCCGAGAGGGACGACGAGCAGTCCGCTGGCGGCTACGAATTGGGCGATGCCCAGGGCTTCACCCGCGCCGAGCCCCTTCTCCTGGAGCGCGAACGCCTCCACCGCTCCCGCCAGCAGCCCGGCCAGCGCCCCTCCCAGGACCGCCTCCACCCAGCGCGCCGCACCGCGGCTCGAGGTGCGGTCGACCGGCAAGCTGGCCCGGGGACGCCGGTGGCCGCCCGCCGGAACGGGTTGGAGGGGTCCGATTCGTAGCGTCATCCGAGGAAAAACTCGCTGGAGTTGCCAACAGCTACGCAGGAAGGGCTGCGGGCGGCAAGCGTCAGCAAAGCACAGGGGGACATGCGGCGGATACCGGGCGCCGCGATCGGCCAAAAGCGACGGTTTGGCACTGCCCGCCTTCGTTGGTGGCGATTATCGTGAAGGCCCGGTCCGGTCGAGACATTGGCTCGGGCGTGCGTAGCTCGCTGCGCGTCCCCACCTGGCTCCCCCTGCGCCCGGTTTGCTCCTCCAGTGTTCAATTTCGTTGATGCTGAAGTCGGGGACTCCAACGGAAAGGTTCGATCCATGCGTAAGCCGCGGATGAAGCGTTTGACCCCCACTGCGTTCGGCATCGCTGCGGCGAGTCTACTGGCGATCACGAGCTGCTCGGGAGACATCGACGGGTCTCGAGGCAACGGCTCGGGAGGGCACTCGGGAAGCGGACACACCGGGGGAAGTTCGAACAACGGGACCGGCGGGACCGGCATGGGCACGGGGGGAGACAACGGCACGGGCGGCAACCAAAGCACCGGCGGCAGCCCCGGTACCGGCGGTGATCCTGGTACGGGGGGCGATCCGGGCAGCGGTGGGGACCCTGGCAGCGGCGGTGATCCGGGCACCGGTGGGGACCCTGGCACCGGAGGCGATCCGGGTAGCGGCGGCGACCCCGGTACCGGCGGCGACCCTGGCTCGGGGGGCAGCCCCGCCACGGGCGGTAGTCCGGGAACGGGCGGCAGCCCGGGAACCGGCGGTAGTCCCGGAACGGGCGGTAGTCCCGGAACGGGCGGCTCGGGTGGCGGCGGCCCCAAGCCCTCGTGCAGCGGGAAGGGCGTCGATAAAACGAAGTACGACTACACCGACCACGTGGCGCCCTCGAAGAATCCGCCCGGGGGAATCGCGGTCGCCGATGCGCCGATGTTCGTGAGCATCGGCTTCGACGACAACGAATACTCGGGGCTCACCGGGACCAACGGTACCGGCGGCGTGCAGTGGGTGCTCGACAAGCTGCTCACCAAGAAACACAAGAACGGCGATCCGGTTCGGTTCAGCTTCTACATGGCGACCACCTACGGCTCCAGCTGGTACTCGGAGTCGGGCGCCTACGTGACCAAGGGCTGGCACAACCTGCTCAGCGCGGGGCAAGCAATCGAGAACCACACGGTCATGCACGGGCACGGGGCCGCGTTCGACGCTACCCAGTGGAACACTGAAATTACCGGAGCGTCCAAGTTCCTCACCACGGCTTACCAAGAGGGCGATCCGCAGGGGACCGTGACGTGGGGCGTCGGCGTGAAGGCCGGTCACATCTATGGCTTCAGGACCCCCTTCCTCGAGTACGGCGATGCACTCTTCGAGACGCTGAAGAAAAACAAGATCTGGTACGACTGCAGCATCGAAGAAGGGTGGGAAGAGGGTGACGGGAGCGCGTATCTCTGGCCCTACACCCTCGACAACGGCAGCCCGTCCGACAAGATCACCGCCGGCTGGCAAGACCCGCCGCGCAAGCCCATCGGAAGCCACACAGGCCTCTGGGAGCTGCCCCCTCACGCGGTCGTTGTGCCGCCCGACAGCGTCGCTGCGCAGTACGGCATTCCGAAAGGTCTCCGCGCCAAACTGCTCGCCAAGGTGAGCTACTTCGACACGGTCGACGGCAAGATCACTGGGCTCGACTACAACATGTGGGTCGAGTTCGGTCTCACCAAGGCGGAGTTCGTCGCCACTCTCAAGTACACGCTCGACCAGCGTCTCAAGGGCAACCGCGCTCCGATGTTGTTCGGCGCCCACAGTGGCGAGTACTCGAGCAAGTGGACCGCGCCGGGCATTGCGGCCACTACCGAAGAACGACAAAAGGCGATCGAGGAGTTCTTGGACTACGCGCTCAGCAAGCCTCAGGTGCGCGTACGGAACGCGAAAGAGGTCCTCGACTGGATGCGCGACCCGGTGCCTCTCAGCTGCCCGTAGCGCGCCACAGCTTCAGTCACATCCGACATTTCTCGCTCCAGCAGACGCGGCGCATATTTGTGCGCCGCGCTCTGTCCATGCGTGACGGATCCGAGCGACGCGCCGCAATAGTCCGGACAGGGGGGCCACTCGCAATGGCGCCGAGGGCCCATGTTCGGCATCGAATCGCATTCGTGGTTAACCCGAGTTGATCTGTTAGTCACCGCGCTGGCGGTCGCCGCGTGCGTGACCACAGGCGAAATTGACAGCCAGGAGCGAGCCAACGACGGCGGGGCTTCGGGCGACCCAGCTCCGAGAACCTCCGATGCAGGCAAAGCGGGAGGCCGGCCGATCGGAACGGGCGGGATGGGCAATCATCCGCCGGGACCAGGCTCCGATGCCGCAACCGAGGTGGGAGGCGCGTCGGGTCAAGGGGGGCAGGCCGGCGACACGGGATCGGGTGGAAACAACGCCGCGGGGGCAGGAGGTGCGGGCGGCGCGACCGTATGCCTCAACTCCGATGGAGCGGGTGGACGGGATCCGTACGGGATCATCTCCAGTGTGCTCGGTTTTGACTCGATCGAGTACCCCGACAACGATCATTCGCCCCCGTTTCGGCACATCCGAGGCGACACCGACAGTGAGGTAGGAAACCACTTCGTCTTTTTCATGCACCGAGACATCGACAAAGATCCGGTGACCAACGCGGTCGACCGGCAGCGATGCGAAATCAAGGTGTTCTACACGTCATCGAGCGCGCTTCGCGGCGTCGAGGGATCGACGTTCACGTACACGTGGCGATTCAAGATCAACCCCGAGATGACCGTGTCTGGCGACTTCACGCATTTCTTCCAGCTGAAGTCGGAGGGGGGCGACGACTCCGCGCCCATCGTGACCATCACCGGCGAGGACGTGAGTGGCTCGGACCACTTGGAGCTCCGGCATAGCGCGAGCAGCACGGGGTCGGCCGATACGCTCGATCAGACCAGCTGGTCGGCGGTGCGCGGCATATGGCTCGAGGTCGAAGTGCACGCGACGTTCGCCGATAGCGGCTCGCTATCGATGAAGGTCAAAAAGCCGGATGGTTCGGTCATCCTCTCGACGAGCAAGACCAAAATCGATTTGTGGCGCGCCGGCACGTACATACGGCCGAAATGGGGCATCTACCGCGGCCTCACCGATAAGAAGAATCTCAGGGCCCAAGAGGAGACCGTGAGGTTTGCCAACTTTGCGATCACCCGTGGCGCTACTCCGTCGAGCGACTGCAAAACGCCTTGAAGCGGTCTACGGCCGAGACCTGAGCCCCGCTGGCGGGAGCACTGGCTCCGAGGAGGGGCCCGCCAAGCATTCCTGTGCGCTTCCCCCGAGTACTTTACCAATCACCTCGACGGCGGTGGTGGTGCTCCCCTCGCCGAGCGCGATCTCCGCCGGTTTCATGATGTTGAGAAAGCAGGGATTGATCGGGGCGTCGACGGCCTTCACCTCGTCGCGCCACCAAAAGTAGAGGGTGTGTACCGGCCAGAGATAGCCAAACCCATAGGCCGTCGGACCTTCCCGCCACGACGCAATGCGATCGGCCCCGACTCGATAGCGTGCTTCTCTTTTTTTCACGGTGGCAGCAGCTTGATCGAGCGCATCGCGCGCCGCTTGGAGCCGCGCCAATCGACGGGCGTCGGGGGGAATGAAGGGAAAGCCATCCACGTAGTCGTAGAGTCCGTGGACCTGCTTGGCCCGGAGTGCGGTCATGCGCATGGCGTCGACCACATCGTCGAACAAATCGGCGGCTTCTTTTGGAATCTGGGGGGCTAGCGTATCCGCCCGGCTAGCCAGCGACGCGAACGTCGACTCCATTTCGGCGAGAAGCGGCTCGACCTCGGTCGCGTACTTCGGGCCGCCGGCGAATGGATTGCGGAGATCGACCAAGCCCAGCCGCTCTGGTTGGGTGACCGGAGAGGCTGCGATGCCCAATTTCTTGCCGAGGCCCGCGAGGTCGGCGGTGGCATCGAATCCTTGCAAGTAAGCCTGACCGTTGCGTCGGATGATGTCCGACGGCGGGGTGCCGTGGACGCGCCCCTCGATGAGCAGCGCATGCTCGGCCTCGGCGATGTCCGCAATCAATGCGGAGGCTTCGCGCGCGACGGCGCCGAACGGTCGCACCACCGGGGCGAGCGCAGCCACGAACGCGTCTCGCTCGTTCGACCCGGGCGTGGCCGGCAGAGCGTACGCTGCGCGAGCGGTGACCACGTCGTTCATCCAGTAACCCCATTCCCAACCGCTCGAAAATACCGTCTGCCCATCCATCCTTTTGTGCGCGTGTGCCCCGCGACCCATCTTGCCCGCATCCTCGTCGGCAGCGAGCGATCGCAAATCGGACACCCGGCGATGCGCATAGACCGGCAAAAACAACGGAACATCGATGTCGAAGGTGACCCAATATGCGCTCTCCGGATGCCACAGCACTTCGCGGGTACCGACCTCCTGCTCCAAGAAGTCGCGCATGTAGCGGAAATCGGTGTTGCCATAGGTCGGCGCGGGGTCGGAGATGCCGTAGTGCTCGACCGTGTGTGGCATGATGCCGAGGCGCGCGTCCGCGTAGTGCGGGAGAAAATTGAAATTGATCGGCTGTCCGGTATTGGGATCCGCGTAGCCGTCTGCTGTCTGCCCGGGCGAACAATGCACCTTGATGTACGCCGGGACTTTGTGCGAGGTCGCCGAGTGCGACGCGACCTCGTTCATCCACGCGAGCATGCGCGAGGCATCGGGGTGAGTGAATTCGGTGCTCCCCGACTCGGTGACCACGAAGTCGAAACCGGCTCCGAGCACGTAGTCCAGCCGGTCGTCGATTTGCTTGGTCTCGTCGCCGAGGTCGCCGGTCTGGCGGACCAGGTTGAAGCCATGCTGCTGGCGGAGGGCGATGGGCACGTCGATGCCGGCCGAGAGGCCGTGATCGTGCGCATGCCGAACGAGCTCTTTCAGCCGAGCCTTTCGCGCCGGGCCGTCGGCGAAGTCGCGCCAGGCGTCGGCCCAGAGAAGGACCCACTCCACGCGGTTCTGCCGGTTGGCGAGCGCCCACTCCAAAAAGCGATCCCACTCCGGGAGCATGGCCGTGAAGCCGTCGTCGCTCGGCGCGTTGCTACCCCACGCCTCGAGCACATTGGTGAGCTCGAGCGGGTGCATCGTGTGCAGGTGCCATGCGCGAATGGGCCATCGCGGTTTTTCGCGCGCATCGACGGGGGACGAAGGAAACGTGAGCTCGAGCGGACTGGTTGGCGCGAGGGGATGCAAGAACGCGAAGCCGAGCTGTTCGAGCGCTGCGTAGGCCGCGTAGGCCGCGCCCAGATTGCCGTGCCCGGCCGATGGTCCCGCATTGCCTGCGCCGACCAGAAGCGAGGCGTCGCCGAGTCGACCCGAGCGCACGATGAACCCCTCCGGCCCCTGGGCCGCGAGATCGCCGGCGGTGACGAGGGTTTTGCCGGCCGCGGTATCGCCTAGGGCAATCACGATCGAGTGCGGTCCGAGCGCGAGGTCCTTCACCTCGGCCGCTACCTGGACCACCGGCAATCGGGAGGCTTTCGTGACCAGCTCGATCACGCGCTCGCGCACGCTCGCCAGCAAGTCGTCGCCCAAGACGAGCACCACTTGATCCGGCCGATTCGCCGCACCGTCCGAACTGGCGTCCTCTCCGCTCGCGTCGGTTGTAGCGGCGTCCGCCGCCTTGGCGTCCACCGCACCATCTCGGCCGGCGGCTGAGCCGTCCGGCTGGTGCACGCCTGCATCTTGCTTGGGAGGACCTGCCGGGTCGCCTCCGGTCGCGTCGCCGGAGCTGCCGCACCCCCCGAGCACCAGTCCGACGCCAAGCGAGAATAAAAAGACCTTGCACTGCATGCTTCACTCCTCGGTCGAATCGCGCTGGCTCACGGGCCAGGGCGCGGACCTCCGCCTTTTCGCGTGACCCGCTCGAGCGACGTGCGCGTGGCGGTCGTAAATGAGAAGGCATCGCGCTCCCCGCGGACGAGGCGCTGCGATCCCGCATACGCGATCATCGCTGCGTTGTCGGTGCAGCTGGCGAAAGGAGGCACCGCGAACAAGAGACCGGCCCGGGCGCACGCGCGGGCAGCAGTCTCGCGGAGCTCACGATTGGCCGCCACGCCTCCGCCGAGCACCAGCCCCGGAACCTTCTCGGCCAGTGCGGCGCGAACTGCTTTTTTCACCAGCGATGTCACCACCGCGCGCTGAAAGCCCGCGCACACGTCGGCCACGTCAGCTTCGGTCGATGGCTTGCCATGCTCTGCGACGTGACGCGCCACGAAGCTCTTGACCCCCGAAAAGCTGAACTCGAGCGAATCCTTGCGGGCCATGGGCACCGGAATGGCAAAACGCCCAGCGTCGCCTTTCGCGGCGAGCCGGTCGACGACCGGACCGCCTGGGTAGCCGAGACCGAGCACCTTGGCGACCTTGTCGAAGGCTTCTCCTGCCGCGTCGTCGCGTGTCGCTCCCAGCTCTCGGATGGATTTTTGATCCGATCCATCCACGCGATAGATCGCGGTGTGGCCGCCCGAGGCGAGCAGAGCGATGAATGGATAGCTCATCGGCGACTCCTGTCCGGGCGCACCCTCGGTCGGAGGAGCGATCCAGGGAACGCCTTTTCCGCCCCGACGCAGGAATACCGCCAACAAGTGGCCCACCAGATGGTCGACCGCCACGAGTGGCAGCTCGCGTGCCCACGCAATTCCTTTGGCGACCTGCGCTCCTACGAGGAGTGCTCCCGACAGCCCCGGACGCGCAGTGACCGCGATACCGTCGATGCCATCGAGGGTGGTGCCAGCTCGCGCGAGCGCTTCTCGAATGACCGCGGCAATCGCGCGCATGTGATCGCGGCTCGCAAGCTCCGGTACCACGCCGCCATAGGGAGCATGCAGCGCGATCTGGCTTTTGACCACGTCGGCCAGCACCTCGCCGTCATCGCTCACGATCGCGGCCGCGGTTTCGTCACATGATGATTCGATACCCAGGATTCGCATGCGGCTTCCGTACTCGGGGGTGTAGGTGGCGGCCTAGAAGCCGCAGTTACCGCGTTCGCGGTGCATGGGGGCGAAGACCGCGAAGAGCACCTTGCCGTCGCGGCTGGGCGGTTCGGTTTCTTTCGAGTCCATGAACGCGCCACGAAGGAGACGCACTTCGGCATCTCCTTGATTGAGAAACGAGACCACCGCGAACATCGATGGACCGTTGGCCGGGTCGGGCGGGTCAACCACATAGAGGAAATTGCGGTCGCGCCCTTCGCCGAACTGAAGACTCCACAGAGGGTCGTTGGGGAGTGAGTGAATCGGCCTTAGCGGCGTGTTCTCGAGGAAGTGATCGTTGGTCGAGACGACTCCCGGGTCGTCCTCGATGTGGTCGCCTCGGAAGGTCATTCGAAGACGCATCGAGGGGGGAAGGCCCTCACGAACGAAGTTGTCCTTCAAGATGTCGCCGCAGTACGCCTCGCCCGGCTCGGTGGAAAAGCGCGTGATGTCCTTGCAGCCGAGGAGGCAGAAGAGCGCCAGAGTGGGCGCAAACCCCGCGAGCTTCAGAACGTTCGACACGACCGCTAGCCAATAGCAGTTCTTGGCCGGCGGATCGAACCTTGGCGGGCGGGCAAAGGCGTCCAAGAGCTCTCTTTGCTCGGGCAGCGCCTACGACGGTCGTCGACCGAGGAGCTCCTTGGCGACCGAGCGTACTTTGGGCTCCGGGTCCCGCCCGGCCGCGCCCTGCAGAATGGGGGTCGCGACCGCCGGATCGACCGCGAACAAGGCTCGGAGCGCCGCTTCTCGGACCAGAGCGTACGAGTCCCCGCGTGCCGCGGTGGCGAGTGGCGTTGCCGCGCCAGCCCGCGCCCGGGTGCCCACCCGCCCCAGTGCGTCGGCGGCACGGACCCGGAGCGACCATGACGGGCTCTTTTGGACGAGGCCTGCGAGCGCACGAATGACAGCCTCGCTGGCGGAGGCCCCCACCGCCGCGACCGCGCTCCTTTGGACGTTTTCGTCCGGATCGCCGAGCGCATCGACGATGGCGGTCTGGGCCTGGTCCTCGGGCCTGTCTGCCAAAAACTGCACCGCTTCGGCTCGAATCTCGGTGGCGGGATGACGCTCCAAGAGCACGAAGGCCGGCACCACCTGAGCCGCGATGGAGGCCGCCGCCTTTTCGGCGTCCGCCCGCATCTGCGGCTCGAGCTTCTCGATCCCGATGGTGAAAGGCGAAAAGCTCGGCCGGCCACCGGACGAACGCAGTGCGTCCGCGAGCACGCGAGCACGTTCTGGCGACGTCTCGGCGGCGGCCAAGGCTGCACGGCGGAATGCGGGGGCTTGCGCTATCAGGGCCTTCGCCCGTTCGGCCGGCGAATAATCGGCTGGGGCAAGCTGGAGGAGCAGTGCTTTGACGTCGAGGGGACCGTCGGGCACCGGCAGTGTGTCCCCCGAAAGCCGATACACGCCGGTTTCGAGCACGACCGACGCAAGCGCCGCCGCTTCGCGGACCGCGGGATCGGTGGAAAGAAGCGACTCGGCCACCACGTTCGGTGCGGAGGAGGCTCCGAGGCGCGCGAGCGCGAGGACGCTCGCCTGCTTGGGGAGCGGCTCGGAGCTCTGCGCCAGGGTGAGCAGCACCTCGTCCGCTTCCTTCGCACCCAGTTCGCCGAGTGCGAACGCCGCCGCGGCGCGTGCAACGTTGCCGGCGTCCACCGAACGCGCGACATCCTCGAGCGCCCGAATGCTCTGCTGGTCGCGCAAGGCTCCGAGTCCTACCGCAGCGAGTGCTCGCACTTCGGGTGTTCCTCTGGCCAAAAGCTTGCGAAGCAGCGGCGTGACGCGCTTGTCCGGAAGGCGCGCCACTCCCCAGGCAGCAGCTACCGCCAGCGGATCGCCGGGGGTGATGGGCGCGTCTCCTTTGGGCACCAAAAGCGCTTCGTATTTGCTTCGTAGCGCGGGGTCTCGCAGCGCGCCGCAAGCGATCATGGCCTGTACGCGCAATGGTTGCTCCGATGGCCCGGTCGCGAAGGCGAAGAGCGCCGGACCCGCGCTTTTGTTTTCCACGAAAGCGAGCAGGTCGACGGCGATCCTCTGCTGGGTGTCCCGTTCGTCGGCGAGCGCGTCGAGCAGTGGCTTGACCGCTCGGGTACCGATGGCGGCGAGCATTTTCTTGGCGTCGCGCGCCTGTTCGGGTTGCCCGTGGCGAACCTTCTGAATGAGCGGAAAGGCCATGGCGCCGTAGAGCTCGACGAGCAGCCGGCGATAGATGGTCTTGCGAGGGTTGCCAATCGCGACCGGCAAGAGATCTCGCTCCAGCGACTCGAGCGTTCCGCGCCCGAGGTTGATCTGCATCGACTGCCGAGTGGCCTGAGAGACCAGTTCTTCGTCGGGGGCGCTCCGTACCACGCGCCGGAAAAGAAGATCGGCCTCGTCGATGGCGCCTTGTGAAAGCAAGAGCTCGGCGAGCTGGAAGTAGACGGGAAACAGCTTGTCGTTTTTGGCGATCGCGGCCCGGTACTCGGCGATCGCGCGTCCGGTCTCCTGCTTTTTTGCGTACATCTCTCCGAGCTTGCGATGCCCTTCCGCATCCTCCGGAGAGAGCTGGACCGCGCGCGCGGCGTAAGCAATCGCATCGTCATCGCGATAAAGCTCCGCCGCGTACTGAGCCATACGTTGATAAAACTCTCGGGCGCGTTTGGGATCGAGGTCCGCGAGCTTCTGCAAGACCTGTATCGCTCCCGGCAGGTTACGCTGCTGGACGAGCACGCGTTCGAGTGCGAGGTACGACTCTTCGTCGCCCGGTACGATCTGGATGATGCGCCGCAGCGTGCCTTCGGCCTCGGCGGGACGGTGCAGACGTGTCTCTACCTCGGCGAGCAGGCGCCCCGCGTCGAGGTCGGGGGGTGTTCCGGCGAGCTTCTTCTGGAGCGGCGCGATGTGTTGGTCGAGCTGTCGCAGCAAGTTCCACAGCGTGACCACGTGCGTGCGGGCTTCGCGCGCCAGGTTCTTGTCGGACCCGGAGGAGAGCAGGAGCCCTTCCCAGATCGCCCTCGCTTCTTCGTAGCGCTGGGTCGAGAGCGACGACGCTCCGACTCCGCTCGCGGTTCGCTCGAGCGCCACCGCGTAGGCCTTCTTGTAGCCGACGTTGGAGGGCTCGAGCTGGCTCGCCTCTTTCAGCGCCTCGATTCCTTCGGCCAGCATGTCGTGCTCGAGATACACGTCGCCGAGCGCGGCGAGCGCTTTGGCCCGATTGGGGACCACGACCTTGATACGAGCCCACGTCTCGAGTGCCCGCTTCTTGTCTCCCTGTTGAAAATAACGATCGCCGAGATCGACCAGGTGCGATGGGTCGCCGGGCGCGATCGCCGAAAGCCGGGTCAAAACCGCGATCGAACGCGCCTTCTCGTCGACTCGCTCGTAGAATTCCGCGAGGCGGGCCATCACGTCTTCGTCGTCTCGGGCGCGTTGCTCGAGCTCGCCCAAGAGCGTCAGAGCACGAGGGCGGTCGCCCCGTTGAATGAGCGTCTCGCACAGCTCGAACACGTAGTCAGGATTGCGTGGGGCGGCGCGGATGAGCCCCTCGTACTCGCTGACCGCTTGCTCGAGCTCGCCGGAGGACTGCAAGAGGTGGATCACCTTCAGGCGGACGTCGATGTTGCGCGGGGCCGCTCCGAGCGCGCGGCGATACGTGGCGAGGGCCTTCGTCACGTCCCCCGTCTCCTCGTAGAGCGCGCCGAGCGACACGAGGCGTGCCGGATCGCCGGGATGTTCGGCTTCCATCAGCCGAATGAGTTCGGCAAGATTGTTGTCGGCCCGATAGACCTCGGTGATGAGGCCGAGAATTTCGCCCCGCACCCCGGCCTCCGCTCCCGCCGCGACGAGACCGCGCTTGAGTGCCTGAAGTGCCTCGGGGTTCTTGTGCTCTTTGGCGAGCACACGTCCGAGATCGCGCAGCGCCGGAGCGAGGGTCCGGTTGTCTCCGCTCGACGCGGCCAACACGTCGCGAAACTCCGCCTCCGCGCGCTCGTACTCCCCGCGTGCGTACAGCTCGCGTCCGAGCTCGGCCCGCACGAAAATCGAATTCTGACTTTTCTGCACGAGCTCCCGGTGCCTCGCCCGGGCGGCGTCCCAATCCTTCAGGTCGAGCAGCACCCCGATGAGCGCGCGAAGCGTCGGTTCTCGATCATTCGGGCCGACGTTGGGAAGGGCCTGCTCATAGAGGCGCCGCGCCCCCGCCCAATCGCCTCGCTCCTTGTCGAGCTCCGCGAGCGCGAGTGCAGGGGCCGGGTCTTTCGGGCGTTCGGCGATCGCGCTCTCGTAGGTTTTGACCGCGTCGTCGGTGCGGCCATCGAGATGATAGATCGCGGCCAGCGCGAGTTTCGCGTTCCGCGGTTCCGGACCGGGACCCGCGCTCGCGGCGCGCTTCTCGAAGTCGGTAACGAGCTGCTTCAGATTGCCGTCTCGCTCTCGATAGAGCTGCGTCAGCCGCTGCATCGGAACCGCAGAACCCGGGTCTGCCAGGACGAGCGCCGTGTAGCGCGCTATGAGCGCTGCGCTCGTCGGCCCCTTCGGCGCGGACGGAGCCGTGGAAGGATGGGGCGACGTCGCCCCGTCGGCATGCGGGCGAGCGGGCCCGGGTGACGGGGCGGGCGGGCGATGCCGGCGCCCCGCGGGGTCGAAGTCTTGGCCGAGCGCGCTGGAAATCCAGCCAAATCCACCAAGTGCTCCCACGAGGAGCAGAGCCGGAATGGCAGGGCGGCGAGCCACGCAACGAGCGTAGCAGAGGTTGTGCGGCTCTGGGCCGGGCGGGGCTTTAGTTGGTATTGAGCTCGACCCGGAGCAGCTTGCGGCCGATGAACAGGTAGTCGCCGTGGGCGAGATCCCGCTCACTCTTCAGCCGAACGTAGGTGCCGTTCCGGCTGTTCAGATCGGAGAGCGAGAATTTGCCGCCGACCTCTTCGACGCGGCAGTGCGAGCCGGACATGTAGAGATCGCCCGGGAAATTCAGGTCGCCCCCCTCCCGACCGATCTGCAGGGCGTTCGACCGGGCACAGACCACCATGCCGAGCAGGCCGCCATGGAGGACCTGCGTGATGCGGAACGGGCTCGGATGCTTGGGGGACGAATAGAAGAAGGTCCCGTCGGGCTCCTGCCCGTCGGAAGCGCGTGGCGTGGTGTCCAACCGAAAGAGTTGTTCGCCGGCCAGGAACATGTCGCCTGCGGAGACTTCGACCGTGCCCCGTACGCGGAGGTAGACGCCGTTCAGCGATCCCTCATCGCGCACGACCAGTTTGCCGTCGCGGTAGAAGAAGTTGGCGTGCTTGGGCGAGATGAATGGGTCGTCCGGAAAGACCAGCTGTCCATTGCGGCCGACGAGGTGCTGATCGGCCTTCAAATGAAACGACAGCCCGTCCATCCCTTCACCGCGAATCAAGATGAGCTTGGCCTTCGCCGGGTTTTGCATGTCGCTGAAGAACATGGTCCGGGCGTTCATGATCTCCGGCGGGATCGCGTCGCCACACCGACCGCAGAACTTGTGCCCCGAGGGAACTGGGGTCGAACACGACTTGCAAACGTAATGGCGGGCCTGATCCATGAGCTCCTCCTGCGACAGTCGGGCGTACGGGCTCTCTTCGGCGTCGGCCCCAGCTTCGGCTTCAGCGTCAGGTGGGGAGTTTCGCGTATTTGGGGCCTCTTGGCCAAGTCCAAGTTGGGATTCGGGGGCTAGAGGCTTGGGGGGAACCGACCGGCGCTCCATGGCTCCCTCGCCGCCCCCGACAGACATGCGTGCGAGTTTGTACCCCGGTGCGGTGTGTCGGAGCGACGGGCGTGGCTCGGGGCTCGGCGATCGGGCGCTAAAAAGCGCTAAATCGTGGCCGCACGTGGGACAGGCCGGCGTATTCATCGGGCTGTACGCGTCGCATTGCCCGCACGCGATACCGATCTCCAAGTCCATGACGAAGCCAGGCCTTCCCGGTCTCTATCGGTTCTAGACGCCGAGGGAGAGGCGGGTCAAGCTCGCCCCGATGGCTCCGTCCACGCCTTTGCCCACCAGCACCCAGGATTGCCGCCGCGGCTCGGGTGGCCCGGCCCGTCGACGGCTCCTTGTCGCAGCGGTGGGGGCCCTCGCGCTCTTGGGGAGCCCTGGTTGCAAGGACAAGGCGGCCCCAGAATACGTCGCCGACCAGTTCGTGGACGCCTATTTCCGGCGCATCGACCAAGCTTCCGCTCGCCAGTACACGGCCCTCGGAGCCACCGAAATGCTGGACCGAGAGCTCGAATCGACCCGATCCATCCGTCAGTCCGGCTACACGCCCGACCAAGCTGCCGCCGCGGTGACCTTTTCGCGTGGGCCTCGCACCATGCGGGGCGAGCGGGTTCGGTTCGACTACGCCATCACGATCCAAGGCGAGGGCACGGAGTCCAAGCGGTCCGCCGACATCGAGCTGTCGAAGATCCAGTCCGCTTGGAAAGTGGTCCGGGTCGACGTGACGGGCAATTAAATCGTCGAGCGGCGATTCTCGATCGGGGTGCTCAAAAGCCGGGCGACACTGTTCAGTGGATCAGCGACAACCGGCGCTCGCTATCGAACCACCCGCGTGCGCTCCATAGCCGGAAGACGATCCGTTCGTGGCAAGTCGACTTCGCGATGCCACCGAAGTCCCGCGAGTCGTCGTGGAAGTAGCGATCGTCGCTCACGAGAAAGACTTGACCGCTTTGGACATTTTGCTCGACCGGCGGCGAGAGGTAGGGAGGATCGGTGGCCCGTGCCCGCGTGAACGCGACCCCACCGGCTTCTTCGATTTCGCAGGTCAACTGCACCGGATCGCCGCTTCGTGGATCGTGCATGGTTGGATGTGCGGTCGCGCACACGTGCGTGGTTGAAATGGACTTGCCGTTGACCGTCACATGCGCGTTGTCGACTCGGATGTCGTCCCCTTGCTCCGCCATGATGCGCCCGATCACGAATCGGCCCGGCGCTTCGGGGTCGACACATCGCACGACATCGGAGAACCCTGGCGTGCCGCTCCGCCACAGTACGACCACATCGCCGGCTTCGAGGGTGGGGACGATCGATGCCGAGAGCAGCGGGTCATCGCCCGGGATGGTCCAAAAGTCGAGGCACGTGGCGCGAAGAATTCCGAGCGCTCCGCCGAACAAGACGGCGAACCAGAGCACCAACTTGACGAGAACCCGCACCCTAAAGGCAAGGATAGCAGGCCTGTCGAAAGGACCTCGGCGGTTTGTCGGAGACTACGACCAGTCCCGCCTGAGCGGCATGTCGTGCCGGTTCCGTCGCCCCCTTAGCGGTGGCATCCCTGGATGGGCGGCAGCCGCCGGACCTCGGTGCCCATCGCGACGAGCTCGGCCATCTCGAAGAGCGGCGACCAAACGTCGACCCGGGTGAACGTGGACGGGTCGCGGGTGCGGTCGCTCTCGTCCATCACCGCAGCGGAGACCACGCCCACCACTTCGGCTGCTCCGTTGCTCCATGCCGGTCCGCCGGAGTCGCCAGGGCAGATCGAGGCAGTGGCCGAGAGCACCCCGGGACCCACTTGCTCGACCGGTCCGCCGATGCGGCGCGTTCGATGGACTCCGTCGTCGGACGCGAGGCATCGCCCGAAACCGATGGGCTCGATCGACTCGCCGACCGCCGGCGGTTCGCCAAGACGGATGCGCATCACCGGACCCCCAGCGATGGGCTGGGTCAAAACGAGGATGGCGATGTCGCCTTGTCCACCACGATAGCCGCACGGAGGTGCGAGCAGGGCCGAGACCCGGACGGTGCCCCACGGCGTGTAATCGCCGCCGAGCTCCACACGAATGGCAGCAGGCGCGAGGTCTTGCTCGAGAATTTCGCCCGACGCGTCTCGCTCGACGACGCAATGGTGCGCGGTGAGGACCAGCTGGTTACTGATGAGCGTGCCGGAGCAGCCGACGCCACGGCTGAGCACGTGAACCACCGCTTCGTCCGGCAGCGAAACTTCGAGGGGAGGGGGCGAGCTCGGCGGCCGGATTGGTGCCTCGCGTTTGGCGGCCGGGAGTGCACGGGCGAGAGGCGTCCTCGCGCAACCTCCGATGGCATGTGCACTCCACACGAGCAGCGCACCGACGAAGAACATCGGTACGGCTCTCGATCGTGCGAAGAGGTTCGCTCGCTCCACCCATGCGGTGAATTAAACACCAGCCCCTCGCACGGTTATCGTCCGCGGGTTCTTCGGGATCGTTACCTGGGGCTCGCGGCGTGGGGACCCGATCCATGTTGGATCCGAGGGCTTGCGATGGATACTCAGTCAGAAGTTTTGACCAGCGAAAACGGTGCGGCCGGAAGGAAAATCCCGAAAGAGAGCACCCCAGCCGCGCTGGGCACTCCGGTCGGATCGGGTCCACCTGTCTCGAATTTGGTGCCGCGCAACATACCGTCGATTCCGATCCAAAGCTCCGCATGCTCGACCCACAACGCTGCTCGAAGTCCGAGCGAAACGGTGCCTGTCCAGATCCAGAGCGTGTCGTTCGACGGTGCCGCGGCCAGTCGTTCGGCTCCACCGAGCAAACAAATCCCGACGCCGGATCGCCGGCCGTAGGGGGCACCGAACGCCAACCCGCCTTGCAGATCCACCGTCATGCTGTTCGCGCCCGTTCCGAAGCGAGCTCCTTCGCTGCCGACGAATGCGAGGTTCGGCAGGATGACGAGAGCGATGTCGAGACGCGGTCCCACCGCAGCGTCCGCGCTCCTCCAGCGTTCGACCGTCAGACCAAGGCCGATGCCCCCTTCCGCCGCCTTCGTCCGGCTGGGCGGCGGCGGAGCCAGGGCGAGCGGCGCATCGGGCGGCGCCGAGGGGCGCGGGGCATCGGGCGGCGGTGGGGAGGGCCGGGGAGGTGGTTCGGGGGGCGCCGGAGGGAGCGGGGCATCGGACGGCAACCGGGCCGAGTGGCGGTCTCGCTCCAGCGCGCGCGCCTGATCCTCGATGGCGTCGAGGGCACCTTCGACCAATCCATTTCCCTCGTCGATCTTGCGCCGGTCGCCGTTGCGCCAGACCAGCACCGAGACCCAGTCATCGCATTCGATTCGGATCGTGCCGTCAGTCCCTTGGAGGGTAGACAGTGTGAGCTGCGCTCGGGCCTCGAGCTCGGAGGTTTGCTTCGGCGTAAGCCTCGCGCACTTGGTCACGATCCCGGTCGCGCTTGCGGACCCGGGTCGCATCGCGAAGACTAGTGCCAAGATCGCTGCCCAACGATGCCACATGGTACATTAAGTCGCCGGACCGCATTCCGGTCGGGCGTTGCCTATCGACTGGCCCTCAATGTGGCCGATTCGGCGGATCTCCGCGACTCCAAAAGTGATTCGAACTTTTTTTTCACCGGACCGATCCTCGCCAGCGTCTCCGGCGACTCACCGCTTGGAAGGCCTTTCTTCGCAAACCATGGCACTGCCGCTCGATCACCAGATCCAGCTCGAAGCCCTAGCGTCACAGCACGCACGCCCGGCCTCGGTACGACCCCTACCGGCTGACTGTCTCAGCCTGCTGTACAGGCAGGTTCGGTCCCTGGCCGGTCCTCGAGCCGACCTCGACGATCTCGTCCAGAAGGCGGCCGAACGGATGCTTCGCGCGCTTCCCAGCTTCGAAGGGCGCTCGCAGTTCTCCACCTGGGCGTATGGGATCGCCTACCGTACGGTGCTCGATCACGACCGCTGGTACCGGCGATGGACTCGAAGATTTTCGCTCGCCGATGAATCGATGCCCGAGCAGGTCGTGGAGGATGACGCTGAAGACAACGCGGTCCTCTCGGCGCGAGCAAAGAGCCTGCACCGAGCGCTCGGGCGGTTGCCGGCGCCCAAACGAATGGTGATCGTGCTCCACGATCTCGAAGGGCACGAGATGAAAGCGGTGGCCGATATCGTGCAGTCCAACGAGCGCACGGTGCGCTCTCGCCTTCGGGACGGGCGAAAAATGCTGGCGTCCTTTCTCGCTGATGACCCGCTCTTCGATGTCGAGGAGGCCCAATGAGCTCGCAGTCGGAGCATCTCCGGGAGGCGGGCGAATTGTCGCGGCGCGACGAAGATAGACTTCTACTCGCCCGGGAGGCTTGGCGCGCTGGGCAACCCGACGAAACCGATGTGCATCGAGCGGTGGAGCGGATCCGGCGATCGATGCGGATCAAGGGGCGTGCTCCCCGCAAGCGACGCATGATGACAGTGGCCGTGGCTTTCGCTTTGTTTGCCGCGCTCGCGTTTGCCGGTCTGGGCAAGATGCATTGGGGGCACGTGCCCGGCGGGCACGAGGGGCTGGGATCGCGGGTCGTCCGAACCGAACCGGCACCGCCCGACCCCGCTGCGACCGAGGCGCCCATCGCGGTTCGGACCGAGGCGCCCATCGCGGTCGCCCCCGCAAGTGGGCCAGGGCCGCTCGTGGCCGAGGAGGCTTCCGAGCCCGCGGTTGCGTTGAAGGCGGCCACCCCATCGAAGAGCCGAGCGGCTCCTAGGGTGAGGGACGGAGCGGACTCCCCCGCGGCGCTCGAGCTGGACCCGGCGAGCGCCAAGGTGAACGCGCCAACCGCTCGCGTCGAAGCGTCGTGGCGTGCGGTCAGCGAGGCCCTCGAGGCGAACAAGCCGGCGGTCGCCGAGCAGCTCCTCCGGCAGCTGGCCGAAACGGGTGGTGATGCGATCACACGCGGCAAGGCGACCCTCGGGCTTGCGCAGATGTATGCGGGGCGCGGAGACTGCGAACGAGCGAGTGAGCTAGCGGCGCAAGTATCGGGTCTGCCGGGCGTCGACGCAAAGACGGTGCTCCGCGCCAAGGACCTCGGGGCGCGGTGCCGGGGGCGGGTCTTGGGCCACTAGCGGCGGCGGCCTCGAGCGAGCCTTCGGTCGTTACTCCACGGCGTCGTCGTAGGCGATCACCAAGTCGTCCCGATGCACGATCACGAGATCGGGATCCATTCCGCGCGCAGCCGCGAGATCGGTTCCGCGTTTGCCCGCAACCGCGGCCGCCTCGGTGGCTCCGAGCCGCGCTAACCCGCGTCCCACTTCGGTGCCGTCCTGCGAAAGGAGCATCACCGCGTCGCCCGGCGCAAAGTCTCCCCGGACACCGAGCACCCCGACCGGAAGCAGGCTGCTGTTGCCTTTCACGACTGCGTCCACCGCTCCTCGATCGAGCAAGATGGCCCCTTTGGGCCGCAGGGTGAAAGCAATCCAGTGCTTTCTGGCCTGGATTCGTTGCGGGTGCGGCAAGAACAACGTGCCGATGTCCTCGCCCGCCAAGATGGCCGCGATCGGATTCGGGTGTCTGGCGTCGGCGATGACCACCGAGGCTCCTGCCAGCATGGCTCGCCGGGCGGCTTCGAGCTTGCTCAGCATCCCGCCCGTCCCGGGGCTCGCCGCCGATGATGCGGTCGCGAGGGGGCGCGCCTCGCGGGCGACGTTCTGTACGAACGGTACCCGCTGGCCGTCTCGATCGAGCAATCCGGCCACGTCGGACAGCAAAACGAGCAAGTCAGCACCGACCAGCGGCGTCACCATGGCGGCCAGCTGGTCGTTGTCGCCGAAGCGGATTTCGTCGACCGCCACCGTGTCGTTTTCGTTGATGATGGGGACGACCTTGGCGTCGAGCAGCGCATGGATCGCATCGCGAGCATTGTTGGCGCGCGCACGGTCGGACAGGTCGACATGAGTGAGCAGCACCTGTGCGACGTCGAGCGACTTCTGTGCGAACGCTTCCTCGTACATCCGCATGAGGACGCTTTGACCCGCGGCGGCCGACGCTTGGAGAAGAGCCATCTCCTTGGGCCGGCTCTGGAGATGCAGCTTCTTCATGCCGAGCGCGATGGCGCCGCTCGACACCACCGTGACCGCGCGTCCGCTCGACTGCGCTCCTTCGACCCCTTCGGCGAGTCGATCGTACATCTGCCGATCGGAAGCGAGCGCGCGCGATCCAATTTTGATCACGAGGCGCCGGCTTTTCGTGAGCGCTTCGCGCGCTTCGGATACGGTGACGCTAGCCATGGCGGGCGAAGTCGCCGGTCTCCTGTTCGGCGAGAACCAGGTCGAACGCGGTCTCGAGGCGACGCTGCAAATAGTTGGGGAGGGCAGCCGCAGCAAGGAGCAGTCCGTCGACCGCTCGGGTGGTTACGTCGCGTAGCTCTTCGCTCGCACCCATGGCAGCTTCGACCGGCTCGATCGACAGCCCCGGCGCGAGTGCGCGGCGCACGGCGAGGTCGATCACTTCCCGGAGCTTTTTGGCCTCCATCTCGTCGATTCGCACGGTCTGCCCTCTTCGCGTGCGATCGAGGTAGCGATCGAGCAGAAGCCCGAGTGCATAGATCTCCAGCGAGGCGGTGAGCGGGGGTAGAAATCCGATGATGCCGATTCGACGAAGCGATCGGCGCGCGACGAAAGCGATCGTGGTCAAAAAGGCGCCCCCCCGAACCGCGCGCGAGGGCAGTGCCATCTCCATGCGTGCTTCGGGGGTGAGGCTGAGGCCGTAGCGGGACGCGATATCGTGGGCAAGCGCGCCCCGCACACGACGAAGGAGGCGGCCGGGAACAATCGGCAGGGGGAGTGCTCCGGCGAACAGACCGGCCAGCGCCATGATCGACATCCGACCGCCGGTAGGACCGCTGCCGCGTGCCAGAGCCTGCGGGGTAGCTCGTTGGGGCGAATCGCTCATGGGGTTAGGTCTTCTTGTACCACTGTCGGCGCGCGGAACATCAAGCGGGGCGAAAGCTCGACGATGGCCGTGCCGGTCTCGAGCGACAGGGCCAGGACATCGGCGGTCGTCATCGTGGGGGGGAGATCGAGCCAGTAACGCGCGGGACCGCCGGACAGCTCGATGCCTCTCGTTCGAAGGGCTTCGATGAGGGCGCGGCTGTTTCCTTGCATCATGAGCGTATAGCCGGTCGCCCCTTGCTCGATTCGCCGCAGGCTGTCCACGCGGACGAATTGGCCCCCGGCGAACACGATGAGGTGATCGGCACGGGTTGCCAGCACGTGCTCGGCCGATCCGACGTAGACGTTGCCGATCGTCGCGAGCCAACGGCGCCCTCGGCAAGCAGCCGCGAACGCACGTTCGACGTACGCGGCGTCTTCGCCCGCCAGCCCAGAGAGAGGCGCCGAAACGACCAAAACCGCGGGCTCGCCGACGATGGCCTGGGCAAGGCCGACCGCCCGCCGTGCTGCCGGCCCGAGCGTGTCGACCATGGCACCCGCTATGTCGGTCATCTGGAGATCGGCGAGTGCCTTGTCCGCCGCCCGCTTGGCTCCGCGCCCGAGCCCGGCGAGCCTGGCACCCCACACGAGATACTGGAAGACGGTGGTTTTAGCGGGGAGGGGAGGATCGTGTGGAGCAAGCCCCACGCGCTCTCGGCCTTCGAACTGCTCGCGCCGCTCAATATCCCAGCCCGCGAGCCTTAGACTGCCCGCTCGAATGATCCCCTGACCGGCGATGGCCGCCAGGAGCCCGTACCCGTCTCCCAGGATCGCCGCCGATTGGCCCTTGGTCTCGAAGGTCGCTCGCTCGAGCAGGACCGCGCCGTCGACGTCGATCCGGAGACCCTTCGCGGTAAGCAGCGGCACCTCGGTGGTCATGGCTGGTCGAGCGGCACGACCTCGAGCCGGGCGAGCGGGGTGTCCGAGTCGTACACCGTGAAGGGGGCCATGGCGCGCACGAGCGACACGAGCTGAGCCGGCAGGAGCGGCGTCCCACCGAGCGACGGCTGCTCGCTGACGCCGGCGAGTTTGAGCGCCACGTCGAGCAAGGACTCCTGGGGCACGGGCAGCTCATCGATCGGGGCATCCGCCGGCAGACCCGCGAGGTGTTCGGCCTCCTCGATGGCTTCGCGGATGCCCCCCAATTGATCCACGAGATGTCGGGCGGCGGCCTCGCGTCCGGTCCAGACGCGCCCTTGCGCGACTGCGTCGACCGCGTCCTTGTTCATATGGCGGCCTTCGGCCACGCGGCTCACGAAGATATCGTAGAGCTGACGGACCTTGGTCTGCAGAATCGCTAGCTCTTCGGGGGTATAGGGGCGGTAGATCGACTCGCCGTCGGCCCGGGGCGTCATCTTGTACGTCTCGACCGATACGCCGATTTTCTTCAGGAGCTCGCTCACATCGGCCTTCCCGTAGAAGATGCCGATGCTGCCGGTGACCGTGAGCGGGTTAGCGAACACTTTCGAGCCTGCGGTCGCGATGTAGTAGCCGCCGCTCGCGGCGTAGGTCCCCATCGAAACCACGAATGGCTTGGCTTTGGCCGTGAGCATCGCTTCACGCCACATCACGTCTGCCGCGACCGACGATCCGCCCGGGCTCTCGACGCGCAGAACGACCGCGCCGATCATGGGATTTTCGCGCGCGTCCTTGAGTGCCTTCGCGATCGTGTACGAGCCGACCAGTCGCGTTCCGATGAGCGGAACGTCGCGACTCTTGCCGTCGACCATGTCGCCGTCGACGTAGATGATGGCGACCTTCTTTTGCGCTCCGAAACGCTCGGGCGTGCGCGGGGGCCGCGGTTCGTCCCTGAGGGGTACATGATGGCCGACCACGTCGTCGACCGTGCTGTTCACTTCGTCGTCGAACGCTACGCCGTCGACGAGCCGGTTCTGAACTGCCTCTGCGGCGAGGAAGGGGCCGGTGGCAAAGATCGCTTGCAGCTGGCTCCTCGGGATGTGGCGCCCTCCGGCGATATCCGACGTGAACACGTCGTCGTACTCCTGCAGCATGTCCAGGTGATCGGCGCGCGCCACGTCGGTGGCCGAGTCGCGCATGAACGCCTCGGGCGCCGATTTGTGGGCACCAATCCGAATGAACTGCGCTCGTATGCCGAGCTTATCGAGCAGCGACGCGTAATACATGTACGACGCCTTGAGACCGGCGAAACGCACGAGGCCAGCGGGGTTGATGACCACGCGGTCCGCTTGCGAGCAAACGTAGAGAGCTCGGGCCTGCGCATCCTCGACGTGGCAAATCACCTTCTTGCCGTTGGCGCGCAGCATGCGAATGGCATCGCCGAGCTCCTCGGCATGTGCCATCGAACCCGACGGCTCGGTTTTGAGGACGAACGCGACCGCGCGGAGCTCCTTGTCACGCGCCAGCTTCCAGAGTTGCCGGAGAAGGTGAACGTGGCCGCGCGCACTTGGCGTTTCTTCGATGCGGATCTTGAGTCCGTAGCCCCCCTCCGGGAGACCCGGACTTCGCGATCCGCTGAACGCTGCGCCCGCGTAAAACCCCGCACCGTCCTTACCGCCGAGCTCGGAGCCGAAAATGCCGCCCGCTTCGGCGGTTGTGGTGCCCCACCCGAGCTCGAGACCAGCGGTCGCTGCGTAGACCGTTCGCCCTGGGAGCGTGGGATCCGACGTGGTGATGTCGCCGCGGACTCGTCCCACGTACGGAACGTCGATGCCTAGCGTTGCGCGCGGAAGCCATTGACCGGAGCCGTCGAGGTACTGGTCCTCGATGCCGATCTCGAGCTCGCGGCGGCCAGTCGGTCGGATGGCCACCCCGACATCGACGCTCGAATCGATTTGCCGAAGCCTCTGGGTGCTCGGTGCGTTCAGGTTGCGTCCGACGATGGACAGTCCGAAATAGGGGCTCGGCCTCGCGCTCGCAGCCAGCGTAAACCCGGTGGCGCCTCCGAGCTCGGGCTCTCGCGAATAGGCGTGCTGGATCGAGAAGCCGACCGAGAATGCGTCTTGCGCCTTGATCCCGACGCCCCAGGTCAGCCAGGTGTACCGGCGGTCGATGGGGAAGGCTTGCTCGCCCGGCCGACCGAAGTCGAGGCGAAGGCCGGTTCCGACCCGGCCGAGCAGGGGCAGCGCGAAGTTGAACGCATGCCCGCGCCCTGGTTGGGCTGACGCGTCCCCCGTGCGCACCCAAGTCCATCGTGCTTCCCAGGTCGGTAAGAACGCGAGATTGGCCGGGTTGGTAGCGATGGCACTCGATTGATCGTTGCCGGCGATGGAGCGCCCCGGCGAGGGGATCAGCGTCTCGCGGGGCGGCGGGGGCTCCGCAAGCACCAGCTCGGTCGCGCTGGTCCCCACGACCACGACGCAAGCGATGCCCATCCAGCGTACACCTCGGAGCCTGTCGTCCTTGTTCACGATCATCCTCGGATTCCTTGGGCGCCCACTCTACACGAGATGCGAGCCCCCTTGCGAAGCGGTACACTGCCTGCTCGGCGCGGGATGCTGGCCAGGACCTTCTTCGCTTGCTGGTGCGTAGCCACGATGATCGGCTGCGTGGCTACGGTACAGGAGCGTCCGACGCGCACGGCGTACGTCGCTGGGCCGCCCCCATCTCCCATCGCGCAGGCGCCATCTCCGCAGCCCGGCCCAGGCATGGCGTGGATTGACGGATACTGGCATTGGAGCGGGGTCCAGTACGTGTGGATTCCCGGCCGCTGGGAAGCACTGCCGGTGGGCTCCAGGGCCGCACCCGAGGTGAGGTGAGCGGGATGGGGCCTCGCCGAGTCTTTGCGGTTTTAGCGACGCTGCTCTTCGCTGCGGTATCGGTCAGCGCAGACGCAGCATCGCCCACCCTGCACGAGCGCATCTCCGCGGACGATCGGGAGGATCTGTCGTTCGAGGCCACGACCGCGGACGGAGATCTCCCACTCGCGATCGACACGCCGAATGGCATCGTTCGCGCGCCCGAGACCCAGAGCGCCTCGTCGCCGCCCGCTTCCACCTACCGCGAATCGTTCGCGCCCACTGGACCGAGCTCGATCTACCATCCCGATGGCGACACTCGGCGCCCCGATATGGTGCGCTACGACGATCCATTCACGCCGTCCATTGCCCCCTACAAGCGCCTTCGAGCGTTCGATGCCGTCGGAGCCGATTACGGTCTCTTCGTCCGCGATACTGCGCTCGTGAGAATGCAAATCGGCGGCGAGGCTCACGCCGGCGAAGATTCGTTTTTCGCCGATCTGTCGGTCGACTTCGCCGCGACTGCACCGGTACTCATTCCCTCGGTCGGTCCTGGGGCGCGAGTCCTACGTTTGCATGCCGAGCCGGCTTCCCCCGTGGAGATCTTTCGCGACGGTGCGGACAATTGGTACGCGCGATCGGTTGGTGCGAAGGGACGCGTGCGCCTCGTCATGCAGCTTGCGATCGCCCGTCATGCGCTCGGGGGAACCATCGCCCTACCGCCGTGGAGCAAGATGCCGCTCATCGCCCTCCCGCCGGCCGCCCGCGACGCTGCGGCGACAGTTCGCCAGGCAATCGGGGTGTCCCAGCGAGACGCCCCCGATGACGTGCTGACTCGCATGGTGGCGTACTTTCGGGCATTCACCGAGTCGAGCGAACCCCCGCGGGGCCACGGCGATCTCTACCTCGACCTCGCACTTTCGCAGAAAGGCGTGTGCCGACATCGCGCCTTCGCTTTTCTGGTGACTGCGCTTTCGCTGGGCATTCCAGCCCGCATGGTGATGAACGAGGCGCACGCTTGGGTCGAAGTGAAGGGGGAAGTGATCCACGGAGAGCCGGCGTGGCATCGCATCGATCTCGGCGGAGCAGCGGCGAACATCGAGGACAGTTCCGCCGATGGTCGGCCTGCCTATACCGCGCCGAACGACCCTTACGACTGGCCGGCCCAAGGCAGTACCGGAGGAGGAGAGACCGCTCTTCGAACCCGCGAGCGGAACGCGGCTCGGCAGGAAGGCCACGCGGCCCACGAGAGCCCGGGGGCTACCTCGCCCGCCGCTTCCGCGAGCGGGGTGCCCGACCCAGCATCGGCCGAGCGCGCTGCGGGCGAACCCTCGAGTTTCCCTCCTGCCGACGACCGTCCTCTCCCCACGTTCACCCTCGACCGATCCGACGACGAAGGCCGCCGGGGCAAGCCGCTCCGCATTGCCGGCCGTCTCAAGGCTTCTGGCGGCGAATGCGCCTATGTGCGGGTCGACGTGGAGCTCGTCCGCCCCGGAGCAGGCGGCAATACCAAGCTCGGCTCGCTTTCGACCGACGCCGACGGTTCTTTCGAAGGGCCTCTCTATTTGCCCTTCGACCTTCAGGTCGGCGATTACGATCTTGCGCTCGCCACCCCCGGAGGCGCCCACTGCGGTGCCGGGCGCTCCAACTAGAACCCCGCTCATAACCGGCCGATAGCTTCGCGCTGGCGGCGTCGGCTCGCTCCGACGGACGGTCGTCCGTCTCCGCTCACCTCCTGGCCATCGCTCGCTCTCGACCGGTTCTGAGCGGGGTTCTTAGATGGGTGCGGTCAACTCTTGCGCAGGATGAGACCGTGGAGTGCGGCGAAGCGAACGAGCTCCCCGGTGGAATGCACTCCGAGCTTGCGGTTGATCCGGGCCCGATGGGTCTCCACGGTCTTGATGCTGATCCCCAGCTCGGACGCGATATTTTCGTTGGTGAACCCGCGCACCGCCAGATCGAACACCTCGCGCTCGCGGTCGGACAGCTCCGCCAGAGGCCCGGCGCCCTGCTTGCGCCGGCCGTCTCGGTAGCGCTCGAGAATCGAGCTGCCGAGACGCGGCGGCAGGTACATCTCACCACGCGCCACGGTCTGGATCGCGTCGATGATTTCCGATGTCCGCTGATCCTTGATCGCGTAACCCAGTGCTCCGGCATCGAGCGCCTCGAGCACGTAGGGCTCGCTGACGTGCATGGTGAGCATCAGGATCCGGCAGCGCGGCGAATAACGAAGAAGATCGCGCGCGAGGGCGATGCCACCCGCCCCCGGCAGGGATAGATCGAGCACCCCGACATCGGGCTCCGCGGTTCTGGCCACATCGAGCGCGCTGCGCGCGTCTGCGGCCTCTCCCACCACGGTCAGATTCTCCACCCCTTCCAGAGCGGTCCTCAGCCCCTGTCGAAAGAGCTCGTGATCATCGACGAGTACGATCCGTGCCCTAGACACCGGCGCCAGGATATCGAGAGCCCGGGCGGAATCGTTCAGAAAAGCGTCGAACTAGGCAAAAAGCAGCCCGTTTTTACGTGGTTTTTCGTGCTCAAATACAGAAGAGACCCGATTGCCATGGCGCGCCGTATCGGCATGGGGGACGCGCTAGGCTTTTGCGACCCGGTTGGGGCGAACCTTGTCGAGCGCCAGGACCAACGAACGCAGCGCATGATCCTGGGTGCGAGCTGCTTCTTCGATGCGCCCCGCCGCCGAGAGCACCTGCTCGTTGCCGCGGGTCTGGCTCCGGTGGCTGTTGTTCAGCTGGTTGACCATGTTCGAGATGTTCTCGATGGCCTGCGTAATCTGGCGGCTGCCACGGGCCTGCTCCTGGCTCGAGCGCTCCACGTGTTGGGTGATGGTTCGCATCTTCTCGGCGCTCTTCATGATGAGCTCCGAGCCGCGTGCCTGCTCCGCGGTGGCGGCGGCGATCTGCTGAACGGTTTCGGCGATGCGGCCGATCGCGTCGGTGACCTGCTTGCTCCCTTTCGCTTGCTCGACCGTCGCTCGAGCGATCGCGCGCACCATGTTGGTGCTCTTCTGCGAGCTCTCGAGGATTTTCTTCAGCGCACGCTCGGCTTCATTCGAAACCTCGACGCCTCGGTCGACGTTGTGCGCGCCGCGCTCGACGGCCGTAATCGCGTTCTTCGACTCGGCCTGGATGGTCTTGATGAGGTCGGCGATCTCTTTGGTGCTGGCACCGGCTCGTTCGGCAAGATCCTTGATTTCGTCGGCCACGACCGCGAACCCCTTGCCATGCTCGCCAGCCTGGGCCGCGATGATGGCGGCGTTCAGCGCGAGCAAATTCGTTTGCTCGGCGACGTCGTCGATGACGTTCAGGATCTGCCCGATGGCGTCGATGCGCGAACCCAGGTTGGAGATGACCGCCACTGCCTCCTGGCTCGACTCCTTGATGCGGTAGATCTCGCCGATGGTCTTCAGGATGGCCTCGGCGCCTTTCTCGGCGTCTTGGGCGACCTCCTCCGACAGACGCGCCGTCTCGTTGGCGTTGGACTGCACCTGGTCGATCGACACGTCCATCTGATTCATCGACGAGCTGGTCTCCTCGGCGGTGAGCGACAGGGCGTCGATGTTCTTGGCCACCTCCTTGATCGAGTAGGCCATCTCTTCGATCGAAGAAACCGTCTCGCGAACGCTGCCGGCTAGCTCGCCGATATTTTCGGCGACCTCGTCGTTGGTCGCGGTCATCTGCAAAATCGACGAGCTCGACTCTTCCGCGCTCGAGGCCAGCACTTCGACGTGCTGGGCAATATCGCGAAGCGCGGTGGTCATCTCCTTGATGGACCGAGCAGCTTCTTCGCTGGCCGAGAGCTGGGTGCCGACTCCTTCGCCGAGCTTCTTCAAGAGTCCATCGAACGTCTCGACGGTTTCTCTCGTCTCCGACTGCAGCTGCTTGTCCTTGCGCTCCTCGTCGGCAATCGTGGCCGCGATTCGAGCGAGTTCTTCGTACACCCGCGCGGTGTCGGGTGTTGCGCCGGCCGGCATGGCGGGCGGATCACCCTTGGCCGTGCGGCGGATGGCGTCGATCAATCCGTCGGTCGCCGGCCCGGCGGGAGCACCCGCCCCCGCATACAAGACTCCAAAAGCCCCCCCGACGAACCCGGTGATGATGAACCCCGACGGGCCGACTTCTTTCGAGACGAAATAACCGATGAGCAGCGAAGCCAGGACCGCGACGATCGCGATGAGGTGCCGAGAGGTCAGCGTCATGCAGAAGCCGAAGGGTAGAAGCCCGCAGGCCCACGGCGCAAGTTCTCTCCACTAGGCGGGGTGCCCGGGTTCGGGCTCGCTGGGGGGTGGCGGGAGGGTGCCGGGGCCCGCAACCGGAAGCTCGATCCGGAAGACCGCACCGCCGAGTGGGGCAAGCGCGGTCTCGCGGGACCCTGAATCGCCCTCTCCGTCGCCGGGCGAATTTCGCGGCTCGTGGGTGGCCCGTCTCGTAAGCGCCTGCTTTTCATAAGTAATCTCTCCGCCGTGCTCCTGGACGATCCGGTGCACGATGGCGAGTCCGAGGCCGGTTCCGTTCGGCTTGCTGGTGGCGTACGGCTCGAACAGCCGAGGTAGCATGTCGGCGCTGACCCCCGGTCCGTTGTCGGCCACCGCGATGGCCACCCGATCGGGACCGGCCGATTCGACTCGGACATCGACCCTCGGGGGCCCCCGCCCCGCGTCGGCAGCTTCCAGCCCATTTTGGATGAGATTGGTCAGCACCTGCACGAGCTGGTCGCGGTCGGCCTGGATCGTCGGGGCGGGAAGCGTCTTCAGGCTGACCGAGGCGCCGCCAGCCGCGTGGAGCGCGACCACGCTCCGAGCCACCTCTTCGACATCGACCGGGCCCGGTCGCGGAGGGGGAAAGCGCGCGAATTCGGTGAACTCAGACACGATCTTGGTGATCCGGAACACTTCGTCGAGGACCGTACGGGTCGCCTCGTCGAAGTATTCGTCGAACGCCGGGTCGCTGCGCGCTCGAAGGCGCCGGAGCGTCTCCACTGCGGCGCGGATGGGGGCCAGCGGGTTCTTGATTTCGTGGGCGACTTGCCTGGCGATCTCACGCCGCGCGGCGATGCGCTCGGTCACCGCGAGTCGTTTGCGAAGCGATGCCAAGTCTTCGATGGCTTGGTTGAAGGCTCGCGCGAGCGCTTCGAGCTCTCGGCCCCCGCGGGCGCGGACCGGGCGAGGATCTCCCCGAACCACACCGCGTGCCTGTTGAGCCAGCTCCTCGATAGGGCGCGCGAGGCTTCGCGCGAGCAGCATCGCGCCCGCGATGGCCACCGCCACCGAAACCGCCGAGGCGATCAGGATTCGATCATCGAGCGCTGCCAGATGCTGTTCGAGGGGTCTCCGGGAAATGGACGCTGCGAGCCGCAGCCCCTCCAGCTCGGGAATCGGCGCCAAGAAGTCGCGGGTTTCTTCGTCCGAGGGAGGGCCTGGCGTTTCGGACTCGCTCACCACGAGCCGCACGTCGTAAGCCGCTCCGATCCTGTCGAGGATAGGGCCGAGGTGCCTGGCCCCAATGAGCCCCACGGCTTGAGGTCCACGCCGTTTGATGCAGCGGGTCACCAGTGCACTCGGGCCGGACGTTCCCTTGTTGGCCTTGGGAGGGCTGCCTTTCGGGCCGGTGGCGTTGACCTCCTTCGGCGGACTCGCGCCGAGACGCACCGAGAGGTTCGGGCCGCCGCGCGAGAGCTCGGCCAAGAGTCCCCGGTCGGTCTTGCCGGCAGCTGCCGGGTCATTGCCGGCTCCTAGAATTTCCCCCGAACCCGTGAGCAGCAGCAGCTCATCGAGCTGCAAAGCTTTCATCTCCTCGGGGACGAGTTGCGTGATCGCCAGCCGCCTCCCCGAATCGAGCTCGTGCCGCTCGAGATCGATGAGGGTCTGATCGACGAAGGCGTCGTGATCGCAGACCGGGCCGAGCAGGTTGCGCATCTCGGCCGCCTCGCGGCTGAGCTCGTCGACCACACTCTTTTTTGCCCTGGTGAGCTGGGTATCGAAGTGCTGCTCCTCCATGGTGCGCCACGCGCTGCGAACGCCCATCCCGACGAGCCCCGTGGCCACCAGCGCGAGTAGACCGAAGGCGACGAGTAGCCGCTGGGCGAGAGTCATCGGAGCCTCACGAGCTCATCGTCATTGCGTAAGCCGAGGGGTCTGGCAAGTATGCGCCCATGGAACGGCGCTCGCGCGAAGCGGTCATCGGCGCGCTCACGCTTGGGCTGACGACCCTCGGCGCGGGCGCTTGCGGCGGCTCGCGGTCGGTCGGAACCGCCCCGTCCACCACGGGAAGTGCGGAAGCCACCGGTTCGCGGCTTCCGCCTGGACTGGGAGGCGGGCGCCCAGCCTCCGGTTCCTCGGTCCCAGCTGCCGCGACCTCGGCGGCCAACCCAGCGTTCCCGCGTGCAGTGACGTCGGACGTGCTCGGAACTGGCGATCGCATCGCGGATCTCGACGTCACTTCGCAGGGCGATCGGGTCTTCGCTGCTTGGGTCACCTACGTTGCCCCCGGCGGAAAAGGTCGGCGTGCTCGGCGGGCGCATGTGGAGGACGCGGCGGTCGCCCCATCTGCCAAGGTACTGGTTCGCGCGTTCAGTGATCAAGGCGACGTGCTGGGACCGCCGGTGGCTATCTCGGTTCGAGCGGATTTCGTGGGCGGCGTGGCGTTGGCCCCGGCGCCGACGTTGACGCCATCCCCCAGTCCGGCCCCGGCGGCGAGTGCCTCTCCCCCCCGAGCATCCGCGAAAGACACCGCCCCCACTCGGACCGAACGCGCCTCGCCCGAGGCGGATGCGTGCCTGGCGTGGGTCGGAAAAGATGGACCGCTGTCGCAAGTCTTTCTCACCAAGCTCGGTCATGCGGGCGAAAAAGGGCTCACGCGTGTGGTGTCCCATTCCACGCGGGGGACCTCTCAGGTCGCACTCGTCGCGGTCCGCGAGGGCTGGGTGGTGGTCTGGGTCGACCAACGCGACGACCAACCGGAGGTCTATGCACTGCGGGTCGACCGCGAGCTCCGGCCGGCGACCGTGGAGCGGCGGATCACGCATACGGGGGCGGACGTGTCCGCGCTACGAGCGATCTCGCACGGAGACGACGTCGTCCTCGCGTGGAGCAAGCAGCGTGGTGATCGCGGAGTTTCCGATCTCTCTACGACCAGGTTGGACGCCTCCGAGCTCAAACCTCGCGGCGAAGACACACTGATTGCGACGACTCCTCAAGGCTGCGAAGCCATCGAGCTCGGGGCGCTGGGAGAGGATGTAGTCGCTGGATGGATCGAGCAGGATCGCGCCGATCGAGACAAGGGGGAGTGGAGGTCGAGCGCCCTCCTTGCTCGCATTCCGGCTTCTGGTAGTCCGGTGCCGACTCCCTCGCGCATCGCGCTCACCGCGTCGGCGACTTCGCTGGCTCTGTCTTGCGCGGCCAAGGAGTGTCATGTGGTCGTGGCAGCATCGAAGGACGAGGTCCTCGAACTGCACGGCGCCGTATGGACCGGTCGCGATGTCGGAGCACCGCCCGCCAAACTCGCCACGATTGCCGATGCAGCCCCCGAGGACGTGAGCCCTGTGCTCAGTCGCGATTGGCTTTTTTTCGGAGACGACAACCTGCATGGAGGGGGTCGCCTGCGCCGCATGAAAGTCCGCTGGCGCTGACGAAAAGGTAGTCCGTCGGTAGGGAATCAGTCGGACCGACTTCGGTTCATCGGTCATTCGGGGCGGCCCGAGTCCCCACCCGCGCGGCGTGGCCCAATGACCGATCCCGCGGGTCCATACCGCGTCACCACGCTGTCAGGTAAGGAGGCTCACCGATGCGTAAATTCGTCAACCTTGCTGTCTTGGGCTTGGGGATCGCCGGCATGTCCATCGCGAGTTCGGCGGGTGCGGTGGTCGAGGCCGGATATCCGGCCGCGCATGAGCGGACCGGTGTCGAGGCGGGTCCGGTCGTCCAAGGGGTCATCGGCTCCGGTATCGACAATCGGTATGACCTCGGGGTGGGTGCGCGCCTCGGCTACGTGCTCAATTCGGGCTTGTACCTAGGGGGCACGGTCACGCATTACTCCGGCGAACAATCCTCTTCCGAGCTTCTGCTGGGGGGTGACGTTGGCTACGAGTTGTATGCCGCACCGCACTGGGAGCTTCGGCCGTTTGCCATGGTGGGGGCAGCCGTCCAGAACGCCGGGGACGTGCCGGGTGGCAACAATCGAACGACCTTCGCGTTTCAACCAGGGTTCCTCACCGCGTACCACTTTGGTCCCGGGTTCGTCTCCGCCGAAGGCCGCGTGCAAGTGGCCCCCACGCCAGCTGCGGTTTCGCTGCTCGGAGGCGCGGGCCTCGTGTTTTGATGGGTGGTCTGTTGGGGCACCCCGGCTTAAAAGACTTTTAAGCCGAGGTGCCCAACTGCCCTACAGAACCGGCGACGAGTCGGCGGCTTCTGCCGGAGTCTTTCCATCGAGCCCCGCCAGGGGCGCCAGCTCACCGTGGAAATCGTGAAACGCCGAGCCCTCCGGCCATGCGGGTGCTCCCGCGAGGAGCTTCTTCGCTTGGCCGTGATCGCCCTGGTCGATCGCCACCACCGCGCCCGCGTACCGCATCGCCCAGTGCACGAGCGGGCTGCGACGCGATGCCCGGTTCAGTAGGTCGAGATCGCCGCGCTTGCTCACGTGGGCAAAGGCTCTTGCAAAGGCAGTCAAGCCGTCGCGGAGCACTTTGACCCGCCCGACCACGAGCGGATTGGCGAGCGGTAAGGGGAGCGACGCCAGCTTGGCCGACTTCTCGAGGGCGCCTCGCCGGTCCCCCTCGAAAGCATCGAGGAGCGTCTCGACGAACAAACGGTGCTCGAGCGCTGCGTCCCACGCCGGACCTTTGGCCGAGCGAGCGAGGGCGGTCCGCGCCCGATCGACCCAACCGCACGAAGCGAAGGCGGCCGCGGTGACCAAAGGTCCCATCGTGTTTGGGTAGGGAAGCCGCTCGATGTTGGAAGCCCACGCACCGAGCACCAAGTCAACGTCCCCCGATCGCAGGACCTGACGCACCCGTCGACGCGCGAAGTAGCTAGGAGACAGGAGGGCGACGACGAGCAGGGCAACGAGCGCCGCGGTCCACGGATCGCGCATCGCAAACCGCACCCCGACCGCCGCGAGCAGGGCGGACACGATGAATGGCCACCAAGCGCGAAGCGCTGAGCCAAAGGGAGGGGGAACTTCCATAAACCGCGCTCTCTGCCCACAAACGAGGAAGGGTCTACCACACTCGCTTTCCGCTACCGTTGCTCCCTTCCGGGCCTGGCGGGGTTCACGTTGCGCTGTCGGTAGACCCACGAGGATCCACGTTTCGGAAAGCACTCTAACGCACGCTCGGTCGGGTGTCGAGCCGACCGGGGGCCGGCTCTTTCATTCACCCGTTCCGGACGGGGGAAAGAATGTCCGGTACGTGGTCGTAGACCACGAATTCGTTGCCCTCCGGGATAACATCGAACGTGCGTTGGGCGTCGCAGACTCCCGCCGGTGTGATGAGCATGCCCGTCCGCACATCGAAGACGTAGCCGTGGGCGGGGCATGCGATCTCGCAGCCATCGAGCCCACCCCGCGACAGGCTTTCGCCCGCGTGGTTGCAGGTATCGTCGATCGCGTACGCGACGCCTCCCAAATTGACGAGCAGCACGTGGAAGGGGGGGTACTCGATCTTGAGCATCGTTCCGGGAGGCGCGCTCGATCGGGGCACGCGGGCGACGAGTTTGCGCACGCTTCCTCAGTTGACCGGTCCACCGGCCACGCTTTTCAAAGCGGCATGCTGGAGCGCGAGCGCTTCGGTCGTTCGCTTGACCCGGATGGCCACGTCCAGCGTTTCGAGAATGGTCTGCCGCTCGCGCGCATCGAGGACGAGGTGGTGAGCAGCCAAGTCTGCCGCCGCGGCGGCCGATGTGTGGGGGGGGATCTGGAAGTCGAACTCGGAATCGCGCGACCGAATGTCCGCGGCGAAGGCCGCTGAGCTGGCGAGGAGCGCGGTCAGATCGCGCGGCGTCGCCTCGCCGACGGCCGGCCCGAGCACCGTCGCTTTGGCGCGGCGGTACGGCGGAATGAAGGGGAGCTCTTCGAGCCGGACGCGAGCGCGCCCCTGCAGGAGGATGTTGTAGCGCCCGTCTGGGAGCTCGACATGGTCGATGATGACACCAAGGCCAGAAACCGCCTCAATCGCCGGGTTGCCATGGGCATCGCGGGCGCGAGACTCGCAGAGGAGCGCGACGGCCATCGTTTTGTGGGTGGAGAGTGCGTCTCGCACGAGCACCCGGTACCGAGGCTCGAATACGTGCAAAGGCAGGATCGCGCCGGGGAAGAGCACGGTCTGCGGCAGCGGAAAAATAGGGAGCGCGTCGAGCGCTTCGGCGAAATCGCGCGTGGAGCTGGGCGGGGCCGATTGCATCGATCCTCGAGTCGTAATCGTAACCCCTAGGGGCCGAAGAGCTCAAGGGAGCTCCCGTTCATCGCGGCGGGGGCGTCTAGGGCTAAGTAGACGATCGTCCCGGCCACCTGCTCGGGCGACATTTGGGGGGCGAAGCCGCTTCCCTCGAGCATCGCAGTATCGACCGAGCCGGGCAGAATGCTCATCGCAGCGAGACCGGTCCCTCGAAGCTCTTCGGCAAGGCTTTTGGTAAAGCCCACGAGCCCCCATTTCGACGCACAATAGGCGGAAGCGCCGGCGGTACCGATGGTCGCCGAAATGCTGGCGACTTGGACGAAACGACCCGCACCGGTCGCGAGCATGGCCGGAAGAAAGGCGCGGCTGACGAGGAACGCGCCGGTGAGATTGACGTCGAGAACGCGGCGCCAATCCGGGACCGATAGGTCGCCGATCATGGCCCGGCGGACGATGCCTGCGTTGTTCACCACGACGGCGGGCGTCCCCAGCTCGGCCCGTACCGCGCGAGCGCTCGTATCGACGTCCGATTCGGAGGACACGTCACAGCGCACGACGAGCGCTTTCTGCCCGTGCTCGCGCACCATGGCCGCAACCTGCTCCAGCTCTTCGACACTGCGCGCGAGCAGGGCCACATCGAGACCGCGGGATGCGAGTGCCACCGCGGTGGCTCGTCCGATTCCGCGGCTCGCGCCGGTTACCACGGCGACGGTCACGACCGTTGCCCCAGCGCAGCGATGAAAAGGTCCCGATCCGGACCGGGAGTCGCGAACGATCCCTCGGCGACCAAGGTCTCGAAAGCCCCGTCGCGACGCTCGCCGCGTGCAGCGAGGCACGTGTGGGAGAGCGAAAGCCAAGAGGCGGCTCCTCGGGCCCCCAAATGTTGGACGAGCGCAGAAGCGATGTTCTGTCCGAGCGTCTCCTGCAGTGTGAGCCGGTGCGCGAAGGCATCGAGCAGACGAACGATGGCGCCGAGACCCAAGATCGAAGGTCCCGGCAAATAGAAGATGCTGGCGCGGCCCCGGGCAGGCATGAGGTGATGGGGACACATCGTGGTCACCGCCAGGTCGCGAAGCGCGACGATCCCCGAAGGAGGCGGGGGGGCGGGCATGGCTTCGGAAGCGAGCAAGCGAGGCACGTCGACGTCGTAGCCGTGGACGAGGTCTTCGGCCCAAGCTCGGGAGACGAGCTCGGCGGTCGACGCGAGATCGGGCTCGGTCTCGGGGCTTCTTCCGAGCGCACGGAGGAACGCGTCGATGGCGTGCTGCGCCTTGGCTCGATCGACCGGCATGCGGGTCAGTTGAGGAGCTTTTGGCGTGCGCTCTGGCTCAACGGTTTTCGGCCCGAAAAACCGGTATCGAGCTCATGGAAAAAATCGATGCGCTCTTCGCCGTAGCGCCAGCAAAGCCACACGGTGCGGCCGTCTACCCGGCCGTAGAAGTCGACGAGACCGGTACGGGTGTCCTTGATCACGGCCCCCAGCGAGGTGATCTCCTGCCAACCCTCCTCGTACGCAGCGATCCGCTCCATGAGGTCGGCCTTGATGCCGCGGACCTCGGGCGAGTCGGTTTCTTCGATCGTGAGCTCGCGCGGCACCTTCCCGGTGGCCTTCGACAGAAGGCGCAAGCGATCCTCGATCTCGGACTGCCGCAGCATCTGCCGGCCGACCAGCCGGTGAAGCGTGGGCACGAGGGCGTTGACCTCTTCGAGGGTGAACAGGCGGGGCTCGGCCATGGTTCTTTCGCGATCGAGTTAGATATGAGCCTCGGGGTGTGTCAAGCGACCGAGGAGACAATCCGCTCCTTTTCGGACCAGATCCGGGTATGGTCGGCCGCTCGGAGGACGGTATGGACACCAAATTCGGACGACTGCGGGGGGCGTTGGCTTCATGGACGTTGGCGGTGCTCTCCGTGTCAGCGCTTACGGCGCTTTCGTCGGGATGCTCGAAGATGGATGCTCAGGCCTGCGGCAAGCTGCGCGAGTCGGCGTTCGAGATCGTCAACCAAGCACACCAGTGCTCGACCGATGCCGATTGCAAAGCGAGCGAATGGCCCGGCTGCACCAAGCCGATCAGCGCCAGTGCGGTCGACAAAATCCATCCCATGATGGAGACGTACACCAAGGGAAAGTGCGAGGAGCCGAAGAGCAACTGCAAGCCCGCGCCGCCCATTTTCTGCCAGGAAGGCCTATGCGCCTTTCGCTACAAGCCGTTTCAGGGGCCCAACGACGGGATGAAGGTCGAGTAGCGAAAGCCGCTACCGGCCTGGCAGGGCTATGTGCGCAAGGCATCCATCGGATCGATGGTTGCAGCCCGCCATGCGGGAACGATGGAGATCCCCACGAACGGCCCGATGGTCACGCACATGAGGCCAAACCATTCGGCCGGATCGATGGCCGGCGTCAGGCGCGTCGCGGGGTAAAGGACACTCCATCCTGCGAGCGCCTCACGTAGACCGGGCGCACCCGCGACGAACACCCAGGCATAGGCGCTCAGCCCGCCGAGCATCGCGGCGGCGACTCCCATCAACACCGACTCGTAAAGCTTCGCATAGAGCACGTCCGCCGTCGCCCATCCGACCGCCTTCTGCACCGCGATCTCGCGCCGTTCGGCCGCTCCCAATCCCGCGATGCGATCCCAGGCCAGGATGAGCATGGCGAAGAGCGCCGGCAGCGCCGCGGCAAGGACGATCCCGGCTCGGCGCCCATAGGTGAGCCGATAGGTTCGGGCGAGCAGCCGCTTCTCGATGACTCGTGTCCCTTTCGCCCTCTCGGTGATCGCGCGCGCGATGACGGTTGCCTCGGCCGGATTGTGGAGCTCGATCGCGAGGTCGGTCGCTCGATCGTCTGGATAGTCGAGGATGACGCGTGCGTCGGCGGGGTCGACGAGCAAGACGTCGCTCGCATAGAGGCCGACCGAGGACCCGAAGGTTCCGACCACGGTGAGTGATGGAGCATCCTCGCGAGGTGAAGGCATGGCGATGACGTCTCCTTCGTGCACGCGCAAAAGGCGGGCCAAGCTATCACCGAGGAGCGCGACCTGGCGTTCGCCGGGCCCGATATCACGGCCACTGTCGAGCGCTCCGGCGATCTGGGACAGATCGGGCTTGGCCCGGGTGCGCCCCACCACCGTGACGTTGGCCTGGAGCGAAGGAATGAACACGTAGCCCCACACACGTGGCGCGACGCTTCGGACACTGGGGAGCTTTGAGATGAACGAGGCCAGCTCGGGCGCGATAAGGCTCGGTCTTCCGCCGAGAAGCTGCTGCACGACCAGGTCGGGTGCTGTTTCTTCGGAGCGCTCTGCCTCGGCGCGCAACGCTCCGGTCGCGAATAAAACCGCCGAAAGGAGCGCGAATGCGGTGGCCAGAGCTCCTACGAGCCCAATCGTCTTACCTCGCCGTCGCCCGAGCGAGTCCCACGCGTACGAGAGCAGGGATCCATGTGAGCGGGCGTTCATCGTCGCCGATCGGCAACCTGGGCTACCCCTTCGTACACCTCGATCGGAGGTGCCATCGCCCCTCCTGCCGGATCGGCATCGGCGGATGCGGGAGCATCCGAGAAGGCAGCGCCCGGGTCCTCGAGCGACGGGAAGCGGAGATGGCGCGCCCCGCCGGCCAGCGACAAGTCGAAGGCGGGCAGTGCTCGGACGACCGCGCTGACGGCCGCGGATTCTCGGTCTCGCCGAGCCCGCGCCGCTGACCCATGAAGCAATGCGGTGACGAGCAGAAATGCGCCGGTTCCGAGTGCGGCGAGGGGGCGTAAAGCTCCACGCATCACGGCCAGATGACCATGAGAATTTTGGTCAAAAAGAAATCGGCGATGAGGATGGCGATCGAAATCACGACGACCGAGCGCGTCGTGGATCGACCGACCCCTTCGGTGCCCCCGGTCGTGATGAGGCCGAAGTAGCAGCCGACGAGCGCGATGATAGCCCCGAAGAAGGGGCACTTGCAGAGCCCGCTGAAAAAGTCGTGCATCCCCACCGATTCGAGCGCGGTTCGGAGGAAGAACGCGGAGGCGACGTTGAACTGCGTGCTGGTCACGACCATCGCCCCCGAGAATCCGAGCACGAGGGCAAAGGTCGCGAGAATCGGCATCACCACGATCGACGCCACGAGTCGCGGGACTACGAGCTTCTTGATGGGATCCGCGCCGAGCGCGAAAATCGCGTCGATCTGCTCGGTGACCGCCATCGAGCCGACTTCGGCGGTCATGCCCGAGCCGATACGACCGCCCACGATCACTGCGGTGAGGGTGGGCGCGAGCTCGCGCGCAAAGGACAACCCGACCACGCGCCCCGTGTACTCCATGCCGCCGAACTTCTGCAGTCCGAAGGCGAATTGTACCGCCATGACCATTCCGATGAAGATTGCGGTCACCGAGGCGATCCCGACCGATCGGACGCCGAGCGACTCCATCTGATAGACGATGGCGCGGAGCTCGAGCGGCCTTCGGAACAAGGCCCCCACGGCTTGTCCGAAGATGATCGCGATCTTCCCGAGGTGATTGATGAGTGCGAGAAACCGCCCGCCCAGCGTCTCCAGGATGCCCGGCTCCGGAGGGGGGATGGGGACTCCCGGGGGAAGCGAAATGCGCGGCGGCGCCGATATGCGGTTGCCGGGCGTGCTGAGCGAGGGGGGAACGGCCCCTTCGGCGGCTTTCCCGGAGTGCGAAGGGGGGGACGACACGGCCCGACTCTAGCTCCCGTCCGAAAGCGTGTGAAAGCCGGACACGAATCGCTCGAACGCGGGGCGGTTGGCTTCGAGGCGCGTGGGCGCGGACACTTGAACGAAGTCGAAGACGCAGGCGTCCTTTTTGAGGACGTACGCCTCGAAGCCCTTCAAGACCCCGTCGAGCTTGGCCCGAAGCATCGTGTGCATCGCCTCGCGGCCGTCCATCGGCACGAGCTTCTGCTCGACCATCTCGCGCTCGGTGAATGTCAGGAACAGATGGCTCGTCAGCGCGGCCAGCGGTACGTCATCGTCGGCTCTGCCGCAGCGGCCGTTGAGGAGAACGGTCGATTCGGCCCCCTCGTCGCGGAACGCGAGCAGCGAGTCGGAAGCGTCCAGTCGGCGCCAAGTGGCAGGGACCTCGCCGGTACGGAAGGTCAGGCCGTCGCCGCGGTAGACCCCTCCGCGAAACGATGGCCCTCCGCATCCCAACGACACGAAAAAGAGCACCGAGGCGAGGAGGAGGAGGCGGCTCATCGGCCGGGCGCACGTTATCACGCGTTGGGCCGAAGTGGGGGGTAGCCCCGACGGAGAACGGCCGAAAATGCCCGGGTTGCTGGAATGGACCGTCATCGGTCCGAGGGGTCCCGACGGAAATCGTGGCGGCGCGCCCCCACACGCCTTAGCTTGGCGCTCGGCGCATGTTCCCGGTTCGAGATCGGCTTCCGACCCGCAGTTTTCCGTTCATCAACTACCTGCTCATCCTCGCGAACGTGGCCGCCTTCTTCTGGGAAGGAGCCTTGCAGGAGGCCGGCTACGCGAACCTCGTCTTCGACTACGGCTTCATTCCCCAGCGGTTCGCGACGCAGCCCATCGTCGAAATCCCGACGATCCTGACGAGCATGTTCATGCATGGGGGGCTCGCCCATCTCGGCGGCAACATGCTGTTTCTGTGGATCTTCGGCGACAACGTCGAGGACGCGGTGGGGCACGTGCGCTATCTCGTATTCTACCTCTTGGGAGGGTTTGCCGCGGCATTCACCCAAATGGCGGTGAATCCGGTCTCCACGGTCCCGATGGTGGGTGCGTCGGGCGCCATTGCGGCCGTCCTCGCTGCATACCTCGCGCTCTACCCGCGCGCGCCCATCACCATCATCAATCCGTTTTTTTTCCTCTGGTTCTTCTTCGGCATTTTCATCGAGCTTCCGGCGTGGGTCGTGATGCTCGAGTTCTTCTTCATGAACCTCTGGAGCGGGTTCGGTTCGCTCGCTATGCCGGTGCGAGGTGCGGAAGGGGGCGTCGCCTTTTTTGCGCACGTCGGCGGATTCGTGGCTGGATTGGTGTTGATCCAATTTTTCATGATTGGTCGGAGTCGCCAGCGTGCGGATCGCTGGACCGGCTGGCGCTCGCCGCCCCGCAAGGGCGGGTCGGGCTCGTGGGGCGGCTACGGCGACAGGTACTCTCGCTGAGCGCCGGACGCTGATGTTATAGGGAAGGGCCATGTCCGAGCTCCGGCTCTACAACACCCTGACCCGCGCCCTGGAGCCCTTCGTCCCCGCTTGCCCCGGGGAGGCACGGCTCTATGTCTGTGGACCCACGGTCTATGACATCGCCCATGCTGGCAACGCTCGGTCGGCCGTGATTTTCGACGTCTTGGCGCGCCACCTCCGCGCTCGCGGCTACCAGGTAACGTTCGTCCGCAACATCACCGACGTCGAAGACAAGATCCTCGACCGAGCCCGAGAGAACGGCGAATCGCCGCTCGCCCTCTCGGCCCGAATGGCCCTGGTCTACCAGGCAGACATGCGCGAGCTAGGGTGTGAGGATCCGACCCTCCAGCCCAAGGTCAGCGAAAATATCCCCGAGATCATCGCGCTCATCGCGAAGCTGGTTGGGTCGGGCAACGCCTACGAGGTCACCATGCCCTCGGGTGCCCACGATGTGTACTTCGCGGTCAAGAGCTTCGCCGGATACGGCAAACTGTCGCGGCGCAACATCGACGAGCTCGAGGTGGGGGCACGTGTCGACCGGGACGAGACCAAGCGAGACCCTCTCGACTTTGCACTCTGGAAGGGCTGCACCGGCGACGCGTGGGGCTGGGAAAGCCCTTGGGGCAAGGGGCGGCCCGGCTGGCACATCGAGTGCTCGGCGATGAGCCTCAAGTACCTGGGCTACGGGTTCGACATTCATGGCGGCGGCATGGATCTCATCTTCCCGCACCACGAAAACGAGATCGCCCAAAGCGAAGCGGCTCATGAGGGAGGGGGCGATTTCTGCCGGTACTGGCTTCACAACGGCTTCTTGAACGTCGACAAAGAGAAAATGTCCAAGTCGCTCGGCAACTTCGTGCGCCCTTGCGACGTGTACGTGAGCAACGACCCCGAGGCGCTCCGCTACACGTACCTCACGGTGCACTACCGCGGGCCGATGTCGTTCGACATCGAGAAGACCGGCGAGCGCGTGGCCTTTCCCGGCGTTGACGAAGCCGAGCGGCGAGTCGACTACCTGTACGCGACGCTTGGCCGGCTCGATGCGCTGGCGCGTCCCGGCGAACCGGATCCGAAGCGCAAAGAGCTCGGCAGCTACCGCACGGTGGCGGCCCAGGCGTACGACAAGGTGCTCGCCGCGCTCGATGACGACCTGAACACGCCGGTTGCCCTCGCCCACTTGTCCGAGCTCGCCAAGACCGCCAACGAGCTCTGTGATTTTGCGCAAAAACGTGCCAAAGACGCCGCGTTGGCCGAACAGGCCGGACGGCTCGCCCGTGTGACCGCCGAAGCGGTGCGGGCATCGCTCGGGGTACTCGGACTGCTTCACACGGCAGCTCCCGAATACGCCGCGCGAACACGCGCCAGGCGATTGGCCGCGCGCGGGCTATCGGCCGATGCGATCGAGGCGAAGGTCGCCGCGCGAACGAAGGCGCGTGCGGAGAAAGACTTCGCTCTCGCCGACGGGCTTCGGAAGGAGCTCCTGGCGACGGGGATCGACGTGCTCGATACGCCGGACGGCGCGAAGTGGTTCGTGCAGGTCTGAGCCAGCGACTTGGCCGCCGAACGTGGCGGAGGCGATTTTACACGCCGATGAACAACCGATGCGCGAAGTTGCGCTCGAGCTTGGCCTTCAGCACCTTGCTCGCCGCAGCTTCGATATCGTACTCGATTCGCTTGAACTCGAATCGCTTCGCGTCGCTATCGTAGACCGTGAAGCTCGCGCGGTTGTCGTAGTCGCGCGGCTGGCCGACCGAGCCCACGCTGACCACGTACCGTCGCCCGGGCTCGAGCACGAAGTCGGTGACCGGTAGCTCTTCGACGCTGTACGGAGAGAGCGCGAACACCTTGCAAAGGTGCGAATGGCCGATGAGCGTCAAATGGCCGAGCTCGTCCCAGATGGGCAAAAGCTCGCGGGCTTGCTCGGGAGCGAAACTTTCCAGCACATTGGGATCCTAAGCTTAGAATTCCACGTGGACAAGTTGTCGCG
>JADMIO011246850.1_pt1 | contig 70852 bp, 49 predicted proteins | sample 8958161 | NCBI WGS metagenome assembly JADMIO01 (sample SAMN16585339, study PRJNA669376) | soil metagenome | isolation source: Crop rotation soil | place: USA: Cullars Rotation, Alabama | collected 2011 | reverse complement strand
GCCGCGACTTCAAGTCACGTGAATTCCAAGCTTCGGATCCCACTGTGCTGGAAAGGAGGCGGTTATCCTGCTGATCTAAACAAACTGCGATCGCTTCTCTTAAAGCTGGTCGATTTAAATGTCTCTCAAAAAGTAACTTCAAATCCGGCAAACTTTGAAAGACTAGGTGTGGCTGACAATTCCTATCAAAAGGAAGGGGAGAAAGGCCCCGGTAAGGTCAGTATGCTGGATGCCTCTTCTAAAGAGATAGCAGTGATTCTTTTAGGCGATCGAAAGAAAAAAAATGGAGCCAAAAAAGAGGAAGGCTTTGAAGAACCGACCGGGCAGTTTGTAAGAAAGACCGGAGCAAATGATGTCTTCTTAGTCGCTGAGCCAATTGAAATTAACTCCACTCCGGAATCAATGATTGTAACTGATTTAATGAGCATGCCCGGCGCAAAGGTAAAGCGTGTTCTTCAAGAGAAAATCAAAGGGGCTGCAAAGGAAAAACAGTTTGAGATGCTGTCAGTTAAAGAGGCCGACGGAAAGATTAGATACGATTTGGACATTGAGCCAAATGCCAAGCAAGAGATCCAACAGCCTGTTGTAGATTCAATTGCCTCAGGTCTTGAAAATGTTCGTATTCAGGACGTTCAGAAGGAAAGTGCCGACAGTAAGTTGGTTTTTGATCAAGCGACAACGTACGAATTATCTACAGGGGCGGTTTATAAGATTGAGACATCGTCTAAAGACGGGAAAAGTTTTGCTAGATTTTCTGTCGGTTTTAATAAAACGCTTTCAGATAATACTGTTACCGAAACTGAAAACTTAAATAAGAAGAAAAAAGAGGAATACGAACAGAAGAAAAAGGAAGCTGAGGAAAAAAAGACAGCTGCTCCGCCTGAGTTTGTTCCGTCAAAACCTGATGTGGTTACAGAAGAAGATATAACAAAAGAACAAAAGAAATTTGCAGGCTGGATTTTTGAATTCCCATCCTATCAGATTGAAAAGTATCGAAGAGGAGAAGCGGATTTAATAAAAGATAAAGTTGAAAATAAAGGGGCCGGTGGAGCTGCTCCGCCGACTACTTAATTTCTTTAACGATTAGAAAAACGGGAACTTTATCTCCGCCGGAAACATCAATTTTGTTACCTGGATTTTGACTTGAGACATACAGCTGAGAAGATCCTCCGCCGTCGAGGTTAAGCGCATCTTGAATCTCTAATTCCTTTCTTAAAAGGATCTCTTGCAGTTCCACCAAGGATAACCCTGGAAATCGATCTTTGGACGCAAACAGTAAAATTCTTCCCTTTCGATCAATTGCAATTGCGCTTCTTCGAGTAGAAGAGTCCTGGGGAATAGAAATCGATTGACCTTCAGAGATTAGCCGAGGACCAGCCTGAATAGCTTCCGTAATCTCATTAGAGACTTTAAATTTATCACGAAAAACTATTTTACTCTGATTGCGATCTCTGAAGAAAACGCCGGTTAGAGTCTTTCCTCCAAGCTGGAGAGGATGCTGAAGCTTTGAGTCGGCAATAATTAATCCCAACGGTTTTAAGTCTGTGCCAAAGAAATTGGCATTAATTACCGCATCTGAATTAGTCGCTGTCGAGACTTCCTGGGCGGTCTTAGGCTCAGAACTTTTATAGACTCTAAGGCTCCAAAGTTTTGGGTCCACCCGGACAATTGCAAGCTCAGAGGCGAAAATCCCGCTCTGAACTTTGATCCCTCCAGTCTCAAAACCAGGTTTTAACACCCTAAATTCGGCCATTACAGGGCACGGCTGGGCTAGCAATAGAATTGCCAAGAGGAGTAAATAGAGCGTTTTGGGGCTGTAGCGAACCATTTTAAGTAATTGATTATATTATCAATTTGGTTTTCTTTCGTTGATATAACACAAACTGATCGAAATAGGTCATAACTGTAGTGAAACCGTTTTGGCGTAGAGCGCAGATGTATCAAGAAAACAAAAAAAACAACCAACTTATTTTGGGCGTAAACAGTTCCATTGTTTGCTCTATTTTAACGACGGCATTCTCACTGACACTTGTCGCCCTGCCAGTAATATTCTCGGTCACAGAAAATGCTGAAGCTGGTGAGTTGTATAGAAGCCAACAGACCTTAAGAAAACAAACCGGACTTGGTCAAAGAAAAATTTCAAAAAGCACTAAGGCGGTAAAATCCTTATCTCAAGTGCGTGGTTCCAAAACATTAGATTTCAATCAGAGTAGCCCTTACGAAGCTCGTATGGTGGCTTACAACACTGCATTACGTAAGTACGATAAGGATTACGCAAAGTGGGAATATAAGACTACGCAGCTTCAAGCTAAGCAGGATAAAAAGAACGAAAAAGAAAAGCTAAAGCAGATTGCTCAGAAGAAGAAAGAGAATGCGAAACTTGCAAAAGTTGCTGCTAGAGAACAAGAGCGGCTGGATCGTAAGAACAGACAAGCAAATAAAACCTCACCAACAAGCTTCTTAGCTAGAGCATTTGGCGGAAAAGAAACTCCAAAAGAAGAGAATAAAACTGTAATCGCAGACGAAAAAGCGAAAAAGGCAGAAGCATTCTTTGGAAATGTTGAAACTGATTCAACAACTGTGGCTACAGAAACACCGAGCACTAAACCAAAACTGAGTTTTTGGCAGAGACTAAGCCGCGCATTATTCGGCGGTAAGTAATCCGTAATAAAAATTTCACTTGAGGAAACTTAGGCTAACACCTAAGTTTGCTTGATGTCCTTCTTTCCGGAAAATAATCGGCCTAGCCTTTCATTCGAGTTCTTTCCCCCTCGTGAAGAAAGCGGCCTAGCGCACGTTGAATCTCAGATTGTTGAATTGGGTGTGGCTAAACCAGATTTAGTAACTGTTACTCATGGAGCGGCAGGAGGAGCCAGATTACTTTCAAAAAAACTGGTTAACTTTGTTGCCACAAAGACAGATCTTAAGATTTGTCCGCATATGACATGTGCCGGTCATTCAAAAGCTGAGATGGATACATTATTAAAAGAGTATCAGGATCTTGGAATTGAACGAGTCCTTGCATTACGAGGCGATCCATCAGCAGGAGAAACCAAATTTAATCCTCATCCGGATGGTTATGGCTGCGCTCGAGATTTGGTAAAACAGATTTCAAAAACCTCATCAATGAAAATTGCCGTCGCCGGTTATCCCGAAGTTCACAAAGAAGCCGTATCTAAAGACGCCGATCTTAAATATCTAAAAGAGAAAGTCGACGCCGGATCGCATATTGTGATCACACAGCTTTTTTTTGATGAGGATGTTTATTTCCAGTTTGTAAAAGACGCCAAAGACTTTGGAATCAAAGTTCCGATACTTCCAGGCGTCATGCCGATCTCTAACGCGTCGCAGCTAAAAAGATTTACCAATCTTTGCGGAGCAAGCATTCCTGAAAGAATCGTAAACAAACTGGCAGAAGATCCGGAAGGAATAATTGAGTTCGGAATTCAGGAAGGAATTCGACTTTGCACTAAACTTCTAGAAGGCGGCGCTCCCGGGATTCATCTTTATACTTTGAATAAGACTGTTCAGATCTTGCCGATTGTAGACGGCCTGGCCAAGTTTTATAAATCTTGATTGAAGGGGCGAATTTATTCGCCCTAGGCACCAATACTAGATTCGGACCGAAGGGTTCCATCCCTTCGGAACCAATACTGGAATTATAGAAAAACTTGGATTTCGTGCAGTTAGTTAGATTGGCTGCGAAGGGGTGGAACCCTTCGCTCCGAATAGAAAGGCGAATAATTACCCGTCCAACTTCGCCCCTCCTACTTACACCAATCAAAAGCAGCCTTAAAAGCAAGCATCCAAGGAGAAATTTCATCTTCCTTTCTATCTCTTGGATAGTAACCCCAATTCCAAGGAAAAATGCTTCTTTCCAAATGCGGCATCATAATCAGCATCCGACCGTCCTTTGATGAAATACCGGCTGTATTAAACGGAGAGCCGTTTGGATTTTCTGGGTAAGTGTTCTTAGAATATTTCAGCGCAATCTCGTAAGCTGCTTCTCCTTCAGGAAGTTCAAACTTTCCTTCTCCGTGCGCAACCCAAATTCCTAGTTCAGATCCCACTAACGGCTTAAGGAAAATACTTGGAGTCTCTTCAACTTTTACTGAAAGAAAACTACTTTCAAATTTGCCCGAAGCATTATGTTTTAATTTTATTTTCTTTGGATATTCCGGATAAAGAAGCTCTAACGCTGCAACTAACTGGCATCCGTTACAAACCCCTAAAAGCAATGTATCCGGTCGAGAGACAAAGTTTGTAATCGCAGCCAATGCTTTTTCATTATAGCGAAAGGACCCGGCCCAGCCTTTGCCTGATCCTAAAACATCGCTGCTTGAAAATCCGCCGGGAAAAGCTACTAGCTTTACGGTGCTAAGATCCTCTCGACCTTCTACGAGGTCACTCATCGTTACATCAATTACATCAAAGCCTGCGGCATAAAGAGCAAAAGCCATCTCTCTATCGCCATTAGTACCTTGGTCTCTAACTACGGCAGCCTTAATCCCGCTTTTATTAGAGCGTCTAAGCTGAAGACCGTCCTTATTCGGATTACCGGTAAACTGTTTTGGGAAAGTATAATTTAGCGAACGGGAAGAAATTGTCTTTGCTCTTGATGAAGCGAACTCACTTCCGGATTGCTTTGTATCTAGGAGGTAGCTTGGCTCAAACCAAACATCACGAAGTTTTTCTAAAGATTCTTTAAAAGTAAATTTAGGAGTATCAAGTAAGAAATCTTTGCCGCCGGTTTCACCAAGAACTTCGACATTTAGATTGACTGCTTTTAATCTGGCTAGCAGTGCATCCGATTCATTTGCTGCAACCTGGATTACTACTGCCGGTTCTTCAGAGAATAGAAACGACTCATAATTTGGAGTCGATATCGAAATCTTACATCCAACATCTCCAACTAAGCTCATCTCAACTAACGAGGTAATTAAACCTCCTGACGAAACATCATGGCCGGAAAGAATCTTTTCTTCTCTAATTAATTTTTGGATTAAATTAAATGTGTCACTAAACAGCTTAGAGGATCTTACATTTGGAGTTGTATTTCCAAGCTGACATAACGTCTGAACTAGACTGCTTCCGCCAAGACTATATTCCTCGCCGCCATGAAGTGGGACATAAATTAGTTTAGAATCTTGAGCCTTTAATTCCGGAGTAACTCTCTTCTTAAAATCATCTGTTTCAGCAACGGCAGTAATAATTACAGTTCCTGGAGCTTTAACCTTTGAGCCATCTGAATAGTTCATCGTCATCGACAATGAATCTTTCCCCGTTGGAATTGAAAGTCCAAGTTCAATAGCAAATTTTGAGCAGGCTTCTACCGCTGCATACAGTCTGGAATTTTCGCCATTTTGTTTAGCAGGCCACATCCAGTTTGCTGAAAGGACAACTGACTTTAATCCATTCTTTAGCGGGGCAAATACCAGGTTAGTTAAAGCTTCAGAGATACTTAAGACTGAACCAGCTTCAGGATTTATTAATCCCGGACCTGATGCATGACCAAGGGCCGTAACAACACCTGCAGTCGAAACATAATCCAAAGTTGAAATCGAATATCCGCTTAACGGTAGTTGAAGGGGTCCTACGCATTGCTGCTGTGCGATTCTTGCAGTAACGCAGCGATCGACTTTGTTTGTCAGCCAATCCTTACATCCTACACCTTCTAAAGTTAGAACGTCGTAAAGCTTTTCAGAAAATTCTGCCGCTGAATTTAATTTAAGCTCAACTGCCTTTGAATTATTTGGAATCGTCTCACCGGTAAGAGTCAATTTTGGAGAGCTTCCCAAAAGGGCTTCAAGAGGAAGTTTAACAGGAGAATTTCCTGAGCTTGTATAAAACTCGATAACACCATCGCCTGTTACCGTTCCAATATTATAGAATGGAGCTCGCTCTCTTTCCGCAATCGATTGAACAAGCTGAACGGTATTCTTATCGACAACCATTCCAATTCTTTCTTGAGATTCATTTGAAAGCAGCTCTCGATGAGATAAAGTTGGATCGCCTTTTGGAAGAGCGTCTAAATTAATTCTTCCACCAGTTTTTTCAATTAGCTCTGTAAGACAATTCATATGACCGCCTGCGCCGTGATCATGAATTGATTTAATCGGATTTCCCGGATGCTCAGCAAGCAGCCTAACCGTATTATAAACTCTCTTTTGCATTTCTGCGTTTGCACGCTGAATTGCGTTTAGCTCGAAGGCTGAAGATTGTGTTCCGGTATCTACGGAGCTAGCGGAACTTCCTGCCATTCCTATTCGATAATTGTCTCCGCCAAGAAGAATAATTACATCTCCGGCTTCAACTTCTCTTTTGAGGGAATATTCCTTTCGCGCATAACCGACTCCACCGGCCAGCATAATTGTGCGATCAAATGCCGATACGCCGTCATCCGTTGGAAATTCTGCTGTAAGAAGTGATCCAACCAGAAGAGGCTGCCCAAACTTATTTCCAAAATCTGAAGCACCGTTAGATGCTTTAATTAAAATCTGCTCAGGAGACTGATATTTCCATTTTCGTGGTTTAATTTTTTCTTCCCAAGATTTTTTTCGTTTACCTTGAAGTCTTGGGTAAGAAGTCATGTAGACAGCGGTTCCTGAAAGACAAAGTGATCCTTGACCACCTGCCATCCGATCTCTAATTTCTCCACCCGAACCTGTTGAAGCTCCGTTAAATGGCTCAACTGTAGTTGGAAAGTTATGTGTCTCAGCCTTAATAGAAATTACAGATTCAAATGGAATCTGTTCGAACTCGCTTGGCTTATCCTGAAACTTAGTTGTGAATTCCAAAACTTTTGGACCATTAATAAACGCGACATTGTCTGAATATGCAGAGACAATATTTTCCGGCGCTGCTTTAGAAGTCTTTCTAATTAGATCAAAGAGAGATGTATCTTTGGCCTTACCATCAATTACAAAATCCCCTCGAAAGATTTTATGTCTACAATGCTCGGAATTAATTTGTCCAAAACCGTAAATCTCAGCATCAGTAAGTTCTCTTCCTAACTTCTTTGAAACATCGTTTAAATAATCCACTTCTTCACTAGACAATGCCAAGCCAAACTCTTCGCTGAACTTTGCGATATCTTTAACGGGATAGTTGGTTTCTCCGGCTGCAGTAACGTCGAGCAAATCTGCGGTCAGCTCAGGATAAACTTGTTGAAGCATAGGGTCAGGTGCAGTAGAATTTTTTTCAACGCTGACAAATTCTTCGATTCGCTTAATTGATGATACGCCGATGTTCTGAGCCATTTCGGTCGCGTTTGTCGACCAGGGAGTCAGCATCTCTTTTCTTGAACCAAGAAACGGACCTGCTAGCTTTTTATCAGAGAGTTTCTTTGCCTCTAAAAGCCACTCCAAACGTTCGATTTCCTTTGCAGTTAATTCGGATGTTGAGATAGCTAAATATACGCTTGAGGCGTTACGAAAGAATGAAGATGCCATACGGCTATTTAGCGAAAAACTTGCTCTGAGTCTATTCAGCGGCCATTAAATACCAACTTTCTTCCTCTAGCTTTCGTGAAACGTATTCTCGTTGTTTCACAGACAGATTACCCAATTTTTGTAATATCTTTTCACCTAAAGTTGAGTGCGACAAAATCTTCCAATGATCATCTGCTTTTAACTGAGCGCACAATCTGTCTCTACCTTGGCAAAGAACAGTTTTGGCATTTAACTTGTCAAAAAGCTCCCGATTTTCTCCTCTCCAAATCTCTCGAAAACTTTTTGACGTTACAGCTTTTGGATCCAAGAGAACAGTCTTAGCTGACATATCAAAATAATTTAGAGGCTGTTCAGGAGGAAAAATGGGAGCCAAACGATATGCTACATAGCCCCCGACTTCTAATGGATGAAGCGGAGGATTACTTGGTCTTTTCTCTGTTAAAGCATCCATCGCTTCTTTAGGAAGATAGGCTTCGTTTAAAGGATGAACAAACTTTGTTGCTGCCTGAAAAAATATAAACGCTAGACATAGCCAAAAGAAAGCCATTTTATTTTTGGTTTTAAAATCAAACGCCTGGCCAAGTCTTAAAAGAGTTTCATTAAATTTAGCTTTAGCTGCCCCATCGGCGTGAAGCCAAATGTATGCACAGATAAACGGCGCAAAGAATTGAAGAGCCGGAAAACGCTGACCAAAGATTTCATCCCAGAGGTAGAAAGTAAATGGAGTAAGGATTGCAAACAATATCAGTCTTAGTTTCTTAGTTCTAAGAGCAATCACCAAACCTAAAAGCACCAACAGAAGTGCTGCTGCAGATGAATATGGAGAGCCAACGTAGCCTTCAGAAACCACAAAAGCGGATTTGATTATCAGAACTCCGCCAAGAAAAACTCCCAGACTGGAAAAAAAGGTTAAAAGGTAGAATGCCAAGGGGAGCAAATAGGAAGTATCGATTCCAAAATGAATTAGACAAAGCGGGACAACGAGAAACCGAATCTTAGGCCGAGGATCCGTTAATACATAAAGTTCAATCGCTGATAGCAGGAATGAAAGAGATATAGAGAGATCTTTTACGCTGGATACTAAACCGATTAATCCAAGAAGAGTCAGGACAAACGAAAGAACGGAATGATTAGAAATCCTCTTTAATGTCTGAAAATAAATTAAAGCGCCTATCGAGAGGGCTAAAAAATAAAGTGCAAAAATTCCCTGCTCTTTAAATAAATCAAAAATTCTGACCGATAAAATATTGTTTAACGAACCGATAAAAGCAGCAATGTTTGCTTTATGAGAAAGAAGGCTTGAGATCTGATTAAATCCTTTTGCGTTAAAACTTTCTGAGCCTCTTACTTGCGAAAGGTAAAACATCTCTCCGTCAAGTAAACCAATTGCCGATGCTACGATTGCAATTAGAGAAGCTTCTTTAAGCCAAAGTTTCATGGCAGACCTCTAGTTAGATAAGGCCCCAAAGTGTTTGCAACCGGAAGCGGAAGCATTTTCCAAGCTCCTACAAACAAAGAAAACTTTGGACTCTTCGGGTTTACATCAGGGACATCAGTTGGGCTAGCAAGGTAATACCAATGCAGAGTTTGAGGAGAAGCTCCCCACTGTTCTTTAAATTTAAAAGTTCCGGAGTCCGGAGAGGACCTTCCGAAATCAAAATATTTATAGCCGGACTTAATACCTTCCTCCATCGCTGTTCGATATAGAAGCATATTCGCGGAAGTTGAATTGTATTCTCTTAAGGAAGAGGCACAGGGAATTTCTACTGACTCTTGAAATCCTATTGTTACTCCTCCCGCGACAGGAACTTTTTCTAGATAGCAAACAATGCAGCGAGCAGTATTTGGAAACTGTTCAAATATTAATTCAAAAAACTTTTTTGGATAAACCGGAGTACCAAGGTCTCTCATGTTTTTTGCAAATACAGTGTAGAAATCAGAAATATTTGCATTGCTGCCGGATGTAACCTCAACAGTTACACCTGCTTTTTCAGGACGCTTAACTTGAGCACGCAATTTTTTATCAAAGGATGCGAGCAATTCTTCTGAAGTGCCGGGAAGAGGCATTCGCATTGCAACCTTGTGTGTTCTAACTGGAAGAGGAAAGCCGGTTGGGCCGATGTAATTCTTTTCAGATTGTCGACCACGAAATTCTACGTAACTGACACCTAAAGATTTCTTTAGCTCGTCAGTCCTTGCGATTAGAGAGGTAAAGGCTATTTCACTTTGAGCAACGATTCCCCCGCTATTTAAATACGGAACGGATATTAGTGAGTTTCCAAACAGCGGACTTTTAACCGAAAATAACGGCAGAATTCCTTCGACTTCATCGCCTTGATACGCTGCTAAGTAATAAGGTTTATGTTTAAACGACTGCTCAATAATCGTTCGCCACTCCCAAGAATGGGCAAAGTGATCAAGCTTTACCTTTGAGAGAAACTTGTTCCAATCATCTGGTGAACTTAAAACTTCAACGTTTAACACTATAAACCTCGTCCAGGCGCGATGAGCCAAACTCGCTTAGGAAGCCTCTAATTGTATCTGGAAATTCCTTCAAGCCAGTATAATGACGAAATTTTGATAATGCAGAAAGTTCTTCGTAGCGGGGCTGCTCAGAATCTATCTCCCATGGATGAAGATAACAGTTTAGCGCTCGATGCCGACTGACGTTTCTCAGACAAGCAGTGATTAAAAACTTCGGAAGAAGTCTCCACCATCCTCCGCCTGCAATACCTAATCTAACTTTATCGCCAAGTGAATAAACTGCTAACGGAAGAATTAAAAGATTTCCGTTTGGAGTTGTTACTGTCTCCGGCAAAATTGATCGTTGGATATTTCCATAACGCGGATGCCTAACAGGGTAGAGACTGGAATCATAAATGTATCCTGCCCGGGCGAGCTCATCGTATGCCCAGCGAACATCATCGACGATTGAAAAGTTTGGTGCTCGGTATCCGTTAATTTCCGTTCCGGTAATCTGTTCAAGAACCAGCTTCGATTTTCTAACGTCTCGATAAAAGTTTTTTCTACTCTGTGTGTAGACTATTCGATGGCCGTAGCCGTGTGAAGCCAGCTCATGGCCCCTTTTTACAATTTCTCTGATTAGGTCTGGATGCCTTCGTGCGGTTGAGCCTAAGGTAAAAAAAGTGCCCTTAGCCTGATAGGCGTCAAAAATGTCTAACAGCTGTTTGGTAGAGTATTCAACTCGTGACTCGAGCTTGTGCCAGTTTCTAGGGCCTAGTATCTCGTCTAGATTGCTAGCGTGATAGTACTCTTCTACATCTACGGTAAGAGAAGCTTTAGGTTGCGTGATCAAAGAATTAGGCCGTTAAAATTTAATACTGATATACTACAGTGATTCTTTATATACAGACCAGATGAGATGTCTTGCTCCTGCGGGAGGTTTCCCAAGTCCGGGCGCAGTTTTTAAGTCCAGTTTGGACTCAGAATTAGTAGCGGGATTTGAGAAGCAATTAAAGAGTCTGTTTGATAATCAATCGGTTTCAATCTGCTCCAGTGGCAAAGAAGCAATACAAATTATCGCTCAGTATCTGACTTCTCGCGGATACAAAAAACTTATTATGGGAGCCTATAGCTGCCCTGATGTGGTCGCTGCTGCGGTTCGCGGCGGTCTTAAAGTTGGATTGGTAGATATTAATTCGAAAACACTTGAGCCGAAATTCTTAAATGCAAATCCAAACGAAGATGTGCTTTTACTTTCTAATCTTTACGGCCTGACGGATTCTGTTGCTGGCCTTTCTCAATATAAGATTATTGATGATGCATGTCAGGCTTGTTTAAGTTTTGATGGAAATTCCAGAGTCGGAAGTAGAGGCTTAGGTGTTTTAAGTTTTGGAAGAGGTAAGGCAATTTGCGCCGTTGGCGGAGGAGCAATTATCGGCTTTGGAGAAAATCCTGAAGTTTACCCGGAGAGATTGTTTACACTTAGTAGGCTGTTAGCTTACTCGATTCTTGAGCATCCAAATCTATACTGGATTCCTTCATCGCTGCCGTTTTTAAAACTTGGAGAAACAATATTTGAGCCGGACTATAGAGACAGCCCGCTTACTTCAGGTCAAATTGCCGCAGCTTCTGAAGCGATAAAAATAAACAATATTGAATCTGAAGGAAGAAAAAAAGTTTCAGCGATGTACGTAAGTGCATTAGATCGAAAAAAAGTAATCCTTCCGGTGCTTGAAAGAGAGACTAGTCTGACAGCAATTTTAACCAGATTTCCAATTCTGGTTCCTGAAAATAGAGATCAAGTTTACTCTGAATTAGTTAAAGCGGGCTTAGGAGCTTCGCTTTCATATCCTGCCTCATTAGACACGCTTTGTAAGGGTTATGTAGAAGATGGTAGCTATGAGGGGGCCAAAAGAGCGGCTTTGCAAATAATTACCTTACCGACGCATCGATATGTTTCCGAAAAAGACATCAACCGGGCTGCAGAGATCATAAAGAGATATGCTTAGTTTTATAACCTTCCTTTCATTTGCCCTAATTGCTTACGGATACTTTGGCTATCCGGTGATATTAAGTTTCCTTCCAACCAGAAGAAAGGGCGTTAGCTCGCTTCCTGCACCTAAATCTTTTAGCGTAATTATTGCTGCTAGAAATGAAGAGGCAGTAATTGCAGAAAGAATTGAAAATATTCTTTGTGCCTCTGTTCCAGCAGGAGCGACCGTTGAATATATTGTTTGCTCTGATGCTAGTGACGACCGTACGCATGAAATTGTGTCTGGCTACGCATCCAGAGGAGTTAGACTAGTTGTTTCTCCGGAAAGAAAAGGAAAAGAATTTGCACAAGCGCTTGCAGTCGAAGCTTCTACTTCAGAAATTCTTGTTTTCACGGATTCAAAAGTTAAAACCCAAAGTGATATTCTTTTAAAGCTTTCAGAACATTTTAGAGATCCTGAAGTTGGAGGAGTAAGCAGTATTGATCAAGTTGAAGCCCCTCCCGGCGGCGGGAGCGGGGAAGGAATGTATGTCCAATATGAAATGTGGCTTAGAGAATTAGAGTCAGGCTTTAATACTTTAGTTGGTTTAAGCGGTTCGTGTTTTGCGGTAAGAAAAGAAGCTGCACAAAATATGCGGCACGATATCCCCAGCGACTTTGCCCTTCTGATTGAGATTATCAGACAAAACAAAATTGGAGTCATGGCAGAAGACGTTGTTTGCACTTACCGCGCTGTTAAAACAGAAGAGCAGGAATTTAATAGAAAAGTAAGAACGGTCCTAAGAGGTATCTCAACACTTCTTTCAGCCAAAGAGGTTTTAGATTTTAGTAAGTTCGGAATATTTTCCTGGCAGATTGCCAGCCATAAACTTGGTCGATGGCTTGTTCCGTGGTTTTTAATTATCGGAACTTTAGGCGCCTTCTTACTATCCTCTTCTTCTACATGGTGGGCACTAGTTTCTGTTGGACTATTAATATTTTATGGGCTTGCAGCTTATGCATTTTTTCATAAGCCCGCCCGAAATGAGGTCCTTTATAAAATTCCGTTATTTTTTCTTGTAACCAATGCAGCAATTCTCGTTGCCTGGATTAAGTATTTTCAAGGAGGAAAAACAGTTGTTTGGAATCCCTCAGTTCGTTGAGTTCCCGCGTTTAAATTGACCTTAATCTCCCCCATGTTAGGTTTCGCCACCTAACTTGCTCAAAGGAGATCCTATGGCACAAAATCCTGTTCGATGGTTCGAAATTTACGTTCAAGATATGAATCGCGCAAAAAAGTTTTATGAAACTGTTTTGCAGGTAAAATTAGAAGAGCTTAAAAGCCCGGTCGACGGCATGGAGATGTGGCAGTTTCCCTCAAACAAAGATGGTTGGGGAGCTTCAGGCGCTTTGGTCAAAATGGAGGGAGTATCTTCCGGAGGAAATAGTACAATTATTTACTTTGGCAGCGCAGACTGCGCGATTGAAGAAGGTCGAGTCGTTAAGGCGGGAGGCAGTATTCAAAAAGGTAAAATGGCAATTGGCCAATATGGATTTATCTCTCTGGTTTTTGATACTGAGCGCAATATGATAGGCATTCACTCGATGGAATAATTTTATTCCGGCAGCGTAATAGGAATTAGTGGGTATTAAAGCGATCATATTTGATTATGGAGGTGTGATCGGTGACGACCCCTATTGGACCTGGCTTGGAAAAAATATAGAAAACCTCGATGAAAAGAGGGAATATTTTCATAAAATTTCCTTAGCTGTTGATGCCTGCGAGATTTCGACGGAAGAATTTGTGCGAGGTATTGCGGTTAAGGCCGGCATGCCTGATGAAAAAGTTGAGCGAGAAATTCGAGAGCTTCTAAAAGTTTATCCGGAAGTAAAATCTCTTCTCGCTGAACTAAAACCAAAATATAAAATTGCCTTATTAAGTAACTTTATTTTCGATTGGCTCGATCCTGTGCTTCGAAGTAATGACCTTTATCAATTTTTTGATGTGCCAATCATTTCGACCACTGTGCGAATGAGAAAACCGGATCCAGAAATTTATAAACTTACTTTAAGCAAGCTTGGCATTGATCCAGGAGAGAGTATTTTTATCGACGATCGCCCAAAGAATTTAGAAACTGCAGAAAAGCTGGGAATGAAAACTATACTTTTTAGTTCGCCTCAGGAGCTTCGCGGGCAGTTACTTGAGCTCCTTCCAGAAAAATTCTAGGCCGGAGCGAAGGGTTACACGCCTTTGCAGCCAATTTAACTATTTGAGAAAAATGCGTTTCTTTCAGTAAATCCAATATTGGTTCCGAAGGGATGGAACCCTTCGGTCCGATAAAGTAAACACTTCTTTTTAGCCGACTAGCCTAGCTTTGGATTTACTCTCCGGAATCCATTTAGAAATGACTTCTTTAAGTTCATTAACTCCAAAGGGCTTAGGAAGAAAAGCCGAAATGCAGTCTTTACCTAAATTACTTAACGCTTCATTCTCGCTGTAACCGCTCATGAGAATTATTGGCGTCTCAGGTTGAAGTTGTTTTATTGCAGTTGCGGTTTGAATTCCGTCTAGATCCGGCATTGTCATATCTACGAGCACTGCACTTATTGCCTTTGTCTGCTTTTTAAGAATTTCAATTCCTTCGTGACCTGAAGAAGCACTAAACACTGTGTAGCCCAATTGCTGAAGCATCTCAGCTACGACTGATTGAGGAAGTTCCTCGTCGTCAATAATTAAAATGGCTCCTGTAATTGGAACCACGTTCTTTGCGTAATCCGATCCGTCTGCGACAACTTCTTCAATACCATCTGCCGGAATCAGAATCTGAAATACAGTTCCTTGATCGATAACAGAGTTTACAGTTATCGCTCCTTTATGACCTCGTAATATCCCATGCACAGCCGCCAATCCTAAACCACGACCGGTAAATTTGGTCGTAAAGAAGGGATCAAATATTTTAGCCATAGTGGCTTGAGACATTCCGCAGCCTGAGTCCTTAACTTCAAGGGTTACATAGTCGCCCTCTTCAAGTTCACCACCGAGGTTAAATCTCTTAAGCTCATCTCTGCTTCTAAAAGAAATAAAAGTAGATATTGAAATTTCACCGCCGGTATTTGGCAATGAGTCAGAGGCGTTTGTAATTAGATTCATCACCACCTGCCGAATCTGAGTCGAGTCTGCTTTAATCTTTAGCTGCCTGTTACTCCAGTTAAGACTAATTCTAGCTCTAGGATTAAGCGCCGGACGAATCAGCGTTAGAATTTCATCTACCAGTGCTCCTAAATCTACAGATTCTGAAACGAATTGTCCTTTACCGGAGAATGCTAACAATTGATTTGTTAGCTGGGCTGCACGTTCAGCGGTTTTTTTAATTTGTGAAATTCTTTCGTAGCTCTTTGTCTTTTCGGGAAGATCAAGAAGAACAAGTCCGGCATTACCTAAAATGCCCATCAAGAGATTATTAAAATCATGCGCAACTCCGCCGGCCATCAATCCAAGGCTTTCGAGCTTCTGAGCCTTCTCCATTTTTAGCTCAAGCAGTCTGTGTTCTTCCTGTGCAATTTCTCTTTCTTGAAGAGCTTTTGCTTTTGAAAACATGTTTACTAGTGTTTCACCGATAAGCTGTAAGAGCGCAACACTTTCGTCAGACCAATTCTTTGAACCCTTGGTACAAGTAAAACCAACAAATCCAAAAATATTTCCGTTCTCTATCAGCGGCACCCAAACAATTGATTGAACTCCAAAATAGGTCCAATTAACCCGGTCAGTCGCACCTTCAGCAGGAAGTTCATCCAGCGATGAGAGAAAAACATTTTCTCCCCGTTTAATTTTACCTGTAGCCCATGGGAAAGAACTTAAAGGCAACTGCTGACGTTCTTTAATTTTGTGATCCTCACCCGGTCCAACCCACTCATTGGTATTGGACATTGTCATACCGTCGTCATTAAACAGATAAGTGTAGCAGCGCTCGACCCCTGCAAATTCTCCGATGGTCTTTAGGGCAGAATTTATAACCGGATTTATGTTTTGAACCGGAACGTTAATAAATTTATTGGCAATTGAAAGAACCAGCTGTTCAAATTTAACGCGCTCTTCAAGTTCTTCTTTGGATTTGATTCTTTCGAAGTTATCAAAAGTAATGGCAAGAAAGTCTGCTAAGGAACTGGCGAAGTTTTGCTCATCTGTTGTCCAGGCTCTTTTTCTTCCAATACTCTCAATACAAAAAATGCCTATCACTTCTCCGCGGAGACGAATCGGCGCATCAAGCATTGAAGTAATACCTTTGGGCAGGAGATACCCTTCAAGGTATTCCACGGTTCTCGGATCGTTATGCGCGTCATCGGCAGAAATAAAACGACTTTCTTCTAAAGCTCTAAAGTACTGCGGAAAATCAATTGCTCGAATTGATTTGTCTGTTGAGTGACGTTTTATTGAGCGTTCATAGAGATCGATATTCTCCATCGAAAGGCCGTCTTTGACGTAAAGCCAAACTCCAATTCTTTCTACTCTTAAAGTATGAGCAGCAACTTCTACGATGTTTTTAATTTCATCGATTAACTCCGGCTGCTGTTCCCACTTTCGTTTGGCAAGAGTTAGGAGTGCGTCATTTTGGCGTAAAATCCTAGCTGCCCGGCCTGGCATATGCTTGAAAAAACGGAGATTTAGTAGCCTTTTAATCACGCCATTTCTCCTGGAACATTGAGCCTGGGGGCGAAAGCCCTCGGTTGCTGTCCATCCCCATTGGACGTAGTCTAAAATAACTGATTTATCAAAGAAGTGAGCAATTATTTTTGGAATAGATATTCTCTAAGTAATGAATAAGTCAGAGAAAACGACCATAAAACTAGCTGCTGCGAGCCTGAATCAATTGCCGATGGATTGGAGCGGCAACCTTAACAACATCGTAGAAGCCCTAAATGTCGGGCGAAAAGAGGGAATTGAACTGATTTGCTTCCCTGAACTTTGTATTCCCGGCTACGGCTGCGAAGACATGTTCTATGCAGATTTTCTTATAGAAAGCTCGCTTGAACAGCTAAAAGCCTTACTTCCGCATACCAAGAATATTGTTTGTACGGTTGGTCTGCCCATCAGATTGGGCGAAAAACTCTATAATTCAATAGCTGTAATCTCTAACGGAGTGCTTCTAGGTTTTGCCTGTAAGCACGTTTTGGCCAAAGAGGGGGTATACTATGAACCTAGATGGTTTGCTCCCTGGAAGATTGGAGAAAGTTCCACGATTGAGATTTGGGACAAAGAATATCCAATCGGAGATATCGTCTTTAACATCTCTGGAATTCGAGTCGGCTTTGAAATTTGTGAAGACGCCTGGGCCCTCGAACGAGTAGCTCTATACCTGGAAAAAGTTGGCCTAGATATTATTCTAAATCCAAGTGCCAGCCATTTCGCATTTGGAAAAGAGCAAACTAGAGTCAATTTGGTAAATGAAGGTTCTAAGCTTTGCAGCTCAGTTTATGTTTACAGCAATCACTTGGGTAATGACGCAGGCCGCCTAATTTATGACGGATCACGAATTATATCTCAAAACGGCAAACTGATTGCCCACGGTAAAAGATTTACTTTTAAGAATTTTGAACTGACTTCTAAGACTGTCGAAGTCCTTCCAAAGACATCCAGCATTACACTTATGAAAGAGGTGCGTTCGGGATTTTTCTGGACTAAAAAGGATCTGGCTCCCTCAGTCGACCCGGACGAGAAAATTACTAAGGAAGATGAACTTTATCGAAGTGTCTCGCTAGGACTCTTTGACTACATGAGAAAAAGTCGATCCAAAGGCTTTGTTATTTCGTTAAGCGGGGGAGTTGATTCTGCAGCAGTTGCAGCCTTGGCAGTTTCTTCTTTGAGAGAATCAGAGAAGGAACTTGGAATTAAAGCTCTAAAAGAAAAACTTAACTATTGGCAGGAAATCCAGTCCGCACCTTCAATTGAAGAAATTGTTAAGCTTGGAGTTATTTGTGCCTATCAGGGCACGACCAACAGCGGTGAGATTACAAAAACTGCAGCTAAAAGTGTTGCAAAAGAGCTTGGATGTAGTTTCCTTGAGTTTAATATCTCCGGAATTGTTGAAGACTATGTTGGTTTGTTAAAACAAAATCCGGCTCAGATATCTAATGCAGGATTGCCAAGCGAGCTTTCATGGGAATCAAACGATGTTTCACTCCAAAATATTCAAGCACGAACGAGAGGTCCGGGAATTTGGCTGGTAGCCAATTTAAAAGGAGCATTGCTTCTTGCAACTTCGAATCGATCTGAAGCATCGGTCGGGTATACGACTATGGATGGAGATACTTGCGGCGGATTAAGTCCGATTGCAGGAGTGGACAAAGCGTATTTAAGAAATTGGCTAAAGTGGCTTGAAAAAGTTGGGCCTCAAGATTCAAAACCAATTGAGGCACTAAAACTTGTCAACGCCCAAGAACCTACAGCAGAGCTTCGACCGAAAGGCAGTAATCAGACTGATGAAACCGATTTGATGCCGTATGATGTCCTTGATCGAATTGAAAGACTGGCGATTAGAGATAAGCAGAGTCCCCAAGCTGTTCTAGATAAAGTTGCTGGTGAATTTAAAAATTACTCTAGGACTCAAATTATTGATTGGGTGAAAAGATTTCATCGACTTTGGTCACAAAATCAATGGAAGAGAGAACGCTATGCTCCTTCATTTCATTTAGATGATCAAAGCGTCGATCCAAAGACCTGGTGTCGATTTCCTATTTTATCTAGCGGATATAAAGAAGAGCTCAATCGTCTTATATAGCCATGTCTAGATCCCCATTCTTACTTCCTATTGCACTTTTCATTATTGCTCTTTTTACAATTGGAAGAGCGCCTCTAGCGACTAAGGGAGAGGCGAGAGAAGGATTAGTAGTTAAGGATATGATTGAGCAGCAAAATTATATTTTGCCGCTTAGAAACTCAGCAGAAATTCCTTCAAAACCTCCTCTTTTTCATTGGGTGGCAGCAGCTGCTTCAGGTGAGCGTGCGAGCGAATTTTCTGTTCGATTGCCCTCTACTATTTTTGCACTTTTGGCATTAACAACATTCTGCCTTCTTTTACTTAGACTAGAGATTAATCCGCTCTTTCCTCTTTTGATTTGCACTTCTGCATTTGAATGGATGAGAAGCAGTCAGGGTGCCAGAGTCGACATGGCATTTAGCTCAATGCTGACTCTGACTTTAATTAGTCTTTATATTTTGCTGACGGAGGATAAACTTAGTTCTGCTAGACGCCTTTCATATTCCATCTTATTGGCCTTGGGATTTTCGGGAGCCGTACTTTCAAAAGGTCCGGCCGGAGGAGTAATTCCTCTAGCAATCGGCGGTATATTTTTTCTGCCCGAGTTTCTAAAAGATTATAAAAAAGGATTTCTTCGCGCTTCGTTTCTCGTTCCCTCTATACTAATTGGAGTTGGACTTGCTGCCTGGTGGTATTTCGAAGCTTACAAAATCGGCGGACAACGTTTTTTGGATGTTCAGTTATTTAAAGAAAATCTTTCTCGCTTAACCGGAGACGGCAAATTTGATGTTGGTCATGAAAAGCCTTTTTTCTGGGGACCAATTGAACTCTTTGTAGCATTTTTACCGTGGAGTCTTGTTCTGCCTTGGGTAATTAAAGAAGCTTATAATTCTCGGGGCTATCCTAGTGGATCTTTCAAAAGATTTTCTGTTGTAGTCGTAACTTTCTTTTTAATTATTTGTTCGATCGCTACTTCTAAACGACCTGTTTATTTTCTTCCTGTATTTCCATTCCTGGCATACCTCGTCAGCGAGAGCTTAAGAGCAAGAGAAGTTCTAGTTAAAAAGATCTGCCTGGTGATTCTGACAGGCTACGCGATTGTAGGGCTTTTTGTTCTTCCGTATTTTCAGAAAAAAAATACAGTTAAAGAGTTTAGTCATGTGGTAAACGGATATTTAGGTAACGGTGAAAAAGTTTACCAAGTTGGAAGTGACTTTTATCCTACGCTGTTTTATTCCAAAAAAAGTCTGGCAAAAGTTGACTCGTTGGATGAGCTGCCGTCCGGTGCATTTGGAATTGTAAGAGAAGGCTACGACGCTCGAAATTCCATTGAAGTTTTAGAAACGTCTGTGGGAAAAGCAGACGATGGCAAAGCTCGGCTGCTGCTCGTTAGAAAAAAGTGAAACTCTTATTGACTCATTTGGGAGAGCAGCTTCATAGCTTCTGAAAGCATCTCCGGAGAAATTGACCCTGCAAGTGAGCTAAGACCGGAAGTATCTACCTTAGGCTTCTTCTTCTTTGCCGAAGGTTGTTCATCAGTTATTTCGTCTAAGCTGCTAATGTAATCCTGGTAGGTTTTAAGCCCGTTAGCAATTTGATCCCTGGGATCGGTGGAAGTATTTTTGGCCAGCGAGATAGCCTCTTCTTCGGGCTCCTTTTCCGGCAGCGGCGGGCCGATTCTTTTTATTACGATGCGGGGTGTTTCAGAGCATTCCTTAAATCCGTAAGGCAGGGAGCCGCTGGTAATCAGTTTTTTACCAGAGGCATCACAGACAACCATAGTTTTTAATTCACCGCACGGCGCATAGCCCGGGACATCAATATTAGAATAGCGAACTTGGTTTCCTTCTGATTTACACCATTTTTGTAGACGATTGGTAGTTGGAGAATTAACTTTACTAAGATCCCATTCGTCGGCTTTAACTAAATTGGGTAGGAGCAGAGAAAGAATGACAAATGAACTACAAAACAAGCTTCGACTCATCATTCTTAAACGCTCCTATCTGTATAGATCGACAATCTCGAATTGGAGCTTAATAATTGGCGGCTCGTTAGCGATAGGTCTGTATCCCTGCGTCTTTATTGGTTCAAACGCTTATGCAGAGGCCAAGAAAACACTAGATCGAGCGCTCTGGAAGGGAACAATGACGCAAACCGCACCCATGGAATGGACCGGACCGTTTGAGCTGTTTCTTCGCTATGACTCAGAAAGTCAGCCTCCGCAGCTTATTGATGGACTTACAATTTGGCCAACTTTGGGAGGTGCAAAAGTAAAAATTCACGGGACTTGGAGAAGCGATAGCGATTTTTCATTTGAAGAAGACGAATGTGTGGCTGGAGACTGCTCACAGGTAATCGTAGGAGGAAAATATAAAGCCTCACTTGATGTAAAAACTTCAACACTTTCAGGCACTGCGGTTGGCCCATTAGGGTTGAAGGGATCTTTTAGCGCAAAGAGATTCAGACCCACTTCTGATTAAGAATTGCTTTGTAAAAGCGTTATACTACTATCGAACTTACCTATGAAGAAAACTTGCAACATCAGCGGCGAACAGTTTGAAATTGAAGATTCAGATTTAGAATTTTATCGGAAAATGGATGTTCCTCCTCCGACAATTTCACCTTCTGAGCGTGCAAGAAGAAGAATGTCGTTTGCCAATCAAAGAACGCTTTTTCACCGAACCTGTGCAGGTTCCGGAAAAAAAATCATTACAAATGTTCCTCCCACATCAACCGTTCCGGTATTTGATATTTCGTATTGGTTTTCAGATAGCTGGGACATGTTTGCTACGGGCCGAGACTACAAACCGGCAAAAAGTTTTTTTGAACAATTTAAAGAATTAATGCAGGTCGCACCTCGACCTAATCTGCAGAGAAATCCCCAGTATGATGAAAATTCAGACTACACAAACTACGCCGGTAAAAATAAGAACTGTTATTTGATTTTTGATTCGGACAAAAACCGAGACAGCTATTATTCCTATTCAATTAATTCCTGTAACGATGTTGTTGATTGCTTTCGTTCGGAGAGCTGCGAATTATGCTACCAATGTATCGACAGTATTAATTGCTACGGCTCTCAGTTTCTACAAAATTGTGACGGCTGCTCAGATTCTGCATTCTTAAAGAATTGCATCGGCTGTAAAAGCTGTTTTGGATCGGTGAACTTAAGAAATAAAAGCCACTATTTCTTTAATGAGCCTTGTACTCCGGATGAATATCAGTCGAAACTAAAAGCCTATAATCTTGGCTCGTCAAAAAAGCTTTCTCAATTAAGAAAAGAGTTCAATCAATACTCTCTGCAGTTTCCGCAGCGCTATATGCAGGGTGTTCAAAATGAGGATGTCACAGGCGACTATTTATCGAATTGTAAAAATGCCACGAACTGTTTTGATTCCCGCAAATTGTGGGACTGTAAATATGTAATCCAAGCTTTTGATGACGCAAAAGATTGTATGGACTGCACTGAAGTAGGAGATGGCGTCGAGCAATTATATGAGTGCTGTTATCTGGGTTACGGAGGAAAGAACGACAGATTCTGTACTCACTGCTTGGGTCAAACTTCAAATTTGCTCTACTGCTATTATTGCCCTCATTCATCTGATTGTTTTGGATGCGTGGGACTCCATCACGCTAAGTTTTGTATTCTAAATAAACAATATTCTGAAAGTGATTATCACAAGCTGGTAGCGCAAATAATTTCTGAGATGAAAAACTCCAAAGAATGGGGTGAGTTTTTTCCGGCTTCATTAGCCCCTTTTCCGTACAATCTTAGTCACGCCCAAGATTTTTTGCCTCTTTCTAAAGGGTCTGCGCTGAAGATGGGATATCAGTGGTACGAAGAACCGAGTAAGCCGACAGAGGAAGCTCTGTACTCTCCTCCGGACAGTATCAATGAAGTAGATGAAAGCGTTTTGTCAAAAGTACTAAAATGCTCCAAATCGGGTGTGAATTATAAAATTCAAAAAGGCGAACTCAACTTCTATAAGAAGATGGGAATACCTTTACCGGCTTTAAGTCCAAATGAAAGGTTTAAGGAACGACTCGAATTAAGAACACCTCGCAATCTTTTTCATCGAAACTGCTCTAAATGTGATAGAGAACTCTACTCTTCGATTTCATCGCAAAGCCCTCTTGAAGTACTTTGCGATGTAGATTTTCAAGCTGCAGCAGACTGATAGAAAAATATGCCGATTTTTAGTCCTCAAAGTTCTGACGCCTATGAAGGCGGAACAGGTATTCCGCAGCGACGTGGATTTAAACTTTTTCCGATAATTCTCTTTGGGATTTTCGCCCTGGTTTATTATTTTGGAAATCGGCAGGAAAATCCTTACACAGGTAGAAAGCAGTTAATCGACATGAGTCCGGATCAAGAAGCAGCTCTGGGCCTCCAGTCCTATCAACAAGTTTTATCAGAGTCGCGTGTGGTTTCGGGCGGAAGTTCTGTCACTTTAGTTCAGGACGTAGGTAAGCGGATTGCAGCGGCTGCAGCCGAATCCGGATATGAGTGGGAATTTAATTTAATTGATTCTGATCAGGCCAATGCTTTTTGCTTACCCGGGGGAAAGGTTGCGATTTATTCGGGGATACTTCCGCTTACTCAATCAGCTGATGGGCTAGCGGTGGTTATGGGCCATGAAATTGCGCATGCACTCTCGCATCACGGCGCTGAGAGGATGGCACAGCAGCGTTTAGCCGAGTTCGGACAAATAGCCGTAAATATGGCTTCAAGTGATATGGACCCAGGTAAGCGGCGTGCCATTATGGGAGCGTTCGGACTTGGTGCTCAATACGGAGTGATGCTTCCATTTTCAAGAAAACATGAATCGGAAGCCGACTATATTGGCCTCATTCTTATGTCTAGAGCTTGCTTTAATCCCGAAGAGGCAGTGCCATTCTGGGAGAGAATGTCACAAGCTAACAGTGCACGAGGCACTCCTCCGCAGTTTGCTTCTACACATCCTAGTGACACGACAAGAATTCAACAGCTAAAATCTTGGATGCCCGAGGCGTTACAAGAGCGAGCCAAGCACTGTCCGAAATAATCTAGATTTTTCTTAATGCGTCTAAAAGCGCGTCTCTCATTTCGGAGGCTTTTTGAAACCTAAATCTTGGATCTCTGGCAACCGCTCGTTCAAGGACCTCTGCAATAGGGTCGGGAATGTCTTCTACAAACTCGTGAATTGATGGAAGGTCATAGAGAACCTTATTGTTTAACACGCTGGTTATAGTTTCTCCGTTAAAAGGAATTTCTCCTGACAGCAGTTCGTACGCGATAACTCCAAGAGAATAAATATCAGACCTCGAATCAAGCATATCGTGTTCGATGTATTCCGGACTAACGTAATACGCAGTGCCCACAATGCTGCCGCGAGTGGTAAAGCGCGGTCCTCCGGTTAATAATGCAATACCAAAATCCGTAATCTTCGGAACGTTTAGCGCCGGCATTAAAATATTTTCAGGCTTCAGATCTCGGTGAATCATTCCGGCATCATGAATTGCTTGAAGCGCATCTGCCACACGAGCTAAAAGCGCAATTGTTTCATTAAAAGAAAAATGTCTGTTTTTATCCAAAAGAGCTCTAAGATCTCCGCCTTGAACATATTCAAGAACTAGAACTAATAAGTTTCCGTCTCTAAAAAATGTATATGGGCGAACAATATTTGGATGCTCAACATCGTAGAGCGCTCCGATTTCTGAACGAAAGCGATCTTCTAAAATAGAGTTTGCAGATTCTTTTCGATTGAAGATTTTTAGTGCAAAAAAATTATCTTCAAATTCAGGTGAATGGCCCTTATAGACTACAGCCGAACCGCCGGTTCCGAGAACTTCGGAAACTATGAATTTTCCGCCTAGAAACGATCCTTTGGGAAGCAATTGCAAAACGAATTTCCTTTAAAATTATTAATTTTTAGTTGTACTGCTTTCACAAATATAAAGTCGGTTTTCGATAGAAAAATCTGGAGAAAAAAGGGTGTCGATGAAGGATCGTTCAGGTATGATCCAGATCATGCCCGCTTTGAAAAATGCTATTTTCCTTAGGAAAACGTTGGTTTGCCGAATTACTAACACCGTCATTTGAACCCACTGCCTACGTCTGCTAGATGACCCAACTTTTGGAGATATCAATGGGCGCAGTTAAAGAATTCATCAAACATAATTACCGGCATTTTAATGCGGCAACCGTCGTAGACGCCTCAGAAGCATATTGCACGCATCTGAGCAGCGGCGGAAAGATGATGGTCACTCTAGCTGGAGCAATGAGCACTGCAGAACTTGGTGTGTCACTAGCTGAGATGATCAGAAAAGATAAAGTGCATGCGATCACCTGCACCGGAGCAAATTTAGAAGAAGATATTTATAACCTTGTTGCCCACGAGTTTTATGAAAGAATTCCAAATTATCGTGAGTTAACGGCTCAACAAGAGGCCGACCTTCGAGAAAGAGGGCTGAACCGAGTTACCGATACTTGTATTCCGGAAAATGAAGCTATTAGAAGAATTGAAGAAGAGCTTCTTGAAGTTTGGACAACAGCCGATAAGAAAGGCGAAAGAATGTTTCCGTATGAAATGTTCTATGCGCTGATTAAAAGCGGAAAGCTAAAAAGCAAATTCCAAATTGACCCTAAAGACAGCTGGCTTGTAGCAGCGTGTGAGAAGAATTTACCGATCTGGACTCCCGGATGGGAAGATTCGACGTGCGGAAATATTTTTGTTTCGCATGTTATTTCTAAGGAGCTCTCTAATCCTCTGGTTATTAAAAGCGGTCTTGAACAGATGGAGAAACTGGTCACTTGGTATAAAGAAACCAGTGCGAAATCTTCAGTTGGTTTTTATCAGATCGGAGGAGGAATAGCGGGAGATTTTACAATCTGCGTAGTTCCGCTTCTTAGACAAGACCTTCAAGTTCCCGTTCCGTATTGGGGTTACTTCTGTCAGATTTCAGACAGCACAACTTCCTTTGGATCTTATAGTGGTGCGGTGCCGAATGAGAAAATTACCTGGCATAAGTTGGATCCAAGTACTCCAAGATTTGTGATTGAGTCGGATGCAACTATCGTTGCTCCACTTATGTTTGCTTATATTTTAGATAAGTAACTTTCATGCTCAGCCCCTGCCTCAGCTTCCGTCCCCGTCCATCCCCTCTGGCTCGGCCTTAAACCTTGCCCTTCGGCCCTTGTCGTTTTCTCGACCAAGAAAAGGATCAGGGCCGGGACGAAGTTTAGGGCCGAGCCAGAGGGGATGGACGGGGACTGAAACTAGAGCGGGGGCGGAGCTTAGTAATCAATTCTGAAAATTCACATTTTCCTTTTGAACACCAAAAGTAAACAGATCATGATCCGGCCGGCCTGATCTCTTAACAGCTATCCCTCGTCCGTTTTGTGCAAGGTGCAGCAGAATCTTATAAAGACTTTCGACTGAATCCGGCTCGCCGATTTTTTTGGCCAGCTCAGATGCACTAAATTCTCCTGATAGACCCAATCGCAAAACTTTCTGCTGAAGCTCAACTATCTTCTCTGCTGCTTTCTTTCCGGCTTCCACACCAGGTTGATGATAGGCATTGATATTAACTAGCGAAGCGTAAAAACCTACCGCCCGCTCGTACAACGCAATCAATATACCAAGCGTTCTAGGAGAAAGTTCGTCAACAGTAATGGTTATCGACTCACGCTCCTTTTCATAAAGAGCCGCTCGAGTGCCAAGATAAAAACCTTGGAGGTAATCTCCCAACCGAACACCTTCTTTGACTTCAAGTTTGCTTGAAGCATCTGCGTTGATTGTAAAGTCAGAAAGGACCTCAATGAAGGTTGCAAAAAAATTATTAATTCCTTCACGCAATTGCTGAATGTATGCGTGTTGATCAGTTGAACCTTTGTTCCCGTAAACGGCAATTCCCTGATGAACTACATTTCCAGCTAAGTCTTTCTCTTTACCAAGAGACTCCATTACAAGCTGTTGTAGATATTTACTTAAAAGGACCAGACGATCTTTATAAGGGAGGATCACCATATCCTTTAGCCCCTTTCCACCGCCTGCGTGATACCACATCAAAGCTAGGTTTAGCGCAGGATTATCTGTCTTTGATCTAGTGACAGCATCCATATCTGCGGCACCGAATAAAATCTCTCCAATCGGAATTCCTTCAAGCGCCATTGGAATTAGTCCTACTGCTGAAAGAATTGAGGTCCTTCCTCCGACCCAATCAAGCATCTCAAAAATTCTAAGCCAGGAATTTGCCTTAGCGTATTTATCTAACGCACTTCCCGGCATTGTAATTGCTGCAGCATGTAAGCCAAATTTCAGACCGAGTTTTCTGTATGCTGCTTCTACCTCAAGCATACCATTCTGGGTTTCTACCGTTCCGCCGGATTTTGAGATGACCAGAACAAGGGTTTCTTGAAGTCTTAAGTTCTTTAAGATTCTTACCATCCCATCGGGATCGGTATTGTCAAAAAAATTAACCTTTAATCCAACCTCTCCGCGATACAAATCTCCCAGCGCATCGCTTACTAACTGCGGCCCCAATGCAGAGCCTCCGATACCAATAATAAGCAGTTGTCTAAATTTCGAAGTCGTCTGTGGTTTAACAGTTCCAAAGTGAACATCCTCACTAAACTCCTTCGCGCTCTTAATCCCGCTGATAATTCCTGATCGCAAATTATCCGGAGCAAGCTCAGGTGCGCGAAGCCAATAATGGCCCACCATTCTTTTCTCATCAGGATTAGCAATCGCTCCCTTTTCTATTTGCTCCATGTCCAAAAGTGCCTTTTCAGCAATCGCTGCATTCTTTTGAAAAAAATCCTCCGGAAAATTCATCCGGCTGATATCGAGACTTAAACCGACTGTGGGATAATATTTTGAAGTTTCACTAAAACGTTTCCAGAGTTCAGATTGTGTTTTCATTTTTTGTATTTTGTAAATTCCTCTGCTCGTTCTTCAACTAGTCCGGGAGTTAAAATTGTAGGCAGCACTTCAGTCCGGCCATCTGGCGAGAGCATCACGTAAAGAGGGACTCCATGTCCACCATAACTCTCTAAAGCTTCGGTAATTATTTTCGAGCCGTCAGTCCAATCAGCCTTTAAAGGAGAGAAGGAAAGCCTTTCAAATGTAGCGCCTAGTTTATTACTGCTTAAAGCAAGCCTTTCGTTGAATTTACAAGTGATGCACCAATCGGCGGTAAAATCTATAAATACATATTGGTTTTGTAGAAGTAACGACTTTGCCAGATCAGGAGTATAAGGCTTCCATTCGATTGGACCGGACGATTCTGTTTCTGCACTAGCACGCACATTGCCGCCTAGCGGTCGAAGATAAAATGCAGGCAGCCCTATTAAAATTACCAATAATGGGTAGCGAATTATTCTCCAGAACGGAGTGACCCCCACGTGACGTCCAAACCAAATTAAAAAAGAAATCCAAAGAAGAATTGCCAGTGTTGCGACTCCTGAATTTGGACTTAAAGAATCTAAAACATAGAGCAGCCAAATTACTGTCCCTAACAAAAGAAATCCCATGAATTCCTTAACTGACCTCATCCAATGACCGGGCTTTGGAATTTTTTCGGCCAATGCAGGTACCGCAGCAACAAGCACGTAAGGAAACGCTAGCCCCAGTCCGATAGCTAAGAATATCAAAGTTGCTAACTTAGTGGATTGGGAAAATGCAAAAGCTAAGGCTGTGCCTAAAAAAGGCGCAGTGCAGGGAGTCGAGAGCAGCGTAATTAGAATTCCCTCACCGAAACTCTTTAACATCGGCGATCTAAATTTCGTAACTTTTCTATCAAGAAGCTGAGAGCCGGGAATAGTTACAAAATAGTAATCAAAGAAGCCTAAGGAAAAAGCAAAAACAACAATTGCTAAGACATATACAAAAATCGGCTGCTGAAATTGAAATCCCCAGCCAACTTCCATGCCGGCACGCTTCAGTGAACCAACCAGAATTGCCAAAGTAGCAAAGGTGAATTCGATACCTAATAAATAAGCCAGCGAATATTTAATGCGATCAACCCTCGAAAGCTCGCGATGAAGAGAAAGAGAAATAACTTTGATTGATAAAACAGGAAGTACACACGGCATTATATTAAGAAGTATGCCGGCAAAAAATCCCAAGAGTAGTGCAGCCAGCAAACCGCTTTCCGGTTGAGAAGCCGGCGCTGAAATTGCAGTTGAAACTGCACTTGCCTTAACTCCTCGATCCTGATCGTGATGAACTTCTTTGAAAAGAAGAGGAAGTCCCTCAACAACAGGTTTTTTGTTTTGAACCGTCTCAAGGTCTGACGGAGATAAGTTCAAATTAAAACTAAGAGCAGTCGACGGCGCGTCAATCGGAAACATTGGAGCGATTGCCAATACTCCTCCAACTTCAATCGAAGCTTCAGGAAGCTTTCCCATGCTAGAAACAGGGATTAGCACTCGATTGGCTGTTCCTGACTGAACAAACGCGGAATGTAAATTTAGATCCTCAGAGGAAAAAGGAAAAAACTGGATGGCATTAGAAATCGTTTCTAAAGTCAGATTCGGATTTGGTGGAAGAATGATGGAAATAGAATGAGAATCTCGATCAAAAGAGATCGGAAAGTTTTTTGGTGCTGGCTGTGGTGAATTATCTCTTGAGAACTTGAACTGGTCGGCAAAACTGCTTGGAGTCAGAGCCTTTTGCGTTGAGAAAATAATTTTATGGTTTTGGTCTCTTTGGCCGGGAACACATATATCTTTACATACAAGCCAGGCACTTGATGCCTGGATTTCAATTTCAGCAGCAGTTCCCGGAATCTCAGGGGGATTAAAAATCGGAGCGGTTAAAAGAACCGAGCCCTCATAGCCAAACGTGACAATATTTCCCCGTTCGATAAATTTTGTTGGGATTGGCCACTGAAGCTCTCCAACTCTCCAGCCTTCAGGGACAACCCAATTGACTGCTGTCGGCTGGCCGGATTCGCCGCTGTTAACCCAATAAATGTGCCAACCAGGTTCAATCTCAAATTTGATTCCGATGTAGCCTGCCGGATCAATGTCAGAGTTCGAAGGTTGAAATTCAGTCCGATCTTGTAGGATGGTAGTTGTGACAAGTTTATTTCCTTCTTCAAATGGGCTAGCGGCTAGAACCGGCGTGAAGGAGAACAGTAACAACGAGAGAGCTGAGAGGAATCTTCTAAATATCATGGCTTACGCATGTTAGCTCTAAATCTCTCTTTCGAGGTAGGCGTAAAATGTCTTCGGTAACCGAACCATTTCTTCCTGATAATTTTTTCCCGCCTGATGTCTCTTCTATTTTTGTTCATCAGGATTATGACGTTTTAGAAAGCTTAAAACTTCATACTTCTGAATTGGTGTTAGCTAACACTTTTAAGAGCCTAAACCGACAGAAATCATTTCTTCTAGGAAGAAAAGCGGCCCTGTTGGCTCTGATCAAAATTGGTGTCGCAGCTCCGGTGCTAAGGGGAAGTTCTGACGAGCCAATTTGGCCGGATGGCGTAATTGGTTCAATCGCGCACTCCCGAGAGTTTGCTATTTGTGTCGTTACAAAGAGTGACTCATTTCGTGGAATAGGAATCGATCTTGAATGTTCAGATAACAATTTCAATCTAAATATTGCCAAAAGAATTTGTACTGCTTCAGAGATTGAAAATTTGCCGAACGACGAAATTGAAAGAGCAGACAGACTACTCAAAATATTTTCTGCAAAAGAAGCTTATTATAAGGCTGTCTTTCCCACGCTAAAAAAGTTTCTCGGATTTAGAGATGTTGAATTGATCTGGGATGATGATAACTTTGAAGGAAGAATTGTTAATCCGAGATTTACAGAAAAAAAAACCGCCTCCGGCAAAGTAGGCAAGGGAAGCTGCCTAGTTTCTGTCTGCTATGAAATGAAATAAGCCATCTGCGGGAATTGAACCCACGACCCTCTCATTACGAATGAGATGCTCTACCAACTGAGCTAAGATGGCCTCTAATAAAGATTTACTACTAATTTAGGGCTATCTCAACCGTTTGTGTAACCGACTGCGGCAGCAAAGCATCAAATTAACTCGAATTAATTATGCGCGTTTTTCGTCCATGAAGTAGGCTAATAGCTCTTTTATTTATCGCGATTATTTATGAAATATAAAACTCCGATTCTGATTTGCTCTGCAAAACGTACTCCAATTGGAAGTATGCAGGGAGTTCTATCCGAAATTTCAGCGCCTGATTTGGGTGCGTTATTAATAGAAGCGATTATTAAAGAGACCGGAATTCCAAACGACTCAGTCGATCAGGTAATACTAGGATGTGTTTTGACTGCCGGTCTTGGCCAAGCTCCGGCAAGGCAAGCAACAATAAAAAGCGGACTTTCTAACAAGACAAATTCATTTACGATTAATAAAGTTTGCAGCTCCGGACTTAAAGCCGTTCAATTAGCTGCCAACGAAATTGAACTTGGAGCTGCTCAAGCAATTTTTGCAGGCGGAATGGAGAATATGAGTCAATCTCCATACATTCTTCCAAAGCTTCGCGGAGGGGCCAAGCTTGGAAACGTCTCAGCAGAAGATAGTATCATTAAAGATGGGCTATGGGATGTTTATAACAACTTCCATATGGGAAACTGCGCAGAGATTCTTGCAAAGAAATATAATTTTTCAAGAGAAGCCCAAGACGCATTTGCACTTCAAAGTTATGATCGTGCAGCGGAAGCCATCTCAAGTGGAAAGTTTCTAAGCCAAATCGTTCCGGTAAAAACAAAAGCGGGCGAAGTTACAACTGACGAAGAAGTTGGTAAACTGAAACGAGAAAAAGTTTCTCAATTAAAACCTGTTTTTGAAAAAGAGGGAACTGTCACTGCTGCTAATGCATCGTCTATTAGTGATGGAGCTGCCGTTGTATTAGTTTGCACTGAAGCATATGCAAAAAAGTACAATCTAACTCCGCTTGCAAAGATTGTTGCTCACGGCAGTCATTCCCAAGAACCGGAGTTATTTGGCATAGCGCCGGTGGAAGCGGTCAAGAAGGTGCTGAATGAAGTCGGTAACCCGTCGATAGATCTTTTTGAATTGAATGAAGCTTTTTCAAGCGTCGCTCTTTCTTGTCAAAAAGAACTGGGCATTGATTCGGCCAAATTGAACGTTAACGGCGGAGCGGTTGCGCTAGGACATCCAATCGGTGCTTCGGGTTCAAGAATATTAGTTTCACTTGTCCACGAACTAATACGCACCAAAGGTAAAAGAGGTGTTGCAGCTATTTGTAATGGCGGCGGAGAAGCTACTGCTCTTGTAATTGAGACAGTTTAGGTAATTAACTTCGATCTCGATTTAGATACGCGCCGGACACTTCAACATTGATTGGCATACTGCTGAAAAATGGGCTTAGCGGGCTGTAGTTTGTCAAAACTTGAACTGTCAAAACATCCGGCACACGTCCGTCGGCAGCTGGATGACTATATCTTGTTCTTATCACCAAGCCCGAAGTCGACAATCCATTCATCGTAAAAAGATTTAAGATCCGCTGCTGCATTGTATAATGCTGAAAATGTGAAGAGGCTGCCGTTAAATTAGCGTAAAATCCTCGTGCATCAGCATCATCGGCCGGCATGTTATCAACGCTGTTTTCTAAGGCCGCAATTCCGGATCCGTATCTGGCACCTTCGTAAATGATGCGAGTAACTCTGGAGTACTGTTCTAGAGCCAATCCAAGGTCAATCATCATGAATAGGGTCGAAAGCAAAAAAGGCAGGCAGATGCCAAACTCCATCATCACGGACCCGCGCTCTTTCTTACCTTCCGCCATTTGTACCTATTCCACTATATGCATCGACTCACTCGCGTCCGGTCTTGATAAGCGATTCCCGAACGCTGCCGTAAGAGAAATCCCCAAACGGTCCTGGTAGCATAATGTAATCAAGAGCTTGCGAATCAAAATAGCCCGGCGCTATAAAGTATACGAACACGGCAGTCGAAACCTAACCATTTAATCTAAATCCCGATGAAAACTGAGCGTGGCGCAACAATGCTGGAGTTTACGATCGTCGGCATAGTTTTATTTATGCTCATAATTGGTCTGTTTGAATACGGCAGATTTATGAGCGCAAAAAGCGTAATCACCGCTGCCGCAGATCGCGCTGCGGCGTTGGCCGCAAGTGATATTCTGATTGATACAACCGGCACCTCTCCAAATGCAATTGCCCGCGCACAAGAAATAATTGCGAGTTCGTTTATCGCTTCTGTTCAGCAGAGTGGATCAGCTGCATATCTTTTACGTCCAGTAACAATTACAGCGCCTGGTGCGATAGGTACCGACGGAAAAATCTCTCAAAAGGATCTTTCAAACAATCCAATCAGAGTGGATATCGATGCGTGTATTGTTCCGCTATTTCCCGGTGTCAGAGTCTTTTTTAATTCCGGCGGGGGAGACTGCGGCTCAAATGTTCCGGTTCATGCTTTTGCTGCTGCCTACCGGGAATCTTCTAGATCCGCTTCACTGCCGGTTGAATCTGATTGTCTCGGTCGGCCTGTAGGTTCGCCGGATTTTTATCAAAACTGCCCATGCATTAGTGGGAAGTCCTGGGATCCGACTCTACGACAATGCGTTTGCAATAATGGTGCAACAACCAGCGATTGTTCATGCGCCGGCAATCAATATCTAAATACGACGAATGGTCTGTGTATGTGTAACGTCGGACTGGTCTCGTGTATCGGTCCCCGTTATTCTCCTGATGCTATAACTTGCGCCTGCGGTTGTTATGCTCCGGATGAATCTGCAAGGTGTACTTCTCCGCCGTATGGCTTTACGCCGGGAAATTGGGATGACGTTTCGTGCTCTTGTTCTTGTCCAGGCTCAAGTACAATGAATCCGTCCGGAAGTTGTAAATGTCCAAACGGTGCTTCTGAGGCTTGCACTGACAGAGGACCATACTGGATTATGAATAATGAATGCAGTTGTGAATGTATGTCCGGCAGAGACTGGATCTGTGAAAATTCCGGCGGCACTTGGAACACTTCGACTTGTTCATGCGACTGCGTTGCACCAATGAGAGAATTTTACGGAGAGTGCAAATGCAGTCAGCAGCAACTTGTCGACTGCGCAAACCAGAACAAAGAACTTGATGAAACGACCTGCACCTGTATTTGCAGCGATGCGGCTCGAGGTGAGTGTGAACGTGACGGAGGAACTTTTAACAACGGAACCTGCGGCTGTCAGTGTCCTCCGGGGCTTCAATGGGATGGTTGGACGTATGGAGGAGGTATGGGCCAAGGCTGCTATGATCCTGACGCTGCACCGCCTTCAGGTGGTTCAAGCTCTTCATCATCTGCGTCCGGATTTAGCAGCTTTAATTTCTCGGATTATTCCGGGTATTCTTCCGCTGATGCATCCGTACCGTACTCTGAACCTAGCTCTGCATTCTCAAGTTCTGAAAGTGGATACAACTCTAGTGAGCCATGCCCGGACTGTGGAGTTAATGAATGATCGTAAGAGCAAAGGATCAGTCAGGAGCAGTTCTAATTATTATTACATTATTGCTCCTGGCGATTTTTTCGATAGCCGCTTTGGCAATTGATATTGCGCAGTATTCCAATACGCTTACGCAGGCACGAAATAATGGTAACTTAGCTGCACTAACCGCACTTGAAGAATTTATGGCATCGCGGTCAACTAGTGCTGCGTTAGCTAGAGCGCAAGCTGTTCTAAGCTACAACTCAACATTTGCAAATCCCGGACCTGCACAGCTAACTACAAGTGTAAATAGTAATGGTGCTCAACTTTCGGCCGGCAACTGGTTCTATGCAAGGCCGGCAAACTCAAATCCTTGCAACGGAGCCTATCCTTGTTTTGTGCCGCTTCCAGACGGGTCACCGGCAGCGCCAAATGCATTTCGTGTCTCTGGAAATCTTTATCCACCAATGCCGTTTAATTTTGCACGGGTTTTTGGAACCGGTGAGTCTCCTCCAATTGCAGTCAATAGTACAGCGTCGATCGTTCCACGGCACGGATGTTTTCTAGTTTCAATTTCTCCAACTACGTTTAGTCGCGAAACTCATTTGCGAAATGAATCCGAGTCTGCCTACTTTTTGACTAATCCGCCTGATAATGCCGGAGTTTCTAGTTATCATGATACAGAGTGGGCAGGGATGGGGGCCGCTAGACCGGCCGGGCCTCCGAGTAATTCCACTACGCATTATCAAAGTGACTATAATCGAACTTCGGATCTGTTTGTAACAACCGGCGGCATACTGGATAACAGTAATTATAACGCGAGTCCGGACTATGCAAAATTTCATCCTTCGCCGACGGTAGACAACAATCGATATAGTTCGCCGGACAAGCCTGTTTATCGAGTTGACATGTTTCCTTCACGGGCGGGAGATACCGGAGGCTCATATTTAGGTCCGCAACCGATGACCAGAATTCTTGCGGGACTTAAAACGGCAATTTCCGGATTTCGAACTCGTTCAGTAGCGGGCGATCAAATGTGCCTAATTTTCTACGACCAATCACTTCGCTGGATGAGAATAGTTAACCTGACTGATGACTTCAATTATCTAAGCAAATTTGCAGACATGTCAGACCCAAATAATCTAAGGCGAATTTACCAGCACAGAATATTTCCGGAGAAGAACGCTTTTAAAGACAGCAAGCTCGCTCTTCAAGAAGCGGTCAAACAATTTACTGCTGCAAGAGTTGCAAACCCAAATGTTCCGAGCGCTGATTTTATTGTTATGATTGGAGATGGGCTCCATGATTGTTATGATTGCGGACCACCTCCTGCAGGTCCGGTGCCGTTTGATTGGAACGGTGACAAGATTGTTAATACTCTTGATCAGAATGCATTTGAAGGTTGTTATTCCGGAGTGACTCCATTTGCCTCATGCGGCTGGGCAGATTACAACAGTAACGGAAGAGTTTCGGCTGACTCAGTAGATCAAGCTGCGTTTTATCGCGCGTTTAATTCTCCCACTCCTGTATGCGGCGGCAATCAGCAGCAGTGCAGTTATTCCTTTAAATTTTATTCAACAGGGATGCTGCAGCTAAAAAATTACGTCCGAACCACTGTCGCTCCGATGCAAATACCAATTCATGTAATCTTAAATGGTAATAACATCGGACCGCACACGATTGATTATATGCAGCCCAATACAACTCCTGCTCGATGTATGACTGAATTAGAAAAACGGTCTGCCGGCGTAACAGAAGTTTTGGGAACTTTAGATCCAACCGGTAATCCGTATACCTGCCACTCAGTTGCGCCAAGTAATACCATTGTCTGCGATGCCGGTGCAGATACTGCTTTTAATTCTATGAGCGCAGCCAATCCGTTTTATCAGGCCGCCGCCGATATGTATTCGCTTGCTCAATCAACCGGAGGCTACTGGATGCCGTTACGAGAACCCGATACCGGTTGTTCAGCGGATGAAAGGCAGGATGGAAAATGTCAGACAGGACTGCCTCGAGTCACCTTAGATCCTCAATGTCGAACTCAGGATCGACAGATGCAAGATTACATTACGACAATCATGGGCCAGAGCCCTTTCTCCGTTGTTCAGCAATAAGCTAAGACTAATATTGTCTGGGCAATCGATTGTTTAGATTTGTAAAAATTTCATAAGGAATTGTTCCGGCCATGGAAGCTAATTCCTGTGCTGTAATGGATTCGTCGCCTTGTGAGCCAATCAGAACGACATCATCATCGTTAAACACACTATCAGCACCAACGTTGACCATCATTTGATCCATGCAAATCCTTCCGACAATCGGATAGCGTTTGCCTCTAATCAGAACAGCGGCCTTATTTGACAGCGCCCTGAAGTACCCATCGCCGTATCCAAGCGGCAGCGTAATTATTCTCGACTGTTCCTTGCTCGTCCAAGTTCTTCCGTAACTAATCGGCGTATTTGGTGGGACGGTTTTTACGTAAACCACTTTTGAATGAAGCGATAAGACAGGTTTAAGTTCAATCGGAGGAGGAACTAATCCGGGATTAACTCCGTAAAGAAGTAAGCCTGGCCTAACCAAATCAAACCGTGCTCTAGGCTGGTTGGATACGCCGGCAGAATTAGATAAGTGACAGATTGTGTTTGTACCAAAAGCGGATTTAATTTGTTTAGAAATTAACTCAAATTTCTCAATTTGCGAGTCAGTAAAACTTTGGGCATCCACATCATCTGCAGCAGCAAAATGCGAATATGCCCCAACTACTTCGCACCAATCACATTCCTTTGCAGATTTAATCAGCATATCTGCCGACTCGGTTCTAACCCCGATTCTTCCCAGACCTGAGTCAAACTCAAGATGAACTTTCGCTTTAATCTTTAACTTTGATGCGACGGTATTAATCTGATTAAGCTTGAAAGCAGAGGGCGCGGTGATTTCAAGATTGTTCTTTATAAATTGCTCGACCTGAGCATCATATATGCCGCCGAAAACTAGTATTCGGGATTTAATACCGCACTGACGAAGCAAAATTCCCTCTTCAACCAGGGCAACTCCAAACCACCTCGCGCCGCATTCTTCAAGTGCATTTGCACACTCCTCAATCCCATGTCCAAAGGCATTGGCTTTTACAACACACAGCACCTCAGCCGGAGCAACCAGCGATTGAATCGAAAGAAAATTTTCTTTCAATGCTGACAAAGAGATTTTAACCCTCGTAGGACGGCTCGAAAACTGTTTTGAATCCATTTAATTCACATAATCAAGTTAGATTTTCACTATGGGCCAATCCTATACTCAGTCGATAATTTGGGGTATAGCCTGAGCGATTGAATTGGGAACAAACTGTGCACAAATATAGAACGCTTACCTGCGGTGAGATCCGCAAAGAACATATTGGAAAACAAGTTAGACTTTCAGGATGGCTTCACAATCGACGCGATCTCGGCGGAGTAGAATTTCTCGAAATTAGAGATCACTACGGTGTCACTCAGTTGGTAGTCCGGCCCGGCACACCAGCAAGCACACAGCTGGCATCACTGCCTAAAGAGACAGTTTTAAGAGTTGACGGAAAGGTAATCGCGCGAGGCGAGGATAATCTAAATCCGGAACTTAAGACCGGGGATGTAGAAATTGAAGTTTCTGACGCAGAAGTTCTCGGCACCTGTGAGTCACTGCCGTTTTCAGTATTTCCTGAGCGCGATGTCGGAGAAGAAACCAGACTAAAATATCGCTTCTTAGATCTTCGCAAATCCAAGCTTCACGAAAACATCATTCTACGTTCTAAAGTGATCGCTAGTATTAGAAAAAGAATGTGGGCTGAGGGGTTCAATGAATTTCACACTCCGATTCTGACAAGCTCAAGTCCTGAGGGTGCTAGAGACTTTTTAGTTCCTTCAAGGCTTCATCCCGGAAGATTTTACGCCCTTCCGCAAGCTCCTCAGCAGTTTAAGCAATTGTTGATGATCTCAGGCTTTGATCGATATTTCCAAATTGCTCCTTGCTTCAGAGATGAAGACGCGCGCGCTGATCGATCGCCTGGAGAGTTCTATCAGCTGGATCTTGAAATGAGTTTTGCAACTCAAGAGGATGTATTTGAAGTAGTTGAAAAAGTACTTCACGGGCTATTTACTGAGTTCCGACCGGAAAAACAGATTACTGCGGCACCGTTTCCTAGAATTGCTTATCAAGAATCAATGCTTCGGTACGGCTCGGATAAGCCTGATTTAAGAAATCCTCTGGAAATTAAAGATTTATCTGACCTATTTGCAAAAACGGATTTTAGAGCTTTTGCTAATAAAACCGTTCGAGTTTTAGCTGCTCCGGATCTAGATGGTAAACCGCGCTCATTCTTTGATTCGCTTGAGGAAAAAGCGAAGAGCGAAGGAGCTGCCGGTCTTGCCTGGCTAATCGTTGAGGAAGGCGGAACTTTAAAAGGCCCAATCTCTAAATTTATTTCAGACGCAAACCGCGCTGAGATTTTATTACGAACGAAAGCTGAACCAGGTGCTGCCCTTTTTGTTGTTGCTCATGACAATGCGGAAAAGGCAGCAAAAATCTTAGGTTCACTAAGGAATCATCTTGGTCATGTTTTAGAATTGCTCGAAGAAAACAGCTACAGATTTTGCTGGATTGTTGATTTTCCAATGTTTGAGATGGATGAAGTTTCAGGACAAGTTGGTTTTTGTCACAACCCATTCTCCATGCCGCAAGGAGGCTTAGAAGCTCTAAACTCAAAAGATCCTCTGAGCATTTTGGCATACCAATACGACATTGTTTGTAATGGCATTGAGCTTTCTTCGGGTGCAATCAGAAATCACATACCGGAGATTATGTATCGAGCATTTGAAATCGCCGGCTATCCAAAAGAGGATGTCGATCGAAGATTTGGCGGAATGATTAATGCCCTTAAGCACGGATCTCCTCCGCATGGTGGAACTGCGCCGGGGATCGATAGAATTGTAATGTTACTAGCGGAAGAGCCAAATATAAGAGAGATCATCGCATTTCCGATGAACGGAAAAGCTCAGGATTTAATGATGGGGGCACCTTCTGAGGTAATGACAAAACAACTTGAAGAGCTCCACTTAAAGCTCGTTCTTCCAAAAGCTGAGTAGTTATGTTGAAGGGAAAAGTTGAAAGTTCGCTAAAAGATGGAATTGGCGAAATAACCTTTTCTTCAGAGAAAGCTAATTGCTTAGACTCCAATTTGTTAAAACAGCTGATTGATAAAATTACGCAGCTTTCAGGAGATTCCACCTGCAAGGTTCTCTATTTAAACAGCCTGGGGAAATCATTTTGTGCAGGAGCGTATTTAGATGAAATGAAAAGTCTAAAAACTATTCCGGAAGCAGAAGGCTTTTACTCATTGTTTGGGCTCGTGACAGTGTCTTTAAGAGAAGCGCCGCAGCCTGTAATCATTAGGCAGCAAGGACCGGTTGTTGGAGGAGGAGTGGGCATACTAGCTTCTGCCGACTTAGCGTTTGGAGTTAAAGAAAGTTCGGTCAAACTAAGTGAGTTCGAAGTTGGAATTGGCCCTTTTGTAATTTCTCCTGTTATTGAGAGAAAAATCGGGGCAGCTCGATTGATGGAACTCGCATTATGCGGAGTCTGGAAGGATTCTAATTGGAGCTTGGCTACCGGGTTACTGTCTCACGTGGCTCCTTCTCCAGCCGATTTAGAAACAGAAATTCAAACCTGTCTCAACCGAATCAAAGGCTACTCTCCAAAAAATGTCTCGGCATTTAAGCGTTTACTTACTCCCCCCGGCTTACGTGAATCCGTTAGCGAACGAACTAAAGCTGCCGCCCAGGCACTGCTTTCAAAAAATTAAAATTCTTAAGCTTCTCTGTGTCTTTGTGGCCTCGTTCTTCCCTCTGTGTGTGACTCTTCTTGCAGGCGCCAGCACCATTCCCATAGTTAACTGCTTGAATTCTCTGCTTCAATCTCGCTAAGAAAAACCCCTAAAGTACCCGCGTTATATAGTCGATATTAAAATCGCAGGGCTTGAACGTATATTAGGATGATAGAGATCCAAGCCACTAAGTAGTTAGTTATTACGGAAGAGTTGTATGGAAATTAATAGTAACATCGCTGCCGCATCAGTTGCCGCCGATAAAGAACTATCCAGCGCGGTCCAAGAATCCGGCCAACCACAAGAATCAGCACCAGTAACAAAATCTGAAAGCCCAGAAAGCGCTCAGAAGTTATCTCCTGAGCAAGCTAAAAAGGAAGCTGAAGAACTCGAAGCACTTCTAAATAAGCCTGCGGATACTGAAATTAAATTCAACGTGAAATTAGTAACTGCCGGCGGCTCTGAAGAGAGCGGCAAGGTAACCGATTTTAAATTCCAAGTTGTTGAAAAAGGAACCGGTAAAGTTGTTCGACAATTCCCGCCGGAAGACATCAACGGCGTAAAAGAACGCGCCAAAGCAGTGCCTGCTGCTCCCGGAATTTTCATCGATAGTATTGCTTAGTTGTGTTGTGGCGGCGAATTTATTCGCCGTAACAGTGAGGCACAACTTGGTGCTTACGGCGAATAAATTCGCCGCCACATTTGAGCAATAATTGCCTAGTCAGCACTTAAATTAGCCCCATAAACCCCTGTAATATCGTAATGGTATAGAGATTGCTCCAAACCAAGTTGGGCAAACTCTATGGCATCTATTTCTTTCTCTGGTCTTGCATCCGGAATTGACGGCGACGCGATTATTAAAGCGACGATGGACGCTAAGCGTCTGGCCTATGCTCCAATGCAAAATCAGATTGATGAGACCGAGAGGCAAAATAAGGCTCTTGAAAATCTCAATACTAAGCTCCTAACCCTTAGTGATGGTCTAAAGGATTTTCAGACATTAGCCGGAAACGGAATCTCTAAAACCGGCACCTCTTCAGATACAAATGAAGTAGGTTTATCAGTTTCAAGCGCCGCACCGGCAACTAGTACGACGATATCAGTTGAAAAACTTGCCAGCAGCGGAACGCTTTCTTTTGGCGATCGATTTACTTCTTTAGATACTGCAATTGCTCCAAACCTCTCAGGTACTGAGAAATTAACTATCACGGTAGGGCAGGGCGATAATCAAAAAATCTTTGAAATCGATATCGATAACACCACAACTTTAAAAGATGTCGTTGAGAAACTTAGCAACGCCGGAGAAGGCGTATTTAGCGCCTCAACGGTCAATCTTGGCACAGATGATTCGCCGGAATTTGCCTTAGTTATAAAAAGCAATGAAACCGGGGTTTCAAAAGGCAGTCTGGCTGTTTCTGCAAGCTCCGGTCTGACTGGTGCAGGCCTTTTTGTCTCTACTAATTTAGAACAGGCGCAGGACGCTGAGTTTACAATAGCCGGTATTGGCAAGGTAAAACGCCCAAGTAACAAGATTTCCGGAATTATTCCCGGTGTTACTTTTGAACTTAAACAGGCCAACAATATCCCAATTCAGCTGACCGTAAATGATGATCGGGACAAAACCACGGACAAGTTTGGAAAGATAATCAACCTGATTAATGAATTGATCGGTTTTTCCAAAGAGCAATCCAAAATTACAAGCGAGAAAGACAGTAAAGGCAGAACTGTAAATTCCTATGGCGATCTCGGAAAAACTCGAAACGATGATGAAGCGGTTTCCTTAATCAAAAGCGCAATTACTGATGCCTATTCTGCTGATGGATCCGATGTGCACCTATTTGCAGATTTAGGAATTACTACTCAGCGTGACGGAACGCTTGCGTTTGATAAAGATAAATTTCTTGAAGGTTTGGCTAAAGATCCTCTAGGAAGTGCACAGATTCTAAATCAAGTCGGCGACAAACTTTCCAGTGTCGACGGGGTGATTGCGCAATACACTCGCTATCAGGGAATCATTGATAGCAGTAAAAGCTCCAACGAAGATAAAGCCAAATTACTTCAAGACCGGATTGATACTGTTGAGGCATCAATTGAGAAACAAACAGAAAGCATGAAACTCTTGTTTGCCGGGCTTGAAGAAAAGATAAGTAGGCTAAATTCCGCCTCTAACTCCCTGGCAGGACTATCTTCTTTAAACTCTAAGTCTAAATAGAAATCTCAGTTGTTTAAACAGTTTAAGCCAACTGCCCGACAAATTTTCCTGGCTTGTCTAAAGTCTCCACCAGAACCTGCCGACCCTCATACTAACGGGCTTACATGATTAGGCCTTAGCACTACGGAAGATCTCGCCTTCGGACTACTGGCAAGATTGACCCACGGAGGGAGATTCAATGGCACCTATTGCTCAGTTTTCTGGGTTAGCGTCTGGTATAGATTCCGCATCTCTAATTAACGCGCTCGTAGAGGCCAAATTAAAGACTAACGAAATTAGAAAGAAAGATATTTCCGATCTTGAGGCGGAAAATAGCTCTCTAGACGAGCTTAACACTAAGATTATCACTCTTTCCGATCTGCTCGACAAATTTAGAACCGCTAATGGCGGTGGTGTCAGTAAGAAATCTTCGAGTTCAGATTCATCCGTTGCCACAGCTGCAGTAAGTGCTGCCGCTTCTAACTCTACAATTGGAGTAACTGTTACCTCCTTAGCATCTGCAGGAACTGCGTCATTTGCTGATTCTTATGTTGATGGGGATGCGGTGTTTGCTACTGCAATTGGTACTCAGCCAATTAGTGTTGATATTGGAACGGGGACAGATTTAGTAAATATCACCGTTAACATTACAAATGCGACGACCGTCCAACAATTCATTGACGCTTTTAACCAAGATGCTGACGCTTCGGGAAGAGCTACAGCTTCTTTAATTAAGGTTGCAGATAATGATTATCGTGTAGCAATTACAAGCTTAAAATCAGGTCTTGATGAAGGTACCATCGCCTTTACAGTTCCAGCCGGTGGAAATTTTACTGATCCAACGGATCTTCAAACGAGAACACTTAATCAAGCCACAAACGCCATCTTTAATATCAGTGGTATTGCTTCGGGTATTACTCGTTCAACCAATGCTATTAACGATGTTTTGACCGGAGTTACTCTACAATTGAGTAAACTTGGAAGCGCATCAATTTCGGTTACTGATGACTCTGAAACATCAGCTGACAGTTTTAAGGAAATTGTTGATGCGTTTAACGACCTAGTAACTTTCGTGAAGGAAAACGATACCGTTACTCAAGATACAACCAGCAGAGATAAAACAAATATTTACGGAAGCCTTGCTAAGGCGACAATCGACAATGATTTTATCTCTCGATTCAGAGAAACATTACTAAGCACAGTTGCTTCAACCACCGGTGCTGTTCAATCTTTTGCTGACTTGGGAATTTCCACTAACAGAGATGGAACTCTGGCAATGGATATCGAAAAATTTAAGACAGGAGTGTCCAACGACTCAAACGGAGCAACTTCAGTTTTAAGATCATTTGCGGATGCATCAGCCGGTGTTGCCGGTTTCATGTATCAATTTACAACTTTCCAAGGTTTCATTGACAGCGCTCAAAGTGCAAATTTGACCCAGATTACTTCTTTAAATGCCGCAATAGATCAGCTTCAGCGTTCAGCCGATAAGCTTAAAGAGCGATATACGCAGACCTTTGCGCGGCTAGAATCGACTACTGCAAGGCTCCAGAATCAACAGGCGCAGCTTACAAGTGCCTTTAAATCCTAGGAATTTAGGTAATGTGCAGTAGGTTTTTTAGCAGTAGGAAAATTTTTCCCTCAAGATATCTCAGTAATCTGCCCGATAGTTTTAATACAGGGCAAGGAAGTACGCGGTAACCTGACTAATTAAACGGTATAAGTCGGTAATAACATGTATCAAAAGCTTGCGTCCCAAAGTTATCAAAGTGTTCAAGTAGCTACTATCGATCGGGGGAAACTCCTATTGATGATGTATGATGGAGCTATCAAATTTCTCGGCCACGCCAAAGATGGTCTAGAGGCAAAAGATCTTCAAAAATTCGCGCGTTTTCTATCAAAATCGCAAGCAATTATCGCTGAGCTGATGAATACATTGGACTTCGAGAAAGGCGGCGAAATCGCAAAAGATTTAGATCGCTTATACGATTTTATGCTTTTCTATTTAACAGAAGCTAATATCCAAAAAGACGTTAAGAAAATTGAGCGAGTAATTGGCCTAATCGAAACAATTGGCGGCGCTTACCGAGAAATTATCGAAGGTAAGGCTGGTAACTTGGAAGAAGCCGTTGCTAAGACTCAAAAAGCTCTTGCTGCCTCTCAAGCTGCTGCACCGGCTCAAGGTTATAAGCCTTTGCGCGTTTCTCTTTAATTTCCCAACCAGTAGTTCAATCCCTGGTCTTTCTCCTGGTCTTGGTCCTGGTCTTCGTCCCAGTCCCGGTCTCGGTTTCAGCCTGTTTCCAACTGGGGCAAGGACTTAGGCTGGGACGGGGACGAAGACCAGGACGAAGACCAGAACCAGGACAATGTGAACCTAACGGAAGTGCCAAACCCTTTGGCCACGTTCTTGCATCCTAAAGACCGATAGGTTTTGTCAGTGGTTTACCAGGGAATGGCAGGTTCTGTAGATCTTCTAAATCTAATGGGGAAGGAGTGGGACGACAGAGTCTTCCACGACTATCGCTATTGGATGTCAGACGGTGTCCAAGATGACGAAGCAATGTGGCAAACCGGCCAGAGAGATCTAAAAAGTCTGATTGAAGATTTAGATCCTGCAAGCAACAAATCAAAAACATTTTTAGAAGTAGGCTGCGGCGTCGGACGACTGCTTAAATCTGCCACTCAGAATTTTGGAACTGTGATCGGCATTGATGTCAGCGGAGCGGCAATCGCCAAAGCAGAAAAGCTTCTAGGCGATATTCCAAATTTAAGATTGCTTGTCGGAGACGGAAATAGTCTCAGCCAAATCGAGAGTAAATCAATTGATATCGCAGCGTCATTTGCCGCAATCTGCAGCATCCCTGTTTCAATCACCGCGGCTTATCTTGCCGAATTAGGACGAGTAGTAAAAACCGGCGGCGATTTAAGACTGCAACTATATCTCGGTCAGGAATACGTTCCCGATAGAGAAGACACACTCAGTGTGCGCTGCTACGATAAAGAGAGATTTGAATCTGCCGCCAAAGCTGCCGGATTTGATCTTGTTTCAGTAAAGGAACTTACTCTTCACTTTGAAGTCAGCGATAAAGAATCAGAAATGATTGCTTCGGTCGTAGTTTTAAAAAGAAATTCTTCCTCGCCTGAGACTGCTGAAACTATCCTATCAAGACTAATCAGTACCGAAGAGAAAACCTCTGAAGTCTGGCTTGGCTCAGAGACTGCCTATCAAATGAGTCTTTCAAGAGCGGATGAATTACTAAGCCAAGGAGATTTCGAAAGGGCAAAGGAAGCCCTTGAACTTGCCGTTAGAAGTTACAGCAAAGTTGAACCTGAGATACTTCAGCTCCTATCAGAACTACGAGCGATTGCCTGGAAGAACGCAAAGGAAGAAAAGCTTAAAGAGACTAAAAGTCAGGCCGCAACTATTGGTTCAGAAAGCAGTTACCTTGAGGCCAATCTTAGTGCGCTACAGCAGCTAAATCCTACCCTGGCTGAACTTCTAAAGAGTGAACCATCAAATGGTGTAACAGTAATTACCAGCTCTTCAGGAGATCCGGTGATTCAGGTTGGAGGTTCTCCTTTAGATAACACTGAAAAACCAATCAAGGCCGCTCAGCTTTGGGTAGATAGATCACTTCCAAAAGACAAATCAAAATCCAGTTCTTCAGTTCTAGTTACAGGATTTGCGACCGGATACCATTTGGAGCAGCTTTCTCAAAAGAGCGCGCAATCTATCAATGTCTTTGAACCCAACTTGGATCTTTTAAGACTTGTATTTCGAGTCAGAGATTTAAAACCGATTCTAAGGAACCTTAATTCTCTCTCTACTACTGAGGCGGAAGTCCTTTCACTCTTTGGTCCAAATCAAGAACTTCCGGACTTGTTGATTCATCCGCAGACTCAGCTTGTCTCAAGAAATGAAATACAGAGTATCAAGGCATCGTTTTACTCCAAACGAGGTCGAGCAGAATTAAAGCCTAACATTGCAGTGGTCGGACCGATTTACGGCGGAACACTGCCAATTGCTCACTCAACAGCGCGAGCATTTGTGGGAATGGGGCAGCGTGCTCGATGCTTTGATATGAGCCCGTTTCATCGAGGCTACTTTGATCTCGAAGGGTTTGTCAGAGATCGAGGAAGAAAAGACAATCTCCAAAGCCACTATGTCGAAATGCTTTCTCAGATTGTTTTAGAAAGCATTACGGAAAGTCCGGTGGATATCGTTGTTTGCTTAGCTCAAGCGCCGCTATCGGCTCGAGTCCTAACTGAACTTCGAAGCCGCGGCATTATTACAGCAATGTGGTTTGTTGAAGACTGCAGCAGATTTACAGCTTGGAAACATATCTCACAATATTTTGATTACATGTTTCTGATTCAAAATGGAGACGCGATTACTCAGGTCGAAGCCGCCGGCGCCGGAAAAGCAATTTATCTTCCGACTGCTTGTGAACCTGCTATTCAGAGGCCGCTGACACTTGAAGAAATCGGGGACACAAAACGTTGGGGTTCAGACCTGTCGTTTGTTGGCGCAGGCTATAACAACCGACAGCAAATGTTTGCTTCTTTAGCCAATCGCGATTTTAAAATCTGGGGAACAGAGTGGTCGCAAATGCCGCCGTTCAATAGATTAGTTCAAGAGCAGGGCAGAAGAATCTCTCCGGAAGAATACGTTAAGATTTTTAATGCTAGTAAGATTAACTTAAATTTACACTCCTCAATGGAGCGAGACGGCGTTGAGCCGCATGGTGATTTTGTAAATCCAAGAACTTTTGAGCTTGCTTCCTGCGGTGCGTTTCAACTTGTAGACGAGCGTAAACTTCTGCCGGAAGTTTTTGAAGTTGGAAAAGAGATGATCACATTTGCCGACTTCAAGGAGATGGAGGACAAGGCTGATTATTATCTGGCCCATCCCGAAGAGAGAAAAATTATTGCGACTAGAGCAAGGCAACGAGCGTTACGAGATCACACTTATGAAAAACGCTTGGAACAGATGCTTGGATATATTTATGCAGATAAATATGAAGAGCTAAAAGGCCGTGCTCAAGCAAGCCCGTGGAACAAGACTCTGAAGGCCGCAACAAAATATCCGGAACTCCATAAGCGGCTTCAGAAGGTTTATGAACGCGGAGAAGACCCGAAGATGCAGGGGTTGATTGCAGATATTCAAACTCAATCCGGAAAATTAACTGAAGAAGAGCTGAAACTTTTATTTATTTGGCATGTTCATCAGTCCGTAGAAACTATGGAAAATACGAGGTCGGGTCGTGGAAAATAGCTCCCCGAAAAATATTCTCGTAGTTGCAATCACCAGAATGGGTGACATGCTCCAGGCTAGTCCGACTCTAATGGGACTTAAAAAACAACATCCGGATGCAACAATCACTGTTCTTATCGAAAAAAACTTCGCTTCAATTTGCGATGGCCTGCCTGGAATAGATGTTGTTTATCCAATCGATCTCTCTTTAGTAGTTCAAGCCCTCGCCAGAGACGGAGAGGGAATCATTGATGCTTACAAGTATTTCAATGACGTACTTTCCGAACTTAAAGAAAAGAAATTTGATCGCTGCATAAACATGGCTTCATCAGCCTACACCGCGGTATTGTTAAAGCTGCTGAACGTTAAAGACAATCGCGGCTGGAATTCCGACGATGAAGGTTTTAGGATTATCGAAAATCCATGGGCTATGCTTTTTGCAGCGTTTGTTTATCATTCTAATCGCGATTTTAATTCAATAAACTTAGTCGATATTCTAAGAGCCTCATCCGGAGTTTCAGACCATCCGAGAAGTTTAAAATACAACGTTAAAGACGAAGCAAAAGACAACGTAGTTAAGTTTTTTGAGAGTAAATCAATAAAGCTTGGTGAGCGCCCATTGATTGCGATTCAAGCCGGAGCAAGCCAGGGTAAACGTCAGTGGCTGCCTTCTAAGTTTGGGTTTTTAGCAAAGTTACTAATTGAAGAATGCGGCGCAACAGTCGTTCTTACAGGGTCCAAATCAGAAAAAAATATTAGTGATGCAATTATGCAGCACTATTCGCATGCTCAGTTAGTCAGTGCAGTTGGAGAAACAAACCTAAACGAACTTGCGGCACTGCTGGATGCTTCAGATATTTTAGTAACTGGAGATACCGGAACAATGCACTTGGCTGTTGCTGTTGGAACCCCTGTTGTAGCGCTTTTCTTGGCATCGGCTCTTGCTTATGAAACCGGTCCATACAGCGAAGGGAATTTTATTCTTCAGCCGCAGATTCACTGTAATCCCTGCAACCCAAATCTTCCCTGCTCAAGGCCGGACTGTCACGATCAAATCTCTCCGCAGCTCGTTTCTTTCCTAACCAAGAAAAGAATGGAGATGACTACAGAGCAGGCAATGGCATTTAAAATAACTGCCGATATTGCGGACCCTAAGGAGGTTGCGATCTATTGTTCATTCTTTGATGAGGATGGGTTTATTGATTTAAAGCCGCTCAACGGCACCCATGGGCGAAAGGGCTTTTCCGCGGAGTTCTATCAGGCGGCTAGAGACAGCTACCGAAGACTCTGGAAAAGCGAGTTTGGTCGGGAGCTGGGAATAAAAGAATTATCTAGTCCGGTAAAAAATGGCTGGGCTGCAAAAGGGGAGATCGAAAGTAAACTCTCTGAAATTATAGGAATTTGTTCTGAGGCTCAGGATCGGGTGTCAAAATTAGAGGCATACATTCGCGATCCCCGAGCGACTGCTCGGGATCTTGGAGATGCAAACCTTGAGATTATACGAACCGATCGAGCTTTAGAGGACATCGGATTATCGTATGGTTCTATAGGAGCCCTCGTCAGAATGTTTGTCATGGAACGTGAAAACATTCGCGGCGATGATCCGATTCAGCTTACAGCTAGTACAAAACAGCTCTACCGTAATTTATCTCGAAGAAGTTTGTTGTTCTGGGAGCGGTATCGAGAATCGCAGTAACCCGTTGTAATCGCATTACGCAGTTTCCTAATCACAGGCGTTAAGGATATACAGAAGGAGAACCCTAAATGAGCTTGAGTATTTCGCAAAGACTTGGTGGAATTCCAGCCGGAGCACTTGGTATGATAAATGTAACTGTTGATGGAAGGCCATTCTCCTATCAAATCGACAGCACGAAATCTTTGGGTGATCTTTTAGAACTGGTTAAATCCAGCATTGACCCTGATTCAATTATCACTAAAATTTTACTTGATGAAAAGCAGCTAGCCGACAGCGATTGGAAGGTGCCTTTAGCTAAACAAGGCGGCAAATCTCTTGAAATCGTAACGGGCACCAAACAAGTTTACATCGATGAGAGACTTTCTTCCGCTTCACTGTATCTGGATAAAATTATCAGATCATACGGCCAAGCCAGAATTCTGTTTAAGAATGGAGACATTCAACCAGGAAATTCTGCACTTTCCGCTGCTGTTCTAGATACTCAAGCATTTATCGATTGGTATCAAACGATATTGCAGTTGATCGATAATCCGCCGGAAGCTGAAGTCGCAAAATTTGAAGAGACAGTTATGCAGTTAACAGATACCTGCGAACAAGTTCTTCAACAGCAGCTATATCGTTCATGGTGGCAGCTTGCAGATCTCTTAGAGCGTAAGCTTGAGCCTCAACTAGAGCAGATTAAATATGCCTGCCTAGGAGTCTTTAGCCGCAAGGGTAATATTTCTAATCAGTAGTTTTAGCTACTCCCGTCAGCTTCTGCCAAAATCTAAGCGTGAGCTTAGATTTTGGCCTTTTAGTTCTTACGCTGCCGCTTAATGGGCGACTTTAGTCGCCATAAATCCAAGTTCTTAATAAAAATAGTGTTGTCTCCTCTCACTGAACAGTTTCCGGTTTCAATTTGCTTCGCTTGAGCCTCGATTCAATATAACCTGACTAAAGCATTTGCTCTTTTAACTGCAATCTTTGGGTAGTGGACTCGTCTTCAGTGAACACGAATTTTTCGTGTTTGCTGCGGACTGATGAATTTTTAGGAATACACAAAGGTTAATGCCAAGGGAGTAAATCAACAATGTCTGATGATTATTATCGAGGAGCACGGGACGGAAGTTGTGGTGGCTACGAATCTCCGAGTGATGCCGTGAATCCCATGTATCAGGCCGGTCGAAGTTCTGCACAATTACCAAGCCTCATTCATGGCGATGTGCAAAGGATACTCAGAGAAGAGGACGAAGAGAAAGCGAGACGAAGGAGACACAGTACCGAGGACGAAGAAGTAGATGATAAAGAGGACAAGCCCGAAACACTAGAAGCGTACTTGGAAGAAGCACGGGAGAATAACGAAGGTCGAACCCCAAAAGAATCGGTCAGGCGATTCAACAACGGGGATATAGTTGAACTTGGGCGGTACTACCAAGTCACCGGAGGACCTTGGGGATGTAATGACTGTCCGTCACGTTTGGAATACGCAGTCGTAAGTTGTCGTCACTATGCATCTGAACCGGGACGTGATGCCGCTGAATTAAAACAGCGCGCTTACCATCAGCAGTACTACGCTATGCCATCACCCAGGCAGGGCACGCACTGTGAAGAGTGTGCCTTTTCTTTGGTGACGTTTGACGGCATCGGTTTTACTGATGTGCGCAAGTGGCAAACCTTAAACCAAAAACGACTGACGGAACTCCAAAAGGAGGCGGACCGGCAAGCCAGGCTCCAACGACAAGCGCGAATCGATCGTGGGGTCAAAATCATGTTGGTTGTCTGCATCATCATTCTCGTATGGGGAATTTACTATGCTTCCCAGACGAAACCGTAACGGCGAAGAACAGGTTTTTGTGCGGGGGCCCGATTGCAGCGATGCATTTTGGCCTCCGTGCAGAGATTTTTATTTCATCAGTCCTGCAGTGAACGAAAATTGAATGGGCGAATAAATTCGCCCCTCCAACTGGGGCCAACCTTCGTGCTTGGGGGCAACTAAAGTCGCCCCCCACATATAAATTAACACTCGCAGGATGACTTGTGGGAGGCAACGTTAGTCGCCTCCAAGCATTAACTAAAATGCACAAGTTGCTTCTGTACAACTGTCGAGTTACTTCGGCTGTATAGGAGGAAGTGATGTTTCGGTTCAGGCAATCGAAATTCCAATCTTATGGTGATTCCGGCCAGGGCATGGCCGAATACATAATAATTGTGATCTTAATCGCAATTATTGTTCTTGTTGGTGTCAGACTTTTTGGAGAAAGCACCAAATGTCAATTCGATAGTGCATCAGCTGAGATTTCCGGAGGCGTCGGAAAGAACTGCGGTGTTGATTCCGCTGACGATGAAAGTAATGATCCGCCACCGCCACCGCCACCACCGCCACCACCGCCGCCACCGCCGCCCCCTCTGCCGGTGCCACCACCACCTCCACCACCTCCACCGCCTCCGCCGCCACCACCGCCGTCTCCATCGCCGCCGCCAACACCTTCTCCAACACCATCGCCAACGGAGACTCCATCAGCGACACCGTCACCACCGCCAACGGAATCGCCTCCTCCAACGCCAACTCCGAAGTGGTGTCCCGGACAGATCAATTCCGGCGTCTGTTGGGAACACTATTGCCGAAGGACTTATGGTCCGGGATCGTCGGTGACTTACTGGTCTCACTCTCCGTGCCCGCCTGGTGAAGTTCAGGTTTTTCCGTAGGAGAGTGGATTTCCATGTGGGAATAACTTGGATCACCTTGGTGCGACTAAAGTCGCACCCACATATATTAGATTTTGTGGATTGAATTGTGGGGGCGAATTCATTCGCCCCAAAGCACCGAAAGCGAAATACTTGGAAGGGCGAATTTATTCGCCCATTACCCGATAGGGACAGAGTTTAAGGCAGTGATAGAGGTCATGGACGGAGGCTGGAGCTGGAACGGAGACTGAGGGTGTTAACTATTTTATAAAAGCAAAATATTCATCAGGAGAAATAACAGTATCCTTATTCAACAAAGGATTAGTATCCGGATAATCAGAATTAAAATGCAGTCCGCGACTTTCTTTTCTCATCATTGCCGAACGAATCACTAGGTTTGCAACCAAACTTAAATTTCTTAATTCCAACAACGGTGTTGAAACCTTGGTATGCCAATAATAATCCGTGATCTCCTTTTGAATTAGCTTACTTCTATTTAAGGCACGCTCTAATCTTTTATTGGTTCGAACTATTCCAACATAGTTCCACATAAATCGGCGAAGCTCTCCCCAATTTTGTGTAATTACAACGTCCTCATCACTTTCTCTAGAACTTCCGGGATCCCATTCTTTAACAGTAATATTGTCTGCGAGCGGAGAAAAATCGCTTAAGGTTTTTTCTGCCGCGAGAGATCCAAATACCAAACCTTCCAAAAGAGAATTTGAAGCTAATCGATTTGCGCCATGTAGCCCGGTTGAAGTACATTCTCCGGCGACAAGAAGATTTTCAATATTTGTTCGTCCGTCTCGGTCCGAAACAACGCCGCCGCAGCAATAATGAGCAGCAGGAACTACCGGAATCGGCTCCTTAGTAATATCTAAGCCCAGAGAGATGCATTTTTCATAAATCATCGGAAAATGATTTTGAATAAAATCAGCTCCTCGATGAGTAATATCTAATAAAACATGCTCTGCACCCGAAATCTTAATCTCATTATCTATTGCTCGAGCAACAATATCTCTTGGCGCCAATTCCTTAAGCGGATGATAGCGAGACATAAAAGGCTCACCGTTAAGCTTTCTAAGAATAGCTCCTTCGCCGCGCATCGCTTCAGTAATTAAGAAGCTCTTTAGCTTAGGGTGGTAAAGGCAGGTTGGATGAAATTGAAAAAATTCCAAATTTGAAACCGGACAGCCTGCCCGGAAACACATCGCAATTCCGTCTCCGGTCGCTACGTCTGGGTTAGTTGTAAATTGATAAATCTTACCCGCACCGCCGGTTGCAACCATAGTTATGCCGGAAACATAACTATGAACCGTACCGTCATTTTCAAGAACATACGCGCCGAGCGCTCGATTTGGCTGATGTAAATCCATTCCAACTTTATGAGTTGTAAGGATATCAATTGCGCAAGCATCAGTAATTAAATGAATCGACTTACACTCTTTAACTTTTTCAAGCAGCGCTCTTTGAATTTCATATCCGGTAGAATCTGCTGTGTGAAGAATTCTTCTTATCGAGTGACCGCCTTCTTGGTGAAGATCGTATTTCTTTCCACTTTCGTCTTTGTCGAACTGAGTTCCCCAAGCGACCAATTCATTAATTCTTCTTGGACCTTCTTTTACAACCAGTTCAACAATCTCTTTATTGCAAAGTCCGGCTCCTGCAACCAAAGTATCTTTAATGTGTAAATCGAAAGTGTCTGCGATATCTTGAACTGCAGCAATTCCGCCTTGCGCCCACTGAGTTGATGAATCAGTCGGATTTGCTTTAAACAAAACCGCCACAGATCCTCGATTGGCGACCTTTAGAGCGAAACTTAATCCTGCAATCCCACCGCCAATCACCAAAAAATCGTAGCGTTTAGTCATTAGCTTGGGGGAATTTCTAACATTCGTTGCACGGATTTTTCTGCGCGAATTCTAATGTCCTCTGGAACTTCAATTACCTGACGCATATTGTTCAAACAATCCAGCGTATCTTCGAGCGTTATCTCATTCATATGCGGACAACGAACAGCACACATTCTTAACATCTCTTTTCCAGGATTTTCTGCCATGATGTTATCGCCCATGCTGCATTCAGTTAATAACAAGAACTGAGGAGCAGGACTCTTCTTAACAAAATCGATCATTTTAGAAGTACTTGATGATACATCGGATGCATTGACTACTTCGGGAGAACATTCCGGATGAGCAAGAACCTTTACTTCAGGAAACTGTTGTCTGACTCGTTTAATGTCCTCGACGTTAAATTGTTCATGCACTTCGCATCTGCCTTTCCAGAAAATTAATGCAGGTTTAGTCGAGGTTCGGTTTTTATACTGCTCCAACCCAGCAACGCTGCCTTCATAAATTTCTCTTCCTGTCTCTGCAGCAACATTTTTTGCAAGATACTCATCAGGTAAAAAGATTATTGGTTGGTCTCCAAACGAATCGACAACTCTCTTTGCATTTCCTGAAGTACAGCAGATATCTGTTTCGGCTTTAACATCGGCGTAGGTATTAATGTAAGTTACGACCGGCATTCCTGGAAACAACGCCTTTAATTCACGAACTTGTTTTGCTGATATGCTTGACGCCAAAGAACAACCTGCTTTTTTAGCTGGAAGAAGCACAGTCTTAGTTGGGTTTAATATTTTGGCAGTTTCGGCCATAAATCTAACGCCGCAAAATACGATTATATTTGCAGTTGCTTCTTTGGCTTTTCTAGAGAGCTCTAAAGAATCACCGACAATGTCGCAGACTGTAGTGTAAAGCGCTGGCTCCATATAGTTATGGCCAAGTATTACAGCCCCAATCTCTTTTTTCTTTTGATTAATTTCGTAAACCAATTCCGCTTTATATTTAATCTCTGCGTCAGGAATCAGGCGCGAAAGGATAGGCACCATTTGTTTGTAAGCATCAGCAGCAGAATTGGCTTGAATTGGCATAGCTAACTTTAATTTAAACAGCCCATTCTACAATAAAACGTCGGAAATTCATACCGTACGATGGTTTTGTTCCCAAACAAGGCGTAGTGTAATTTGACTGATTTGTAAGCTGAGAAAGATGGACAAGGAAGAAATAGACGATAGTTTGCTTTTTGATCTGGTCAAGGACCAGTCTTTTCAAGGCGAAATTGCTGCTCCAGTCGCTTCTGCAACACTTTCAAACCCGCTTTGCGGAGACGAAGTGACGTTTTTTTTGCTGCTAAATAACTTAGCTGAGATTGAAAAAATTAAGTTTAAAACGAAAGGTTGTTTTATTTGTAAGGCAACCGCTGCGGCATTATCAAAATATTCAGATAAGAAAAAGAGCGAAGAAGTCTTAACTAGGTTAAAAAACTTTCGAACCGAGTTTGTTTCCGGAGCTCCGGACTCTTCAGATATAGCCGAATTTAAGCTTCTTCATGAGCTCAGAGCTTATCCCACGAGATCTAAATGTGTTTTACTTCCGTTTGAAGCATTGAGCAGGGTACTGGTGGGATCGAAGGGTTCAACCCCTTCGTAAAAAAATAAAGCTAAGCTTCGCCTTCATCCTCTGCAGGAGGCTTTTCATCATTACCAAAATCTTTAAACGGAGTTTGCTGGCAAAACGCTCGAACGTCGCAGCCCTTACATTTATAATATGTCGGTTTAGCTACGGCAGGCACCCCTCCTAATATCGACCTCATTTCGCCAAGGATATCATCCAGCCAACTTTGCTTTTCGTCGGTATTCTTAATTCTTACTGAGCGTTGTTCTTTACCAAGAATCAAGATTCCGTATGGAGGACGCTTGCCTTCCTTTTCTTCGACTAGTCTCATGTGAACCAGCATCTGAACTACATGTCGGTCTTTAACTTTCTTTGAAGAAGGAACGACATCAACAGGAATCAAAAATCCATCCTCTTTAATTAAGCTGTGCGGTTGACTGGAAAGTCCCAGCTTTGGTGAAGAATAAATTCTGCCAGGAATTCTAGTGCTGCCAACTACCGCTATCAGCTGACTATTTTCTCCCAAACCTCCGGCGGTTTTGAGTTTCGCACTTTGTCTCATCAACATGTCCCAGACAAAGATGATCACTCCCAGAATTAAAAGTATGACCAGAATCTCAATCGGAATTACCCGGTCGATCTGATCACTAATTCTATCTAGAAAACTGCTCATTAATTCTTTAACTCTCTTTCAAATTTGTGGACTCGTTCTTGAATTGAGCGTCGGAATTTAGAAGAGGCGTTCTGATCGGACACAAAAACCGCAACCACAACGAGGCATAAGAGGATGTAGGCAATAATTGCATACTGCCTTAGCTCGGCTGAAAAGCTCTGAGCGCTAAGCCACGATGATCGCTGCTTTTTTATCTCTAACTCTTTAGTATCACTAGCCTTTCTAGTCTTGTGAATTCGTTTTAGCCGCCAAGACTCAGGGCAAACAACGTAATTAGCGACCTCTGGAGCCGAAATAATTGCTTTATTTTCTTCTAATGACACAGGTATTTGAATACAAGTACCGGTTCAAAGTTGCACCCTTTTCTTACCTAATTACATCGTACCGAAATGGGAATAGGTACACCAAATTGGGGTATTAGAGGGTTTTTTTAGCGGTTTAGCATGGCTGGTGGGAGTTTCAATAAGGGATCATTAGGTAAGCTTAAAGTGCTTATGCAGATGAGACCTAACGCGTTAACACAACGCGGCGGCGACACTGTCGTAATGGAACGCATTACCGAAGGCCTGAGAATGAACGGCCACGAAGTAGTCCTCGACCTCGATGAAAAAATTCCCTTAGATTCCTTTGATATCGTTCACCTATATAACTTCGCTACCCCCGAAGTAACCCAACGACAAGCTAAACGCGCAGTCGAAGCCAACCGCCCATTTATTGTTACAACCATGTACGAAGATTGGCCTTTCTTCTTCTCGCCAATGGTTGAAACATTTCTACCTCTGGAAAAATATGTTCAGACCGGACAACAGAAAGGTTCATGGCTAGAAATTTGGAATGACCGAGAGAGAATTCCTGAAGCTGAAAAGCAGGACAACTCGTATACCGCATTTCACGCCGAGGCATTAGTGGGAACTGGTTCCACTGAGACAATTGCCCTGCATAGAGATTATCCTGGAAGTAAATTAATAACCGATTACAGATGCGGCTGCGAAGTCAGCAATGAAACTCCTGATCCGGAAATGTTTAGAAGATTCTCCGGACTAAAGGATTTCGTTCTCTGCGTTGGTCGACTGGAATGGAGAAAGAATCAACTGATGCTTCTAAAGGCATTAGAGGAAAGCGATCTTCCGCTAGTTCTGGCAACCGGTGGATTTACTTACCAGGCCGATTACGAAGCGTTGTGCAGAAAGTTTACAAGAAAAGGTAAAACTTTATTTTTACCAAAGATTGAGCCGGAACTTTTGGCGAGCGCATTTGCAGCCTCAACAGTACACGTTCTACCAAGTTTCTTTGAGCTGCCAGGATTGGTAAGCCTTGAAGCCGCTAAGTATGGAACTAACGTTGTCGTTTCCGACTATGGAACAATTAGAGATTACTTAGGCGACGATGGTATCTACTGTAAGCCGGATGACCCGGAAAGTATTCTTAGCGCAGTAATGGAAGGATGGAATCGTCCTCATACCGATAAATTACAAAAAAGAATGGAGCCTTTTACTTGGAAGGCTGCGACTGAAAGATACGAAGAAATTTATTCTGCAGTACTTTCCAAAAGAAATAAAAATCATGAAGCAATGTCTGTTAAGCAGTCAGACCATGCTGACCTAGGACGCTTAGATGTTGCGCTTCAAACAATTGCCGGAGCTTCTGCAGAAGTAAGCCGCGCCAAAGAAACTGTTTCTTTAATCCCAGCAAGAATTGTTGGTGAATCAGAAGAAAAGTTTGAAGCCTCCGAAGAAGCAATTAAGCTTTGTGATGAGGGTGATAAATTTACTAGAGAAGCGAAACTGGTTGAAGCGGCAAACCGCTTTAAGCTTGCAAGCCAAGTATCTCCAACTTATGCCCGAGCCTTTAGAGGACTTGGCGTAGTTTCATTGAATCAAGGTCAGCTCGCAGACAGCGAAGGCTATTTCCGAAGAGCCTTGATGGTTGATGCAGGAGATACAAAATCCGATATCGGCGTAGCGGCAGTTCAGGCGCAAACCGGAAGAAAGAAAGAAGCCAGTATTCGACTTCTTTCGATTCTTGAAAGAGAGCCGTCAAATTTAGTTGCACTTAGACAGTATCTACAACTTGCATACGAGCTTTTTGAGTTCACGCAGTTAGAAAGAGTTCTTAAATCTTACCTGACTCTAGACGGCAAAAATGCGGATATGAATTTCTGCTTAGCAGGCTGCCTATTTAAGCAGGGTAGAAACGTTGAAGCGTTAGAGATTATAACGCAGATTCTTAGAGCGTATCCAACGCACGCTGCGTCACTTGAGCTTAAAGAAGTAATTGAAAAGCAGAAAAATGATCCTTCAACTCAAGAAGAATTACAAAAAGAGAGTCTGGCTAAGCCTCTGACTCTAATTAAACTGGAAGAGCTTTTAAGAAAAAATAAATTCAACGAAACGATTGAACTGGCAAATGAAATTCAACGAGGACTAACCGAAGATTCCGAGCATGCAGTTCTTGTTGATATTATAAAAGCCGAAGCTTTGATTTGCGCCGGACAAGGAGATTCTGCAAAAGAAATTTTATCCACACATCGTGACCACCCAACATACGGCCACCGAGCAACGGCAAGTCTTGGCGTGTATTGGGGAAGTAAAAACGATTGGGAGAAAGCCGCTCATCTATTTAAATTAGCAATTGCAATTAAACACGACCATGACGTTGCATTAGCCGGACTTGGAATCGCATTTTTAATTAAGGGAGATAGAGAGCTTTCTTGGGAGTTCTTCTCTCGTGCGCATGCTGCCAATCCGGAAAATATCAGAGCTCTGACCGGAATGATCGAGCTTGCTTATCCTCTAAAGCGTCTAGACGCGTTAGAGCAGGCTTTACTGAAATATTTGGAATATATGCCGGCTAATCTTTCGATTCTCTATGCCCACGCAGGCTGCGCATATGCATTAGGCAAGAAAGACCTAGCTGTAGAGCAGTTGCAGAAAATTAAAATCTTCGATGACAATCATGCTTTGGCCAATGAACTTCTGGCTAAAATCAATGAGGATCGGTATCAGGCAGCAGAAAGCAGAGCCTAATGCCTAGGAATGAATAAGAACCAAAACGTTCTATTAATAAATCAACCTTGGTTGCGAGAAGAGCTTACGGCCTTAGGGTTTAATGTTCTAACAGCCGGCGTGGGAGAGGGAAGAGGATTAGACTTTCCGATTTCAGACTCTGGCATTCAAATAGAAGACCTTTTAAAAAGCCTCCCCGTTACACCGGACAGAATTGTTGTATTTGATGACAGCTCCACGCTTAAAATCTTTGGGCTCGAGAGACTTAAAATACCTTCAATCTTCTACTCGGTAGATGCGCATCATCATTCACGCTGGCATCGGTATCTCTCTTCGTTATTTGACCTGACGCTAATCGCACAACGTCAGCATATTCCTGAGTTTGAAACTGAAAGTGATAATGTAAAGTGGTTTCCACTTTGGCCGCTTAGACTGCCTGTGCCTACTAAAGTCAGAGAGAAAATAGTTTCATTTCGTGGAAATCTTCGTCCTGATCTTCATCCGGAAAGAGCAAAATTTTTTGATAAGCTAAAAGAGATCGTTCCGGTAGATGCTTCGCTTGGAGATTGGGTTGAGCCTTATTCTAAAGCTCTTATTGTAATCAACCAAACTGTTGGAGGAGATCTAAATTTTAGAAATTTTGAGGCACTTGCCGGAGGAGCACTTTTAGTTACTCCAAGATTAAATAATGGCTTTTCTGAACTTTTTGTAGAAGGTGAGGATTACATTGCCTACGAAGAAGGAAATGCTGAAGAGGCCGGAAACAAGATTAAATATTATTTAGAAAATTCCACGGAAGCCGAAACAATCGCCCGACGAGGAAGAGAGAAGTTATTAGCAAAGCATACCAGCCAGGCACGAGCTGAGGAATTAGCGAACCACCTCTTAGAATTAAAGCCGAGAGGTAAGGAATCTAAAAATACAGCGGCTATGCTCTCTCTACTCCCAACTATTCTAGCTTATAAATATCATGAAAATAATCCAAACTGGGAGCGCTATCTCGAAGAAGCGTTAAGCTTGCTCAATCAGGCGATTGAAGAAGAAGAACCGCTTTGGGAGGAATATCCAAGTGCGGGAGTTTTTATTCTTCTGGTTATTCTAGTTGAGACTAAAAGGTTTTTTGATCTCGAAGAAATTGGGCAAAGGCTTCTAGAGGAGGAAAAGATTGATTCAATTATTAATGTTGTCTTTTTGGTTCATGCCTTAACTAATCAGAAAAAGAATGACGAAGCTTTAGCCCTGGCTAAGGGTTATAGCGATAATCCTGAAGAGTTTATTGGTAGTATTCCTTCTTTGCTTAGTCATGTTCGGGATACTGTTATTACTTCTCTATCTTGATATTATCCTCCGTCCCACCCAGCGTCAGTTCCCGTCCATCCCCCCTATCTCAGCCTTAAACTTAGTCCTTTCCCTTTTCTTTCTCTTGGCCAAGTAACAGAAAAAGTTTGATGCCAGGTTTAAGGCCGAGATAGGGGGGATGGACGGGAACTGACGCTGGGGCTTAAGGCGGAGATTTACTACGGAGATTTACTATAAAATAGCACTCGTCTAATAAAACAAAGTGCCCATAACCAAACTCTCAACAGCAGCAAGCTACAGAATAGCGTTCATCCTAATCATAGCATTCCAGGCAATTCTCTTAGCCTACGCCCCAATCTACTTTACCTCCCTTGGCTATACTCCTTTCCAAGTCTCCCTAATCTCCGGGATGGAAAACATTATGGGAATACTTGGACCTGCACTTCTAGTTGCCAGAGTTTACCCACGCGGGCTTGGAGTAACTGTCCTAAGCGGGCTGTCGGGGCTATTTATGCTTCTTATCTCACCGCAATTTGGAATCACCTTTTTAGTAATCACATGGTCAATCTCACTATTTTTTAACCGAGGTGTTTTCGTTCTAATTAACGAGGGCGCGCAAGTTAGAGATCGAGAAGGAGAACTAAATTATTCCGAATCGCGCTCCTGGGGATCTGCAAGTTTTCTCGTAGCGATGTATGGCCTTGGAGTAGTCGTCGAAAACTACGGCATCTCTTGGGCAATGACCATCGGAGTCGTCATGCTTCTTCTATTAGCAGTTGTAGGTCTACAAATTAAAGAACGCCCTAGAGAAGAGAGTCTTAAATCAATTAAAAATTTTCTTAAGGAGTCCTTTAATAGGTGGCATCTAATTTTTTACCTGTCTCTTACTCTAGTATGGGCATCCCACGGACCGGCCTATACTTATATGTCACTTCACTTGGTCAACCTTGGATGGACTCCAAGTGAAATTGCGGTCTCTTGGAATATTGCGGTGCTTACTGAGATTTTAGTTTTTCTAATTTTTAAGGAAATTCAGAAATTTCTTTCTTTGGGAATACTAATGACTATCACTCAGATTGCCGCGGTTGTCCGTTGGACAATTTTAGCAGTTACATCTGATCCAATTCTAATTACGCTTTCACAGTTTCTACACGGACTTACATTTGGATTGTGCTTCGTTGCTTCACAAAAACTATTGATTGAAAATATTGGCCAAGATTATAGAAAGCCTGCATTTGCAATATACTTTGCAGTAACATTAGGATTTGGTTCGCTCCTTGGAAAACTAGTTGCCGGATGGGCAACCAGGTCAGATACTTTCACCGGAGACTTTCATCAGATATTTTTTCTGGGGACTTATTTAGCGGTTGCATCCCTTGTAATTTGGTCGTTGAGGAACGTTTTAAGGGCTTCTGAGACAAATTTGTTTCCGACCAATTCTAGGTAGAAATTGTCGATTTAAACTATTGTTTTTAAACTATAGCTCTTGGCCTAACTTACCGATTTCTTTCGTTGCAACAGCCCATATCTTGGAATCTTCTATGTCAGAATCAACCGCCGCAAAACGATCAATCCAAAATGTCGTAGCAGATGCAAAAAATATTGCTGCGCAGAAAACGAGCGCAACAAAGGCTGCCACAAAGGAAAGTGAAGATACTTCTTCACTTGTTCAATCAAATGCGTTTGCACAGATCATGCTCAATTCTCAGCTTTCACCAGAAGCTAAACGAGATGCACTTGTAAAAGCGCTGACTTTTTCAAAGGAAGCTACCAAAGAAGAGAATCGTGCAAAATTGGAAGCCTTTTCGCAGTTTAAGGAATATCTCCAAGAGCAAAGGAAACTTTTAAATCGTGAAGGAATAAAACTTCAAGATACGGAAGCATTTGCTGAGCTTCAGTCCGTCATCGATGATATGACGAAGTCATCAATTGAATTTCAAGACAAAGTAAAACCTCTTTTAGACGTACTGTCTGCTGTTTTTGAAATTCGTAAGCATGACAAGATCACTGACGTCTATAAAGAAATTCAAAACGATAAAGCCTGGCAGGACGAACAACTAACTCAGCTGGCAAGTTTTGAATATGAGCTGGGCGTTGCCAGAAATAAATTAGACAATCTAGTAAAAGAAAAAGCACGGCTTTTATTTGATAGGAGTTTTTTCGGCCTGGGCCCTATAAAAAATAGCGCCAAAGTGCGTTCCGAGGAAATTGCAACAATAGATCAGCCTCGAGTTTCAGATTCTATTGCTGAACTGATTCAAAAAATTGAAAAGAAGCGAAATGATTTGGCAATCGGACCGCTTTCAGAAAATCCGGAACTTGCCCGTCAGAAAAAAGTGCTGAAGGAATTTTTGGATTTAACCAAAGAAGGAAATCGGGATCGTCAAAAGGCTTTGATTGATGCTGCGGTTAATTACGTTGATACATCAGACAGCAGATTAAAAAATGTTCTTGGAACGTTAAACCGACTTGGCAAGCATGCAGAAGTCATGAGCGATGCAAACGGCATGTTAAAAAACATGCATTTGATAATGGATGAATCACTAAAAAATGTTTCTAAGGAAAATGAAACGATCAAGAAAGATCTCGTAAATCCGCAAGCAGAAGAATCTGCTATTGCAAAAATGACAAGAGAAGAAAAACTAAATGAGCTTAACGAGCACATCACACTGACAAACGACGGAGCAGTAGACATTGCAAACTCCATTGGCGGATTGACCAAACATTCCGTTCAAATTCAGGCTTACAAAGACACTCTAAGAAATGAAAGCGGAAGCACAAAACGTCTTCACCTTGAAGGAGTTTCGCAGATGGGAGAGCAGCTAATGTCTGTTATCAGCGCAATTTCTGCGGCCGCTACCAGTGAGTCCCGCTCGATTGCCGCAAATAACTTTGCAAAGATGGCTGAGCAGAATGCGACTATCATCTCACAAGAAGTAGTTCGAAATGCCACTAACGTAGAAGTTGAAGCTAATCAGATAGCCAAGCTAGTTGGAGAGCTTCAAGATTATGGCGACGTTCTAAACGCATCCAGCCAAATTGCATCTCAAGGTTATGGCAAGATGAGAGATACTGTGGATGCCATTCGAAAAGTTTCCGGCCATGTTCAAGACGCTATCAAAGATATGGTCTCAGAACGTGCGGATGCGGGAATTGGTTCTGCAGAAGCTAAGGAAGCAGCTCAAAAAGAAAACGCGACACCTGGATTTGAAAATCCATTTGATAAGCTTCGAAGTAACTAAACCGTAAATTCGATTAGGTTACAAAATGGCGCAGTCCAAACCGACCGTTACAATCAGCGATATCCTTACTCGGGGAAGCGATATCCTTAAAGGCATACCCGATTTTCAGTTAGTAGGCAGAGACCAGGAACTGATTGAGCTGACTACCGTTCTGATGAAGATGACAAAAAATAATCTTATCGTTACAGGCCGAGGCGGCGTTGGAATGAGCGCGATTATTTTAGGCATTCAGGCACTTAAGAAGGATCATCAAACTCCGGTTGAGATTGTCGGAAAGCGCTTTCATTGGTTGAACTCGGATAAATTATTTGAATCTGGAAATGCCCAAGTCATAAACTCACTTTTTGAAAAAGTAAGACAGACCCTCCAGAAATCAAAGAACTCTGTATTGGTAATTGAAGATACCATCGATTTTATAAAAGGCGCACAAAACAGCGGGTGCACCAATCTGATAAATGGATTGATGGGAGATCTAAAATCAGGAAAGTGCCAGGCAATCTTTGAAACCAAAGATGATACGGTCGGAGAGATCTTAAAAGTTGACGGAGATATTCTTGAGTGCTGCACTCTCTATGAAGTCAAGGAGCCAAATTCTGAAAACCTTAGGGTTATTCTGTCACAAGCTGTTAAAGCTTTAGAGAAACATCACGGAATAAAAATATCCAACTCTGCGTTAGAGCAGGCTGCTGCTTTGACAGAAAAGTACAAGTTGGCAGAGCTTAGAGCTCAACCGGATGCTGCAATCTCTCTATTAGATCGAGCTTTGACTGATTACTGCAGACTGGCTCATCTTTGCCCTCAGCACATTGAGACATTAAAGCATGACCTTCGTCTCAGAGAGATTGCTCTAAAAGACTCACGAAGTGATGAGCAGACTTTAGTTCCTGAAATTGAAAAATTAAATAAACAGATCGCAGAAGAAGTTAAGAAATGGGACGACCGTCAAAAGGAAGTTCGCCTTCTTTATAGAGATATCAGTGACGGGGAAGAAGAGACTCGAAAACTCGAAGATACAATTGACCGGATACGGGAGGAGCAAGTTCAAAAGGCGCAAGGCGTAGAAATGTCAGGACATCCGTCCACCAAGACTTCGGACGATTCAAAAAATGTAGGCTCAATTTCTTCGCTAATGGCCACCGGAAATTTTGACACGCCGGAAATCACAAACCTAAAAACGCGAATTGAAAAACTCGAAGAACTGGTAAAGTCAGCTACTGACAGTTATAAAAAGAAGGTCGCTGAGATTTACGCCGGATTATCTATAGATAACAGCCACGTTCTAAAATCTTTTAGTGCAATTTCCGGGATACCGGTTGATACACTTGGTGAAGACGAGCGCATTCGTTTAAAAAATTTGGAGCAAACACTTTCTGCAAGAGTCATCGGGCAGCCTGAGCCGACTTTAGAAGTTGCAAAAGCCGTTAAACGTTCTCGTCTCGGATTGAAAATGCCTAATAAGCCATCCGGCACATTCATGTTTCTTGGTCCTTCTGGCGTAGGAAAAACTGAGCTCGGAAAGAGTCTTGCCGAAGCACTTCAGGTGCCTTTACTTCGCTTTGACATGTCTGAGTACATGGAGAAGCATGCAATTGCGAAGCTTATCGGTGCACCTCCCGGCTATGAAGGCTATGAGCACGGAGGAATCTTAACTAACGCAGTTAGAAGAAATCCTTACAGCGTGGTGCTGTTTGATGAGATTGAAAAAGCTCACGTCGATGTCTTTAACTTGATGCTTCAAGTGCTGGATGACGCTCGGCTGACAGACAGCAGAGGTCTGACAGCTTCGTTTAAAGATACAATCATCATTATGACGACCAATATTGGGACGCTTCATTTTTTAGATGAGCAGATTTCATTTGAAGAATCAAAGGCCCTGGCACTTGAAAGTTTGAGAGAACAGTACCGACCCGAGTTTTTAGGACGATTTGGGGGAAATATCTATTGTTTCCAAAGACTGCATAAATCAGTTTTAGAAGCGATCGCTAGAAAAGATTTAAACCGTATTAACAATCTTGTTGTTGATAAAAATATAAAATTAGAAATCTCTGAAAAGGATTTAGGAGCACTAATAGATGCTAAATATCTTCCAAGAGAAGGAGCCAGAAGTGTGCTGGGTTACATCGATCGACATATTACCTCCGGCCTGGCGGACTTAGTCCTTGGAGACGAAGCCGTGACCGGCACAGTACAGGTTTCTTTTGATCCAATTGAGAAGAAGGTTAAGTTTCTAACTTTAGACTCCTCCAAACAAAAAGCGGCCTAGTAATACTCGGAAATGGAAAAAAAAGATTCCAAACAAGAGATTGATAGATTGCTGGCTGAAGCTAAGGATTTGCAAAAGCGATCCGAGCTGCATTCAAAAACTTCAAAGGCATCTGACATCTACTCTCACACCTCCGACTCTATCAAGGAGCTTGGAGAGAATCTAAGTTTCTTTAGAAGAACAGTAGTCGATATAAAAGAAGGCTGCGCCGGAATATTTGAGAATGTTCTACGTCCGTTGTGGTCTATCATTGGACCGCCGTTTAATCTTGCTGCTCGCATATATCGTAAGATATGGAGACGATTTGCCTATTATACCGATAAAAAATCGGGAAACAGAGTACTTTCCCGAAGAAGGTCCGGAGTAGTCGCAGCAATAACTTTATTTTTTATTGTGATGGTTAGCCCCACTGGAATTGGTCATTCCATAAGATTTTTTACCGTTGAGCCAATTATTGATGCGGCTTTAATGGCAACTTCAATGCGGACAGAAATATTCTACTTAAATCACTCAGAGGAAATCGATCCGGATGAAAACATCCACTCTGTAAGAGGCTGCAAATCGGAAGGAATTTGTACCGAAAGAGATGCCGCATATTTTCGAGTCAGACCGCGTCTGTCACACGATATTTGGAAACTAATAAAATACGACAATCCAATCTATGTACCGGACCATGTTGTCGCTCCGATTGCTCCCGGAGTTAACAAGTGCACGGTAACATATTACGGATACCGAATGACTTCCTCCTGGATTGCACGACTGCTAAGATCACTTCAATTTTATCCGACTATGTTGGAATGCACTTGCAACTATATCGGCGGGCACGAACAGCCGCTGCCCAACACTGAAAAGTAGTGTCAGTCACTACTTATTAATCTACTCCTTCCAGAATCCTTTTAACTGATTGGAAATCACTAACAGCGCACTTACTGACAGCGGACGGCCGTCGATATCTTTTAGATGCTGGAGATAATGCTTAAATCCTTTTTCATGCTTGGCAAAGAAACTTCGATAGCGCTCTTCCATCGGTCCCTTTGAATGCTTGATAATACTTTCAATCAGACCAGCCAAAGTAGTTCTAACAGCGGACGACAATGTCCTTTGTGCCGTAACGTCCCAGTGCTCAGTGATTTCTATTCTATTTATAAGTTCTAACAGCAGCGTAATTTTAAGATCGGCGGCAACTTTTCCGTAAAGCCAAGATAGAGATTCCTTTTCAACCTTAAAAATCTGAGACAAATGAGAGATATCTAAAAGAGCTGTCGCATAATTTAGTGACGCTATTTCTTCTGCAATCTCCTTTTCGAATCCGACAGAAGTAAATCGATCTTCAATATCTTTGAATCGATCACTTTCATCTGAAGCATTTAACATCACATTGCTGGACTTTCTTAGCCAGTGATAATCCTCCTTAAACTGCTTTATGATCTCTGAAACAGTTCCAAACTTAGACCCGTTGACTCCTCCTCTAAGTATCCACCTCGTGGTGTAGTCAAGAGCCGTGTTAAATCTCATTGTAGCAGTCATATGACGCTTTGAAGTTGCTGCAGCGTCATACTTATCGAGATTCCCAAGAAAGCGGTCGGTCTCTAAAATCTCTTGCGCCGCTAAAAACGCTGCAACAATTGCTTCTACAGAAACACCTAACTCTTCAATCACTCTGTAAACAAAAGTCGCCCCCATCCTTTCGCCAAGATGATTTGCAACTTGCGTTGCAATAATCTCTTTTCTGAGAGGATGCTTAATAATTTCCTTTTTAAAGTCCTTCTGAAGTTTTTCCGGGAAATAATCCATTAGAATCTCTTCTAATGCCGGATCTTCAACTAACTTAGAATTAACGACCGCTTGAGAAATTGTCATTTTGGTGCAGGCAAGAAGTATCGCCAGCTCAGGCCTCAATAACCCCTGTTTTCGCTTCGAGCGCTCCAATAGAATTTCATCATCCGGCAGCGCCTCAATTTCACGATCGATAAGCTTTAACTTTTCAAAATGTCCGATTACGCCTCGGTAGTACGAAAGATACTGTTTAGAAACTAATACTCCAGTGCTGATCGCTAAACTCTGTAGAGAATTTCTTTCAAGAACTCTATTGCAAACCGGTTCTGCTATTTCGTTCAAGAGCAAACTTCGCTTCTCATCCGATAACTGCTTTGTCGCTTGTTTTAGTAAGATCTTAATATTTACTTCCAAGTCGGAAAGATTGACTCCAGCAGAGTTATCCACTGCATCGGTATTAATTCTTCCGCCTGACTGAGCGTATTCGATTCTTCCGCGCTGCGTAAATCCAAGGTTCCCGCCTTCAGCTGCAATTTTAGCTCTGAGCTCTAAGCCGTTTATTCTTATATCATCGTTAGCGCGATCACCGACGGAAACATTATGTTCATCCTCGCTCTTAACATAAGTTCCAATCCCACCGTTCCAGAAAAGATCCACGGGAGATTTTAAGATCAGCCGCATCAGCTCGATTCCTGATGCCGAAGCCACAGTCGTGCCTAGTGATGCCTTAACTTCTTCAGACAATGAAATCTCTTTTTCATTTCGATCAAAAATTCCGCCGCCGGCACTAAGAAGCTTACGATTATAATCCATCCAGCTTGATTGGGGCAGGTCAAACAATCTCTTTCGTTCCTTAAACGAAATTTTTGGATCCGGATTAGGGTCTAAGAAGATATGCCGATGATCAAACGCCGCTACCAATTTAGCATTATCACTTAGTAGAAGGCCGTTTCCAAAGACGTCTCCGGACATATCGCCAATTCCAAACACCGTAAATGTTTGATTATTGATATCAATGCCTGCTTCTCTAAAATGACGTTTTGCAGTTTCCCAAGCACCTCGCGCCGTGATGGCAAAACTCTTATGGCTGTAGCCCTTCGAACCGCCTGAGGCGAAAGCATCTCCCATCCAAAAATTAAACTCATCTTGAGCAATTGCGTTGGCAACGTCACTAAGAGCAGCCGTCCCTTTATCTGCTGCGACAACAAAGTAAGGATCATCTCCGTCAAATCTAACTAAGTCAGTAGGAGGAACAACTTTTCCATCAACTAAGTTGTCCGTAATCTCAAGCAGCCCTCTAATGTACTCTTTATAGCAGCCGACGACCTGATCCCTAGTTGGCCGGGCATAGTTCTTTACGATGAATCCTCCCTTTGCTCCGACAGGAACAATGATGGAGTTTTTCATCATCTGGGTTTTCATTAGACCAAAAATTTCTGTCCTATAATCATCCGGCCGTTCGCTCCATCGAAGTCCTCCGCGGGCAACTTTTCCGCCTCGTAAATGAACGCCTTCAAACCCCGGCGCACAGATAAATATTTCGAACAACGGTCGCGGCTCGGGCATTCTTGGAAGTGCCGAACAATCGATCTTAAGTGAAACTTTTAAATTTGTTCCTTTAAAGAAGTTCGTTCGTACAGCTGCTTCGACAACTTGGAACAATGCACGAAGAGCTCGATCATAAGCTAAAATAGTGACTGCTTTTAAACCTTCGAAATACTCAGCCTTAATTTTACCCAGCTTTGAAATGCGTTCTTCCAACGAATCATTTGAAGCCGGATCAAATTTAACTCTAAACCCTTCAATCAAAAGTTTGGACAAAGAAGGAGAATTTGCAAGCGCTTGTGAAACTAAGCCAATCGAGGAAATCTCTTGAAGCTGCCACAAATAATGAGTCAGAGTTCTAATCAGAGCGATCTCTCGAATCGAAAGACCGGGATTTAAAAGCAGCGAATTTAAAGAGTCACTTTCAGCACTTCTTAGAATCAATGCACCAAGACCTGGGAGCACGACATTTTGAATAGTCTCCTCGCTGAGATTTGAAGGCTGTCGATATTGGACGGTCAAAGAATGGATTGCACCCCAAGCAGAGTCTCTTCCGGCTAATGCCGTATCTTTCTGCTCGTGCGGGCTGGTCAGATTTGTAACAGTCTCACTTAGTACATTAAAGCCGACGTTTTCTAAGAAGGGAAGAAGTTCACTAAGCGTCAGATGAACGCCTTTTTTATAAAGCTTTAACGTATATTCCGTTTCTGACTTCGAAGCCGGTCTTAAATCAAGAACCAGCGGATTTACCTCGCTAAGCTGTTCGAGGAACTGAATATCGATTAGGGACTCTTTGTGAGAAATTGAAGCTTTGTATGAGTCCGGAAAAACTTGATTGTAAAGATTGCTTAGTGTCAATCCGCGTTCTCGACCGTTATCTCTAGAGAGCAATAGGTCTAATTTTTCTTCCCAGCTTAACGACAGCTCGGATATCATTCTTTCAAATTCCTCAACCGGAACCGGAAGCGGCCCGCCTGAGGGATTAGAAATCAGAAAATACAATCCAACCAAAAGATCTTCGTTACTTGCTACATGATAGCTGTAGCTTGGGTCGTACCCCGGAAGAGTTCTTTTTAGATATCGCTGAATTCTATTTAATGCCCCGGAAGAAAACCTGTCTCTAGGCATAAAGACAGATAAGCTAAAAAATCTATTAAGCGAATGATCTCGGATAATGACCTTAGTCTCGCTTCTTCTCTGCAGACCCATCATGACCTGCAAATCTTCTCTGATAGCGTCTTTAGAATATTGGAGGAGATCGCCTTTCGGCAGTGTTCCAATTAAGGATTTAAGCTCTTTATAATCGTGAGAGTTTGGAAGAAATCCTTCTTTTGTAAGAACTGATTCAATCTTTCTTTTAATTAATGGGATTGAAGAAGCTTCCTGGGCGAGAGCCTTTGAAGTCAGCAGCCCGATAAAGCACATGATTACAATTTCATTATTCATGACAGTTCTAACTGTCACGATATCAAGTCTGGTCTTTCGATGAACTGAACTAAGAGTATTTAGTTTTGAAAATAAAAAACTCTCTTTGGTTTTTGCAAGGTACTCAGCGTCTCTGACTACTTCATCGAGCTGCTGTCTAAGAAACTTATCCTTGGATTGAAAAAGACCCAGCTCAAGATCTCTTTTCTTTAACTTTCCGTCTGTCTCGACCCACTCTGTATAACCTAAAAACACAAATCCGCCTTCAATAAGCCACTGCATAAAGTCAGCTATCTCAGCAACTTCAAAATCCTCCTCTAAAGGATCCGGCGGAAGCAGTTTAACCCAATCACGAACCAATCTTGCCTTACTTACCAGGCTGTCAAAGTCGTTAGTGATTAAGATTACATCGCTAATTGCTTGCTCCAGCGCCTCTTTGAGCGCAGTTCGCTCAGCGGCGGATTCAATTTTA
>JADMIO011346915.1_pt1 | contig 70854 bp, 67 predicted proteins | sample 8958161 | NCBI WGS metagenome assembly JADMIO01 (sample SAMN16585339, study PRJNA669376) | soil metagenome | isolation source: Crop rotation soil | place: USA: Cullars Rotation, Alabama | collected 2011 | reverse complement strand
CCGCGACAACTTGTCCACGTGGAATTCTAAGCTTAGGATCCCAATGTGCTGGAAAGGGCTCACCGACGCGCGCGGGCAGATCACCTTCTCCGATCCCTCGCTCGTGAAGGCGCAGATCGTCACCGTCTACAAGGCGAACTACGAGACCGCGACGGTCACCGCGGTCAACGCCGAGAACCTGACCGTGTTCATCGCGCGCACGGGCGGCGGTGATCCCTCGTCGGCGCCGCCGCCTCCGGGGGTGCCGCCGTCGCAGATCTCGGGCCGCGTGACGGGCTTCAAGTCGCCGCGCCCGCTGGTGATGGGCGAGACGATCGAAGCGCGCGTGTTCGTGGCGCAGACGTCGCTGTACGGCGGGCCTCCGTTCCGCGGGCCTCCGAACCGCGGGCTCGAGAAGTGGCAGGTCGTGATGGACGGAGGCGAGTACCTCGTCTTCTCCGGCGCCGGCCTGCGCGCGGTCTACGCGATCATGGGCATCGCGAACCGGAGCCTGAACTCGTTCACGCCGTACCTGATGGGCGTGAAGCGCGGCGTGACGACGTCGCCCGACACTCCGGCGGTGAACCAGAACATCATCCTCGACACGTACCTCGACCTGACCGTGCCCATCACCATCGACGGGCCGCTCGTCATCGGTGCCGGCCCCGCGAACAACATCGTCTACGCGTGGCTCGACCTGGGCGCCGAGGGCTTCATTCCGAACCCGAACAACTGGGGCACCGGCACCACCATCTTCAGCTCGTGCTCGGGGACGATGGCGTCGCTGCAGTTCGCGAACTTCCCCCGGCTCGACGGCAGCAACTTCATCTTCATGAACCTCGCGCAGGGCATGCTGCCGACCGACCCGTACAGCCTCTACTTCCGGCGCCAGCCCGGCGACATGTCGCTCGGCGTGACGATCGGCCCGATGCTGCCGCCACCGAACCCGGTGCTCGTGGGCATCACCGGCGGCACGTTCAACGGCAACATCACCTGGACGCTGCCGCCCGGCCCGACCGCGAACATCCTGCAGGTGAACGTCTTCCTGCCCACGCCGTTCGGCAACGTGACCTTGTGGAGCATCGTGCTGCCCGGCACCGAGACGCAGGTGGTGCTGCCTCCGCCCGCCGTGCAGAAGCTGCACAACGAGTGGCAGGGCAACCAGCTCCAGGTCGAGATCCTCGCGAGCCGCAGCCCGAAGTTCGCGTACAACCAGTGGACGTACGACACCCTCTCGGGCGTGAGCTGGTCGAGCTACACGCTGTCGGAGTCGGCCCCGTTCGCCCCGTGAGAGCTTCAGTCCTCTTCGTCTCGATCGCCGTGTCGCTCGTCTCCTGCAAGGGAGGGCGGACGATGGGGCTCGGCTGCCAGGTCGACGAAGACTGCGGCTCGCCGGCGTCGGCGTACCGGTGCCAGGTCGAGAGCGGCCAGTGCTACTGCCGCACGAACGACGCGTGCCCCTCGGGGCAGTTCTGCAACGCGCGCGGCTTCTGCCAGGAGATCGCCGGCTGCGAGACGAACGCCGACTGCCTCGACTCGACGCTGTTCTGCGACACCACCACGGGCACGTGCCTGGTGAAGGGGCGGTGCAACTTCGATCTGCAGTGCCCGCTCGGCAACGTCTGCGACACGTCGCGCAGCGTGTGCGTCGCCGGCTGCCGCTCGAACGGCGACTGCCCGGGCAGCTCGTGCCGCTGCGGCGAGGTGCCGTGCAACTGCCCGGGCACGACGCCGGCCGATCTGCAGAAGTGCACCATCGGCGTGTGCGACCCGAACTTCTGCTCCGACAGCACGTTCTGCAAGTTCGGCGAGCAGTGCGGAGTGGTGCCCGACGCCGGCACGACGCGGAACCAGTGCTTCAGCGACTACGACGTCGACCGCCGGCCCTACTGCGCGAACTGCTCGGGCGGCGCGGGCGTGCCGAGCTGCGGCATCGGCGCGAACTACTGCCTCATCGACACCGCGAACCCCGGCAACTTCTTCTGCGGCGCTGACTGCAGCGAGGGCCAGTCGTGCCCGCGCGGCTACGACTGCAGCGACGTCATCGTCGTGTACACGAAGCAGCAGTGCTTCCGGGCCGCGCCGGCCTGCGACGCGAACCCGCTGCTCGTCTGCATGAAGAACGAAGACTGCCCGTTCGGCGGCACGTGCGTGATCTCGACCGGCATGGCGACGGGAACGTGCGCCGGGCGCTGCGCGGTCGGCGAGAACGAGCCGGCGGGCTTCTGCACGTGCCTGCAGGACTCCGACTGCGCGCAGCAGAGCTGCAGCGCCGGCGAGTGCACCATCTCGCGGAAGAAGTGCGTGACGACGAATGACTGCCGGCAGCCGCGCTGCGTCGACTTCGACGGCGTGGGCGGCTGTCTCATCGGGCAGAACTGCGCGCCGGCGAACGGGTTGTCGTGCGTGCAGGTTCAGCAGTGAGCGCGGCCTCAGTCGCGCGGCACGCAGCGAAGGTCGAACGCTGACCCGGCTCGCGAGCCGTCGTTGCCATGGAGGCCGACGCGCCACATGGGCACGCACGTTGTGGCGTACGGCCCATCACAACGAGTCGTCGGGTCGACGTCGCCCGACACGCGGATTGTGAAGTCGCCGGAGCAGCCGTTCGGCCGGACCACGAGCACGCGGTCGAGCTGGACCCAGCTGGCGTAGCCGGAAACCGGAGCCGCGGATGCCCAGAGGATGTGATCGGTAGGGTGTCTCGACTCGATGAGCAGGATGTCCCCAGGTGACACCTGCAGTCGCTCGACGTTGCGGCTGCTCACAACCCCGGACGCGGTTCGAAGAACGAAGCGGTCGGAATCGAGGAGCGAGGCCGCGTGCCAGACCAGCTCCTCGGTGCCGTTCGAGATGACCAACGCTCCAGCGTCGAGAGATGTGGCCTCGGGGAGGCTCCACGTCGAGGGGTCGACCTTCGGGAGCTCGACGCCGTCGAGCGTCGCGCGCGCCTCTGTTGGTGTGTGGCCATAGACTTTGACGGTCCGGCCACTGCGATAGTCGTACGTCGGGTTTGCGACGATGCGTGAGTGCGCGCAGCCCGCGACGAGCAGCAGCAGGGCGCACCGCTTCACGGCTGAGCCGCGGCCACGTGCGGCTCGGCGCCGCGAATGCGCAGCCCGTAGATGCGGTCGGCCCGCGTCGCGAGCACCGCCCGGTCGCCGAACACCGCCGGCGACGCCTCGATGTCTCCGACGAGCTGCACCTGCGCCACCTGCTTGCCCGTGCGCGCGTCGAGCAGCTTCACGTAGCCGCCGATGCCGCCCTGCAGGAGCCACGTCTTCCCGTTCGCGTCGGTCAGCGCCGTCGGTGACGACCAGCTGAAGAACGGCAGCTCGTGCTTCCACACCTCTTTCCCCGTCTCTTTGTCGAGCGCCACCACCGCGCCGCGCTTCTCGCCGGGGCACCGCGCCAGCGTGAAGAACACGAGGTCCGCCACGTCGCCGCGGCCGATCACGTTCGTCGCGAAGACGCCCGCCTGGTGCTTCTTCGGCTCGAGCGTGCCCTCGCAGAGATAGGCGCGGTCCCACTGCACCGCCCCGGTGCGGGCGTCGAGCCGGCGCACGTGCGCGTAGCCCTTCATGCCGGTGCGGTCGACCTCGCAGCCCGTGTAGAGCGCCGGCCACTCGACCGTGACGCTCGCGTCGGTGTCGTCGCCCGCATCGAACGCCCACAGCGGCTCGAAGGTGCGCAGGTCGACGGCCTGAATGATGCCGCTGTTGTCCGCGAAGAACGCCACGTTCTTCACCACGGTCAGCGAGCTCTCGACGCCGAGCCGCTCGGCGTTGTGCTTGTCGTTCTGGTAGCGGTACCGCGACACCACCGGCGAGACCTTCATCGTCAGGTTGATCGGGTCGAAGTCCGAGTTCAGCTTGATCGAGTACACGAGCCCGTTCTCGCCGCCGACCACGTACGTGTCGGTCTTGCGGTTGAGCAGCCCGCTCGAGTCGAACGCTCCCCACCAGTTGCGCAGCGCGCTGGCGTCGTGGCCCGGCAGAAAGAACACCTGCGTGTCGTCGATCAGCTCGTAGACGTGCAGCCCGATGTCGCGCTTCTCGGGGATGCCCTGGCCCACGAACAGCAGCGGGAAGCCGCGCGGGTCGAGCGAGACGCTGCCCTTGATCGGGTTGCCGGTGTCGAGCGGCTTGCGCGTCTTCGCGCCGGTGAAGAGGTCGAGGAAGTAGACGTGTCCGTCGAGCGAGCCCTGGATCACCTCGGTGAGCCCGTCGTCGGCGCGGTAGCGCCCCAGCTTCGGCATCGAGCGGCGGATGACCGCGGGCCAGCGGACGATGACGGGCTCGCCGGTCCAGCCGGCTCCTCCGAACCAGGGCTCCTTGCCGTGCTCGGTCTGCACGCTCCACGCGATCTCGAGCTTGGTGGGGTTCGCCGGAATCGTGCCGAAGGTGCCGCCGGTGCGGGTCGGCCCGCCGCGGAACGTGAACACGCCCTCGAGGCTCGAGTACGGGTCGGGGAAGATGCCGCGGTCGCCGGGCGCCGCGGCTCCCTCGAGCAGCTCGGCGTCGAGGCGGCCGCGGGTGTCGGGCTGGACGTCGAGCTCGAGCGAGGTGATGGGCGCCGGCTGCGGCCGCGCATCGCGGACGCCGAGCGTCAGCGCGACCTCGAACTCGCCAGGGCGCACGGGCGCGAAGGCGAGGGCGGGCACGAGGAGCCCGGTCATCAGCAGCCAGCGGGACATCGATCGGGAGAGTCTGCCTGATCAGCTCGGCACCGCGAAAATGTGATACTGAACGCCCGTATGGGTGTTCGCTCGGGCAGCGCAGACCTCCCCCTCCATGGCGGCCGCGTCCCGCCCTGGCTGCACGAGCGCATGGCGAAGCTCGGACGCGTGATCTCCGAGGCGATCGTCCTGCACTACGGCCGCGACGAGCTGCTCGCTCGGCTCTCGCACCCGTTCTGGTTCCAGTCGTTCGGAGCGGTGATGGGCATGGACTGGCACTCGTCGGGCATCACGACGTCGGTGCTCGGCGCCCTGAAGAAGGGCCTGCCGCGCGAGCTCGGGCTCACCGTGTGCGGCGGCCGCGGCCGGCACTCGCGCAACACGCCCGCCGAGCTGACGGCGCTCTCCGAGCGGCTCGGCCTCGACGGCGCCGGCCTGGTGCGTGCGTCGCGGCTCACCGCGAAGGTCGACAGCGCGGCGGTGCAGGACGGGTTTCAGATCTACCTGCACGGCTTCATCGTCGCCGACGACGGCAAGTGGGTCGTGGTGCAGCAGGGCATGAAGCCCGAGGCGAAGGCGGCGCGGCGCTACCACTGGCACTCGGCGACCGTGACGGACTTCGTCGACGCTCCGCACTCGGGAATCGACGGCGAGCCGCAGGGCACGATCGTGAACCTCACCGACCCGGCGGCCTCCGCGTCGCGCTCGGCCCAGGTCGAGCTGCTCGACGGCGAAGGTCCGGATCGCATCATTCGTGAGCTCAAACCCCAGCTCACGCTGCCCTTCCACCACGACGTCCGCGCCGACGACGTCGTGCTGCGCCGGCTTCACGGCGCGCTCGCTGCCGCGGCCGAGGCCGGCCCGAAGGACTTTCCCGAGCTGCTGCTCGTGCCCGGCGTCGGCGCGCGCACCGTGTTCGCGCTCGCGCAGGTGGCCGAGGTGGTGCACGGCGCTCCGTTCCGGTTCTCCGACCCGGCGCGCTTCTCGATGGCGCACGGGGGAAAAGACGGGCACCCGTTCCCCGTGCCGCTCAAGGTCTACGACCGCACGCTCGGCGTGATGCGCGACGCGATCCAGAAGGCGAAGCTCGGCAACACCGAGCGCACCGAAGCGCTGAAGCGGCTGGCGCTGCAGGCGCAGGCGCTGGAGCGCGCGGCGAAGGGCCCGGCGTTCGACGTCTTCGTCGCGGAAGAGAACCGTCGCTCGCACGAATATGGTGGGCGCACGGTGATGGGCGAAGCGCAGCCTCCGACGGAAGAAGACGAGCGGGCGCACGCATGAACGTCCGGCCCGGGTGCGCGCCGACATCGCGCGCCTCACCGACTTCGGCTCGCGGAGGCCGTCGAGGCCGAGCAGCGCACGCTCGCCCGCGCCGCCCCCGTGAAGCAGGGCATCGCCGAGCTTCCGTACCGCATCATGTCCGCGCCGCTGCGCTAGCCTGGGCGCATGCCCATGCTCAGCGAAGCGCTGCACGAATATTTCCGCGGCGAGAAGAACCTCGGCTTCGCGCTCGCGGTCTACGGCGCCTTCCTGCTCGGCCTCGCCGGGTGGGTCTGGCGCACGCAAGACGGCCCGTTCGCGACCGCGCTGCTCGTGCCGCTCGCCGTGCTCGGCGTCGCGTTCGGCGGCGGAGGCACCTTCCTCGCCCTCAAGACCACTCCGCAGGTCGAGAAGCTCCAGGTCGACCTGAAGGCGCAAGAGAAGCCCGCACTCGACGTCGAGCTCGCGCGCATGGCGAAGGTCAACGCGAACTGGCCGCGCGTGAAGCTCGCCTGGGGCGTCGTGACGCTCATCGCGCTCGTGCTGCTGCTCGCCGTCAAGCGCGACTGGGCCAGCGGCCTCGGCCTCGCGCTCATGATGATGACGGCCGCGCTGTTCGCCGTCGACGTCTTCGCCGAGCGCCGGGCCGAGCCCTACACCCGTGCCCTCGAGGCAGCTCGCCGTTTACACACGCCCTGACCTTCGGGGGTCAGAAGTGGGACGTGCTTCCCACCGATTCCCCAGACGGAGCGCTGGTCTACGCGGACTGGTTGCTGGCCCAGGGCAACGTGCAGGGCGAGCTCATCACGCTGCAGCTCGCCCGCCAGGTGCCCGGCCGCACGCCGGCGGCCCAGCGCGCCCTGCGGCTGCGTGAAGAGGAGCTGCTCGTACGTCACGCCGCCGAGCTCACCGGCGCGCTGCCCGCCGACGCCGAGCTGTGCTGGCGCGGCGGCTTCGTTCGCGAGCTCTCGCTGAAGCTGGAGCCCGGCGGCGCGCCGCTCGCGGAGCTCCTCGCTCGGCCGGTGTTCGCGCTGCTCGAGCGGCTCGTCGTGGAGCTGCAGCGGGAAGCTCCCGCGGACCCGCTGCTCGCCGCCGCCGCCCGCCTCGGCCGCCTGCGCGCGCTGCACCTCACGACCGGCGACGAGCAGGCGCTCGATCTCTCGGCGTTCGGCCGGCTTCACCGGCTCGAGGTCTTCACGCAGGGCACGGTGAACCTCGGCCCGATGCCGGACCTCGAGCTGCTCGGGCTCACCGCCGGCGGCGTCGAAGGGCTCACGCCGCGGCTGCAGCCGAAGCTCCGCCGCGCGGTCACCGACAGGGCCGGCCACTTCGAGGCGTTTCGCGGCCTCGAGCTGTACCTGAGCGAAGACGACGGCACCGACCTCGAAGAGCTCGAGCCGTCACGCGTGGTCGTGACGCTCGTCGAAGACGGTGAGTACCCGCCGGGCCAGGTCGCGATGCGCACCCTCGCGCAGAACGAAGAGCGCGCCTTCCTGTTGTTCGAGCCGGCGCCCTCCGAGCTGAAGAGGGCGCTCGAGCGGCTGCGGCAGCTCCCGCTCGAGGGCGTCATCACCGCGACGCAGCGCACGTTCGTGCTCGGGGGGCGCGAGCTCACCGCGGTGGAGCTGCGCTCCAGCGAGCCGCAGCCGTCGCTCTTGCGCCTGCTCGCGAACGATCTCGCCGCGACCGCGCCGCGCGGCGTGCTCGAAGCCGCCGTCTCGGGCAGCACCAGCTCCGCGCTGTTCCGCGGGCACGAGCGCGCCGGCAGCTCGGTCACCACCTGGGTCATCGGCCGCCGCGAGCTGCGCCGCGCCGTCGACCGGCTGTTCTCGTTCGACCCCGGCCTGAACGCGCTCGAAGACATCTTCCTCGCGCTCGACGGGGCGCCTCCGCAGAGCCTGCGCGGGCCGCTGCCGAAGGAGGCGCCGCAGCTGCCGTGCTGCACTCCGCTCGAGGCAGACCTGTCGGTCTACGAGGAGGAGGAGGAAGAGGAATACGACGAGGAGGACGACGACGAGGGAGGCTACCTCGAGCTCGTCGAGAGCGACGCCGTCGCGGAGGTCGACGCCGCGCTGCTCGGCGAGGAAGAGCCCGAAGAGGACCCCGACGACGACCCCGACGAGCCGCACCGCGACGCCGTCGACGCCGACATCGAGGAGCTGCTCACCCAGAGCCCCGTCGATCTCGACGACGAGCCCGAGGAGGGCATGGAGCAGCCGCTCGAGCTCCCGCGCGGCGACGAGCCTGTGCAGCCGGCCATGTGCGAGTCGTGCCGCCGCGCCGAGGCGGTCGAGACCTGTCACGGGTGCGCGACCGGAGTGTGCGACGCCTGTCTCACCGTCGTGTGGCCCCCTTCCTGCGCCGAGTGCCGCAGCAGCCAGCCGGCCGCCTGATGCTCGACGTCCTCGGCATCGGCGTCGGCCGCCTCACGCTCGAGCTCGACGACGTCGACTTCACGCTCGGCGACACCATTCGTGGAGTCGCGAAGCTCGAGCTGACCGAGCCGATGGACGCGAAGCGGCTCGTGGTGGGCGTCGAGGCCTCGCAGCGCGTGGTCACGTCGGGCGCGAACAGCATCGGCTACCGGCGCGACAAGGTCTGGCGCTTCGAGAAGCAGCTGAAGGGAGAGGGGACGTTCTCGAAGCTGACGGCGCGCTTCACGCTGAAGCTGCCGCAGGAGCTGTGGTCGTCGGGGCAGGTGCCTCCAGGCGTTCTCGGCGACATGGCGCAGGTGCTGTCGTTCTTCACGCCGACGAAGCGCTTCCCGCTCGAGTGGAGCGTGTTCGGCTTTCTCGATCGGCCGTGGAAGGTGAACGTGAAGGCGAACGTGCCGATCACGGTCTCGATGCCAGTGGCCGTGGCCGAGCCGAAGCCGAAGAAGAAACGCGCCCGGAAACTGGGTTAAGAGCCGACCGCGCGTGGCGGACCTCGACTGCGACACCCTCGTCATCGGCTCCGGCGCCGGAGGGCTCGCGGCCGCCGTCGCGCTCGCGCAGGCCGGCCAGAAGGTGCGCGTGCTCGAGCAGCACTACGTGCCGGGCGGCTACCTGCACAGCTTCCACCTCGGCGGCTTCAGGTTCAGCCCGGGCGTCCACTACTGCGGCCAGCTCGGCGCCGGCGCCGACTTCCGCAGGACGCTCGAGGGCCTCGGCGTCGCGAAGCACGTCACGATGCTCGAGCTCAACCGCGACGGCTACGACCACGTGCGGTGGCCCGGCGGCTCGTTCGACTTCTGCGCGGGGCTGCAGCCGCTCGCCGAGCGCTTCGCCTCCCGCGGCCTCGACGTCCGCGACTACCTCGGGCTCGTCGAGAAGGTCCGCACCGAGCTGGTTCGAATCGGCGAGGCCGACGGCGTGCTCGACACGCTGCTGCTGCCGTTCCGCACCCTGCACATGGGCCGCTACGGCCTCTACAGCCTGCAGAGCATCCTCGAGAGCCGCGTCGCTTCGCCCGACGCGCGCGCGCTGCTCGGCGTGCAGTGCGGGGATCACGGCCTGCCTCCGTCGCAGGTTCCGTTCGGGCTGCACGCGGCGGTCGCGGGCCACTACCTCGACGGCGGCTGCTACCCGCTCGGCGGAGGCTCCGCGCTCGCGAAGGGCTTCGTGCGCGAGCTCGAGCGCGCCCGCGGCGAGGTGCACCTCGAGACCCGCGTGAAGCGCGTGCTCGTCGAGGGCCGGCGCGCGGTCGGCGTCGAGCTCGCCGACGGCCGCACGCTGCGCGCGCAGAACGTCGTCAGCAACGCCGACCCGGTCGTCACGTACGGCCAGCTCGTCGGCGAGGAGCACCTGCCCGGCTCGCTGAAAAAGAAGGTGCGCGCGACGCAGATGTCGACGTCGTCGCTGGGCCTCTACCTCGCGGTGGATCTCGACCTGAAAGCCGCCGGGCTCGACTCGGGCAACTACTGGCTGTGCCGCACGCTCGACGCCGAGGGCACCTACCAGCGCATCGCGAAGCCCGAGGTCGCCGACGCGCCCGAGTGCCCCGGCCTGTTCCTCACCTGCACGACGCTGAAAGACCCGACGGTGTTCGACGGCCGGCACCACGTGCTCGAGGCGTTCACGTTCCTGCCGCACTCCGTGTTCGAGCGCTTCGGCAGCGAGCGGCCGCCCGAGTACACGGCGCTCAAGGAGCGGCTGGCGTCGCAGATGATCGATGTCATCGAGACGCTCGTGCCCGGCCTGCGCCGCCACGTCGTCTTCCAGTCCATCTCGACGCCGCTCACCAACCAGTTCTATTGCGAGAACACCGCCGGAGCGATGTACGGCACCGCCAAGATCCGCTCTCAAGTAGGCCCGTGGGCGTACGGCATGAAGAGCCCGCTCGACGGCCTGTGGCTGTGCGGCGCGAGCATCCTCGGCCACGGCGTGCACGGAGCCTCGCTGTCGGGCGTCGCGACCGCGGCGAAGCTGCTCGGCGTCCGGCCGCAGGACGTGCTCGCGAAGAAGCGCGCCGAGCTGAACGTGTTGCCGGCCGACGACCTGCGCGCGTGGCCCGCTGACCTGCTCCGCACCATGCAGACGCGGCAGCAGGCGCGCGCGAGCGCCTGAGCGCGGTCAGCCCAGCACCTCGACGTGATGCCGCGGCGTGCGCCGCTGCACCGCCGCTTCCACGACGCGCCCGAGCCGCAAGAGCAGGTGCTCCTGGTACGGCCGCCCCATGAAGTGGATGCCGACGGGCAGCCCCGCGCCGTCGTAGCCGGCCGGCACCGAGATGCCGGGGAAGCCGGTGAGGTTGCCCGCGCGGATGAAGCGCAGGAGCGCGTCGACCACCGGCAGGTTCGACTCGCCGTCCGGCAGCGAGCGCTCGTTGATCTGCGGCGCCGTGATCGCGGTCGTCGGCGTCACGATCGCATCGACGTTCTTCATCAGCTCGAGGTGCTGCCGCGTGATCGCGTGCCGGTGCCGCATGGCGTGCACGTAGTCGGTCGAGCGGAAGTGCCGCCCGATCGCCAGGTTCGTGCGCGCATCGGGCCCGAAGCGGCCGGTGTCCTCGCGCGTGTACGGCAGCATCGCGGTCGCCATCTCCGAGAGGATGATGACCGCGTGCGCCCACAGCATCACGTTCAGGTCGGGCGGCGGAATCTCGACCACCTCGGCGCCCGCATCGGTGCACGCCTTCAGCGCGTCGCGGCAGCGCGCCACCACGTCGGCGTCCGCGTCGTCGAAGTACGGCCTGCAGACTCCGAGCTTGAGGCCCTTCAGCGACCGGTCTTCGAGCCCGCCCAGGTGCACCGGCGACTGCCGCCAGCTCACCGCGTCGCCCTCGTCGGGGCCGGCGATCAGCGCGTACCCGATCGCCACGTCCGCGACCGTCAGCCCGATCGGCCCGACGTGTCCCGGGTTCCAGCACAGCGGCGGCACGCCCGTCTCGGGAATGCGCCCGAACGTGGCCTTCAGGCCCACGACCCCGCAGAGCGCCGCGGGAATGCGAATCGAGCCCCCGCCGTCGGCGCCGATCGACAGCGGAGCCAGCCCGGCCGCGACCGTCGCGGCCGACCCGCTCGACGAGCCTCCGGTGATTCGCGAGCGGTCGTACGGGTTCCTGCACGCTCCGTGGTGCGGGTTCACGCCGATCGGGTTGATGCCGATCTCGTGCATGTTCGCCTTGCCGAGGATGACCGCGCCGGCCGCCTTCAGCCGCGCCACCACCGCCGAGTCGGCCGTCGCCGGCGCGCGCAGGAACTTCGTGCCGAGCGTCGTCGGAAACCCGGCCATGTCGACCTCGTCCTTCACCACCACCGGCACGCCGTCGAGCACCGAGAGCGCCTGGCCCTTGCGCAGCCGCTCGGCAGACGCCTCCGCCGCCGACAGCGCCTCGTTGAAGCTGCGCGCGATGAACAGCGCGAGCTTGTCGGGCTCCGACTCGAGCCGCGTGATGTGCCCGTCGAGCTTGCGCACCACCTGCACCGGGTCGGTCTTCCCCTCGCGGTACGCCGACGCGAACCGCGCCACCGTCTCGAAGCGCATGCCCAGCGCCACCTCGGGCAGCGCCGCGGCCCCTGCGGCCACCTCGGTCTGCTTCGGCTGCGTCGCCGGCGCGGCCGCGTCGAGCGGCAGCGGAATCTGAATCGGCGACGCGTGCCCCGCGCTCGTGCCGCGAAAGCGCTCGATGCCGCTGTCCTTCACCAGCTTCGCCAGCACCGTGTCGCCGGTGAGGCCGTTCTCCAGCGCCGCGACGAACAGCTTCAGCGGGGCACCGCTCACACGCGGCGCCACGACCGACTGGCGCTCGTACCGGGTTGTAGTCATGGGTGGCATGAATACCGCACCGGGTTGCGCGTCGGTATGGGCATGAAAACGACGCTCCTTGCAGCCCTCGCCGTTTCCCTCTTCGCCACCACCGCCTTCGCCAACGACTACCACCGCGCCGTGCCGCCCCCCGGCGGCTACCAGCCGGGCGTCTCGGTCGGCGTGAGCTTCGGCAACGGCAACGCCAACTACAACAACGACCGCGACGACGACGACTACGACGACGACTACTACCGCCGGAACAACTGGCGGCGCGGCGACCGCCGCGGCGGTCACTTCGAGCTCCGCAACGTTCAGCAGTGGGTCGAGGGCCAGACGCAGCAGGTCTGGGTCGCCGGCTTCTGCCACCGCCCGCCGTTCAGCCCCGTCCAGGTCTGCGCGCCGGGCCACTACGTCAGCAAGACCTCGCCTGGCTACTACACGACGGTGCAGCAGTGGGTCTGGGTCGAGCACCACCGCCCGCATCGCTGGGGTCGGCGCTAAAAGCGCGCTAGAAATAGCGGCGTAAGTGCCGCTCCCACCCAAGCCCATCGTCGTCCTGCCCGACAGCGCCCCCTCCCGCGAGGGGGTGCTTCGGGTGCTCGCGCGTGAAGGGGTCGGCGCCGCCGGCCTGCCGGTGCCGACGGACGCCGAGCTCGCGATCGTCGACCTCACGGTGCCCGAGGGCGAGGCGGCCCTCGAAGGGCTGCTCAAGTCACCCGCCGGTAACAAGCTCAGCATCCTCGCCATCGCCGACGGAGCGCTCGCCGAGCGTGAGATCGCCGGCGTCGCCGACGTGGTGGCTCCGGCCAGCATCGACGCCGAGCTGGGCTTGAGGCTCAAGCGCGCGCACGCGCGCCGCATCACGTACCGAGAGGCGCGCGCGCGGCAGCGCGACCTGCAGGTGCTGCTCGAGCTGACGTCGCGCTACGCCGAAGCGAGCGACGTCGACGAGCTCTTGCACGAAGTGACGCGGCGGCTCGCCGACGAGATGGAGATCGACCGCGCCGCGCTGGTGCTGCTCGACGAAGAGAAGGCGACGGGCACGATCCTCGCGGCGAGCGACGACCCGGCGCTGAAAGATCTCAAGATCGACCTGAAGCAGTACCCCGAGATCCGCGAGGTCGTGCGCACCGGGAAGCCGGTGATCGTCGAGGACGCTCCGTCGCACCCGCTGCTCGAAGACGTGAAGGACAAGGTCGCTGCCCGCGGCATCCGCAACATCGCCGCGATGCCGCTCGCGGTGCGCGGCAAGGTGCTCGGCGTGCTGCTCCTGCGGCGCTCGTCGGGCCGCGGCGCGTTCGTGAACCGCGAGGTCGAGTTCCTGGCGACGCTGGGCCACGCCACCGCCGTCGCGCTGCGCAACGCGCGCCAGCTCGACGCCGAGCGCGGGCGCCGCGAGAAAGAGAAGAGCGCGCGCATCGCGGCTGAAGAGCGCGCCGAGGCCCTGAAGCAGTACGAGTCGTACTTCCAGCACCTCTCCGACGGCGTCGCGATTCTCGACGACAAGGCGTGCGTGCTGTCGCTGAACCCCGCGGGCAGAAGGCTGCTCGACGTCGAGCTGCACGAGGCGCGCGGCCGCCACATCAACGCGCTGACGAACCCGAGCGACGACGGCCTGGTGATGGACCTCTTGATGGCCGTCACGAAGGGCGAGAGCAAGAACGACGTCGACGTGCCGGTGCGCACGCTCGCGGGCCGCAGGCTCGTGCTGAGCGTCTCGGCCGCTCCGCTCGACTGGCAGCGCGACAAGGCCGTGGCGATTCTCACGCTGCGCGACGTCACGCGGGCGCGCGCGCTCGCCGACGAGCTGCAGAAGACGAAGGACTACCTCGAGCGCCTCATCGACAGCTCCGTCGACGCCATCATCGCGGCCGACATGAAGGGGAAGATCATCCTCTTCAACAAGGCGGCCGAGCAGACCTGCGGGTGGACGGCCGAGGAGGCGCTGCAGTCGCTCGACGTGCAGAAGCTCTACCCGAAGCACCAGTCGCGCGAGGTCATGGCCGCGCTCCGCAGCAAGGAGCACGGCGGAGTCGGCCGCCTCGGCCAGACCCGCCGCGAGATCATCCACAAGAACGGCGACCGGATCCCCGTCAGCATGTCGGCCGCGATCATCTACGAGGGCGGCCGCGAGATCGGCACGGTCGGAATCTTTACGGACTTGCGCGATCGCCTGAAGCTCGAGCGCAAGTTGTCCGACGCAGAGACCCGCCTCGAAGAGAGCGAGAAGAACAAGGTGCTCATGGCGCTCGCCGGCGCCGCGGCCCACGAGCTGAACCAGCCGCTCACCTCGGTCATGGGCTACGCCGAGCTCGCGAAGCGGAAGATCGCCGAGACCGAGCCGCTCTATCGCCCGATCGACATCATCTACCGCGAGGCCGAGCGCATGGCCGAGATCGTGCGCAAGATCGGCAAGATCACCCGGTACGAGGTGAAGGAATACGTCGGCGACCAGACCATCGTCGACATCGACAAGGCGGCGGCCCATGAAGAATGACGGGTCGGCCAACCTCGTTCCCTTCCCGGTCAGCGGCCCGGCGGCCGACGCCTTCCGCGCGTTCTTCGAGACCGTCGACGGGCCCGCGGCGCTGTGCGACGCGCAGATGCGCGTGGTGACGGCAAACCCGCCCTTCGAGGCGCTGTGCGGCTCGCGCGACATCGCGGGGCGGCCGCTCAGCGAGCTGATGCTGCAGGTGCCCGAGGCACCGGGCGAAGGCCGCACCGAGGTCGTCGACGTGAAGTGCGACGGCGGCCAGACCGTGACGCTCACCTTCACGCGCCGCGGCGGCACCGTCGCCGTGCTCGCGCGGCAGCTGCCCACCGACGCGCTGTCGGCGGCGGGCAAGGCGCTGATCGAGCACGGGCGCGTCGAGCAGCGGCTGCTCGAGCTCGGCCGCCAGGTCGCGCTCGCGATGAGCGAAGAAGAGCTCGTCGCCACCGTGGCGCGCGGCGTGAAGAACCTCTTCCCGGGCCGCACGTTCTGCGTGCGCATCACCGACCCGCGCACGTGCGTGCTGACGTCGCTCTACGCGGAAGGCCGCATGCGCGAGGGCGTGCGCGACGTGCTGGTCATCAAGCGCTCGGCCGCCGACAAGACGCACCTGTCGACGGCGGGGCTGCCGGGCGACCGCGTGAAGATCGTGAGCGGCGAGCGGCCCCTGCTGTTCAATGGCAGCGTGCGCGGCATCAGCGCTCCGCTGGTGGCCTCGGGCCAGCTGTTCGGCATCGTCGACGTCGAGTACCCCGACGGCATGACCGCCGACCTGCTCAGCGACGAGCGCGTGCTGATTCAGCTCGCGAACCAGGTGAGCGTGGCGGTGCGCAACGCGAAGCTCATCGACGAGCTCATCTTCGTGCGCAAGTACCTCGAGGAGCTGCTCGAGCACGCGAACGCGCTCATCCTCGTCGCGAACCGCGAGAGGAAAGTGGTCGTCTTCAACAAGGCGATGGTGCAGCTCACGGGCCTCGCGAAGAGCGAGGTGCTCGGGCAGGACCTGCTCGAGTTCGTGCCCGAGTCCGAGCGGCTGAAAGTCATGCGCGTGATGGCGAGCTCACTCAAGGGCGAGTCGGTGTCGAGCTTCGAGACGCTGGTGAAGGCGCGCGGCAACAAAGAGGTGCGCGTCGCGTTCAGCTCGTCGTCGGTGCTGACGCAGACCGGCGAGGTCGAGGGCGTCATCGCGATCGGGCAAGACCTCACGCGCATGAAGGAGCTCGAGCAGCGCGTCGTGCAGGCCGAGAAGCTGACGTCGCTCGGCCAGCTCGCGGCGAGCGTGGTGCACGAGATCAACAACCCGATGACGGCGGTGTCGACGTACGCCGAGGCGCTGCTCAGCCGCGCGCAGTCGGCTCCGGCGGCAGACCCGGCCGACGTCGACAAGTTCAAGAAGATCGTCGACAACAGCGAGCGCGTGCTGCGGTTCACGCGCGACCTCGTCAGCTACGCGAGGCCCGCGCATGACAAGGCGACCCTGGTCGACCTGAACGCGACGGTCGACCAGGCCGTCAGCTTCTGCGAGCACGTCTTGTCGAAGCACGACGTGAAGCTCGTGCGCGACTTCGGCGCGGTACCGTCGTTTCTCGGGGTGAAGCAGAACCTCGTGCAGGTGGTCGTCAACCTCGTCACGAATGCCTGCCATGCGATGCCGAAGGGTGGCACGGTTCACCTCGTGACGCGTGCACAAGGGGGCCTCGCGATGGTGCAGGTGAAGGACTCGGGCGCAGGCATGGCCGCCGAAGTCAGGGCGCGCATCTTCGAGCCGTTCTTCACGACGAAGCCCGACGGCAAGGGAACCGGCCTCGGCCTGTCGATCGTCCAGGGCATCGTCGAGAACCACGGCGGCACCATCGAGGTCGACACCGGCCTCGGGCAGGGCACGACGTTCACCATCAAGCTGCCCATGGTGACGATGTAATGGTCGCCCTGCTCGCGGCATGGGTCGTCGCGGCGGCCGATCCCACCCCCGCGCTGGTTCTTGGCGCGGCCGGCCCGGCCGCCGCGCTGCGCGACGTCACGCACGTCGTGCTGGCGAAGAAGAAGAAGCCGCCCAAGAAGCCGAAGGGCGGCACCAAAGAGAAAGAGAAGGAGCCGCTGCCCGAGTCGAACGAGGGCCTCGACCTCTCGGCGCCCGAGCCGGCGAAGTCTCCGGAGCCTGCTCCGGCCGCGGCCGACGCTCCGCCCGCCGAGAACGTCGCCGCCGAGGCCGGTGAGAAGGCGCCCGACGCGGACGGCGCCAGCGACTGGAGCCTGGTCACTCCGGACACCGCGGGCGCCGGCACGAACCTGATCGAAGCGGGCGTCGGGTGGCCCGGCCTCTACGCGAGCTACTGGCGCGGCATCCTCACCGAGCTCGACGTCGGCGCTCGCGTCGGCTTCAACTGGAGCTACCAGGGCGTCTTCCCCGGCATCGTCCCGGGCCTCACCATCCAGGCGCAGGCCCGCTACAAGGTGTTCGACAACGACACCATCTCCATCGGGGTCAGCTTCTCGCCCGGCGCGCTCATCTACTTCTTCAGGAGCGGTGTGCGGGCCGGCGTCGTGCTGCCGGTCGCGGCGACGGTGGGGCTGCCGAACTTCGTCGAGAAGCTGAACGTGAGCGCGACGCTCGAGATTCCGTTCTTCGTCGCGGTGACCTGGGTGCTGCCGATCTTGCTCGGCGCGAACGGCGAGTACTTCATCACCGAGCAGCTCCTGGTCTTCGCGAAGATTCACGCAGGGCCCGCCATCACGCCGGCCGGAGCCTCGTTCGCGCTCGATGCGGTGCTGGGCGCCGCGTACAAGCTCTGAAACAGGGTTTGATGGAGCAGCTCGGCCGATACGTGCTGGACAAGAAGCTCGCGCAGGGCGGCATGGCCGAGGTGTTCCTCGCGCGCCAGCTCGGCCCCGGCGGCTTCGAGAAGCCGTGCGTCGTGAAGCGCATGCTGCCGCACCTCTCGGAGGACATGACGTTCATCGAGATGTTCCTCGACGAGGCGAAGCTCGCGGCGCGGCTCGCGCACCCGGGCATCGCGCAGATCATCGACTTCGGCCGCGAGAACAACACCTTCTTCCTCGCGCTCGAGTACGTCGCCGGCCAGAACCTGAAGCAGGTGCTCGAGGCGCGGCTCGCCCGCCAGAGGCCGGTGCCGCTGCCGGTCGCGGCGCGGCTCGTGTCGCTGGTGGCGCAGGCGCTCGACTACGCGCACCACGCGATCGACGAGAAGGGTCAGCCGCTCGATCTGATTCACCGCGACGTGAGCCCACAGAACGTGATGGTCGCCGCGAACGGCGAGGTGAAGCTCATCGACTTCGGCATCGCGAAGGCGAAGACCGACAGCCACCGCACCGTCGCGGGCACGCTGAAGGGCAAGTACGCGTACATGTCGCCCGAGCAGCTGCGCACGTCGAAGATCGATCAGCGCACCGACATCTACGCGCTCGGGCTCGTTCTCTACGAGCTGATCACGAGCCACCCGGCGGTGCCGCCGAACGACAACATGAACGCGCTCTTGATGGCCGCCGCTCAGCGCAAGTACGCGCCGGTCGATCAGTTCCGGCCCGAGACGCCGCTGCCGCTGCGCAAGGTGCTCGACAAGGCGCTCGCGCTCGAGCCGAAAGACCGGTTCCAGAAGGCGCGCGACATGTCGAGCGCGCTCGAGGAGTACCTGAGCGGAGCCGGCATCAAGGTGAAGCCGTCGGACCTCGCGGCGCTCGTCATCGATCAGGCAGCGATCACGACCGACCCGATGGCGAAGTCGGCTCCGCCGGTGGCGGGCAACTCGCACATCAGCATCGACGAAGACGTGCCGCCGACGACGGTCAGCGGCGAGCCCGAGACGATTCGCGACGAGCTCGCTCCGCCGGGGCTGCGGCGCTCGGTGCGCTCGGCGCTCGAGACGGTGGCGTCGCGCAAGGCCCAGGGCGATCGCACTCCCATCTCGACCCCCGGCATCGACCCGAGCATGGAGCCCACGCCGGTCGTGGGGACTCCGGCGGTGGCGCGGCGCGCGATCTCGGCGCAGACCGACACGTCGCTGATGCCGACCGACCCGGTGCGCAACGCTCCCGACATCGCCGAGGTGATGGCGCGGCCGGCGAAGCCTCCGAGCGAGCCGATGCTGGCCGCGGTGACGACGCCGAGCATGCCGAACCCGATGCTGCAGGGGCCGCCGCCGCCCGCGGCGTCGCCGGTGCCGATGCCGCTGAAGACGATGCTGACGCCGGCGCCGGTGACGACCGGGATCATCGAGTCGCCGGCGAGGCCGCAGAAGAAGTCGCGCCGCTGGCCGTGGCTGCTGCTCATCCTCGTGCTGCTGCCGGTCGGAGCGGCGGCGTCGGTCATCGCCTTCCTGCCGGCGGACTCGCCGATTCGCGCGCGGGTCGTCGACGCCGTCGGGCCGTTGCTGCAGAGGCTGCAAGCGCTGAGGAAGTGACCCCTCAGCGCCCGCGTGCGCGGCTACGGCTTGATCCAGCCGGTCTGCTTCTGCGGCGCCGGCGCGTCCTTCCACTGGATGTCGCGCGGCCAGGTCGAGACGTGCTTGCCGCCCTCGTACTCGAACGCCATCACGGTCGCCTTCTTGCCGCCCGAGGTGACCTCGAGGAGGAACGGCGCCTGATCGTTGTACAGGTTGTGGCGGACCGAGTTCTTGAAGTCCATCACGTTGTCGCCCTTCTGCTGCCCTTCGAACTGCTTGATGTCGGCGCTCGTGCCCTGGCGGATGAACTTCACGCTGTCGATGGGGGTCTGCCCCGGCATGCTGCCGAGCCACGCCTTCACTTCCTGCTCGTAGACGGCCTTCTTCTCCGGCGTGACGTTGCGCGGCTGAAAGCTCTTCGTGATGTGACCGCTGACGACGAGGTTCCCGACGTTTCCGATTCCGAGACTCATGTGTTGCCTCCGGTGTGAGGGTTCTTCGTTTCTGACCCACCGGAGACTGACCTTGGGCGACAGACGACTGACTTCCCGCGCCTGGATTGGGTGCCTAGCGCGCGGGGCTCTTCTTCCACTCGAGGGGAGTCATGTCCGTCCACCGCTTGAAGGCGCGGTGAAACGTCGCCGGATCGGAGTAGCCGAGCAGGTAGCTCACCTCGGCGAGCGGCAGATCGAGGTCGAGGTAGACCTTCGCGCGCGACTGCCGGACGTCGTCGACCGTCGCCTCGAACGAGAGCCCCTCTTCGGCGAGCCGCCGCTGCAGCGTGCGCGGAGTCATCGCGATGCGCTTCGCGACCCGCGCGAGGCTGACGGCGCCGTCGACGAGGCCGTCGGCGACCGCTCCGCGCACCTGCGTGCTCAGCGCGGTCGACAGGTGCGCGCGCGCGTCGAGGTACTTCTCGAAGAACTCCGTGAGCGACGCGTCGGGCCGGGGCATCGCCTGCTCGAGCACGCTCTTCGGCACGACCCACTCGTTCACCTTCGCGTCGAACTTCGGCTCGCGCCCGAGCCAGCGCCGGTACTCGGCCGGCGTGCCGCGGCACGGGTGCGTGAACGAGATCGAGATCGGCTCGAGCGGCTTGCCCGTGATCTGCGGCACGCGCGTGAGCAGGCCGGCGGCGTACATCTCGGTCACGTGATCCTGCCCGGGGCTGCGCGGGACCTTGTTGATCACCCGCAGCACGACGCGGTTGCTGACGGTGTCGACGTGGATCTCGTCGGCCTCGCTGACGAGCGGGTGGTGGCGCACGTAGCGGTCGAGCGCCTCGCCGACGTTGCGGCTCGCGAGCGCGAGGAAGCCGACCGCGTCGACGCTGGTGAGCCCCGCCTGCTCGACGTAGCGCATGCCGAAGTACGGGTCCTTCAGCCCTTGCGAGCACAGCTCGATGGCGCGGTAGTACGCGGTCGAGGGAACGCGGCGGTCGGCGTCGTCGAGCGCCGCGCGTTCGACGTCGAGCTGCGAGAGCAGCTTCGCGCGGTCGAGGCCGCGACCCTCGGCGTAGTCGATCAGCCGTGCGAGGCTCCGGGCCCAGGCGGTGGGTGCGCGTGACACTGGGTTTTTTCGTACCATGCCGCCGCCGTGCAGCTCTCATACGCCATCGCGATGCTGCTGGCCCAGTTCAACGTCACGCTGCGCGACGGAGTGAACGGCTACGGCGGCACGCGCGACGTGATGCTGCAGGACAGCTCGGGCACCTACGGCGACCCGGACGCCAACTACGACGCGGTCGACGACAGCGTCGATGGCTTTCCGTTTCCCCGCGCCACGCTGATGCGCTTCGACGTGACGTCGATTCCCGCGGGCACGCTCGTGGTCTCTGCGCAGCTGACGCTCAACGTCGCGAACGGGTCGACGAACAGCTTCCCCGCGTACCAGCTCTTGCGGCCGTGGTCGGCGGCGCAGGCAAACTGGTATGCGCCGCTCGCCGGCATGACGTGGGCGGGTCGCGGAGCCACCGGCCTCGGCGTCGACCGCGACACGGCCGTGCTGTTCGTGGCCGACTCGACGCCGCCGTATGCGTTCACCGACGCCGGCGTCGCCGTGCTCCAGAGCTGGGTCGATCTGCCCGCCAGGAACCTCGGGTTCGTCATCCAGGAGTTCGCCAACAACGACGCGCTCAACCTGCGGCACTGCGACTTCGGCACCGCCGGGTCGCGGCCGCAGCTGACGGTGACGCTCAGCGACGGCGGCTCGGTGGTGTTCCGGCACGGCGTCTCACCGACCGCGGGCTACAGCGGGTGCTCGGACACGACGCTGTCGGGGGCGCCTCCGGTCGGGGGAAACGCGAACGGCTGGGGCCTCGTCGTGAGCGGCGGCGGGCCGCTCGGCTCGAGCCTCGTCGCGTTCGACACCCGCGTGCTGCCGGTCGATGCGACGGTGAGCTCCGCGCAGCTGCGGCTGTTCGGAACCGACGACGCGCCGTTCGTGACGTTCAGCACGTACGAGGTGCTGCGGCCCTGGGTCGAGCTCGAGGCCACGTGGACGACGTGGGCCAGCGGCATGCCGTGGACGTCGCCGGCCGCGAACGGTGCGGGGGCGGATCGGGGGACCACCTCGATCGGCGGCGGCAACGCCAGCCGCGGGCCGAACACGTACAACCTGAACGCCACCGGCGTGCAGCTGGTGCAGGACTGGATCCGCGGTGTGAAGCCGAACCGCGGGCTCGTGCTGATCAACCTGTCCGCGAACAACCGCATGGCCTGGTTGGATCGCGAGACTGCGAACGTCGCCGAGCGCCCCGCCCTCGTCATCACGCTGACGTCGCCGACGTGGGACGGCGGGTTCATCTTCGACGGCGGCAGCGCAGAGGCCGGCGTCGATGCCGGCTCGGACGCAGGCAGTACCGATGCGGGCAGCGCCGATGCCGGCTCCGCAGACGCGGGCGTCCTTGATGCGGGGCTCGTCGTCGACGCCGGTTCCTCCGACGCGGGCGGCGCCGCCGATGCCGGTGCGACCGGCGGCGGTGTCGCCGAGCCCGGCGCCTACTCGGCCGGCTGCGGCTGCGGCACGGCGGGCGTGCCGTGGCCCGTGATCCTGCTGCTCAGCGGAGCCCGAGCGCTGCGCTCAGCAGGGGCCTCACGTCGAGGTGCGACTTCGGCGCGGCCTTCACGGTAGGGCCGCGCGCGAACACCCACGCCGTGGCGCTCTCGGGCCACTGCGCTCCGTGATCGACCCAGTGCTCGCCGTTGCCGCGGCCGTGATCGGTCGTGACCACCAGCGTGTCGCCCGCCGACAGCCGCGCGGACAGCTTCTCGAGAAACACCGCGTACGCGCGCAGCGCTTCTTCGTACGACGCCTCGTCGCCGCGGTGCGCGTGCTCGTCGGCGTCGTTCAGCGAAATCCACAAGAAGCGCGGCCGCCGCTCGTCGAGCACGCGCAGGCCGAGCCGCATCGTCTCGCGGTCCCACCGCGCGTTCTTCCACGGCGGCGCCGGCTCTCCTTCGTGGAGGCCGGTGTCGACGACTCCGGCCGGAGGCGCGCGCGACGTCGCCGCGTAGGCGATGCGCTCCCACGAAGCGACGACCGCCACGCGCGACGGGTCGACGCCCGACGCGAGCAGCCCGTCGATCAGCGTCGGCTCTGACGGCCTTCCGCACGCGTTGTCGGGGCACGGGCTCGCCGTCCCGAGCATGAGGTCCTGGTAGTTCGGCAGGCTCAAGAGCGCCGGGTTCGACGCGCGGTAGCGCTCGGAGAACGTGCCGCCTTCCCGCCACTTCGCGCCGAGCAGCGCCGCGTCCTGCCAGCGCACTCCGTCGAGCGTCACCAGCACCACGGCCGGTGAGGCCGCGGCGACGCAGAGCGTCAGCAGCGAGATCGCGCCGCGTTGCCCGCCGCGCCGGCTCCGGTGTCCAACGGAAATCATGCGCGGCTCAGTCGTCACCCTCATCGAGCTCCTCGCGGAACTCGTCCTTCGTGATGAGGCCCTTGCGCGCCATGATCCGCATCAGCGCCCAGAACTTCCGCTCGAGCTTCTCGACCTCGTCCGGCTCGGCCTGGTGTCCGAAGAGGTACTCGAGGTCCTTCGCGACGCCGCCCTCCTTCTTCTTCTTCGACGCCGCGGCGGCCGCGCGCTGATCGATGAGCCGCTCGAGAGCGCGCGCGTCGGCGGGGCTCGGCTCTGGCGGCAGCTCCTGCCCGACCACCACCGCGGGCTCGTCGTCGGGCGGAGGAACCGGCGCCTTCATGTCGAGCACCGTCACGGCGCCGCCGCGCTGCACGAGCGCCATCTTCCCCTCGCCGGCGAGGTCGGGGTTGACCTTGTGGTACCAGCGCAAGATCGCGTTGCGCACCTCGCTGAGCGACGCGATCTTCACTGCGACGGGCAGGCCGGTGGTGAACTCGATCTCCTGAATCGCGGGCCCGTTGAGCGGGTCGGCCATCGCGACCAGCAGCGCCTTGCGAGCTCCGTTCTTCTCGATGCCGTACGGGAACACCTCGTTGGTCTCGCAGAAGCGCGCACGCAGCATGTGGATGGCGGCCCACTCGGGCTGAATGGCCTTCAGCTCGACGCGGGGAACGCTGAGCGCCTTGGACAAGCCCGCGACGAGGTCCTCCTCAGAGAGAAAACCCTGCGATACGAGGGTGATGCCGAGCCGGGCGCGCGTCTGCTTCTGAATCATCAGCGCGGCCTCGAGCTGATGCCGGCTGATCACGCCGGCCTCGAGCAAAAGCTCGCCGATGCGCTTCCTCGCCATGACCGTGCTCCTACCTTGACAGCGTTTCTGAGCGGAGCCTACTGTCCGCCGTCTTTTTCGAAGGGGTTGTCAAAAACCTCGGAGGCAACACAACAATGATTCTGGGCAAACTGGCGCTTCTCGCTGCTGAAGGTGGCGGGGGCGAAGAAGGACTTTTCGATTCGATCGCGACCCGCTGGAATGAAGGCGGCGGCGGCATGTACCCGATCGCCCTCGCGGGCGTCGTCGGCATCGCCATCATCGTGGAGCGGAGCATCGTTCTCTACTTCACGGCGTCCATCAACAAGGACGGCTTCCTCCGCGGTCTGAAGAAGCACATCTACGCGGGCGACCTCGACAAGGCGATCAACTACGTCGCGGGCCAGAAGCCCACGCCGCTCACCAACGTCATCAAGTCGGGCCTCATGAACGTCCCGAAGGGTGAGGAAGAGGTTCAGGCCGCGCTCGACGAAGCCGCGCTGCGTGAGACTCCGAAGATCGAAGCGCGTACCGGCTACCTCGCGATGCTCGGCAACGCCGCAATGCTCGCCGGTCTGCTCGGAACGGTGAACGGCCTCATCGGCTCCTTCAAGGCGGTCGCGCACGTCGCTCCGGCCGACAAGGCGACGATTCTCGCCGCGTCGATTTCTGAAGCCATGAACTGCACGTTCTTCGGCCTCATCGTCGCGATCCCGATGCTGGTGTTCTTCTCGATCCTGATGGGCCGCACGCAGGCGCTCATCAACGACATGAACGAGACCTCCGTCGCCGTTCTGAACCTCGTCGTCAGCAACAAGGACAAGTTCAAGAACGTGTCGGTGCCGGCCTCGGCGGGCGAGGAGTGAGTGGCTCGGGGAACCTGACCGGTTCCCCGGTGTCTGCTCCCTAGAAGCATCAGGAGATACCAATGGCTGGCGGCGGAGATCCTGGAGTACCTCAAAAGGGCGGCAAGAAGCCGCTCGATACCGTCATCAATCTGGTTCCGTTCATCGACCTGATGGCCGTGACCATCGCGTTCCTCATCATGACCGCGGTGTGGACGCAGGTGGGACGGCTGCAGGTCGGTCAGGCGGGTGGTCCGTCTGATCCGAACAAGCAGGAGGAGGAGCAGAAGACGCTCCCCCTCACGCTGCTCATCACCGAGAAGGAGCTCAAGCTCACGCTCGGTGGCACGCAGTACGACCCGATCCCGATCGACCCGACGAAGTTGGACCTCACGAAGCTCGAGGCCAAGTTCAAGGAGATCAAGAGCAACCTGCCTGATCAGCAGGCCATCACGCTGCAGACCGAAGACGCGGTGAAGTACGAGGTGCTGGTGCGCATCATCGACACCTGCATCGGGTCTGAGCTTCCGGCGATCTCCGTGTCGCCGGCTTCGAGCTAGAGGAAAGACGAACCATGGGCATCAAGGTTCCAGGCAAGCGAATGGGCAAGCGGTTCGAGCACTCGAAGGTGTTCGGCCACGCCCACGCCAAGAAGTCGGGCTTCGCGGATCTGCTCGTGACGCCGCTGGTCGACATGTTCGTCATCATCGTGCTCTTCCTCATCGCCAACTTCTCGGCGACCGGCGAAGTGCTGATGATGAGCAAGGACATCTCGCTCCCCGAGGCGAAGAACGTGCAGGACATTCAGTCGGCGCCGGTCGTCACGGTGTCGAAGACCGAGGTGCTGCTCTCGGGCTCGCTCATCGGCCGCGTCGAAGACTTCACCCGCGAGGAGTACCTCAACATCCCCCTGCTCGAAGAGAAGCTGCGCGACGAGCGGAAGAAGTTCGAGGATCTTCACTCGGCCGCCAACGACAGCGGCGCGTTCAAGGGTGACGTGAACATCCAGGCCGACAAGACCGTGGAGTTCCGCATCATCAAGCGCGTCATGTTCTCGTGCGCCTCTGCCGGGTACGGCAACATCAACTTCGCCACGCTGAACGTCGGCGGTGGCCCGTCGGATGCGCCGGCGAAGAAGGAAGAGGCGGCGTCGCTGATTCGCTGAGCGCTTCGTAGGTTCTTGCGGCCCGCTTCCGGAATGGAGGCGGGCCGTTTTGTTTGCGGGGCGCTTCGCTCGCCGACGTGCGAGAGCACGGCACCGTCGCCGGCCCACAGCAGGGCCGCCCAGAGCTGCGTCGGTCGCGACACGGCGAGGCACGAGCAGGCTCTTCGTGTGGGAGCCACCGCGCCGCATCGAGAGTGAAGCCGAGCGCGGACAGCTGCTCCAGCGACACCACACCCGCCTGCTTCGACGCCAGATCCGCCGCCTTCTCGAAGTCGCTCGTGGCTGCCACCCACGGCAGGGCGCCGGCCAACTCGACGCAGGGGAACGAGACCACTCTCGAAATCGAGAGCGAGGAACGAGGGACGCCTGCCGTTGTCTGTCAGCCCATGCACGCCCGCAGCGGCAAACGGCCCCTCGACACCGAGATCAACGTCATCCCCTTCATCGACCTGATGGCGGTCACCATCGCGTTCCTGCTCATCACGGCCGTGTGGACCCAGGCGGGCACGCTGCCCGCGTCACGCGCCGGCGGCGCCGGCGACGCTGCCGAAGAAGCGCGTGCGCTCACGCTCACCGCGAAGGGCGTCTCGCTCGGCACCGGGCCCCTGGTCTCGCTCGAAGAGCTCGAGAAGCAGCTCGCCGGCACCCACAGCGTCGTCATCACCACCGACGACGACGTCGCCTACGACGACCTCATCCGCGTCATCGACACCTGCCGCGCCGCCAAGGTCGAGGGCGTCTCGGTCAGCCCCGCGACGTGAGCACGTTTCACGCCGGCATCATCGGTCTGCTCGGGACGCTGTCGTCCTTCCTCATCATGACGTTCTCGCCGGTGCACCTCGGCGTGCTCCCGGCGCACGTCGGGCCGCCGCATTGCCGCTGGCGCGCCTACGTCTCGTTGACCGCCCGCGGCCTGTGGCTCGACGGCCGGCCGGTGACGGCGAGCGAGCTGCCCGTGCGGCTCTACGGGTTCGACTGCGTCGCCCTCGAGGCCGACGATGGCGTCCCCTACGACGACGTCGTCCAGGCCATCGACGCGGTCCGCGGGGCGGGCGTCACCGAGATCGGCGTGCTCCGGTGACGGCTTGCCCTGTGGGCGCCTCCACACATAGGGTGCGCGGCCTATGCAGACCCTGATGTCCTTCGTCGACATCTTCCTCCACGTCGACAAACACCTCGAGAACCTGGTCGCCGGCTACGGCCTCTGGGTCTACGCCATCCTCTTCGTCATCATCTTCTGTGAGACCGGCCTGGTGGTGACCGCCATTCTGCCCGGCGACTCGCTGCTCTTCGCCGCCGGCTCGCTCTGCGCCCTCGGCGACACCGAACAGAGCCGCCTGAGCATCTTCATCGTCATCCCGCTGCTCATCGTCGCCGCCATCATCGGCGACGCCGTCAACTACTCGATAGGCAAGGCCCTGGGCCCCGGCTACCTCGAGAAGAAGAACTTCCGCTTCATCAAGAAGGAGCACCTCGAGCGGACGCAGAAGTTCTACGACAAGTACGGCGGCAAGACGATCGTGCTCGCCCGCTTCGTGCCGATCGTGCGCACGTTCGCTCCGTTCGTGGCCGGCATCGGCAAGATGCCGTACTCGCGCTTCTTCACGTTCAACGTCGTCGGCGCGCTCGCGTGGGTCATCATCTGCACCGTCGCGGGCTACGTGTTCGGCCAGATGCCGCTCGTGAAGAAGAACTTCGAGCTCGTCATCCTGGCGATCATCTTCATCTCGATTCTCCCGATCCTGATCGAGGCCATCAAGGCGAGGAAGACGCCCTCGGACCCTAAGGTCCCGGCCGCGGGATGACCCCGCTGGAGCGCGTGCAGGCCGCAGCCGGGCGGCTCAAGGTCTTCCCGCTGCCGTCGCTCGTCCTCTTCCCGGGCACCGCGGTGCCGCTCCACATCTTCGAGCCCCGGTACCGCGCGATGGTCAAAGACGCGCTCGACGGCGACGGAGTCTTCGCGCTCGCCCAGGTTCCCCAGGCCTCGCTGCACGAGCTCGACGGCAGCCCGCCGCTCCACCCGATCGTGAGCGCCGGCGTCATCTCGCTCAACGAGCAGCTGCCCGACGGCCGCTACAACCTGATGCTCACCGGCGTCTGCCGCGCGCGCATCATCGCCGAGCACCCGAAGGACAAGCTGTATCGCGAGGTGCAGGCCGAGATGCTGCCCGACGACGAGACCGCCGCCGCCGACGCCGAGCTCTCGCTGCGCCGCGCGGTGCTCGAGCTCGCGACGCGGCTCCCGCAGAAGGCCGCCGAGAACTTCGTGAAGGTCGCTTCTCGCGCGAAGGGCGGCGGGCTGGCCGACGTCGTCGCCGCGACGCTCGTGAACAACGTGGCCCGCAGGGTCGAGCTGCTCGACGAGCTCGACGCAGGGCGGCGTCTCGGTGAGGTGCTGAAGGAAGTCACCGCGGTGATCGCGAGAATGAAGGCGCCACCGGCGCCCGGCGGCTACCTGAACTGAGTATGCGTCTCGCCGTCTTCAGTCTGCTGTCACTGTCCGGTATCGCCTCGGCCGCGGAGCCCGCGTGGGAGACGATCATCGACGGGCCTCCGATCACCGTGAAGAACCGCGCCCGCGACGGCTCGGACGTGAAGGAGATCTGGGGCGAGGGCGAGCTGCAGGCGAGCGCGCTGGACCTGCAGTCGGCGCTGCTCGATCACGAGAACTTCCAGAAGTTCATGCCGAGCGTGCGCTCCGCGAAGGTGATCGGAGCGACCGAGACCGACGGCAGCTTCTACATGTACACGCAGCTCGGCCTGCCGATGCTGAGCTCGCGCGACTACGCGGTTCGCATCTGGAACGACGAGACCGTGAAGCCCGACGGCACCGGCCAGTTCCGGCAGCACTGGAAGGCCGTGCCGAACAAGGTGCTCGAGGCCGACGGGTACATCCGCGTGAAGGTGAACGACGGCAGCTGGGAGATCACTCCGGCGGGCGACGGCAGCAAGAGCCACGTCGTCTACAAGTTCGCGACCGACCCGGGCGGCATGATCCCCGGCTGGGCGAAGAACATGGGCAACAAGAAGGCCGTCATCGACGTCATGCAGGCCGTCGAGGCCGAGGCCCAGCGGCGCGCCGCAGAGCGCGCGAAGAAGCAGGGCACGGCCTCCAAGTAGGTGGTGATCAGGCCGGGACCGGCTTTTGGCTGTATGGTGCCTCCATGCGGCTCGTGAAGGTCGGTCTCGCGTCCGTGAACACCACGGTCGGCGCGTTCGGCGCCAACGTCGACCGCGCGCTGAAGCTCGCGAAGGCGATGAACGACGAGCACGTGACGGTCGCCGTGTTCCCCGAGCAGCTCGTCGGCGGCTACCCGAGCGAAGACCTCATCCAGTGGCATGCGTTCGTCGACCGGCAGTGGGTCGAGCTCGAGCGCTTCGCGAAGGTGACGGCGTCGAGCGCGGTCGTGCACGTGGTCGGCGTCGCGGTCAGCCACAAGGGCCTGCGCTACAACTGCGCCGCGGTGGTCGCGGGCGGCCGCATTCTCGGCCTCGTGCCGAAAGAGAAGCTGCCCACGTACAGCATCTTCTACGAGGGCCGCACGTTCTCGCGCGGGTACCCGGGCATGGACGAGCTGTATCGCGGCTCCATTCCGCTCGGCGACCAGGTGTTCTGCTTCGACTTCGGCACGCTGGCCGCCGAGGTCTGCGAAGACCTGTGGAGCGCCGACGGCCCGATGCGCCGCCGCGCCTACGCCGGCGCAGAGCTGATCGTGAACGTCTCGGCTTCGCCGTTTCGCATCGGCGTCGAGGGCACGCGCCGCGAGCTGATGGCGACGCGCGCCTCGGATCACCAGTGCACGCTCGCGTACGCGAACCAGGTCGGGAACAACGACGGCCTCATCTTCGACGGCGGCGGGTTCCTGAACCAGAACGGGCGCCCGGTCGTCGAGGGCGTGCGCTTCAAGGAGGGCCACGTCAGCGCCGTCGTCGACCTCGCGCGCACGTCGCGCCTTCGCACCGAGAACACGACCTGGCGCATGGACCAGGAGCACTGGGCCACCACGCAGAAGCCCATTCCCGTGCGGCAGGTGACCGACTTCAAGACGAAGCGCGAGACGCTGCACTACCCGGCGCCTCCGAACCGCAGCTTCTTCCTGCCGTCGGGGGCCCTACCGCGGAGCCCGCGCGAGGCGCTGTGCGAAGACGTGCTCGACGCGCTGAGCCTCGGCGTCGGCGACTACTTCGAGAAGAACCGCGTGTTCACGAAGATCGGCATCGCGCTGTCGGGCGGCCGCGACTCGACGCTGACGCTGCTGATCGCGCACCGGTACGCGGCTCGTGTCCGGCCCGACAACCCGGGCTCGCTGATCCAGACGTTCTACATGCCGACGCGCTTCTCGTCGGAGCACACGAAGAAGGCCGCCGAGGTGATGGCGAAGGAGCTCGGCGTCGGCTTCGCGGTGGTGTCGATCGACGAGGCCTTCGAGCGCGAGATGGAGGCCGCGAAGAAGATGCTCGGCGAGGGCGTCGAGCTGACCGGCGTCACGAAGCAGAACATTCAGGCGCGGCTGCGCGCCCAGCGCATGTGGAACTGGGCGAACACGTCGAACGGGCTGTTCCTGCAGACGGGGAACATGAGCGAGAAGGCGGTCGGCTACACGACGATCGGCGGCGACCTGATGGGCGCGCTCGCGGTGATCTCGAACCTGCCGAAGACGCTCGTCGTGTACCTGCTCGAGTACCTGCAGGAGAAGCACCGCTACGAGGGCATCGGGCTCGTGACCGCGAAGCCGGCGGGGCCGGAGCTGCAGCCGAACCAGGTCGGTGAGGAAGAGCTGATGCCCTTCCCCGTGCTCGACGCGTGCTTCTACCTGTTCGCGGGCGAGAAGCTGTCGCCGGCCGAGCTGCTCGCCGCGCTCGTGCCGATGTTCCCCGAGCGCGGGGCGGCCGCGCTGAAGGGCGACGTCGAGAAGTTCGTGCGGCTGTTCACGCAGAGCATCTACAAGTGGGTTCAGTCGCCGCTTTCGCTGCACGTCGGCAACCTCGATCTCGATCGCGAGCGGGCGCTGCAGCTGCCGGTGGTGACGAAGACCGAGTGGTGATGCCCCGCTGATTGGCGCCGCGGCGCTCGTTCGGCTATGCGCGCCGAATGCGCTGCTCTCTCTCGACCGTCTCGGTGTTGGCGTGGCTCGCGATGGGTTGCAGCGGTCCCGTCGGGGGGGTGTGCACCCCCGGCGTGCAGCAGTTCTGCCAGTGCGGCCCCGGACGGGTGGGCTCGCAGACCTGCCTCTCGAGCGGCATGTTCGAGCCGTGCGTCTGTCAGGGTGGTGCGGGCGGAGGCTCCGGAGTCGGCGGGGGAAGCGGCTTCGCCGGGGGCAGCGGCTTCGCGGGCGGAAGCGGCTTCGCCGGTGGGAGCGGCTTCGCAGGCGGCACCGGAACCGCTGGAGGGAGCGGAGTCGCCGGCGGTACGGACGGGACGGACGTCACGGCCCCGGCGGTGGTGTCGCTGACGTTCACGCCGAGCACGTTCTCGACGACGAGCATGGCGCAGACGGTCGCGATCGAGGCCCGGGTCACCGATGCGCAATCGGGAGTCGCGACGGTGATCGTCTGGCTGAACAGCGCAGCCACCAGCCAGAACCACAACGTGACCTTGAGCCGCACGACGGGCACCCCCCGAGACGGCGTCTATGCCGGCTCGCTGATCTTCCCGGTGGGCTCGGCGCCGGGCCAGTGGAACGCCTCGCTCACGCTGATCGACTCCGCCACCAACCGTGGCGACGTCAGCGCCGCCGAGCTCGCGGCCCGGGCGCTGCCCAGCACGCTGACGGTGACGGGCACCGGAGACTCGGTCGCGCCCAACGTGACGAGCCTCACGCTCACGCCGTCCAGCTTCTCGACCGCCACCACGTCTCAGACGATGAGCATCAGCGCGCGCGTCGTCGACGCGCTCTCTGGAGCGACGACGGTGATCGTGTGGGTCAACAGCACGTCGACGAGCCAGAGCAAGAACGTGACGCTGACGCGCACCAGCGGCACGGCGAACGACGGCATGTACGGCGGCAGCCTCAACTTCCCGGTCGGGTCCGCCGGCGGCAACTGGAACGTCAGCCTCACGTTGATCGATCAGGTCAGCAATCGGGACGACGTCAGCACCACGGAGCTCGCCGCGCTCGGGCTGACGAGCACGTTCGGCATCACGAGCACAGGCGACAGCGCGGCACCGACGCTGGCGAGCCTCGCCTTCTCGCCGGCGACGTTCTCGACCACGTCGGCCCAGACGGTGACGATGACCGCGCGGGCGCTGGACAACAGCTCCGGGGTGACCACCGTGATCGTCTGGATGAACCACGCGAGCACGAGCCAGAGCCGCAACGTCACCCTGACACGCGCCAGCGGCACGGCGACCGACGGCACGTACTCGGGTACGTTGAGCTTCAGTCAGGGCACGGCGACCGGAACCTGGAACGCGAGCGTCACGCTCATCGACGGCGTCACCAACCGCGACGACTTGTCGACCAGCGAGCTGTCGGGGATGGCGCTGCCGAGCACACTCACCGTCACGCCGTGAGCCGTCGTTAACGCTTCCCCCGGCGGGATCGTCTGTGGTTTTGAGTGACGCTCGTGTTGGCGATGCCTCTGGGTCTGGTGGCCACGGACGACGTGGCGAAGGCGCGTGCGGGAGACCGCAAGGCGTTCGGGCGCCTGTTCGAGCGGCACGTCCGCATGGTGCACGGCGTGCTGCTCGCGCGCGTGCAGAAGGCCGACGCCGACGACCTCGTGCAGGAGGTCTTCGTGACCGCGCTGCAGCGGCTGCAGGCGCTGAAGGACGAGGCGAGCATCGGAGGCTGGCTCGCCGCCATCGCGCGCAACCGGGCCACCGACTTCCTGCGCGGAAAGCCGCAGCTCGTGCCGCTGCCCGAGACGCTCGAGGTCGTCGACCCGCGCCGCGCCGAGGTCGCGCAGGTGCTCGCGCTGATCCGCTCGCTGCCCGAGGCCTACCGCGAGCCGCTCGCGCTGCGGCTCGTCGAGGGCCTCACCGGCCCCGAGATTGCCGAGCAGGTGGGCCTGACGCCCGAGTCGGTGCGGGTGAACCTGTGCCGGGGAATGAAGCTCCTGCGCGAGCGCATGGGGCTGCAGCCGCAGCCGGGAGAAGACGTGTGAGCTACCTCTTCGACAAGCAGGGTGAAGGCGACCCCGACCTCGTCGCGCTCGAGCAGCGCATGGCGTCGGCGGGCTACGCACCGAAGCCGAAGCTCGGGCGCTGGGCAGTGGCGCTGGGTGCCGCGCTCGCTGCTGCTGCGGCGCTGTTCTTCGCGCTGGCTCCGCAGACGGTGCCGGTCACCGGCGCGTCGGGCGGTCACAGCACGCTCGCCGTCGGCCGCTGGCTCGAGACCCGGGAACAGGCGACGATCGCGGTCGCGGACATCGGTCGCGTCACGGTGGAGCCGGGCTCCCGCGTGCGCGTCGTCGAGACCCACGCGCAGCGGCACCGCCTCGAGCTCGAGAAGGGCGCGCTGCACGCGAAGGTGACCGCGCCTCCGCGGCTGTTCGTGGTGGACACGCCGTCGGCGCAGGCGGTCGACCTCGGCTGCGAGTACGACCTCGCGGTCGAGGCGAGCGGCGCGACGAAGCTCGTGGTGACGCACGGCGAGGTCTCGCTCGAGGGCGCAGGCGTCTCGTCGCGCGTGTCCGCGGGAGCGCAGGCGTGGTCGGTGAAGGGCAGGGCGCCGGGCGTGCCGCGCTCGGTGAGGTCGGAGCCGCCGGTGAACGCGGCGCTCGATGCGTACGAAGGCGGAGGCCCGGTCGACGCCGTGCTGCAGGCGGCACAGACGGCCGACGCGGTGTCGCTGTGGAACCTGCTCGCCCGCGTCGACGCCGGGAAGCGCGAGGCGGTGCTCGACCGGCTGCTCGAGCTCACGCGCGCGGAGGGAGTCGATCGCGCGAAGGTGCTCGCGCTCGACACGGCCGCGATGGAGAAGCTCTGGGAAGCCTTCCCGTGACTCAGCGGATGCCGAGCACGAGCGACGGCTGCACGTCGTACTTCACGAGCAGCGTGCGCGGCATCGGCGGCCCGATGACGATCTCGGCGTGGATCATCAGCGTCGCGCCCTCGCCTCGCGCGACCTGAGCCTTGACCTCTTCGAGCGCGAGGCCCTCGAGCCTCAGCGTCAGCGGCAGATGCTCCAGCTGCGCGACGCCGATGACGAGGTCGTCGCCGACCACGATCGTGCCCGAGCGCAGCCGATCGGCGCCGAGCTTCACGTTGCGCTCGACGTCGGTGAAGCTGAGCTCCTTCAGCTCGAGGTCGATGGCCTTCACGGCATCATCGAGCTGCGAGAGCTCCTGCTTCGTCGCCATCATCACGGCGCGGTTGAACGTCACCCGGCAGTCGACGGTCTCGCAGGCCCTGTTGGCCGACAGCGCGACCTTCGTGTCTCCCGTAATCGGAGTCAGGCCGATGCTTTTCCCGACCTTGAGCTCCGCGCCACACGCGCACAGAACCAGCAGTGCGCCCACCATTCCCAATCGCCCCATACCCGCCACCCTCCGGTGGACGTACGTAATGAGGGGGCTGCTGCGCCGCTATGTGGGGGTGCGGGTGTTACTGGCCGAGGTTCACCGAGCCGGTGCCCAGCACCAGCGTCGGCTGCGCCTTGTAGACGACCTTCAGCTGCGCGGGCAGCGGCGGCATCTTGGCGACGACGAGGATGGCGGTCGCGTGCACGCTCGCGGGCTGCCGCGCGTCGACCTTCGTCTTGATGTTGGTGAGCGCCGTGCCGCTCAGCGGCACGGTCGCCGGCAGCTTCGAGAGCGTCGCCTTGTCGGCGACCTGCTGGCCCTCGACGTTGAGCGCCAGCGACTTCACGCGGGCGGCGTCGTTGTAGTCGATCGGCATGTTGTTCGAAGCGTCGGAGAACGAGAGCGTCTCGACCTTGATCTCGACGGCCTGCACGAGGTTGCCGGCGCCCATCAGGTCGGGGATCTGCTGGTAGTCCGACGCGCGCACCACCTCGACGAGCTGGTCGAACGAGTACTCGCAGTCGGCGCCGCCGTTCACGTCGCGCGTCGTCACCGTGTAGTTGCCGTCGGAGATCGGCATGCCGCACACGAGGGTGCCCAGCGAGAACGTCTTGTCGCCCTCGATCTTGGGAATCTTGCCTTCGCCGACGCGGACCACGGGCGAAGCCCCGCACGCGCAGAGCGCCAGCGCGGTGGCCGTGAGCAAACGTTTGAACATGTGGAGAACCCCTTCCTTCTTCGGGTAATTCAGCCGCTCGGCCGCGGCGACACGGTACTGTAACAACAGTGACCGTGGCCTCCGCCAACTTCTCCATGGCGCGCTTGTCGGCGGTGCTGGGTGCATGTGCGCTGGCGCTCGCCGTCGTGCTGCTGCTCGCCGCGGGCTTCGGCGAGCAGTCGCTCTCGCTGCCCGAGGTGCTCGACGAGGGCTCGACGGCGCGGTCGATCATGCTCTCCATCCGCCTGCCGCGCGTCGCGCTCGCCGCCCTCGTCGGAGCGAGCCTCGCCGCCGCCGGCTGCGCCCTGCAGGCCCTCACGCGCAACCCGCTCGCCGACCCGTTCGTGCTCGGCGTCTCGGGGGGCTCGGCGCTCGGCGCCACCGTCGCGCTGGCGCTGGGGTTCTCGGCGCTGACGCTCTTGCCCGGCCTCTCGGCGACGAGCCTGTTCGCGCTCGCCGGCGCGTTCGGCGCCACCGCGCTCGTGATGGCGGTCGGCCGCCTGTCGCGCGGCGGGCCGCACGCGACGCTGCTCGCCGGCGTCATCTTCAACTCGTTCGCGCTCGCCGCGGTGCTGTTCGTGAAGGCGCTGGTCGCGCCGGATCAGCTCGGCGAGGTCCTCTACTGGCTCGCCGGTCGCCTCGGTCACGAGCAGCCCGCGACGCTGCTCGCCGCCACCGCGCTCGAGGCCGTCGCGTTCGCCGCGCTGTGGGTGCTCTCGGGCCGCTTGAACCTGCTCATGCTCGGCGACGACGATGCGGCGTCGCTCGGCGTCGACGTCGCGCGCACGCGGGCGCAGGTGCTGCTGTCGACGTCGCTCGCCGTCTCGGTCGCGGTCGCCGTCTCGGGGCTCGTGGGCTTCGTCGGCCTGCTCGTGCCGCACGTCGTCCGGCTCTTGTTCGGCGCCGACAACCGCGTGCTGCTGCCGGCGAGCGCGCTCTGCGGCGCCGCGTTCCTCGCGCTCGCCGATCTGCTCGCGCGCCTCTCGTTTCGTGCGTTCAACCAGGAGCTGCCGGTCGGCGTCGTCACGGCGCTGCTCGGCGGGCCGCTGTTCCTCGCGCTGCTCGTGCGCTCGGCGCGGCAGCGTCAGGGCTGACAGGCCGCGGGCGCGGGCATCGCGCTGCAGCCGCCCTGCGGCATGAGCGTCACCGCGTCCATCGCGTTGGGACCCGCATTGAGCGTGATCGTCCGGCTGAACGCCTGCCAGCCCACCTTGCCGACCGCGACGATCTGAGCGCCCGGGGTGAGGTTCTCGAGCTTGTAGAAGCCGGTCTTGACGTCGTTGGCGCAGACGCTCTTGCCGTCGACCGTGACGCGCGCGTCGAGCGGCCCGCCGGTGCAGCCGTTGACGACGGTGCCGGTCAGGGTCGCGCCGCTGACGCACTGGTTGCCGGAGCAGAACTCGTTCGGGCGGCAGTCGCTGCGCCCGCACTCGTTGGGCTCGAGGAAGATGTCGCGCAGGTTCGCTCCGGTCTCGAGCTTGAAGAACAGCGAGGCGGGCCCGAAGCCGTGCACCGAGGTGCTGCCGGTCGCTTCGATCGCCGCGAGGCCGTCGATGCGGTACGTGCCGTCGCGCTTCGCGACGTCGGAGCGGCCGCCGACGAGCACCGTCACTCCCTCGATCGGCGCGCCGGTGCGCGCGTTCATCACGATGCCGTAGACCCAGGTCGTGGAGCGGTTCTGCAGGCCCGAGATGTCGTCCGCGCGCAGCGACTCGACGTTGCCGCAGGCGGCGCACAGCAGGCCGAGGCAGGCGATCACCTTCTCCATGACACCCCCAACGTTACCAGAGGCGAGACGAACGGCGTCCGCACGCCCCCCAGCGCGGGGAACGTGAGCTCGCCGCGGACGTCGGCGAGCAGCGAGAACCCGGCCACGAACGGCACCTCGAGCCTCAGGCCCATCACGACGAGCGGCATCGTCCAATCGCCGCGCGTCGATTGCCCCTGCTGGCGCATCAGGGCCTGGACGCCGAGGCCCGCGTGCGGCTGCAGCTCCAGAGGGCCCGTCGCGAAGCGCGCGCCGGCTTCGAGCAGCAGGCCTCCGCGGCGCAGGCTGACGTCGAGCAGCGTCGCGCTGTGGAAGCTCACGCGAGCGCCGGCGAAGAAGCGGCCGAGCGAGCGGCGGTAGCCGAGCTCGACGCCGTGCTCCGCCGTGAGGATGCCGTAGGGAATCGGGTCGACGGCGTACGCGAGATCGATCGCGTTGACCCACGGGCCCTGCTGCGACGTCTGCACGCCCGACTGGTAGCCGGCGCTCAGCGCGTTGACGACGTCGCTGCTGAACGGGCTGCCGAAGCCGTCGGGCTCCTCGCCTCCGCGCGCGGCGACGGCGGCCTCGGCGAACGCGCCGGCCTCGACGCGGACCTGGGCGCCGGCGGGCACCTCGACCTCGGCGGCGTCGGTCGCACGCTCGACGCGGTAGCGGCCGGGCGGCAGCGCGAGCTGGGCGGCGAGGCCCGCGGGCTTGTTGAGCTCGGCGACGACGTGGCTCGAGGGAATCGAGCGCACGCGCAGGCGGCCGCTCAGCTTCGGGTCGAGCACGAGCCCGGCGCGGCCGGTGAGCTCGAGCACGGGTGCGCGCAGGTCGCCGCCCGGCGCCTCGAACCACGGGCGCTGGCCGAACAGCCGCTCGGTGTGGAACGCGACGAACGCGGCGAGCTCGCCGAAGCGCACGGTGCCGTCGGCGTCGGCGTCGGCGGCTCCGGCGAGGCCGCTCGCGAGCACGTGCGAGAAGTAGCCGCCGCCGAGCGACGCCGCTTCTCCCGCGCTCTGCGTCGAGCTCGCGGCGGTGAGGATGCCGAGCGGGCTCGCGTCGGCGGCGCGCTCGAGCGCTCGAACCTCTTGCGTGAAGTCGCTGCTGCCGCGCTCGGCGAACAGGCTCTGCGAGCGGCACGCGTCGAGGAAGAGGACCGCAGTCTCGGCGTCGAGGGAAGAGAACGCGGCGCGAAGCTCGCGGCCGGTGAACGCGGCCTCATCGCCGCTCTCGGGCTGGAGCAGGAAGCGGCCGGGCAGGCCGTGGCCCGCGTAGACGAAGAAGACGCGCGCGCGCTTGCCCTGGGTGCGCGCTTTCAGCTCGTCGATCGCGGCGAGCAGCGCGGTGCGGGTGGGGGACTTCGAGGCGGGCAGCGGCTCTGCGGCGCCCGACCGCGTGCTGTCGTCGGGGTCGGCGAGCAGCCAGAGGTGGTCCTCCGGCGTGAGGCCCTTGAACCAACGGTGGAAGCGCAGCGCGTCGTCGTCGGCGAAGCGCAGCGGAGGCAGCGCGGGCCCGTCGCCGGCGCGGCGGCCGCCGTTGTAGCCGACGATGATGGCGTACAGCTCGGGGGGCGCCGGCTGCTCGCTGGCCGCGAGAGTCGCGAGCAGCAGCGCGGCGATCACGGAGCCACCAGCAGGGTGCTGCAGAACTTCGTGGCTCCGGCCTTCACGGCTTCGTCGAGCGTGCTGGTGCCCGGCGGTGCAGCGGCGGCGCAGACCTCGATGTTGCCGGGCCCGAAGGCTCCGACCGGGAACGGCTTGCCGACCGGAGCGAGATCGACGGCGCCGCCCTCGGCGCGCGCGGCGAGCGTCTTCACCGCGCCCCGCGACTCGACGACGAGGCGCATGGTGCCGGGCTTGACGAAGTACTGCAGCTCGGCGCGCAGGCCGACGCTCGCTTCCTTCGAGCCGGGGAAGTCGGCGATGAGCCGCACCGGCTCGCCCGGAGCGTCTTTGCCGTAGACGCGCAGCGAGAACGGGGCTTCGGCGCCCGGCTCGTCGGTGCCGCGCATCGTGACCTCGAGTCGCGTTGGGAAGAAGAGTGCGTTCACCACCGCGAGCAGCAGCGCCGCGATTGCGGCGGCGGGCAGCCAGAGGATGCGGCGATCGCCGGCGCGCGGCAGCGTCGCGAACAGCCGCTCCCGCTCACGCGCCGAGCCGTCGTCTCCCAGCGCTCGCGCGGTGCGCGCCAGGAGGTCGTAGTGCGCGCGGCACTCGTCGCAGCCGCGCAGGTGCGCGCGCACGGTCTCGTCGACCTCGCCGGCCTCGATGCGGTCCTTGAAGAGCGCGAGGCTCACGAGCGGGACTCCTCGATGAGGGCGGCGAGGCGCTCGTCGCGCGAGGCGGCGAGCAGCACCTTCTGCTTCAGGTACTTCGAGCGGCGCTCGTCGCAGCCCAGCTCCCGGGCCACCTCGGCGTGAGAGCGCTGCTCGACGAAGACGAGCTGCAGCGCGCGCGCCTCGTCGGGCGGCAGCGAAGCGGCGAAGCGGGCGACCTCGGCGCGCAGCGCGGCGGCGTGCACCGACTCGTCAGGGCCCGGAGCGTCGAGCCACAGCGCCTCCGACACGTCCTCGACCGGAACGTCGGACGACGGCCGGCGCGAGGCCGCGCGGAGCAGCTCGCGGCACCGGTTCGCGCACAGCGCGCGCAGCCACGGCAAGAGCGGCCCCTTCGCGGGGTCGTAGAGCCGCTGGCTGCGATGCGCGGTGAGCCACACTTCCTGCACTGCTTCCTCCTGCTCGAATGGGCTGTCGAAGAACCTTCTGACCCAGCGCCTCACGGCGGTCGCATGCGCGGAGTAGACCTCGGCGAACGCATCGCGCCCGCCCCGCGCGAAACGGGCGTCCATGAGGCTCGCTGTTCCGTCGGCCACGCCCGTTTCTCACTCGTATGCCGGGCCCATTAAAAGGGACAAATCGTAGGCCTCGGTGAGCTCCCACCGCCGTCCCGTGTGGTCCGTCACGTAGAAGTAGTCGGTCGGAATGAAGAAGGCGGGCTCGGCGAAGTAGAGGAAGAAGCCGGCGTCGGGGAGCTCGCGGTACGTGAAGTACTGCGGCACGCCCGCGTCCCCTCCGCGGTTCGCGAGGAAGTGCTCGCCCACGGCCTTGCGCTCCTTCGTGGTCGAGTGATTGGCGGCCTGCTGCGCCGCGAAGAGGCCGCACATGCCGATGCACGGCGTGAGCAGCAGCGCGATGAGCACGCGCCTCATACCGAGACGCCGAAGTCCCGCAGCGCCTGGTTGAGCGAGGTCTTCTTGTCGGTCGAGGCCGTGCGCTGGCCGATGATCAGCGCGCACGGCGTGAGGTACTCGCCGGCCGCGAACTTCTTGGGCCGCATCCCGGGGATGACGACGCTGCGCGCGGGCACGCGGCCCTTCGTGACGGTCTCGCTCGAGCCCGTGACGTCGACGATCGGAGTCGACGCCGTCAGCACGACGCCCGCGCCGAGCACCGCCTCTTCCTCGACGACGACTCCCTCGACGACCACGCAGCGGCTCCCGACGAACGCGCCGTCTTCGACGATGACCGGCGACGCCGAGGGCGGCTCGAGCACGCCGCCGAGGCCGACGCCTCCGGAGAGGTGAACGTTGCGGCCGACCTGCGCGCAGCTGCCGACGGTGGCCCAGGTGTCGACCATGGTGCCGCTGCCGACCCAGGCGCCGATGTTCACGTAGCCGGGCATCACGACGACGCCCTTCTCGAGGAAGGCGCCGTAGCGCACGGTGCCGGGCGGCACGACGCGCACGCCGGCGGCCTCGAGGTTCGTCTTGAGCGGCACCTTGTCGTGGAACTGAAACGGCGTGAGCTCCATCACCTGCATGGGCTGGGTCGCGAAGTAGAGGAGGATGGCCTCCTTCACCCAGGCGTTGACCGTCCACCCGGCGGCGCCCTTCTCGGCGACGCGCAGCGCTCCGGCGTCGAGCTTCGCGATCGTCTCGCGCACGGCCTCGGCGTGCGAGCCCGTCTTCAGCAGCGCGCGATCGGCGAACGCCGCGGACACGAGGTTCTTCAGCTCGGAGTCGTTCATGTCAGGTCCCCAGGTAGTGCAGCGCGAGCTCGCGCCGGTGAGGCGAGTGGCGGTGCTCCCAGACGTAGAGCGCCTGCCACGTGCCGAGCTGCGCCTTGCCGGCCCGCACCGGAATCGACAGCTGCGTCTGCGTCAGCGCCGAGCGCACGTGCGCCGGCATGTCATCGGGGCCCTCGGCGTCGTGCTCGAACATCGGGTCGCCGTCGGGCGCGAGCTTCGCGAACACGCGCTCGAGATCCGACCGCACCGACGGGTCGGCGTTCTCCTGCACGATCAGGCTCGCCGACGTGTGGCGGATGAAGACGGTCAAGAGCCCCTCGTTCGCGCCGACCTGCGACAGCCAGCGCTGCAGCTCGCCCGTCGCATCGGTGAAGCCGCGACCCTTCGTCGAAACCACCAGCGTGTGGAGTGATTGTTTCAAGCTCATGGTTGTACCTTCCGCGTCTCGCCCGACCACAGGTGCGTCACTTCGAGCGGCTTCCCGCACAGGCGCGCGAGCTCGCGGCCGAGCGGCAACAGCAGCGCCTCGGTCGCGTCGGCGGCGTCGTCGGGGCCCCACGCGTCGGGCGCCTCGAGGCGCGTGCCGTCGGTGAGGACGAGCTCGAGCGTCGCCCAGCTCCGCGGGTCGCGCGCGTCGGTGCCTGCGCCGCGGCGCACGTTCAGCGCGAGCGCCTTCACCGCCGCGAGCGGCTCGATGCGCAGGCCCGCGAGCGTCTTCTTCGCGCTGAAGCCCGACACGAGACCGGCGCCCGCGTCGACGGCGAGGTGCACGCGCGTGGCCGCACGCCTCGCGGTGCGCAGCATCGCGATGAGCCCGAGCAGCACGACCACCACGAGCAGCATGATGACCGGCGCCATCACCCAGAAGAGGCCCGCGCCGCCCTGCGTGTAGCTCGACGAGAGCACGAGGGCGAGCGTCGTCGCCGCGGCCACCACGAAGAGCTGGCGGCCCGCTTCGCGCAGCTCGACCTTGCCGGCGCGCGTGAGCGTGAGGCGCTCGCCGGGCGCGAAGGCGGTGACGACCCAGCCTCCGGGCAGCGCCGAAGTGGCGGTGAAATCGGGATCTTGCGGGCGCTTCGAAATGGGCGGGCCTCTCGGACGTTCTCTTTCACATGAAGTTGGCTGCGGTGCGCAATTTCCTCAAGGACTCTTCGGTGGCGAAGTGGCGCAAGGCGCTGCTGCTCGGCGCCGTGGCTTACGCGGTGTTTCCGTTCGACGCGGTGCCCGACACGATTCCGGTGCTCGGGTGGCTCGACGACATCGGGCTGCTCGCGATGGCGGCGAGCGCCGTGTGGCGGGACGTGAAGCGCCACGCGGCCCTCCCATCGGCGGCCGAAAGCGCGTAAGCCGCGCTTCGTGCGTTTCGTTCTCATCGCTGCCGCGGTGCTCGCGGTGGCCTGGCCGCAGCCGGCCCGCGCCTGAGGCGTGACCGCTCCCGTCGGTCCGACGGGCCTCGCTCGGCGGTGCACCGGCAAGCACGTCGAAGGCGACGAGCTGCCGAAGACCCGCTTCTCGCTCGGCGTCGCGGGCGCACAGACGACGCTGCTGTTGTCGACCCGCGTGCGCGTCGAGCAGCTCGCGGCGACCGCGGTGCTGCAGCTCCACCTCGGCAAGCGCGGCACGCTCTCGTTCGGCGGCGGCGCGCTGCTCGGCGGCACGCTGTTCACCGACCCCGGCCAGTACCACCTCGGGCCCGGTGGGACGGCGTCGGTCGGCTACTCGCAGCTGCTCGTCGAGCCGAAGGGCGCCGTGCCGTTCGTGCAGCTGTCGGGGTCGCTCGCGGTCACGCAGGCTCCGACCCGCGTGGGGCCGTACACCGCGATCGACGCTCGCGCGGGCGTGGCGGCCGGCTGGCTGTTGTGGGACCGGTTCTCGCCGTACGCGACGCTGCGGCTGTTCGGCGGCCCGGTGTTCTGGAACGGCGCGACGGGCGGCGACGCGTACCACTTCCAGCTCGGCGCCGGCTTCGTGGTCGGGCTGCCCGGCGGGTTCGACCTCGTCGCCGAGTGTGTGCCGCTCGGTGAGCAGTCGCTCTCGGCAGGTTTGGGGTTCAGCTTCTAGATCGGGCGTACAATCCGCGCCGTGGTCCGGTCCCTCCTCATCGTGGTGTGCGTGTGTGTGCTCGACGCGTGCATCATCAACACGAAGGTTGGCGACAAGAACTTCGTCTGCGGGACCAACGACGACTGCGTCAGCGGCTTCGTCTGCTACGAGCGCCTCTGCATCACGCGCGAGGAGTTCTTCAACCGCGACTCCGGCACGGCGGGCGGCAGCGCCGGTGGCGGCTCAGGCACTGCGGGCGGCGGCGGCTCGGGCACCGCCGGCGGCATGGGCGGCGCAGCGGGCGGCTGCACCATCGAGTGCCCGGCGTTCGACGGCGGCCCGGACTCCGGCGAGCCGGACAGCGGCACGATGCAAGACGGCGGAACGCCCGACAGCGGCACGGTGCCGGACAGCGGAGCCCCGGACAGCGGCACTGTGCCCGACAGCGGCACGCCCGACGCCGGCTGCGACGCAGGCACCGGCGTCGAGATCTGCGGCGACGGCATCGACAACAACTGCAACACGCAGGTCGACTGCGCCGAGCTGAGCTGCGCGATGATGGGCTGCGGCACGAACGGTCGCGTGTGCACCGGCCTGATGTGCGTCTGCGGCGGCGGCGGCACTCCCGAGGCCAGCGAGCTCACGTGCAACGACATGCGCGACAACGACTGCGACGGCCAGTTCGACTGCGCCGACTCGACCTGCAGCGGGCGCACCTGCGGAGCGAACGGCCGGACCTGCTCCGGCACGAGCTGCACCTGCGGCGGCAACGGAGGCACCGCGCAGACGAACGAGTCGCTGTGCGCCGACACGCGCGACAACGACTGCGACGGCCTCACCGACTGCGCGGACTCGCAGTGCGCGGGCCAGACGTGCGGAGCGAACGGGCGCTCGTGCTCGGGGACGACGTGCGCTTGCAGCGGCAACGGCGGCACGGCTCAGACGAACGAGTCGCTGTGCAGCGACACGCGCGACAACGACTGCGACGGCCTGACCGACTGCGCCGACTCGCAGTGCGCGGGCCAGACGTGCGGAGCGAACGGGCGCTCGTGCTCCGGCACGAGCTGCGCGTGCAGCGGCAACGGCGGCACGGCTCAGACGAACGAGTCGCTCTGCAGCGACGCGCGCGACAACGACTGCGACGGCCTCGTCGACTGCGCCGACTCGCAGTGCGCCGGCCTGGGCTGCGGCGCGAACGGGCGCACGTGCTCCGGCACGAGCTGCACGTGCAGCGGCAACGGCGGCGCCGCGCAGGCCACCGAGACGAGCTGCAGCGACGGCTTCGACAACGACTGCGACGGGCTCATCGACGCGATGGACCCGAGCTGCATGACGGCGCCGCTCGACGGCGGCTACACCGTCACGACGCCGTCCCCGCAGACGTTCGTGGACGCGTGCTCGCAGACGGGCTCCACGCGGTTCATGTTCATGGACCCCGACGACGACACCACGCCGCTGCAGACGATGCCGTTCGTGTTCCAGTTCTACGGAATCCCCGTGACGCAGTACTGGATCGGCACGAACGGGATCATCGGCTTCGGCTCGCGAGACTCGATTCCGGCCGGCAACTGTCTGCCCGGCAACTCGCTGTCTCCGCGGCCGGCCATCTACGTCGACCACGACGACCTCATCGCGACGAACGGCGTCTGCATGGCCGTCACCGGCAGCGCGCCGAACCGCAAGCTCGTGATCACCTGGCCGTCGATGGACGCCTACAACTACCCCGGCACGAACTTCACGTTCTCGGCGTTCATCACCGAGACGACCCAGACGATCGACTTCGTCTACTCGACGATGAGCGGCACCACCAACGCGCGCGGCGCCGACGCGGTCATCGGCATGCAGAACGCCGACGGCTCCCGCTACAACGAGGTCATCTGTCGCGTGCAGGGATATTTGATGACGGGTGCGTCGATTCGCTTCACGCGGAATTGACGCTCGACTAAACGTGAGCGCCATGACGCGACGCGCTCTCGCAGTGGCCGCGATGCTGTTCGCGGCGTGCCCGAAGGAAGTTCCTCCCTCCGAAGAGACGAAGCCCGCGCCGGAGCCGGTCGACGCCGGCCCCGCAGCCGCGACGGAGCCCGAGTCGCCGCCTCCGCCGAAGGTGCAGCTGCCGCCGCCGCCCGAGATTCCGCTCGCGCCCGCGCACCTCTCGGACGTGCCGGACAGCACCGACAACCCGACCACCCCCGAGAAGGTCGCGCTCGGCCACCAGCTGTTCTTCGACCCCCGCGTCTCGAAAGACGGCTCGATGGCGTGCGTCACGTGCCACGTGCCCGACAAGTTCTGGGCGAGCTCGAACCCGACCGACGCGAAGGTCGGCGGCGCGATGAACAAGCGCAACTCGCCCACGGTGGTGAACCTCGCGTACCACGCGACGTTCTACTGGGACGGCCGCATGCCGACGCTCGAGGCCGTGTGCAACGCCGCGTGGAAGGGCCAGCTCGGCGCCGACCCCGCCGCCATCGCCGCGAAGCTGAACGCGAACGTGACGTACAACGCCCTGTTCCACCGCGCGTTCAAGGAAGACGCGACCACCGACAACATTCCGAAGGCGTTCGCCGCGTTCCTGCGCACGCTGAAGTCGGGGAACTCGGCGTTCGACAAGGCCGAGGCGGGCGACAAGAAGGCGATGTCGGCGGACGCGACGAAGGGCTGGGAGCTGTTCAAGAAGTCGGGCTGCATCGCGTGCCACATCCCGCCGTTGTTCACCGACTTCGACTACCACGCGGTCGGCGTGGGCAACGAGAAGCCCGAGGCCGAGCGTGACCCGGGCAAGAAGGACGCGACGAAGGCCGACGAAGACTTCGGCAAGTTCAAGACGCCGACGCTGCGCGGCTCGGCGCTGTCGGGGCCGTACTTCCACGACGGCTCGAGGAAGACGCTCGAGGAGGCCATCGAGTACATGGCCGGCGGCTTCGCGAAGGTGAAGGGCCCGAAGCTCGACGAGCGGCTGAAGCCCGCGAAGCTGTCGAAGAAAGACGTCGCGCAGGTGAAGGCGTTCATCGAGTCGCTGAACGGCGAGACCACGTTCGGAGCGGCGAAGCCCGAGCTCCCGCCCGAATGAGGCGCGCGGTCGCGGTCGCTCTCGCGCTGCTGCTCGCCGGCTGCCCCAAGCGCACCGGCGGCGGCCAGCCGACGGTCGTCGTCATCGCGATGCGGATCCGCACGGGTGACCCGAAGCTGCCCGTCGTGCAGGCGATGGCGCTGAAGGACGGCAAGATCCTCAAGCTCGGCTCCCGCGCCGAGGTGCTCGCGGCGGCGGGCGAGGGCGCCGTCATCGACGAGTTCCCCGCCGGCGTCATCGTGCCCGGGCTCGTCGACGCCCACGGCCACCTCATGGGCCTCGGCGAGGCGCTCGCGCAGGTCGCGCTCTGGGAAGCCACCGACGAGAACGACGCCGTGCGCCGCCTCAAGGCCGCCGGCCCCGACGCTCGCCAGGGCGACTGGGTCATGGGCCGCGGGTGGGATCAGAACAAGTGGTCGGGCGGCCAGTTCCCCAGCCGCTGGGCGCTCGACGCCGAGCTGGAGCGCACGCCCGTGTTCGCGAGCCGCGTCGACGGCCATGCCGCGTGGGTGAGCGGCGAGGCGCTCAAGCGCGCGCGCATCACGAAGGACACGAAAGACCCGCCGGGCGGCCGCATCGTGCGCGACAAGACCGGCGAGCCCACCGGCGTGCTCATCGACAACGCGATGGAGCTCGTGCGCTCGAAGATCCCCGCGCCCACGGACGAGCAGCTGAAGGCGCGCCTCAAGGCCGCCGTCGAGACCTGCGCCCGCGTCGGCCTCACCGGCGTGCACGACGCCGGCATGAGCATGGCCGTCTTCGAGCAGCTGCAGCGGTGGGACGCGGCCGGTGCGGTCCCGATCCGCGTGTACGCGATGGCGAACGGGCAGGGCGACGACCGCGACCTGTTCCTCGGCCGCGGCCCGTTCAAGGGCCGGCACCTCACCATGCGGGCCGTGAAGCTCGTCGCCGACGGAGCGCTCGGCAGCCGCGGCGCCGCGCTGTTCCAGCCGTACTCCGACGAGCCGTCGCAGTCGGGGCTGATGCTGCTCAAGCACGAGCTGCTCGCGCAGCGCGCCGAGGCGTTCGCGAACGCCGGCTTCCAGGTCGCGGTGCATGCGATCGGCGACAAGGCGAACGCCGACGTGCTCGACATCCTCGAGAAGCTGCCGAAGGGCGGCCGTCACCGGGTCGAGCACGCACAGGTGCTGCGCGAGCAGGACGTCGCCCGGTTCGCGAAGGGCGGCATCATCGCCAGCTTCCAGCCGACGCACGCGACGAGCGACATGGGCTGGGCCGAAGCGCGCCTCGGGCTTGCGCGCGCGAAGTACGCGTACGCCTGGCGCAGCGTGCTCGACACGAACGCGAACGTCGCGTTCGGCAGCGACTTCCCGGTCGAGCGGCCGGAGCCGCTGCTCGGCCTCTTCGCCGCGCGCACGCGAACCGACGCCAGCGGCAACCCCGCGGGCGGCTGGCACCCGGAGCAGAGGGTGACGGCCGACGAGGCGCTCGCCGGCTTCACCACCGGCGCGGCGTATGCCGAGCTCGCGGAAGACCGGCGCGGCATGCTGCGCGAGGGCTTCGACGCCGACTTCGTGGCGCTGTCGGTGGACCCGGTCGAGGACGCGCCCGAGGCGCTGCTGACCGGGAAGGTGCTCGTCACCGTGGTGGACGGCGTCGACGTGTGGCGGGACCCCTCGCTCCGGTAGCCTTCCAACGATTTTGTCGCAGCGGGCTTTGGCAGGGGCGCAGGGCCCCTGGCGGCGCTCCTCGCGGGTGGCGGCGGCGGCCCCGACCTCTACCCGGAGGGCTCCAGCAAGCCCATCGCGACCGGCGCGGTCGGCCTCGGCGAGGCGACGGTCATGCTTCCGGTCGGGCCCGACTCCTACGAGCTTACGGTCGCCGTCACGCGCTGAGCGAGCGCCGCGACCGCGACGACCGCGGTGCAGCCGATGACGTTGTACCAGAGGAACCCGATGTCGCTCGCCGCGAACACGGCGATGACGAGCGCCTGGGCGGCGAGCACCGCGATGAACACCGGAGTGCCGCGCACGCGCCTGGTGAAGAAGCCGACGAGGAACACGCCGAGCATCGGCCCGTAGAAGATCGACCCGAGGATGTTGACGGCCTGGATGAGGTTGTCGAGCCGCGACGCCACGAGCGCGAACGCGATCGCGATGAGGCCCCACGCCGCGGTGAACCACTTCGTGAGCCGCAGCGCCTTGTCGTTGCCGACCTGCGGGTTCACGCGGCGCTTGTAGAAGTCGACCATCGTCGTGGTGCCCAGCGCGTTCATCGCGCTCGCGGTCGCGGACATCGCCGCACAGAAGATGACGGCGAGCAGCAGCCCCACCAGCCCCGGCGGGAAGCGCGTCATCACGAACGTCAGGAACACGTAGTCGGAGTCCTTCGTGTTCGCGAGCGGGTCCGACTTCGCGACGACCTTCCGCGCCTCGGCGCGCACGTCACGGTCCTTCGCTTCGACGGCGGCGAGCTCGGTCTGAACCGGCTCGCCCGCGCGCCAGCGGCCGAGCAGCTGCTGCTTCTCGGCGAACAGCTCTTCGTGCCGTTGCTCCAGCGGGGCGATGGCCGGCCGGACATGCTCGAGGGCCGCGCGGTTCCAGAACACCGGCGACGGGTTGAACTGGAAGAAGACGAACACGAACACGCCGACCGCGAGGATGAGCAGCTGCATCGGCACCTTCAGCAGGGCGTTCATCAGCATGCCGAGCCGCGTCTGCGCGAGGCTCTCGCCCGACAGGTAGCGCTGCACCTGCGACTGGTCGGTGCCGAAGTACGCGAGCGCGACGAAGGTGCCTCCGGTGATGCCCGACCAGAACGTGTAGCGGGTGTCGAGGCGCACGGAGTAGTCGACGGCCTTCAGCTTCCCGAGCACGCCCGCGACCTCGACGGCCTCGCCGAACGACACCGGCAGCTGGCGGATGATGACGGCCACCGCGAGCGCCATGCCGGCGAGCATCACGGCCATCTGCAGCTGCTGCGTCTGGTTGACGGCGCGCGTGCCGCCCGAGACCGTGTACGCGATGACGACGAGGCCGATCGCGACGGTCGTGACGAGCGTCGGCCAGCCGAGCACCGCCGAGAGCACGATCGCCGGCGCGTAGATCGAGATGCCCGTGCCGAGGCCGCGCTGCAGCAGGAAGATCGCCGCGACGAGCTGCCGTGTCTTCAGGTCGAAGCGCTGCTCGAGGTACTCGTACGCGGTGAGCACGCGCGTGCGGTAGTAGATCGGCACGATCGTCGCGCTCAGGATCACCATTGCGATCGGCACGCCGAAGTAGAACTGCACGAAGCCGAGCCCGTCTTCGAAGCCCTGGCCCGGCGTCGACAGGAACGTGATGGCGCTCGCCTGCGTCGCCATGATCGAGAGGCCCACCGTGTACCAGCGCGAGTCTTCGCCGCCGCGCAGGTACGTGCCGACGTTCTTGATGCCGCGCGTCTTGTACGTGCCGTAGCCGACGATCGCAGCGAGCGTGCCGCACAGCACGAGCCAGTCGACGCCGCTCACCAGGAGACCTTCGACAGCACCGTGAGCAGCGCGACCGTGACGGCGAGCGCCCCGAGCACGACGGCGTACGCCTTGCGCCAGCGCCGGTCGTCTTCGTCAGCGTCCATGGGCGAGCAGGTTCGCGAAGAGGCGGTAGGCGCCGGGGACTCCGGCGGGGAGCTGACGGAAGAACGCGAGGCCCGTGTAGATGAACGTGCCCTTGCCGTGCTTCGCGATCAGCAGGCTGCCCTTCTTCGGGTCTTCCTTCGGGTCGTGCATCGAGAGCGGCGTCGCGTAGCGCTCGTCCCACTTGCTCGCGAAGTAGAGGCCGCGCTCCTGCACCCAGCCGTCGAAGTCGGCGGCCGTCAGCGCGTTCGGCTTCGACGTCACCGGGTGCTTGTCGAGCACGACCTCGGCGGTCTCGTCGGTGACGCGATCGTTCGACAGCTCGAACGGCCACGGCCCCAGGTCCGGCGGGACGTCGCTCAGCCGGTTCTTGGTGTTGTACTGGAGCAGCAGCGTGCCGCCCTTCTCGACGTACTGCATCAGCCGCGCGCGATGGGCCGGCAGCTTCGGGTTCACGTTGTACGCGCGGATGCCGACGACGATGGCGTCGTAGCCCTCGAGCGGCTTCACGCGCAGCGCCTCGTCGTCGAGCAGCGTCACCTCGTAGCCGACCTGGCGCAGCGACTGCGCGACCTCGTCGCCGGCGCCGGGCACGTAGCCGATGCGCGCCACGCGCCCGCGCTGCAGCGGCACGCGCACCAGCTTCACGTCCGCCGGAGCCAGCACCGTCTGGATCGGAATGTGCGCGTACTCGATGCGCGTCAGCGCCTGCGCGCCGAGCGAGAGCGTGCCGGTCGCCGGCTTCACGGTGAGGCTCAGCTCCGCGGTGTCGCCCTTCTTTGCGAGCGCGTACTTCTGGCCCTGCACCTCGCCCGCCTGCGCGTCGGCCTGCGCCGTCACGATCACCTTCAGCGTCTTCGGCTTGTCGTCGGCGAACACGAGCAGCGTCGAGTCGGGCTTCACGGTGACGCCGGGCAGCAGCTCGACCGGGCGGTAGCGCTCGCCCACCGTCGGGTCGACCCACTTGAACTGCACCTCGCGGCGCAGCGTGAGCGCGTCGAACACGAAGTCGGCCCACGGCGCCTGCTCGACCTTCAGCGTCACCTTGCCGGGCTGCGCGGTCTGGCCGTCCGAGAGGCGCACTTCTTTGAGCTTCAGCGGCGCGTCGCTGCGCACGAGCGAGGTGAGCGTGACCTCGAGCGCCCCGGGCGCCACGACCGAGTATTGGGACGCCGCGGCCTCGACGAAGATCCCCGCGCACGCCGCGATCAGCCGCTCGAGCTCCGCGACCTTGTGCGGCGGAGCGCCCTTCAGCGCCCGCATCGCCTCCAGCGCCTTCAGCAGCACCGGCACCGATGCCGCGGGCTTCTCGGGCTTCCACTCGCGCACCGCCTGGTCGAGCAGCTTCTGCAGGGCTTGAGAGCCGGCGACGCGATTCCACGTGAGGTCCACGCCGTCGAACAGCGACCTGCCGGGCTCGCCGGCGAGGTGAATCAGCCACTCGGGGCTCGGGCCGTGAACCGGCGCGGCGCCGAACCCCTGGCTCTTGTGCATGGAGCGGCTCGTCGCAGCGAGCTCGCCGTAGGTGAGACCGAGCAGCGGGTTGAACGCGCTCGTGTCGATGGCCTGGCCCTTCGCGTCCTCCTTCCACGAGTTCCAGACGATGCGCTTGCTCTGCCACGCGGGCCCGAGCGACGGCTCGAACTTCGGGTCGGCGGCCGCCGTGAACGCCTCGAGCGCGAGCCGCGCCGACGCGGTGTGGTGCCCGTGCGTGTCGCCGCCCTCGAGCGCGAACCGCGTGATGACGACGTCGGGCTTCACGTCGCGCATCACCTTCACGGCGTCGGCGAGCACCTCGTCGTGGTTCCAGCGCTGCAGCGTCTCGTCGACGCTCTTCGAGTAGCCGAAGTCGGCCGCGCGCGTGAAGTACTGCTCGGCGCCGTCGATGCGGCGGGCGGCGAGCAGCTCCTGCGTGCGGATGAGGCCGAGCAGCGGGCCGAGCTCCTGGCCGATGAGGTTCTGGCCGCCCTCGCCGCGCGTGAACGAGAGGTACGCGGCGCGCACCCTCTGCTCGTTCGCGAGGGTGGCGAGCAGCCGCGTGTTCTCGTCGTCGGGGTGCGCGGCGACGTACAGCGCGCTGCCGACGACCTGCAGCTTCTTCAGGTCGCCGTAAAGCTCCGCGCTGCTCTGCGCGGCGAGGAAGACGGTCATGGTGAGCTCGAGCATGGTGATCAGGTGCGAAGGAGAAGTGAGCGGTAGAGCTGTTCGTAGCGTTCGATCTGCGCGTCGGGGCGCCACTTCGCTTCGGCGGCTGCGCGCGCGGCACGCGAGGCGCTGCCGGGCTGTTCGAGCAGTGAGAGGGTCTTCGCCGCCATGCCGGCAACGTCCCCGACCGGGAGCAGCGCGCCGCTCAGGCCGTCGTCGATGAGCTCGGGCAGCCCGCCGGTGCGCGACGCGACGACCGGCACTCCACACGCGAGCGCCTCGAGCGCGGCGAGCCCGAAGCTCTCGGTCTCGGAGGGAAAGAGGAAGACGTCGGAGGCTTGCAGCAGCGGCACGACGTCGAGCTGCTCGCCGGCGAACGTGACGGGGACGCCGAGTTGCGCCGCCAGCCGCTCGACCTTCGGGCGCTCGGGCCCATCGCCGATGAGCGTGAGGGTCGCGCCGGGCAGCTTGCGCCGCACCTCGGCGTAGATGCGCACGACGTCGCCGACGCGCTTGAGCGGGCGGAAGTTCGAGTTGTGCACGAGCGCGTGGCCGGGCCGCCTGTCGGGCGCCGGCGTGAAGCGCGACGTGTCGACGAAGTTGCCGATGACGGTCGGCTCGACGCCGAAGACGCGCTGCGCCTCCGCGGCGAGGTAGCGCGTCGGCGTGGTGACGGCATCGGCGGCGCGGATGCCGAGCTCGAGCACGGGCTGCAGGGCAGGGTCGGCGCCGAGCGTGAGCACGTCGGTGCCGTGCAGCGTGACGACGAGCTTCGGGGCCTTGGCGCCGAGCAGCTGCCGCGCCAGGTACGCGCTCACGGCGTGGGGAATCGCGTAGTGCACGTGCAGCACGTCGAGGCCGCGGCCGACCTCGGCGAGCTTCGAGGCGAGCGCGAGCGCGTACTCGCCGCCGGGAAACAGCGCGTGCGTGGGTGTCTCGACGCGGTGGAGCTGCGCGGTGCGCAGGCGCGGCGGAGCCTCGTCGCCGATGAAGCAGACCTCGTGGCCGCGCGCCTGCAGCGCTTCGCCGAGCTCGGTCGCGATGACGCCGCTGCCGCCGAGAGACGCATGGCAGACGAGGCCGAGCTTCACAGCGTCACGTCCTTCAGCGCCGGGTTCCACGGCTCGACGTGCGGCAGGACGTCGAGGCCGGGAAAGCTGGGGAGCCCGAGCACGCGCTCCTGCGGCTCGCCGTTCGGCTCGAGCACGCGCTGGACGCGCGCCAGACGATCGGCCCGCACCGCGTCGGCCGTATCGAGGTGGCGGCGGTACCGCCCCGCGAACCGCGAGGCTGCTCGCGCGATGGTGCCCTGGGTTCGCTTCACCGCGTCGGGCAGCGGCACGCCCGCGAGCGCGTCGCCGGCGGCCTTCACGAGCTGGCGCTCGATCTCTTCCGGCGTCGGACCGTCGAGGCGAGCCACCGGCTCGAGCTTCTCGAGCAGGCGCTTCGTGCGCCGGTCGATGACGCGGAACCGCGAGCGCGGCACCAGCATCGGCATCGGGAGGCCGAAGTGCGCGTACAGCGGCTGGAGCTGCGCGAAGTAGTTGAGCTCGCCGGGACCGCCGACGATCGCGGCGGTGGGGAGCCACGTGTCCTGCAGGATCGGGCGGAGCAGCGCCGACGTGCTGAAGAAGCCCGACAGCCCCGTCTCGTCGCCGGTGAGCCGATGCCGCGGACCACGAGGCCCCGCAGGATGAAAGAAGGAGAGCGGTGCTCCCGGCTTCACGTGCACCTGCACCTCGAAGCCCGCGGCCTCGAGCTCCCTCGACCGCGCCTCGAGCACGCGCGAAATGACGCCCGCCTCGCGCAGCGCCCTCGCGTGCACCGGCGCGGCAGCCTCGGCGTGATCGCACGGGTCGACGAAGACCAGCTCGGGGAACAGCGACCGCATCACGCCCGTGAACGCGGCGACCCACGTCGCCCCGGGCCGGTAGTGCTCGGCCCAGCGCCCGGGCTCGGCCAGCTGCTTGACCGCCTCGCCGACGTCGTCGCCGAGCAGCGCGTGCTTCACCGAGGTCTTCGGCTCCGCGACGACGCGCACCTGCAGCCGCTTCAGGTCGCCCGCCGCGTCCAGCACGTGCACGTGATCGATCTCTTCGAAGTCGTGGTCCTCGGTCTGCAGCCAGAACACCGGCACGCACCGCACGCCCGTCTCGGCCTGCAGCGCGCGCGCACACGCGATCGCCGTCGCCGCCTTGTAGACCGAGTACAGCGGGCCGAGGAACAGGCCGATCTGCTGCCCGGTCACGACCGCGACGGCGCCCGGCTCGATTCCCAGGCCCGGCAGCGCGCGCCGGCCGCTCGCGCGCCGCACCGCTTCGCGCCGGCCCTCGGCGCTCGCGAACTGCCGGGGCAGAAACTGCTCCGCCCGCGGCTCGCCCGCGAGAAACGCCGCCGAGAACGAACCGGGCATCTGGTGCGTACCGCTCAGCCCTTGTTCTTCCACTCCGCGAGCGCCTTCTTCACGTCGTCCTTCGCGAAGAAGTTGTTCTGATCCTTCTCGGCCTCGCCGAGCTTCTGCGCCTTCTCGGCGAGCGGGTAAGCGTCCTTGTACTTGCCCTGGCCGGCGAGCACCTGCGCCTTCACCCACGTGTTGAACCACGTCTCGCGAATCGCGATCGACTTCTCGACCTTCTCGAGCGCCTCGGGGTACTGCTTGTTGTCGAGGAAGTACCGGGCCGCGGAGTTCATCGGCTGCCAGTTGTTGTCCGCCGCCGCCTGGATGTTCGCGAGCGCCTGCTCCTTCGTCTTCATCTTGACCGGCATCGAGACCTTGACCTTCTCCCACTCGAGATCGATCGAAGCCGTGTCGTCGGTGAAGTTCGTGACGAGGTACGCGAGCCGCTCGCGCATCGGCACCGCCTGCGGCTTCACGTTGATGCGCAGGAGGTCCTGCTCCTTCTTGTAGTTGAACGCACCGCCCTGGTTCGCGTCCTTGTTGAGGATCAGCGTCCATTCTTTCGCGGTCGGAATCGCGAAGAACGCGTACGTGCCGGCGGGCACCTGCGTGCCTTCGATCTCGACGTCCTTGCTGAACGTGAACTTCGTCGCCGCGTTCGCGCCGGTGCGCCAGACCTCGCCGTACGGCACGAGCTGGCCCCAGATCTTGCGTCCCTTCACGCCGGGGCTCGAGTAGTCGATGGTGATGTCGGTCAGGCCGACGGTCTGCACGACCTTCGCGCCGGGCGACCTGGCGGGCAGCTGGAGCTGCTGCGCCGACGCGCTCACCGCGACCGCACAGCTGACTGCGAAGACGAATCTCATGAGGGAAATCTCCGTTGGATGTGGGTCACGCCGGCGCACAGTGACCTGAAGCCGCTGCGGGTTTCACCGGCGCTCTTACCTGGATGCGAAAAGCCTTCAAGAGCGCGTCGTGGTACGCCGCCGTCATGAACATCCCGGTTCGCGCCGCCGCGGGTGCCGTCATCTGTCTGGTGATGTCCGGCTGTCCGGTTCCCGTCATACCCGATGCGGGTCCGCCGGCGGACGCGGGGCCGATGCAGCCGCCTCCGCCGCAGAAGGCGCGGCTCGACGTCGACCGCAACGCGGTGAGGTTCGACACCGAGTTCGGCGGCGCGACGTACGTCGGCAAGACGCAAGAACAGACGCTCTCGATCATGAACGGAGGCCTCGACCCGCTCACCATCCAGAGCGTCACGTTCTCCGGTGCCGACCAGCTCGCGTTCACCGTCGAGACGAAGCCGAAGCCGTTCACGCTGATGAACGGTGAGCAGGCGTTCGCCCGCGTCCTCTTCACGCCGACCCAGCCGCGCCGCTACGAGGCGACGCTGACGATCGGCTCCAACGACGAGGCTCAGCCGAGCCTGGTCGTCGCGCTCGTCGCCGAGGGCGTCGACGGCGGCGTCTCGACTCTCCCTGCGCCGCCGGAGAGCGGCGTCGTGGGGCCCTTCACGTCGTGGCTGCAGTACGCGCAGGACGGGGTGACCCTGCAGTACACGAACGACTTCGACGGCGACGGCAAGGCCGACGTCTTCGACAACTGTCCGTTCTCGTCGAACCGCGATCAGTCCGACATCGACGGCGACGGCACGGGCGACTCCTGCGACAACTGCACAGGAGCGGCGAACACGGCCCAGCTCGACACCGACGGTGACGGCATCGGCGACAGCTGCGACGCCGACCTCGACGGCGACACCGTGATGAACCTCGTCGACAACTGCCCCTCGATTCCGAATGCCGATCAGCGGCGCTCGAACATGGCCGCCACGGTCGGCGACGTGTGCAACACCGACGACGACCTGGATGGCATCCTCGACGGCCAGGACAACTGCCCGCGGGTCGCCAACCCGACGCAGACGATTCCTCCGGGAGCCGTCTGCAACGTCGATCTCGACGGCGACAACGTCGGCGACAACTTCGACAACTGCCCGGGCAGCGCGAACCCGAGCCAGACCGACACGGACGGCGACGGCATCGGCGACGTGTGCGATCTCGATCGCGACGACGACGGCCACTTGAACACGGCCGACAACTGCCCGCTGCTGCGCAATCGCGACCAGGCCGACGACGACGGCGACGGCGCCGGAGACGCCTGCGACGCGCTGTACTGCGTCGTCATCGACCCCAACGCCGCCCACAACTGTCTCAACCCCAACACGCCGTTCGCGGTCCACGCCGGCGGCATGCTCATCCTGAAGGTCGGCGAGCCGTTCCGGCTGCCGCTGTTCGCCAACCGCAACGGAGCGGGCATCAAGTACGCGTGGAGCATCACGCAGCGTCCGGCAGCCAGCAGCGCTGCGATTCGCTCGCCGCGCGGCGGCGCCGTGCTGAGCCGCCACTGGCAGTACGCGTACCTCGACTGGAACATCCCCACGTTCACCGCGGACGCAGAGGGCGACTACACCCTGGAGCTGGCCGGGGAGCTCGCGCTCCCCGACCGTGCTTACCCGTCGGCGACGCGCTCGACGGCGCAGATGCTGCTGCGCGCCGAGCGGAGATGATCAGCGCGGCTGCGGGACGATGCGCAGGTACGGCTTCAGCGTCTTCCACCCGTTGGGGAACGCCTTCTTCGCGTCGTCGTCGCTGACGGACGGCACGATGATGACGTCTTCGCCGTGCTTCCAGTCGGCCGGCGTCGCGACCTTGTGCTTCGCCGTGAGCTGCAGCGAGTCGATCACGCGGAGCAGCTCGTCGAAGTTGCGGCCCGTGCTCGCCGGGTAGGTGAGCGTCAGCTTGAGCTTCTTGTCGGGGCCGATCACGAACACCGAGCGCACGGTGAACGTGTCGCTCGCGGCGGGGTGGATCATGTCGTACAGGTTCGAGACCTTCTTGTCGGCGTCGGCGATGACGGGGAAGTTGAGCTTCTCGCCCTGCGTCTCGGCGATGTCGCCGGCCCACTTCTTGTGGCTGTCGAGCGGGTCGACGGAGAGGCCGATGACGCGGACGTTGCGCTTGTCGAACTCGGGCTTCAGCTTGCTGACGCGGCCGAGCTCGGTGGTGCAGACCGGCGTGAAATCTTTCGGGTGAGAGAAGAGCACGCCCCACTTGTCGCCGAGCCAGCTGTGGAAGCTGACCGGACCTTCGGTGGTCTCGGCGTTGAAGTCGGGGGCGGTGTCTCCGAGTCGCAGTGCCATTTTTCGCTCCGGGTTTGGGGTAGAGGGTGACGAGCTAACGTGGAATGAGCGCGTTGCCAATCATTGACGTCTCGGCTGATCAGGCGCCCCGCGAGCTGCGGCGCGCGTGCGAGTCGCTCGGCTTCTTCTACGCGGCGAACCACGGCGTCGACCCTGCGCTCGAGCGCCGGCTGGAAGAGGTGACGCGCCGGCTCTTCGCGCTGCCTCGCGCGGCGCTCGACGCGATCGCCATGCAGCGCGGCGGCCACGCGTGGCGCGGCTGGTTCCCGCTCGGCGGCGAGCTCACCTCGGGTCAGCCCGACGCGAAGGAGGGCATCTACTTCGGCCGCGAGCTCCCGCCCTCCGAGCTGCCGCTGCACGGGCCGAACCTGTTTCCGCCCGAGCTGCCGGAGCTCAAGGCGGTGGTGCTCGAGTGGATGGACGCGGTCGAGCGCGCCGGCCAGCGCATCCTCGAGGGCATCGCGCTCAGCCTGGAGCTGCCCGCACGCTTCTTCGCGGACGGGCCGACGCGCGACCCGCTGTGCCTCTTCCGCATCTTCCACTACCCCGCCGGCGGCGAAGGGTGGGGCGTCGGGGAGCACACCGACTACGGCCTGCTCACGCTGCTCAAGCAGGACGACGTCGGCGGCCTCGAGGTGAAGACGCCCGGTGGGTGGATCGAAGCGGAGCCGGTGCCCGGCGCGTTCGTGTGCAACCTCGGCGACATGCTCGACCGCATGACCGGAGGCCGCTACCGGTCGACGCCGCACCGCGCGCGCAACGCTTCGTCGCGCAGCCGCTACTCGTGGCCGTTCTTCCTCGACCCGTCGTGGAGCGCCGAGGTCGCTCCGCTGCCGGGCGCGCGCGTGCGGCCTGCCGAGGTCGACGCGGCCGAGCGGTGGGACAGAGCGAGCGTGCACACCTTGAGTGGCACGTACGGCGAGTACCTCGTCTCGAAGGTGTCGAAAGTGTTTCCGGAGCTGAAGCGGAGTGTGCTGAAGACTCCGCTCCATGGCTGACACCAACCGATCGATCACCGAGAAGGAAGCACGGCAGCTATCGAATACGACGAAGACTCCGCCGCAGTGGCGTGGAGCTTCCCCGCGGTGGCTGACCCAGATGCTCCCGTGGGTGCCGGTCGAGGCGGGCGTCTACCGCGTGAACCAGGCGATCGACGACGACTTCGCCGCGAAGTGCAGCCCCGAGCAGGGCGAGGATCTGCCGATCGGCACTTCGCACTACGACACGCAGCCGCGCGAGCACGTGCTGTCGAACATCGCGACCATCATCGAGGTCGACACGCGCATCTCGGACCTGTTCCGCAGCCCGATGGATCAGGTGAAGGAGCAGCTCACGCTCGCCGTCGAGAAGCTCAAAGAGAAGCAGGAAAACGAGCTCCTCAACAACAAGGGGTATGGCCTCCTGCATAACGCGGATCCCGAGATGCGCATCAAGCCGCGCAAGGGCCCGCCGACGCCCGACGACTTCGACGAGCTCATCGCGACCGTGTGGAAGGAGCCCGCCTTCTTCCTCGCGCACCCGCGCACCATCTCGGCGTTCGGCCGCGAGTGCACGCGGCGCGGCGTGCCGCCTCCGACGGTGAACCTGTTCGGGTCGCCGTTTCTCACGTGGCGCGGGCTGCCCATCGTTCCGTCCGACAAGCTGCCCATCAAGGCGAACAAGAGCGACGTGCTGCTGATGCGCGTCGGTGAGCGCAAGCGCGGCGTGGTCGGGCTGTTTCAGCCCGGGCTGCCGGGCGAGGTGTCGCCGTCGCTCGCGGTTCGGCTGATGGGCATCAACTCGCAGGGCTTCGCGCAGTACCTGCTGACGCTCTACTGCTCGACCGCGGTGCTGGTGCACGACGCGCTCGGCATCCTCGAGGGCGTGACGCTGAACAACTACCATGAGTACGCCTGAGCAGCCCGACGGGCTGCCGCCACAAGCACAGCTCCCGGTGTCGCAGGCGCCCCGGCCGACCGAGACGCCGACGCAGTGGGCACCGACGCCGGGCGTGTCGACGTCCGCGGCGCGGCACCCCGGCGTGCCGACGGTGCCCGAGCTCGATGCGTCGTTCGCTCAACTGCTCGCGCGCATGGCGAACGATCTGTTCAAGCCGGCGCCGCCGGCGGCGGTGACGACGGCGGTGACGCCCGCGCCTCCTGCGGTGACGGCCGCGCCCGGCCTTGCGCCGGGTGCGACGAGCACGGGGTTTCAGCCGCAGCAGCCGCCGCAGGGGCTGCCGGTGCAGGCGCCGGTTTCGAGCTCGGGGCTGACGGCTCCTCAGGGCGGCACGCTCCCGCAGGGCGTTCCCGCTTCGGGTCAGACGACGCAATCGGGCTACTCACCCGCCGGCTTCAGCACGACGACCGGATATCCGCTCGGCGCGCTCGGCGGGCCGACGACGCCGCCGTCCGGTCCGCCGACTCACGACCAGTACGGCAAGACCGTCGAGCCCGCCCAACCGCCGCGTGCGCTCGACGACGCGGACGTCGCGAAGGCCACCGCCGCCGAGAACGCGCCCGCATCCCACGGCGCTTCCTCGAACGTCGCTCCACGCCAGCGCCACGACAACCCGTTCACCGCGCCCCTCACCTTCGACACCCTCGGCGAGGGCCCGCGCCTCCCCGCGCTCGACGGCGGCATGCACTCGCCGCTCGATCAGCAGGCCCCGTACTGGCTCCAGCCAGCGCGCAGCGAGCCGCCCGAGCCCGAGCGCACGCGCGGCATCTTCGACCCGCACGCCATCCGCAAGCAGTTCCCCATCCTCGACCAGCGCGTGAACGGCCAGCGCCTGGTGTGGCTCGACAACGCCGCCACCACGCAGAAGCCGCAGGTCGTCATCGACCGCCTGAAGCACTTCTACGAGCACGACAACTCGAACGTGCACCGCGCGGCCCATACGCTCGCGGCCCGTGCCACCGACGCCTACGAGCAGGCGCGCGAGACCGTGCGCCGCTTCATCAACGCGCCGAGCAAGAACGACGTCATCTTCGTGCGCGGCACCACCGAGGGCATCAACCTCATCGCCCAGACCTGGGGCCGCCGCCACGTCAACGAAGGCGACGAGATCGTCATCACCTGGCTCGAGCACCACGCGAACATCGTGCCGTGGCACCGCCTCTGCTCCGAGCGCAAGGCGACGCTCAAGGTCGCGCCCGTCGACGACCGCGGCCAGGTCATCATCGAGGAGTACGAGAAACTGCTCGGCCCCAAGACGAAGATCGTCGCCTTCAGCCAGGTCAGCAACGCGCTCGGCACGGTCACGCCGGCGAAAGAGCTGATCGAGCTCGCGCACCGCTGGGGCGCGAAGGTGATGCTCGACGGCGCGCAGGCCGTCTCGCACATGCGCGTCGACGTGCAGCAGCTCGACTGCGACTTCTACGTCTTCTCCGGCCACAAGGTCTTCGCGCCTACCGGCATCGGAGTCGTCTTCGGCAAGGGCCCGCTGCTCGACGCGATGCCGCCATGGCAGGGCGGCGGCAACATGATTCAAGACGTGACGTTCGAGCGCATCGTGTACCAGGGCGCTCCGGGGAAGTTCGAGGCGGGCACCGGCAACATCGCCGACGCCGTGGGCCTCGGCGCCGCGCTCGACTGGCTGATGCAGATCGGCGTCGAGAACGTCGGCCGCTACGAGCACGAGCTGCTCGAGTACGCGACGCCGAAGCTGCTCGCGGTGCCGGGCCTCACGATGATCGGCACGGCGCCCGACAAGGCGGGCGTGCTGTCGTTCGTGCTCGACGGGCAGAAGACCGAAGAGGTCGGCGGCCTGCTCGACAAAGAGGGCATCGCGGTGCGGTCGGGCCACCACTGCGCGCAGCCGATTCTGCGCCGCTTCGGGCTCGAGGCGACCGTGCGCGCGTCGCTCGCTCCGTACAACACCGTCGAAGACATCGATGCGCTGTGCGCCGCGCTGCATCGCCTGCAAGCCGGCAAGCCCCGCACGCGATAGTCACGCCGCGGTTTCACCACGCAACGCGAGCTGACATTTCGGCCGTAATCCGACGCACCGCGGCACGCGATGCTCCGGCATGCGAAAGCTTCCAATTCTGGTGCTCGGTCTCCTCGCTGCGTGCGAGTCCCCCGTCGAGCCCGTCGACCCCGACGACGTGCTCGCCGAGACCGACGCGGCGCTCCGCACCAACAAAGACCCGAACCGCCTCGTCGTCTACAACCTCAACATCGAGAACATGCTGTTCGACTGGAAGGACCTCGTGCACGACATGGCGCGCGACGAGCTGAGGCCCGACCTCTTCACCGTGCAGCAGGTGACCGACGCCGACGAAGTGCGGCGGCTCGCGGGCTTCATGTCGCAGCGGCTCGGCGCCGACTACACCGGCGTCGTCGCGCAGGCGCACCCGACCGATCAACGCTTCCAGAATCAGATCACGCCGCGCCCGACCGTCACGACGGGCATCGTCTTCCGCACGGCGCGCTTCGACGTCGAGACCAGGACGACGTGGATGCCGTGGGGCCGCGGCTTCGCGGAGCAGCCGAAGACCTGTGACGAGCGCTCGAACCACTCGGGCTACGAGACGCTGCGCCTCAAGCTGAACGACAAGCTGGCGCAGAAGAGCGTCGCCGTCGTCTCGCTGCGCCACTGGACGTGGCACTCGTGCAACACCAAGAACGTGGCCGAGCTCGACGACGGCTTCGATCGCGGCGCGAACGAGCACCCCGGCCTCGGCGGCGGCTCTGCGCTGCACATCGTCGCCGGCGACTTCAACGAGTCGGCGTTCGAGGGCGACGGCAGCTACAAGTGCTGGTACCGGCAGCTCAACCGCTCGGTGCCGCAGGCCGCCTGCGCGAACGACCGCAACTTCGGCTTCACCGAGCCCGCGTACGAGCACTGCGACGGCGACCGCGCCTGCACGAACCGCCTCACCGGCATCGACTTCCTCTTCGTGCGGCGCGGCGACGGGGCGAAGACGAAGACCGATCACTTCAACGTCGTCGAGTTCGACGAGGCGCACCGCTCGAGCGTCGCCACGACCGGCGGCGACGGGCCCTCGAACATCCGGTCGCGCGACGGCTACAACGACCAGGGCGAGAGCTACTCGCAGCACAAGGCGATGCGCGCGTGGGTCTACTACGAGTAAATAGCGGCTCATGCTTCGAGCCGTCTCTCCGCAGGAAGCCAGCGATCTGATCAGACTGGGCGCCGTCGACGTCGTCGACGTGCGCGACCCCGACGAGTTCGCGACCGGGCACGTGCCCCGCGCGCGCAACGTACCGCTCGGCATCCTCAAGGCCGACCCGAAGGGCAAGCTGCCGCGCGACAACGTCCTGCTCGTGTGCGCGAAGGGCGTGCGCAGCCAGACCGCCGCGGGCGTCGCCGAAGAGATCGGCCTCAAGGAGCTCTTCCACCTCTCGGGCGGCACCAACGCGTGGACGGCCGCGGGCCTGCCGCTCGAGGGCCTGCCCAAGCCGAAGGAGCCCGCTGCTGCGCCGTCGGTGCCCGACACCGCCGACGACTCCTGCGCGCTGCCCGAGCCGCAGCTCGACGCCGTCGTCGGCCAGAACCTCAAGGAGCTGCGCACCCAGCGCGGCCTCACGCTCGACCAGGTCGCGCGCCTCACCGGGCTCTCGCGGTCGGTGCTCGGCCAGATCGAGCTCGGCAAGGCGCCGTCGAGCGTCGGAGTCGTCTGGCGCATCGCGCAGGCGTTCGGCGTGCACTTCTCTGCGCTGCTCGCCACGCAGGAGCGCGCCACCAACACGGTGCTGCGCGCCGCCGACGCGAAGCGGCTCATCGGCCCCGACGGCCGCTTCTCGTCACGCGCGCTCTACCCGTTCAGCGAGAAGCCGCAGGCCGAGTTCTACGAGCTCTACCTCGGGCCGCACAGCCGCGAGGACGCGCAGCCCCACGCCCCCGGCACGCGCGAGAACCTCATCGTGACGTCGGGCCGGCTCGAGCTCACCTGCGGCGACGAGAAGTGGGAGCTCGCGAAGGGTGACGCCATCGTCTTCACGGCCGACAAGCCGCACTCCTACATCAACCCCTCGAAGGACGAGTGTTGGATGTATCTCGTGATGACCTACGCGCGTTGAGCCGGGTGAGGAGCAGCAGGGCGGCGATCGCCAGCCCTCCGACGCCCGCCGCGCTGCAGCCGGTCGTCGCCTGCCGGTAGCCGACGTACGTGCACTTGCCGCTGACGCACGCGAAGCCGCGCTCGCAGTCGCGCGTCAGCGTGCAGGGCCCGTTCGGTATCTCTTCGTCGCCCTCCTGCGTCATCATCTGCGAGCCGCCGTTGCCGGCCGAGGCGTCGGGCGTGTCGTCGCCGCCGTCGCGGCCCCCGTCAGCGGCGAGTGCGGGCGCTGCACACAGCACTGCGAAAGCGAAGCTGAGCGTGCGGAAGGTCATAGAAATGAGGAAGGCTCAAGGGTAGCGTCTTTACCGTCGTGCCGCCTACCCTGCTCGTCGTCGATGACAACAAGGAGCTGCTCGCGCTCCTCACCGGCCTGTTCGAAGAGGCCGGCTATACGGTGGCGGCTGCGTCCAAGGGCAAGCCTGCGCTCGATCTCGCGAAGGACTCGAAGCCGAAGCTCGCCATCATCGACCTGCTCCTGCCCGACATGATGGGCTACCAGCTCGCCGACGCCCTGCGCTCCTCGGGCACCGACGTGCCGTTCGTGTTCATCACCGGCGTGTTCAAGGGCACGAAGCACTCGACCGAGGCGCTGCAGCGGCACAAGGCCGCCGGGTTCTTCGAGAAGCCGTTCGACGCCAAGAAGCTGCTCGAGTCGGTGAAGAAGCTGGTGCCGCCCGACGCTCCGAGCCCGCTCGCGTCGGCGGTGCAGGGCGCGGCGAACGACTTCGAGGTCGAGCTCGACATCGACGTCGACGAAGACACGCCGCAAGAAGAGATGGAGCTCACCGGGAAGATCCGCGTGACCGGCGGCGGCAACATCAGCGCCGAGCTCCGCGGCGAGGCCCTTCACGCCACGGGCGGCACGTCGGGCCCCGTCAGCGGAGGCCGGCCGCACCCGCCTGCGGCTCCGTCGTCGCGGCCGCCAGGGGCGCGCGCGCAGCGCACGGGCGAGCTCGGCGACAACCTGCCGGGCCTCATCACCGCCTTCTACCTCGCGAAAGAGACCGGCGAGCTCGGCGTGCAGCGCGGCAAGGTGAAGAAGGTCATCTACTTCGAGGGCGGCAACCCGGTGTTCGCGCTCTCGAACCTCGCGGCCGATCGCTTCGGGCAGTTCCTGGTGCGCGTCGGGAAGATAAAGCCCGAGCAGCTGCAAGACGCGGCGGTCGTGGCGAGCGCTTCGAAGCGGCGCACCGGCGACGTGCTCGTCGAGCGCGGCCAGCTCAAAGACACCGAGCGGCTCTACTACGTGGGCCAGCAGGTGAAGGCGATCATCTACTCGGTGTTCGGGTGGGAAGACGGCAGCTTCGTCGTCAGCTTCCGCGAGAAGGCGCGCAGCGAGGTCATCAAGCTCGACGTGTTCCCGGGCAATCTGATCCTCCGTGGCGTGAAGAAGCTCTACAAGCCCGAGCGGCTCGCGCGGCTCATCCAGCCCGAAGACCGCCTCATTCCCTCGCCGCAGCCGGCGTACGCGCTCAACGAGCTCGAGCTCGAGAAGTGGGAAGCGCAGCTGTTGCTCAAGATCGACGGCGTGCGCACGAACGCCGAGGTCATCGCGCTCGCGGGCAAGCCCGAGCACCAGGTGCGCGCGTTTCTGGTCGCCATGCTGGGCCTGAACGTGATCGAAAAACGCGCCTGAGCGACAATGCGGGCCGTGGCCCGGTTCGTCAGGTCGCACCGCTTCGGTGTCTTCGCCGCGTGCGGCTTCGGTGTGCTCGCTGCGGGCTGCGGCTGCGGCAGCCGCGGCGGAGGCCTCGAGCTCGAGGTGAAGTTCGAGGGCTTCACGCCCGGCTGCCTCGAGGTGACCGTCGCCGATCGCAGCGACGCGAAGAACAACGGCATGACGCAGGTGCGCGTGACGCAGTCTCGGCCGTACACGGTCGCCATCGCGAAAGGGAAGGGGTGGGGCAGCAGCTGGTCGCTCTCCATCTCCGCGCGCGAGGGCAGCTGCACCGGCCGCGTCGTCGCGAGCCTCACCGACGACTCCGTCGAAGTGCCGAACGGCCCCGTGCAGAAGAAGACGGTCACGCTGAGCGCCACCGACCGCGACGGCGACGGCTGGGTCGCGATGAGCAGCGGCGGCACCGACTGCGACGACCTGCAGGCGATGTCGTTTCCCGGGCTCGCCGAGAAGTGCACCGACGGCATCGACAACGACTGCGCCGGAGGCATCGACTGCGCCGACCCGTCGTGCGCCGGCGGCATGTGCAACGACGGCGACCCGTGCACCGACCCCGACACGTGCGGCCCGATGGGCTGCCGCGGCGCGCCGATCGTGTGCACGACGACGTCGCCCTGCCGCCAGGCCGACGCGGGCCGGTGTGAGCCGGGCGGCTGCTTCTTCCCGCTCCGGCCGATCGGCAGCTCCTGCGGGCCCGCGAGCGTGTGCAACGGCAGCGGCGTCTGCGTGCCCATCGGCGGCGAGCTGAACTGCGCCGACGGAATCGACGACGACCGCGACGACGCCGGCATCGACTGCGCCGACAGCGACTGCAACGCCTCGGTGTGCGACGCCGGCCTGTGTGAGACCGGCGCGACCTGCCAGGCCGGCACGTGCAGCGGCGCGCGCGTGATGTGCAACAGCCCGTCGACGTGCCGCGACGCAGGCACGTGCAATAAGACGAACGGGCTGTGTGAATACCCGGCGTCTGCGCCGGGCTCCCCGTGCAGCACGGATGCGTGCCTGATGAGCCAGACGTGCGACGGCAACGGCATGTGCGGCGGCGGCATGCCGCGCTCGTGTCCATCGGCCGGCGCGTGCCAGGTCGGCTTCTGCGACGCGGGCGCGTGCCGGGTCGCACCGGCGAGCTCGGGCAGCTGCGACGACGATGCAGGCTGCACGTTCGGCGACACCTGCAACGCCGGAGTCTGCACGGGCACGCCGTACGGCTGCACCGCGGCGCCCGAGTGCCGCATGCCCGCGGTTCAAGCGTGCCTCGGCGACGGCGGCTGCTCGTGGATCGCGAACCCGGCGGCGAACGGCCTGCGGTGCGACGGCGGCTTCTGCTCCGACGGCGGGTGCGAGCCGCCGTTTCCCTACGACGTGTCGAACGTCGACCCGTCGCAGTTTCCGCCCGGCGGCGCGGTGAACATCAACTGCACCGTGATCGTGCTGACCGACGACGCGGGCGTGATACCGAGCTGGTGCAACGGCCCGGCGCCGAACCTGTACCAGACCACGCAGCGCGGCACCGGCGAGCCGGTGCTGGTGGTGTCGATGCGCTCGCTCACGGTCACCGACGCGGGCGTTCTGTATTTCACCGGCGTGCCCGGCGCGGTGCTGCTCGTCTTCGACCCGGGCGCGACGCTCGTCGACGGGCGCATCTCGGTGCGCAGCCTCGGCAACTTCCCGGGCGCGGGCGCCGATCGCGCGGGCTGCGGCACGCAGAGCGGCGTGCGCGGGCTCCCGGGCATCCGCGGCGGCGGCGGAGGTGGCGGTGGCTGGGCGAGCGGCGGCGCGCGCGGCGGCAACGGTGAGAGCAACACGGGCGCCGACGGCGGCGCCGCGATCGCGAACCCCGCTTCGTTCCGCCCGCTGCTCGGCGGCTGTCCCGGCGGAGCGGGCGGACCCGGCATGGGCGGCGACGGCGGCTGGGCCGGCTCCGGCGGAGGCACGCTGCAGCTCTCGGTCGCGGGCGAGCTGTTCTGCCCGACGATGAACGCCCGGCTGACCGCGAGCGGCGGCGGCGGCGGCGGCGGGCTCACCGCGACGCGCGCCGGAGGTGGTGGCGGCGGCAGCGGCGGAGCGCTGCTCCTCGAGGCGCGGCGCCTGAACCTCGCGGACGGCCTGCTCACGTGCAACGGCGGTGCGGGAGGCGAGGGCGCCGACGACGCCGACCCGGGCGCCGCGGGTGAAGACGGGCGCTCGTCGCAGAGCGGCGCGTCGACGGGAGGCGCGAGCGGCGCGAGCAGCGGCGGCCCGGGCGGCGCGGGCGCGGCCGGCGGTGCGCTCACTCCGGGCGCGGGCGGCAACGGCAACTCGGTGGGCGGCGGCGGAGGCGGCGGCGCGGCGGTCGGCCGCATCTTCCTCAGGGCCGGCGACGGCGGCTGCGTTCACGCCGCGGGCTTCAGCCCCGCGTACACGAACGCCGGCGGGTGCAACTAACAGAGCGTAGGGCGGAGGCGGGCGAAGCGGGCGGAGAAAGCGGGCTAGATCGAGTGCGAGGCCCGCTCGAGGCGCCTCAGGTAGTCGTCGATGCCGTCGTTGTGCTTCGTGAACTGCAGGCCCATCGCGTCGCCCTGGACCCACGCGACGGTGGCTTCGACGTCGACGACGCTGGCGCGCAGCTTCACGTCGGGCACCGTGATCGCGAAGTGGTGCTTCGTGCCCGGCGGTAGCGGCGTGCGCGTCTGCACCCGGGCGCCCCCTGCCGAGAGGTTCACCACCTGATCCGCGAGGCTGCGCTCACCGTCTTTGCAGACGACGCTCAAGACCACGCTGAAGCGCTCGTGACGCCGTGCTGGGCTGAACTGCTCACTCATCGGTCTACCCCCAAAGACTCCGGAATTTTCGCCAATCCCCGGCTCTCTCTTCAAGGGTCAATGTAAGTGTTACCGTGCGGGCACATGGACCGGGGCTCCTCCGGTGAGGACAGCAGCGAGGGCGAGCAGCTCGAGCTGCTGCGCCGGCGCGTCCGGTTCTTCACTGCGGTCATCTTCTGGCTGCTCGCGGCCATGACCGCGGCGGTCAGCGCCGGCATGCTGTTGTGGCCGGGCGATCGGCCGCCGGAGCTCGCGCTGGCGTACGTGCTCAACATCGGCGGCCTCGCCGGCATCGCGCTCGCGTGGTGGTTCACGCGCACGCGGGCGCTCGGGCGCCGCACGCTGCTCGCGCTCGACGCCGCGGTGATGATCGGTGCGGGCGCGGCGTTCGGAGCCGGCAACGCGTTCACGACTTCGTTCGGCGAAGAGCTCGCGATGTCGTTCTCGTTCGCGATGCTGCTGGTGCTGAGCCGCGTGAGCATCATTCCCAGCACGGCGCGCCGCACCGCGTGGCTCTCGGCGATCTGCCTGGTGCTGGTGTCGGCGGGAAACGTCGTCGCCGTGACCCGCGTGCACATGCTGCAGATCGGGCTGCCGCTGTACATCCTCGGCGGCGTGACGCTCATCGCCATCACCACGGCGGTGGCGGCGCTCGCCTCGGGCGTCATCTACGGGCTGCGCCGCGAGGTGCGCGACGCGCAGCGCCTCGGCCAGTACACGCTCGAAGAGAAGCTCGGCGAGGGCGGCATGGGCGCGGTCTACAAGGCGCGGCACGCGATGCTGCGCAGGCCCACCGCGATCAAGCTGCTGCCTCCGGACAAGATCGGCGCGGACAGCGTGGCGCGCTTCGAGCGCGAGGTGCAGCTCACGAGCACGCTCACGCACCCGAACACCGTCGCGATCTTCGACTACGGCCGCAGCGCCGACGGCGTCTTCTACTACGCGATGGAGTACCTCGACGGCGTCGACCTCGAGCGCCTCGTCGGCGAGCGTGGCGCGCTGCCCGCCGCGCGCGCGATTCACCTGCTCGTGCAGGTGTGCGACGCGCTCGACGAGGCACACCAGCGCGGGCTCGTGCACCGCGACGTGAAGCCCGCGAACATCATCGTGTGCCGGCGAGGCTCGACGCCCGACGTCGTGAAGGTCGTCGACTTCGGGCTCGTGAAGGAGCTGGAGGCCGCGACCGGCGCGACCGCGGCGAATGCGCTCGCGGGGACGCCGGCGTACATGGCGCCCGAGGCGATCACGGCGCCGGGCACCGTCGGGCCCGCGAGCGATCTCTACGCGGTGGGCGCGGTCGCCTATTTCCTCGTCACCGGCACGCGCGTGTTCGACGGCGCGACCGTGATGGAGGTGTGCGGCCACCACGTGCACAGCGCGCCGCAGCCGCCTTCGAAGCGGCTCGCGGGTGTGCCGGCGGATCTCGAGCAGCTGATCCTCGAGTGTCTCGCGAAGGACCCGGCTCAGCGGCCGCGCAGCGCCCGCACCCTTCGCGTCGGGCTCACGCAGCTCGCCGACGCCGGGAAGTGGAGCGAGGACGACTCGCTCGCCTGGTGGCGGGAGCACGAGGCCCGGCGCCGTGCGCCGCCCGACGCTGCTGCCGCGGCGCTGCCGGAGCTGGCGAAGACGCTGATCGCGGTCGACGTCCGCGGCCGCCGGCCATGAAGAGTCCGCGGCCGAAAAGTCGACGAGTCTCCCGAACGGGATACCGTGCGCGCATGACCGACCCGCTGCCCCAGATGATCCGCGCGCTGCGAGAGCAGCTGGGAGTCACCCAGCGAGAGCTCGCCTCCCGAGCGGGAGTCGGGCCGCGCGCGGTCTGGGATCTCGAGCGCGGGAAGCCGACCATCCGCCTCGACGTCGTCACCCGCGTGCTCGCCGTCTTCGGCCGCCGGGTCACCGTCGCGGACGCCGACGTTCCCCCGTCCGGCGCCTGGTGACTGATTCCGGAGTCGATTTCCGGCCGGGTTTGTCCGGCGCGTCCGTCTACCCGCCGTGCGCGTGCTCCCGATTCTCTGCCTGGCGGCCTGCTCGCCGGGCGTGGCCCTGACCGACGGCGGCTCCGCGGGCGGCGGCTCCGCGGGCGGCGGCGCGTCCGACTCCGGTCAGCCGGTCGACGCGGGCATCTTCGCGTACTGCACCGCGGCGGTGCTGGCGGACCCGCCCGCGGCCACCACCTACTACGTCGCCGCCCAGGAGCCCGGAGCCGACAACGCCGCCTGCGACGGCCTCGCGCCGACGCGCGAGAGCTCCACGCGCTGCCCCTTCAAGGACTTCACGTCGCAGCGCGTGAGGCAGCTGCTCGTGAACGCGCAGTCGGTGCGCGTGGAGGTGCGAGCCGGCACCTACCTCATCAGCGGCTGGGACGGCCTCGAGGTCCGTGGCACCGGCACGAGCCGCGCCGAGTCGGTGGTGCTGTCGTCGTACGCGGGCGAGCGTGCGGTGCTCGACGTCGCGAACCCGGCCGGCGACGGCTGCTACGACGGCGGTCTGCCGGTCGACGGCGGCGCTACCCCCGCCGCGTGCGTGCATCACATCGTGCGCGTGAGCGGGCGCTTCACCATCGTGCAGGGCCTGTGGCTGCAGAACGGCCACGGCTACGTCGGGCAGTTCAACACGGGCGATCACCACGAGTGGCGCTGCAACCACTTCTCCGTCACGCACGAGGCGCTGATGCGCGCCGACATGCTCAAGGGCAGCGGGCAGGCCGACTCGGTCGAGATCCACCACAACGAGTTCACCGGCTGGAGCTCGCAGGCCATCGACATGACCACCGTCTCGAACGTGGTCGTGCACCACAACGACTTCCACCACCCGGGTCCCGCGCGGGGCAACGGGGCCGTCGGCATCAAGTACGGCAGCCACGGCATCGTGCTGCGCGACAACCTGATCCACGACTTCGGCTTCACCGAGCCGGGGCGCGCGGCGGCGGGCGGCGGCGGTACGTCGATCACCTCGATGCACCCCGACGAGTTCACCGCGTACGACGTGCACATCCGCGGCAACCGCTTCTGGAATCACCAGTGCGTGATCGACGAGTTCACTTCGTGCGGCAACTGCAGCTTCGAAGACAACCTCGTCGTCGACGGCGCCGCAGGCGTGCACTTCAACGACATGCACATCGGTCACGGCGAATGTGCGAGCTCGGACCTTTCCAGCACAGTGGGATCCGAAGCTTGGAATTCACGTGACTTGAAGTCGCGG
>JADMIO011545326.1_pt1 | contig 70864 bp, 48 predicted proteins | sample 8958161 | NCBI WGS metagenome assembly JADMIO01 (sample SAMN16585339, study PRJNA669376) | soil metagenome | isolation source: Crop rotation soil | place: USA: Cullars Rotation, Alabama | collected 2011 | reverse complement strand
CGCGACAACTTGTCCACGTGGAATTCTAAGCTTAGGATCCCAATGTGCTGGAAAGATTTCTAACTGGGACGATTTATTAAAACAAGTTTACGAGCATACAAAGGCTGGAAACACTGGCAAAGAAAAGGAAATAACGGTATTAAGTTGGCGAAAGTTTTATCGCTTGTTTAGAAAAACCATAGAAAAGACTACAATTTTCCAAAATAGCATAGTAAAAAATAAGAAGGAGACTCGACTGCAAGAGGCTTTAAAAAATATTAAGAAAAATGATGTGTGTGTTGTTGATATAGCCAAATTGGATGAAGAAACGCAGGGATTTGTTTTTGGAGATGTCATGAGGGCAATCTATGAATTGAAATTAGGACAAATCGAAAATAGGGATGAAGCTGACATACCTTCTAAAATCGTTATTTTCATTGATGAGTTAAATAAATATGCTTCAAAAGATGTTCCTAAGAGTTCTCCAATTTTAAGACAACTATTGGACATTACCGAGAGAGGACGCTCCTTAGGAATTATTTTATTTTCAGCAGAGCAATTTAAAAACGACATTCACGATAGAATTAAGGGCAATTGTGCAACACATGCATATGGCAGAACCAACGCAATTGAAGTATCGAAACCTGATTATCAATATATCCCTCCGGTATATAAATCGATGCTAACTAGATTGAAGCAAGGGGAATATATAGTTCAAAATCCAGTTTTTCGATCATTATTAAATATGAAGTTTCCGAAACCTATATATAAGCAATTTAAAAATGGATAATAGATTTCAACCAATTATTGGAAAAGATGTAATTGAATCTCTTACTCTTGGTATGTATGAAGATTCTAGATTTATTTTTAGAGAATACATCCAAAACTCCGCTGATCAGATTGATAAAGCTATACTCGAAGGATTAATTACAAAAGAGCAGGGGGAAATTCATATATCAATCAACATCGATAAGCGTGAAGTTATAATAGAGGATAATGCTACAGGAATTTCGAGCAAAGATGTTCAGCCGATATTACAGAACATAGCACAATCAACTAAACAACGCGGAGTTGACAAGGGCTTTAGAGGAATAGGTAGATTAGGTGGCCTAGCTTATTGTAAAAGATTAGTATTTGAAACTTCCAAAAAAGGTGAAAAAATAAAGAGCATTTTGGTTTGGGATGCACAGCTTTTAAAAGAAATCATAAATAATAGACAAACTAAAGAAGATGCAGCTTCAGTCATAGAACAAGTGACTACTAGCACAACTGAACCTGAAGAAATTGATAAACATTATTTTAATGTAATTCTTAAAGACGTTACTAGCGATGAATTACTGGACAAGAATGGAATTGAAGATTATTTGTCTATGGTAGCGCCCTTACCATTTTCAACAAGGTTTATTTTTAAAAGTAAAATTAATGACGAGTTAAAGAAGAATAAAATACATTTAGACGAGTATAAAATATATCTTAATTCAGAACAATTGTTTAAAGGATACTCAACTTATGTATATGATGGAGAGGATTCAAGTAAGCGGAAGGTGGATGAGATAATTGATTTAGTTTTTTTTAAACATACTGATGATAATGGAGATTTAATTTATTGGGGATGGTACGGTATCTCAACATTTAATAGGCAATTGCGTGCAGTAAATAAAGCACGTGGGTTTCGATTAAGAAAATCCAATATCCAAATTGGCAATGAGTACACTTTGCTAAAACTACATAGAGACAATAGATTTAATTTTTACTTTTTCGGAGAGGTGCATGGTATTCATCCTGAATTGATACCAAATTCACGAAGAGATTATTTCATAGAAAACAATATTTATAATTTATTTGAGGCAGGGTTGAAGAATTATTTTCATACACATATATATAAGCTTTGTTATACTGCCTCGGAAATTAATAGTTCTATTAAAAAAATAGAAGACTTAAGAACTTTTGAAGAAGAGTTTAAACAAAAAAATGAAAATGGATTTACTGACTCAAAAGAACATGGTGAATATAAGGAGAAATTTGAACAGAAGAAAGAAGAAGCTATAAAGGCAAAGAAGAAAATTGAAAAGATTACCCTGGATGCACAAAATGATGGATCAAATTCTGTTACCAAAATTTTAAATCGTGTTGTCACACCTCAAACAACATCTGCCGTAAATACTTTGGAAATTCCTATAACTGATATGAAGCCAAAATTTCGAGTTGATAACCTAAGCAGCCTAAATAAAGAACAGAGAAAATTTTTGTCAAAAGTGTTTGCAATAATAAGGAATGTTTTGGACTTAGAAACAGCTGAAAATGTCATCCAAAAAATTGAAGATGAATTAAGATAGGTTTAATAACATGGAATAGAAAAACTGCTTTTTAATGCACGAATTAGAAAAGAGAATATTATCAACTTTTAACAAAAGTACATATGAGGCTTTTGTGAAGTGTATTTTGTCTAATTCGTATGATGAGCAAGTAGAAGGATTTATTTCTAGTGATAAACTTTCAATGCCATATTTTGTTCGATATCAAGAAGATGGCATATATGAGTTATACGAACATCATTACCTGACTAATTTTTACTTTTTAAATCAAAATAACATTCAAAGAAAATTTGTTACGCCAGAAATTAAAAAATCAGTTGCTCAGATAATAAAAAACTACATTGAGAATCCGGTAAGGGATTGGCGTACACATCATTTTGGAAAAATTTTTTTAATGACGAATTTATATAATTTTTCCGAAAATGATTATGAAGAATTTTTTTCCTTACTAGAAAAGATGGTGAATCCAAAACTAAGCTACGGAATTGGGAGTATTGATACTTTTTTTAAGGAGAAGTCTGAAGAAGTCAACTCCTATCTAAGATCTTTCTTTAGAACGAGCTATGATGGGATTGTTCTATGCGTGGGGAAGGATCATGTTGAGGCTAGAGCTTATTTTACTGAAAATATACTTTCATCTGGAATTATGCACGCTAGTAAGCTACCTTTGGAGTCAATAGTTACAACAAATATCATTAATCAATTCTACTTAATTGAAGAGCTTAATAACGTAATAAATTCTGGGGATGAACATATGATTGAGGAATTTATTAAAGAAAATTATGCTACAGTATTAGGCAAACAATATGATCGTATTGAAACTCAAATTTGGTTAAAATTTCCGGATCTAGACATTGGCAATAGAAATAGGCGATTAGATGTATTTGCTCATAATTCTATTAGGGATGATTGGGAATTGTTTGAATTAAAGCCAGATTTAGATATAATAACTGAGACAAGGGGTGTGCCTACCTTTACTAAGGCAGTTTATAAAGCTATTACTCAATCAAAAAATTATTACCGCTTATTACAACAAGACACTGTAAAGCAAAAGCTGAAACTGGAGGGTATTGAGTATTTCGAACCGGTCATTAGTATTGTGATGGGAAAAGCTCCTCAATTAACTAAAGAAAAATGGCAATGGTTATTGAACGAACATCGCGATATCAATCTATTAACCTACGACAATATAATTCAGGAAATGAAATTAAATCTTACAGACAAACTCCAATTTATCGATACAAAACAAAGCTTATGAGGAGAAACATTTTATTAATAGAGCCCAATTATAAAAATAAATACCCGCCAATTGGGTTAATGAAGATTGCATCTTATCATCGACTATTGGGTGATAAAGTGACCTTTTTTAAAGGAGATTTAAGAGATCTTGTGTTGAATGAACTGACGATATATTGTGTCAGTAAGCTTTCTAAAATTGATAATAAAAGGGATTGGCAGCAAGCAAATCCATTAATTCGAAAGTTTATTCAATCAAGAGATGCTGAAGCTCTAAGTTTAATTGTATATCCTAACTCTAGATATAAACAATTAGTAATAAACTGTCTAGATCGGTATTGTGACATTTACCGAAAGAAGGAATATGATAAATTTCCTAAGTGGGATAGAGTGTATGTTACAACTCTTTTTACTTTTTATTGGAAGATCACTGTTCAAACAATTCAATTTGCCAAGAAATTAGTAATCGATACTAACCAAATAATGTTAGGAGGTGTACTGGCATCTTTATTACACAATGAACTGGAAATTGAAACTGGAATTAAACCTCACCAAGGTTTATTAGACAAGCCTGGGATGTTGGACCCTGAGAATCCTAAGGCAAAAAATCTAATTATAGATAATTTACCACTTGATTATTCAATTCTCGAAGAAATTGATTATGAGTATCCAACTGGTAGTGCATATTTTACATTTATGACAAAAGGGTGTACAAGAAAATGTGCATTTTGCTCGGTTCCAATCTTGGAACCAGTGTACAAACCTAAAATTGATACTATTGATAAGTTTGCGGAGATAAAAAAAATATATGGTGAGCAACAACATTTATTATTAATGGATAACAATGTATTGGCATCTCCCAATTTTCCCGAAATAATTGAGGAAATTAAACAAATGGGATTTTATAAAGGAGCAACCTTTATAGAGCCCAATCAACTAGAGATTTCAATACAAAATTTAAAAAGGGGGTTAAATGATAAAGCTTATATAAAAAGAGCACATAGATTGTATCATGATTTATTAAAAAGGATAAAAGGAGAGACACAGCAAAAATACTATGATATTCTTGATACCTATGAGTTAATAAAAATAGAAACGACAACAAAAGAAGGGTTACTAAATGCATATCCTTTGTTGAGAGAAGTATATGAAAAGTATAGAAAAAAAACAGCCAAGCAGCGATATGTTGATTTTAATCAAGGAACGGATGCCCGCTATGTGACTGATGAATTAATGAAGTTGATGAGTGAAATCCCTATTAGGCCTTTAAGGATTGCTTTTGATTACTGGGGAATAAAAGATAAATACGAAAGTGCAGTCCGTCTGGCAGCAAAATATGGACTATCCGAACTTTCTAATTATATATTGTATAATTTCAACGACTCACCTGAAGAGTTATATCACAGACTAGAAATTAATGTAAAATTAAATTCAGAGTTAGGAACTAAAATATTTTCATTCCCGATGAAGTATATACCACTCTTCGGTGAGGACGCCAAAGGGCGGGATTTTATTGGAAAAAAATGGAATAGAAAATACATTAGGGCGATTCAATCTGTATTGAACGTTACCAAAGGAATTGTAGCGCCAGGGAAATCTTTTTTTGGAAAAGCATTTGGTAAAACTCTAAAAGAATATTTTGAAATTCTTAATATGCCTGAAGAGTACATCATTTACCGATATTTTTTTGAAGGTAGCGGATTTACACGCGAGTGGAGAAAAATTTACCGCTCCTTAACCGAAGAAGAAAAGCAGATTGCACACAGTATTATATGGTCAAATGATTTTCGCAATTACGAACATAAAACAGATAATCCGAAATTGTTAATGCTCTTAAAACATTATACAATTAAAAAGGATAAGGTTGGTATTGTAAAACTTGAAGACATGAAATACAAAGCAATAAAAAAGAGATTTGATAGATTAATTGAGAATGATATGTCAATAAATCTTACACTTACATACGATTTTGAAGATGAAATTGCTCGCATTCAACATGGGGCTGAAGTTTAAAAAAAATGAACTATTTTTTTATGGATAGAATAGCTACTACTACGACCCTAATTTCTGGAATTGTTGAGGCATATGACCACTCAGTTTTCCAAAAGGATTTGAATGTCACGATGGAAGCCCTAAAGTCAAGGTTCGAAGAATTTTTATATGAGAACGCAAAAAATTCTGGATTAATTACAGAGAATGCAGTAAGGCCCGTGCCTTATTTTTCCGTTGTAGGCAGGATCAAAGAATCTGATAGTTTTCATGAAAAAATGATAAGGGGAAATCTTATTTATAAGTTTTTGGAGAGACAACCCTACAGATCTAAAAAGGAAATTTTAAGGAAACGAAATGATGTACAAGATATAATTAAAGATATTGCAGATGATATTATCGGAATAAAAATTCTCACAAATGTAGAGCAAGATTGTAAAAAAGTATTAAAGCTTTTAATTGATAATCACTCCAGAGAATTTAGCAATAGGAAAAATATTTGGTTAAATATGGAGGATTTGGAGCGTCAACCTGATAAGATGCGAAATGGTTTATTGATATATAAAATAAGAGGAGTATTTAGAGAAACATTTCAATTTGAACTACAAATTAAAAGTAAACTACTTTCAGTTTGGGGGGATATGGATCACTCAATGTTCTATAAAGATTATTCCGTGTCTCCAGTAAAGAACAACGTGATGAATTCAATGGTGAGTTTGGGAAACTTAATCACCCAAGTTGATCAGTTTTTATTCCAAATTAGAGAGGCGGAGCAGACTTTTTCTGATAGTAGAAGCGTTATTGAATTTACAGAATCTTTTTCAAATAAATACGGTGCCACTTTAAAACGTAAACTCAAATTTGGATATAGGTTAGAGGAAATATCAGAATTTTTATTTTTTCTTTTTCAACAATTACCGAAGAAAAAGAAGATTAAACCTGATCTTGATTTTTCTCTCCTTAACATAAAGGGAACAACTGATTTAAATAGGCATTATATAGAATTAAAGAATAGAAATTTTAATCTTCAGATAATTGAATTAATATATTTTAATTGGTTTTCACCTAATCTAACAGAGGCTGTAAGAAAGGCAAATAATTACAACAGACATATTCCTATTTTATTAAACCAGTACGCACTCTTTCTTAAAAAGCACTTAACTCCAAAAAATGAAATTTATTCTGATTTTTTAATAAAAAATCTCGAACCGTTATTCCCATATACTAAGAATGCTAACTTTTTATATAACATCGATAAAATAAATATCTTTTTTGATACACTTAATAGCCTTTTAAGTTATTCTGACGTAGACGTTGTGTTCACAAACAGTAGGGAAAATAGGAATGCAAAGGGCTTTTTGTATTTGTCCTACTTTGGTCAATACGCAGCAGAATTTCTAGAAGATAATGATGATAGTGACTTTGTAAATAATATGAAAAGGATACTTAACCAAATTAAATTTGACTATCGGGATAAAAAGATTTCTGAGATCGAAGAATTCAAAAATGCTGATAAGTTAATTCAAGATTGTTTGTTCATACTAAAAGATTTTTAATTTGAAGCCTAAAATTCCTTACCTAGAATTTTTTCAGAATAAGCAACAATTTTTAGTTGCTTCTATGACATTTGATTGTATTGATACATTCAGCAAGGTTTTGGTTTACGACAGAGATCAGGGCGGTTATCAAAGAAAACCGGAGCCGAAGCATTATAATAAGATAAGAGATTATATACTTAGCAATCGAAATAAGTTTATTTTACCAACTTCAATTGTTTTAGGTTTAGATAAAGACATCTTTAATATTATAAGCAAAGAAAAAGACTTTTTGAATTTAGATCTAGTTAAACAAAAAGACCCTATTTTTCGTATAGTTGACGGTCAACATAGGATCGCTGGCCTACATGAAGCCGCAGTAAAAGATTCCAGTATTAAAGAAATTAAATTACCTGTTGTCATTGTTGTGACTGCAAATAATCATCGATCTACAGAACTTGAAATTTTTGATGATATTAACTCCAAAGCAAAAAGAGTAAAGGTGGATTTAATCAAGTTAGCAACCTTTGATTACCGTATTCGAGAAGAAAATATTAATAGTGATAACATTGTGGAGCATATATGCACTAAAGTTGCCTTTCTATTAAAGGAGCAATCGGAGGGGAGTGTTTGGAGCAACGCTATTAAATTTGATATTCATCGTGAAGGCGCATTGGGTATTATTGGTGTAAATTCATTCAATCAATCTATTGAGAGTATTGTAAAAATATACTTAAAAAATAATCCGATTGATTTTTTGAAGTTAAAACATGATGCTGTCATAAAAAAGGTGAATTCATCAAGTGAAGCGATTGCAAAGTTTATTTCAAAGGTTTGGAATGAAATTATTCAAAAAAAGTGGCCCGATACATTTGGATCTCACCAGTTAGAAATGGATACTGACGATGAATTGAAGGTGTATTATTATAAAAAGGATTATTATATTCAAAAAACCTTTGCCGTGAAGGCATTAAATGGAATGCTCGGTGACTATTATAAAAGTCGTAATGGTGATGAAAAGAGGACTTTAGATGATTTTAAAACCAGACTTACTGCATCAAGAATTAAGAATGAGGATTGGAAAATTGGAGGTCAGCTATCTGGACTCAGTTCGGAATCTGGTGTGAAAAAATTAAAAGATATGATTTAATTATTCGCTGCCTATTAATAAAAATTAAGCTAGTCAGTCTTGAGATCAAATGCGTACATAATATTTCATAGAGTTTCCTTAACTGGCTACTAATTCCTTTAAAACACACGGGAATCAATAAAAGTTACTTTCTGTATCGGAAAGTAATAAAATTCAAATTGCTTCTTTTAAACGAAGCAGGCCATATCCACATTAAAGATTCAACCTTTAAAAAAAGCGATGATTATTTCAACTTGCATCACTAAAAAGATTCCTGTTTATTTACTATCATATTTTATTGGCGGAAGGAAGATTAATCCACACTAAATGCAATTATTCATTGGAATATCCCATTCCTGTTGAATCTTTTTCGCATAATAACCTGTGGGATTAAACAAACCAGCTTATTCGTCCAATGGTATGATTTATGAATGACAGCTGAAAAACAGTTATGTCAACTACAAAAAATTTAAGCAACGAGGAGGCCATTCACAAAATCAAAAACCTGGCTGAAGGTAAGATGTGTTTATTCTGTACTAAACAGAATGGAGATTTGGAATCCCGCCCGATGGGCGCAACCCAGGTGGATGCATCAGGCGATATTTGGTTCTTTAGTGCAAAAAGCAGTAATAAGAACAGGCAAATACTTGCAGATCCACAGGTTTATCTCATGTTCATCGAACCCGGCAAACAACATTATCTTTCATTACTTACTGAAGTAGTAATTGTAGAAGATCAACAAAAAGTAGATGAATTATGGAACGATTTTATGAAAGCCTGGTTTCCCGGCGGTAAGCAGGATCCGGAGATTTCATTGTTGAGGGCAAGTGTGAGAAGTGGACATTATTGGGATGAAAAGGATGGTCACCTGATTGGCATGCTGAAGGCCGGATTAAAAGCCCTTACAGGCGGAAAAACGGATGATGGCGCTTTGGAAGGAGATATTAGGATTTAATTTCGCTGTCTAAATGGCTTTTTACCTAACGAAGGTTTTCTTTACATTTCAACAGCGCCGCCACAAAATGGATTTTTTGTTTTGCATTGAAGTAAAAATAAAAGTGCAGTTATTCATAAAAGGATCTGAAGCACATAGGATGGAGAATCTCAAAAAAGACAATATAAAAACAAGGCAGGTAGCTACATTTTGCTCCAACGGGGTAAATGATGCTTCTTTAGCTGCGATGAACAAAAGCATTGGAAGGTAAAGGTCCGACATGCAAAATTATCGCTCCTAAATTGGGAGAGATCAGCACCACGTGATGCTATTGAATTTTTACAATTCGGTTATAAGGGTAATTATCTTGAAAGCGCGAATTACAATGCTGTTGCAGATAGTGTCATTTTTTAGGCCGGAAAATGTCTTTATTACCATAAACTCTTGTCAGGCATGTTACAATATAGAGTTAAAAAATAAAAGCCAGGATTATCCCGGCTTTTATTTAAAATATTAAGTCCATTTTTAGTTGTATACTACTACAAGTTTTGGATGTTTGGAAGCGTCAGCATGGATGCTACTGCAAAACTGGCGGCTGTTATAAGCTGTCTCATTCTGCAACTGGAACATAAAACCATAGTTATTGCCATTGTGCATAGCGATCACTAAGGGCGTCACATCGATATCCAGGTCTAACGTTGACAAGTTGGTATGAGGTACTGATACCTGGTTAGCCGTGGTAGTTGTTGGTTGATTTTGCCATGTTGCACTTGCATCAGCTGTCCATGCACTATTGATTTGTCGGATATAGAAAGCATTATCATTTCCGTAATTAGCATCGGTCAAATTACCTGCCTGGGGATCCGGTGTAGAATACAGGCTTAAGTGGGCAGAACTAATGGTTGCACCTGCGGGTATCCCGGAAAGGTCAAAATGTACTGCACCACGAACAGCAACCGGACCTCCGCTGGTCCATGCAGTTGCGTCAATTTGAGTGGCGTGGCCGCTACCATTGAAAGTACTGTTGCCATAGAATTCCCATTCCCATGGATTGTTTACTGGTTGCAGCGTGATGGTTCCACCCGTCGTTGTAGACGGCAGGATAATAACCTGGGCAGTATCAATACCGGTAAGGCCGGCATCATCTACCACTGCAAACTGGAAAGAATAAGTTCCCGCAACCACATTATTAACAGCAGTAGTTTGTGAAGATGGAGTCATAATCTCAGGCAAATTTGGCCCTGAAATTAAAGACCAGATATAACCGGTAATATGCCCATTGGTAGTTGTACCGGTCCCCGATAGAGTGATTGAATTAGTTGAAGGCTGAAAGGGTTGGTAGCTACCTGCATCTGCTGTTGGCGGCTGAGGATTCAGGGTATCGTCATCAGAACAACCTGATAACATAAAAAATGAAAGGATTAAAATAACGAAGTAACGTAGTGAATAATTCATAAGGTTTTTTTTGGCTGCAAATGTAAGGAGAAAACAGCACTACCGTAATAAAATGTGTATCTATTTTGGAGGCAATTGGTACATTTTAATGCGGGCGGCTTTAAATACGAACCTTGAATTTGGTATTTGGAACGATATAGTAAATTCTTATTATTAATTATTTCTTAAACTCCTTTTTAATTCATCGTCCGGGTAACCGTTGACAATACATCCAGCTCCCTAAGTAATTTGAAAGCAGTTTGATAAGTTTTTCTCATTAAATATAGATTTAAGTATATATCCAGAGAAGGAGTTCCACTGGCCAATTTAATGGTTGAACAATTATGCCCATGTCAACAACTAACATGTTTCTTTCATTACGTATATGGCCTCATCATTAGCTCCTTTTTGGAGGACTGTCGATCTTCATATTAATTGAATTAATTGCTTGTCGTCTTTCGTCGATGTTTAACCTACTACTGAAAATAAAGAACCTTCCCCGGAATTATTAAAAGATATTGTATGCTTATTTGAAATATCATAACAATAAAAATACGCAATTGAAATTTGTATGTTAAGATGAGCTACCCAAAATACCGGGCGGTATAAACAAGCTATTTAAGATGGGTAAACAAAATTTATTGAAAAACCTGATATTTCATATCATCACCCAATTGCAATTTCCAGGATTTTCCAATACTAACAGTTTTTTTGAGTTCTTATTTAATTATTCAATATTATGGAAGAATAATTCCGTAATTTATAACCGATTCATCAATTTAAAAATACAGCATGGCTACAGAACAATATCATGAACCTGCAAATGAACTTTCCGAAGCAGTAAGAACATTTGCACGTATGATCACTTCATTGAAAGAAGAAGCAGAGGCAATCGCCTGGTATGAACAGCGGATTTCATTGGAGAAAGATAAACAGGCTAAAGCCATCATGCAAAATGCACAGGAAGAAGAATTTAAACATTTTGGGATGGACCTTGAATTTTTACTTCGCAAAAAACCAAAATGGAAAGCAACACTCCAGGAAATACTTTTTACGGAGGGCGATATTGTAGCATTAGGCAAGAAGGGGGAGGAAAAAGCCGAAAAAAAATGATCGATCTCTTAGTATTAGCGGGGTATGCCTGGTTATTTGCTTTTCTTTAAATGAATAAGTGCGCCACGAAACAATTCATGGGGTTACAGAAATCAATTGAGATAATGGGTTACCATACGCACAAGGATTAAATTCCTTCTCACCCTATATTAGTCGGCTCTAACTTACGGAATTCCTGAATTCGTTCAGCATTTTGCAGGCAAATGCCTGGAGATCGGTTTGCAAGTTGAGATAGTGGGAATTATAATTTCATCTTAAAAAATATAAAAGGGTTTCGTTTTCAACCTTGTTTTTCAAAGGCAATGCGGGTTCGCTAATGACATTATTTCAGTATTAAAAATAGTTGATTTTCACGAGGGTGAGTCTGGTATTTTTTTTGAAATGCTTTTTTTAGAACTTACAAGCTATGTCATACAATGAATTACCAATGATGCATAAAACACTCATTCAATGGAAATATCATTTGAAATATGGATACGAGTTAAAAGAATTCAATATCGAAAAACATCCTGGAGGGGTCGCAACCGTTACGATCTCCTGTTTAATAAACATTCACAATGGAACAATGCACGAGGTGTCTATTCCCAACAGATCGTTTGAAACAACTGTTGAAGCTTTAGCTAATATGAATGATTCAGCCGAAAATAAAAAGCTGTCGGTTTGGCTGGGTGCTTTTGATTCTGATATCCGCGAAAGGGTTAACCTGGTACTTGATAATGAAGAAAAAGATAAAAGATAATTTAAACAAAGAAATTCATTGATTATTAGCCTGGAATCGTAGGGCAGTGTGCGGGTTCAATTCCACCATACTGAAAGATACCTTTATGGAAAAATTATTCATGTAGTTCTTATCTAAGAGCATGGGTGGATATGAATGCAATGAATGAGCAATTGTTTAACGCACCGAAAAAAATCTGTACCGGCTGCACCTGATTGGTACCATTATTCCAGGTTTGAAAATGATGATAGAATTGGTCTTACTCACCCCGGCAATTAATTGAGCGTTGCATTTTACAGGAAATCTTTACATAGGGATACCGCAGGAATTTATAACCTCTCTGCCACTTGTTTTCGGTGTTTGCAAAATTTTTTATATTAAATATGGATTAAATCACCTATCTTCACATTGTAAGACTGGTTTTTCAGCACTCTTTATATAAGGTTTAATTTATCTCTCACTAATTTATACTTTCCTATTGTCTGCTTCTTTTCTGGCCTCACAGGTATTTTATTATTTATTTTAATTTTTTTTATGAAAATGTATGTATCAAATCTCAGCTTCAACACGGGCGAAACTGAGTTACACGAATTATTTGCAAAATACGGTACCGTAGGTTCTGCGAGTGTAGTATTAGACAGGGAAACAGGCCGTTCACGCGGGTTTGGTTTTGTAGAAATGGAAGATGTTGATTCAGCACAAAATGCTATGTCGCAACTAAATGGTAAAGAAGTAGAAGGCAGGCCTTTGAATGTTTCGGAAGCCCGTGCAAAATCTACCACTACATTTGGTAGAAATAACAGCTATAGCAGCAAACCATCCTTTAACAAATGGTAAATTTTATGAGAGTTGTCCCGCGAAGGCGGGCAGCTCTTAATTTAATAGTACAACTTTCATATAATATTGAATTATGACCAGTGAACAAATTGAAAACTTTCTTAACAGGCAGCATCAAAGCCAAACGGATATTCGTATCAACTTTAAATCCCGGCCAACAATTAAAGGCATTTTTATTAAGTCGACCGACTTTGATTTCCTGAAAGGTAAAAACCTTTGGCGTATTGTCAGTGAAACAAAGATTGATGAATTCCTTAAGACAAAAGATGAGGGATTGGCGAGAATTTTCAATGGATCAGAATTTACAAAACTTGTGTAGTTGTACGGTAACTGGCCAGTTCCAATATTAATCTATTGAATACCTGAATTGCGATTGAATTCATTTAAGAAAAAATCAATCCTGTTGGTAAGCATACGCTGGAGCTGGTTAATATCGTCTATCCTTGATTGATATTGATCAATGAGGCCTAGAGCCGTTTCTCCTAATTGATTCCTGAGCATATTATTGTATTGGGCAGTTAACTGGCGGAATACATTTTCATCCCTTCGGCGGTCAAGTTTGCGGGTAGCAGTTTCATAGTTTTCATAGATCGTCCAAAAGCGTTTTTTTGCTTCTTCATTGAATTCGACGAGTATATTTTCAGCATCTTTTTTCAAATACCTAATATGAATAACGAATTTAGGTTTAATTTATTTAAAAACCGGATTATGATCAATTATAGCCGCTTTTTGCAAAAAAAGGTTTATCATCAGTCATGTTGCAGGTATTTATTGTATAACTACCTATAATGTATAAACGAAAAAAACTTCACCCTGGACGAAAGTTAAATAAGTTGTAATAAGGCTATCCAATAGCTATAGTGTTTCATTTAAAGCTTATCTTGCTATTCACATCTAATTAATAACCTCACCTTTTTACAATGCTCATTATTTTCCTGTTTCTTATATTACACTGGTATTTTTCTGTTTTCATGCAAACATTTTTACAACACCGCTATGCATCACATGGAGCTTTTAGTATGACCAAACCCTGGGAGCGTTTTTTCTATATGGCAGCCTATTTTACACAGGGTTCATCTTACATCAGTCCGCGTATATATGCTATTATGCATCGTATGCATCATGCATATACCGATACCGAAAAAGATCCGCATTCACCAAGTTATGATTCGAATATATTTATCATGATGCGTCATACAAGGCAGGTTTCTTCAGATCTGTTTAATGGAAAAATTGCCGCAGAACCAAGGTTCCTGAAAAATCTCCCGGACTGGAAAAGACTTGACAGGCTTGCCCACAGTAACTGGTCGCGTTTGGGATGGGTGGCGGTTTATACATTGATTTATATACTTTTTGCACCTTCGCCATGGTTTTTTTTATTATTACCCATTCATATTCTCATGGTCCCCTTACAAGGAGTGATCATCAACTGGTTTGCGCATAAACATGGATGGATTAATTTTTCATTGAAGAATACTTCTAAAAATATTTTCAAGCTTGATTTCTTAATGATGGGAGAAGCTTATCATAACAATCATCATAAAAATCCTTCCGGTATTAATTTTGGTTTTCGCAGGTATGAACTTGATCCTACTTACTGGATCATCCGTTTATTTAACCGGTTAAAAATAATCCAGGTAAAAAGCCGTGCGGAATTAATTCACTAAAAGCACTCTCGATTGGATGTTAAAGATTTTCAGGAATATTTTCATTTCCTGATTGAGGGATTATCTTATAATTTAGGTCGCGGCATGTCGACAGGGCTAATGCCAATAATAGCGTCGATGCTGTTATATATCAATTTTCGGGATTCAACCGGATAATTATTTTACAACTGGCCCCTTCTTCTTTTTTTTAGTTTTGCATTTTCAATTTGTACTTCAAACGCTTAACTCATTAACTTTCAATTTGCTTTACTTGCTCTATCGGAAAGTAGTCTTCTTTTCACAGCTTAAACGGATTATGCTCTTTGTTTCACCATCATCCCGTATCTCCGCAAAGTCCTGGTTTCACCTGCACGCGATTGCAATATTCCTCGTTTAATAGCAGGTTTGTCTCAAGGCTACGACAAGCTGCATGCTTACCTGTTTCTAATCATGAAACTGCAGGTACATATTCGGGTAGGAGCACCATATGAGATTCCAGTTTAAGATTTTTAGAAGGATGTATTGTTGTCTAATTTGAATAACCAGTATGCTAATATTTATTTTTAAAAAAGATTAAATCGCATCTGCCCATTTTCTAAAAAACGGTATGCGTTCCCTGCTAATAATAAATTCTTCAGCATTGCTATGGTTGTTCTTTAAAAATATTTTGAGGCGGTTGCCTGGGAATGGCTTTACCGTTTCGATCATTTTGCTGTGCACAATTGTTTTGCGGTTAATTCGAAAAAACAGGTGCGGATCGAGCAAGGGCTCGAGGCTGTCAATAGTAAAATTGATCACAAACTTATTGTGGTCATTATCTACCAGGTAAATTGTTTTATTATCAGCATAAAAAAAACTCACGTCGTCTGTTTGGATAAAGAAAGTGCGTTGGCCCACCTTGGCGAGGAAGCGGTCCTTATAACGGGGCTGTAAAAGAGCACTTAACTTTTTTATTTCTGCACGGTAATCTAAAGGGAATATTTCCGGCATTTGCTGAAATTTCCTGATCGCCGAAGCGAGGGCTTTCAGCGTCACTGGTTTTAAAATATAATCAATGCTGTAATGCTGAAAGGCTGTTATTGCAAACTGGTCATAGGCGGTGGTAAAAATGATGGGCCTTGATACTTCCACCTGGTTAAAAATATCGAAGCTGTTGCCATCCGATAACTGGATGTCCATCAACAGCAGGTCAGGATGGGGTTTTTGTTGTAACCATATAACAGTTTCTTCAATACTTTGCAGGCAAGCCTGTATCATAATGCTGTTGTCGTGTTGATGCAATAACAGTTTAAGCCTTTCAGCTGCCAACGGTTCGTCCTCAATGATCAAAACATTCATCTGTTCAATTTTTTGTAATGAGTGGTAATACCACCTTAAAACAGGTAGAGTCGTTGCTGACCACAACTTCGCGGTTGCTCACCAGTCCATATCTTTTTATGATGTTTTGTAAACCTATTCCGGTGGACCTTTCAACACTCGGCTTTGGCTGTAAATTATTAGAAATGATAAGGGCATCGTTTCCATTGCCGTGTATATCGATGTGCAGTGGATGCTTCCTGCTGATGACGTTATGTTTAATCGCATTCTCTATAAGTATTTGCAATGAGGCCGGAACGATGTGCAATTGTTTAAAGGGTTCATCTACTGTAATTTTCACGCTTAGACCGTCATCAAATCTTTTTTCCAAAAGAAAAATGTATGGTTCTATAAAATGTAATTCTTGCCCGAGTTCAACGAGTTCTTTTTCATTCGTTGTTAAAATGTATCGATATACCTTACAAAATTCTTCAATGAAACGATTCGCCTCAGCACTGTTTTGCAGCACCAGGGCTGACAGCACATTCAGGTTGTTAAATAAGAAATGTGGATTTACCTGGTTCCTTACTATTTGCAGCTCAGCCTGTATGGACATTTGTTTTAAGTGGTTTGCCTCGATCAGCTTGTAATTGTATTGAGATATATAATACACAATGATATTGATGAGGTGAAACAACAAGTTGGCCAGCCATGCGTATATCAGGTTCAATTTGAGTGGTTCAAGGCACTCACTTAATGGGTAGTTTTTCAGGACCATTCCCACATTCAAAACGATGAGTGAGGTAATTGTTGTGGTGATTAAACATCCGGCTACAAAGAAAAACAACAACCAGCGCAGGCCGGGTAAGATGCGGGATACATATTTTTTTACAACAGGTTCAAGCAGTCGATTTAATTCCCATGTGAACAGAGTTATGAGCAGGATTGTAACAAAAGCATAATACCACTCAATCCGGATCTGAAAATAATAATATACCCTGCATAACTCCGTACTTAGGTAGGTAAATACCGAAAGCCCAGCGATAAATAAATATCTGTATCTGTTGCCAAACACTTTTTTTAAATTAAAACATCAACGGCGAACCGTCATTTGGTGAACCGTTGATGATGTTTGTTCAAATATACTTAAGGAAGCAATACCCTGTCTATCAAATGTACAACCCCGTTCCTGCACATGATGTTGGTTACAGTAATATTTGCTTTGTCTGTACCATTGGAATTACCGGTGATGGTAGGTCCCCCACTGGTGCCATTGCTCAGATTAACTGTAGTCGATCCACCTGCGAACATGGTAAGTGAACCATTTGTCAAATCTGACGAAAATGCTCTTCCGGCTACCACATGATAAGTCAATACGGCGGTTAGCGTGCTAAGTGGGATATCGTTGATATCGTTTAAACCAAGTGCATTTAAAAGGTCGGTAAATGCCTGGTTGGAGGGAGCGAATACCGTCAGTGTTGAAGTACTCAAGGTAGGAATGAGACCCGCAATCGTGACCGCTTTTGCCAGAGAATCTAACCCGGCATCAACAGCAGTTTCCACGATATTCCCGGATGGGGGCATCAAAACGTACCCGATCTTATGTATAACACCATTGTCTGCAGCGATATCTGCCTGCGTTACTTTAATACCATTAATAAAAACACCATTGGCATTCTTAGTAACAAAAACAGAATCGCCACCGGTGGTGATTACTTTTGCATTCGGGCCGGCCGGTACATCAGCTGCCAAAATCCTGGCAGAAATAGTGTGGTACAATAAAATGTCTTTCAATTCTGCACTTGACAATGCATCAATGGTCGCATTGCTGATACCTGCACTGCTGAATGCAGCATCATCCGGGGCAAATACAGTGAATGGACCTGTCCCTTTTAATGTGCCATCCAGCCCTGCTTTTACTACTGCTTTTTCAAGTAGACTAAAACTGGCATCTGCAACCACTTTATCGGTTATGGTATTGGTAGCAGGTGTTCCGTTATCGTCATCATCTTTTTTACAGGATGTAAACAGCGAAGCAGATATTACAAGTGCGAAACAAATCTGCATAAAACGGGTTGTTTGATAATTGACTTTCATATTAACTAGTTTTTGGATCATTTTAATCAACAAATGAACCATCGGTATAGTATTTATCGTGGGTTGTAGCAAAAACGGGTGTGAGTTGTAAGAAAAGCAAAAAAGTAAAAATTCTGATTGGAGAAAAGACAAATAACTGCGGGGAATAATAACCGCACCTTTCACATGACGGGGTGCCGGCTATACCCAATGATCCGCGGGGAGCTACAGGTACACAAAGCAATTAATCGCTGACGTTGCATTAAAAAATACCAGTTTAAATTCTAATCTTCGTATGTCAAAAAAAAGGGCCGCCTTAGAAAAGGCAGCCCTTACGCTAAGTATCAAAACGTAAAACTGTATCAGAAATTTTAAGGGAGTAGAATAAACTTTATTTCTTAATCCCGGTTGTTTTGGCCGGTTATTTCTTTTTTGAAAGATCAAATTGCAACCCGATCTCGTGAGCACCTGAACCAGAAGTAAAGACACTAATTGGTGTGACATAATAATCGTAAGAATATGTTGCACTAACTTTTTTAAGGATCTTAAAACCAGCCTGGAAACTCCAGAATTGTCTAACTCTCCAGTTCACACCCCACCATATCTTTTCCTGGTAATTCACTTTCATTCCTGCATCGTATTCAGTAGGTGCATGTTCTATAACCCTCACCATTGCATTTGGAATCAAGTAAATATCCTCGCCTGTTTGTATTTTATAGTTGGCTGTGAAATTAAAATGGCGATAGAGTTTGCCATGAGAATAAGCCCCTGGTACATCTGCCAGTTGGATCCTTGATCCTACCATTTGTTGTACTGCAGCACCTGCACTTAATTTACTGTTGGTCCAGTAAACACCAGCACCTGCATCGAAAAGGAATTTGCTGTCAGCTCCGCCCAACAGTGGATCGTTGGGAATTGAACTTTCGATTTTTTCCCTGTCGATTGCATATTGCAATCCCCTTACTTCAATACCGATTCCGAATTTTGTTTTTTCATTTTTGGAAATGATATGATAAGAGTAGGCAAGCTGAAGGCCGGTCCTGCTGGTTGGACCTGTTTCATCGCGGTAAACATATCCCGCAAGGCCTGAATTCATTTTTTTCAGATCGGCATCTGCGTATAACATGTATGTTCTTGGGTTGCCGGGAAAAGATCCCCATTGGTTCCTGTAGGAAATACCGATCATACCCTTGTCTGCAATACCTGCGGCTGCCGGGTTGTACATCGTATTATGTTGCAAAAACTGGCTTGTAAAGTGAAGCTGCTGGGCTTTTGCGATCGTTGCTGTTGCAACAAGAATCATTAATGTCAGTAGTTTTCTCATACACATAAATTTTAAGATATGGTTTTCATTCGCTGCCCGATATTCATATTTGAAAAGCTAAAATGAAACAGGGTCTTCACGAACGAGACATAAAACTAGCTATTCTAAAAAGCGGTCATGTAGAATTAGTTCTATTATGCTAAAATATATTGGAAATGGGCTGATGGAACTGGAAACTGCACGCTGGAAACTGGACACCGAACGCCAGGTACCGGCTGCGAGATGCTTGATCAGTACCAGCAACTTTGATGGTCATAGTTTTTATCACAAGAATCAAAACATCATTATCAATTTTCAGGCTGAGCTCGTCGAAGCCACGCTAATAGAATTAATTCTATAATGGGAGCTGCTAAACCATTATAAATTGCATCATCCCCGTTTTAAAATCCAATAAAAGCAGGTGGTATTTAACAGGTTTTCAATGAATCTTTACCTTCGGGAATCGTTTTTAAAGAAAACCGGTACGAATTTTATAACTTATATACAGATAACAGGTAGTAATGTCGCAACCGAGGATATTAATAACAGATGACCATAGTATGATCCGAAAGGGTTTGAAGCTGAATATCCAGCTTAATCTTAATTATACGGACATCGCTGAGGCAGGCTCATGCAATGAACTCATGAAAGAATTGCACAGGAATAAATATACCCACCTGATCCTGGACATTATCCTTTCTGACGGTAGTACGATGGAAGTCATACCTAATATCCGGAGTCTTTATCCAGATATGAAGATCATGATATTTTCTATGCAGCCTCGCGAGATCTATGGGGAAGCTTTGAAGCAGTACGGAATTATTTATTACCTGTCTAAATCCGTAGGAGAGGAGGAGATCATTGAGTGTCTTACAAAATTCCTGCACAATGAAGAGCCTGCAAATTACATATCACATTCTTATAAAGGAAATCCTTTTACCTCCCTTGCACCACGTGAATTGGAAATACTGCATTATGTTCTAAAAGGAATTGGTACAAAAGAAATTTCCGAGACGCTTAATCTTAAAATGAATACGATCTCTACGGTAAAGAACCGCATCTTTGAAAAGACAAATGCCAGCAATATTAAAGAACTTATCGAGCTGGCAACATTATACAATGTGAATTATTGAGATTAATTGCTAATTTGTCTTCACAATAAACATGCGGAAGATAATTTCCATACTACTGCTTTTTGCATACTTCTATTCCCCGGCGCAGGATTCGAATCCTTACCAGATACTTCAATTCTCTACTGAAAACGGAATGCCTTCCAATGGTGTGAAGGGACTTGAATGGGATGAAGCGAACCAGTTTCTATGGATTGGAACAGAGGCAGGGATGGTTCGTTTCAATGGAATTGATTTCCGGAATCTTTCAAAAAGTGATAACCCGCAAGTGGGTTTAAGGCGCATTACCAATGTTATACGTGATGGGAACAACCGCATATTTGCTTTTGATATTGTAAGCAACAAGTATATGGTTTCGGGTAGTCAATTGGTATATATCTCAATGGCAGGTAAAACTGTTAATGAAAAAATGAAAGAAAGATTGTTGACGACCGGCATCGATTCCATATTAATAAATGCAACAAACCCGGCTATTGATCAAATACTTGCTGGCGGATCGGTTAAAAGGATCATGCCACTGAATGATGTAAAGGCCTGCCTGGTATTGGATATCCGTGGATTACTTATGCTATTTAGTGCTAAAAGTACTGTTCCGATTGATCTCGTTTCTGAGGGAACTACCATAAAGGAGGTTTTTGAAGTTAACCATAATCATTTTGTTCTTTGCAGTGACAATAAGATCCGAATGATTAAAGACAATAAAATAGAAAAGAGCAGCCTTGCCATCAGGGATGAAACAGGCAATGAGCTGGCAATTGGGGAAACCAGTTTGCTGGTATATCAAAATGGAATGGAGGCGCCCATATTGTTCTTTGAAAATAATGCCTGGTTATTGGAATACAATGGTCAATCATTCAGCGCAAAGAGTATTTGCAGCAGCGTGCCTACTAATTCCTACATCCGGTATGCACAGTATAATAAAAAAGGAAATATCCTGTTTATTGGTACCGATTCAAAAGGGCTTTTATTGATAAGGAGAAATACAGTGTTCCCTATGAAAACCAATGAAAGCGGGATCAATCAAAGAAATGCCTATTACTCACAGGTAAGGTTAAGTGCAAAATCCATATTGACAAATGAGGGCCATATTGTAGGGGCAACTATCCCCGAAAAGGAAATTCCTATCAGCGGAACATTCAGCTACAGGACCTATGTTACAGGTGATAGCCTCTTATGGTATTGCCAGTATAACAACATTACCCGTAGGAACTGCCTTTATTATTATAATTCCCATTTAAAAATTACAAAAGCTTTTCCCACGATCGCTAAGTACGCATCCCCGGCTGTAGCGGTGAGTAAGAACAAAGTATATGTAGTTACTCTTGAAGGACTTGGTATTCTTGAAAGCGATAGTTTGCGTTACCTCCACCGTTTTTCAGGAATACAGGCTGGAAATGATCCTATCGACATGATTGAAATAGATGGTTCGTTGATATTTGCCAATTGTAATTCACTCATGGAATATAATACTGAATCCGGCAAACTGGATACCTTGTTTGAATCGAAGCTTGGTTGTATGAGAACGATCAGGCAATTTGGAGACTACTTGTTTATCGGAACTTATGGTGCGGGATTTTATATTTATAAAAAGGGTATAATCCGGTCAATCGCGCTGGATAAAAATAAGTTCCTGTTATATACTCATTGTTTTGTTTTTGACCAGGATGGATTTTGTTGGCTGAGTACAAACAGGGGATTGTTCAAAGCGCAGACTTCCGATCTTATCAATGCATATGAGACCAAATCAGGTGGCGTTTATTATCATTACCTGGGAAAGAATGATGGTATGGAAACAACAGAGATGAATGGAGGTTGTTCCCCTTGTGCCCTTATACTTGATACTACAACAATATCTTTCCCTACGATGGACGGACTGTTATGGGTAAATACGAAAACCGCGGTTCCTATGCTCCCGGCAGGAAATATTTATATAGACAATATCACAGTTGATGAGGTAGAATATCCCGTAAAAAATGCCACGTCAACACTTTATTTACCCTCCAATATCAAAGAAATTAAAATTGCACTGGGTTATGCTGCCTGGTGTAATAAAGAAAATATCTATATCGATTACAGGTTGAACAGCAATGATAAATGGCAACGGGTAGATATTACCGAGGAGTCGGGAATCAGGTTGACCAACCTGTCACAGGGACATTATGAACTTCAGATCAGGAAAATGAATGGATTTGGAAAGGAAAACTATTCGTATACAATAGTCAATTTTGAAATTGCCACTCCATGGTATAAGCAGGGTTGGTTTAGTTTATTGATGGCTGTTGTCGTGATTGGCTTGTTTAGCTTGTTTTTCAGAATAAGGACCCGGCAGTTAAAAATCAACCAGGCAAGATTGGAAAAACTTGTTGCCCAAAAGACCAACGAGTTGCAATATAAAAACGAGGTGTTGGAAAAAGGAAATACCATTAATACGCGTTTGATATCGATCATCAGTCACGATATTATTACCCCATTAAAATTCTTAAGTGCTGCCGGAACAAACCTGTTGGAAAAAAAGAACCTGATGAATGAAGGTTTGAAGGATGAAACCATCCGGGAGATCACAGGCACAGCGAAAGAATTGCAATTATTATCAACCAATATCCTGAACTGGATCAAATACCAGAATGAAAACCGGCTCCCGGCAAAAGAAGAATTTTCTATCTATGAACTGGCCAACCAGGTCATTAGTATATTAAATTCCATCGCAAAACAGAAAAAACTGCAACTGGTAAATGCTATTTATCCCGGGCTAATGACAGAGCAATATTTTGAGCCTTTAAAGATCCTCATATATAACCTGATTACAAATGCTATCCATTTTTCTGAAAAAGGCAATATCAGGATTGAGGCTGTTGAAAATGAGTCTGGCCATATTATAATATCTGTTCAGGACGAGGGAGTAGGAATGACAAAGGACCAGATAAAAAACATCATGTCCGACCAGTTCATTATTACATCGGCCAATATTGATAACAGGAGGGGTAACGGTCTCGGATACCTGATCATTAAGGATCTTGTTAAAATGATGGAAGCTGAGCTTAGCATTCAAAGTGAAAAAAACAAAGGCACCACAGTATACGTTCAACTACCCATTAATAATAAACCTGATATTTAATCCTCATCTCACTTTCTATTTCATTTTACTTATATATATTCCTGCCCGGGAGAGTATAGTCTTGTGCATTCCTCATTTTTTAAATGATTTTCATCCGATTGCTGTCATAGTAGAATTAATTCTACTGTTCTTTTTTGCAAGCTGTCTATTTTGTACACCTTAAAGAACTATAGACTCTTTAATAAGGACCAATAACCAGCAATAAAATCATTTTTAAAAAAAGCACCAATGCAAAAGTTTACAATTAAAGCAGGATCAGTAAAAGCAAATGATTTTGCAAATAGATTCCCGCAGGTTTTTCAGCGGGTTGTAATCTTAATCTTACTCACGGCAGCGTTTATGTTGAACAAAGGATTTGCGCAACTTTCGAATGTACCGGTTAGCGGGTTTAATAATGATATTGTTGCGAATGGTGGAGGCACCAATGGAAGTCCGAATACCGGATTAAGTTATCCTGCAGTAGGTTGTGATGGCGCTGGTTATTCATTGGTACAACAAGGATATACAGCAGGGGCTGCTACACCTACCTGTTTTATGCCTGTATCTAATACAGCACCCAGCTTGCTTACGCCAGGGCTTACCTATTCATTACAAGGGTATGGTACCAGCGCTATAAATAACAACAATGCGCTTACTATTGCCGCACCTTCAAGCACATACTCTTCGCCATTCCCTGCTTCAGCAACGCTTACACTAACGACTCCCGCAAAGTATATGAAGTTGTATGCACTGCTGATGTCGATATGTAATAACTCTACTTCCAGTCAAACAATGACAGCTACTGTGAATTTTTCAGATGCTACAACGGAAGTATTTTCCAATACTTTTGCCAACTGGTTTTCCGGTTCAGCCGCTACAACAGCTTTTCTCCAGTTCAACAGGTTAAATCCTAACAACGGTGGCTTTACGAATAGCTGTGCTGCCTCGGGTTATACGACCCAGCCGAATATGTTCGAAATGAACTTATCGCTTAGTCCTTCAAATTATAATAAGCTTGTCAGCAGCATCACTTTTACTTCTACTACCGCAATTACTGGTACGGGATCAACGCCTGATAAAGTAAATTACCTGCATATTTTCTCAGTAGGGGGCATGGTTCCTTGTGTAACACCGTCATCGCAGGCAACAACATTTACACCCGGATCAAGTTCAATCAGCCAGTTATCAGCGAGCTTTACCGCTGCTGCAGGTACACCTTCAGGTTATTTAACAGTTCGCTATCCTACTGGCGGTACTCCTACTGCTCCTGTTGACGGGATCAGTTATACAGCTGGACAATCATTGGGTGCTGGTACAATAATACAGGCTTCCAACGCAGTTTCTTTTACAGCATCCGGATTAACGGGAAGTACAACTTATGATTTCTACACTTATTCATATAATTCAGGTAGCTGTGGAGGCCCTGTTTATTTAACCGGATTCCCGCTCACAGGAACAATGTCTACTACTGCCTGTGGAATATTGTCTGGCGTTATTCCAGTAGGACCGACAGCACCCGCTTCTCCCGCAGGCTTTGCAACACTCACTGCGGCCAATGTATATATTAATGCTAATGGATTAGGCGGTTCAACAATACTGGAATTGCAGGCAGATTATACCACAGCATATGCTGCTGCTAATGAAACATACCCCATTACCTTCCCTGTAAACGCGTGTATAAATAATACAAGACCTTTAACCATTCGTCCGGCTTCAGGTGTATCATCTGTAATTACGCTGACGAGCGCCAGTACATCCGCAACTTTTATTTTTGACGGTGGTACCTATATTACCATCGATGGCCGTCCGGGTGGAACTGGAACAAACAAATTTATCAGTATCGTAAATAGTTCCACTACTGCGGGCTCAGCAGGTAATGCGATATTATTGAAAAATGAAGCAAGCAATAATACCCTAACATACCTTGATGTTCAATCAGCCAATACAAATGCAGCTACCAGTTCAACTGTAGTTGCTGCAGGTTCAATTCCTGGTGCCATAGCTATTGGAACCACGCCTGGCCAGAATGGAAATGATAACAATACTATTTCATTTTGTAACATACATAGTACCGGAACGAACCTTACAGTTGGTATTTATGCTGGTAACGGAACAACTGCCGGTACCGCAGCAAATAATGATAATAACGTTATTACCGATAACAATGTTTACGATTTCTTCCATGCAACGATTGCATCAGCGGCTGTGGACATAGCCGTTGGAAATAACAATTTTAGTATTACCAATAACAGGGTTTACCAAAGCACCAACAGGACATTCACCGGTACCCAGGCTGTTCGTGGATTTTGGATAACACCCAATACATCGTCTCTGACATCAGCAAGCGGATTTGTGATATCAGGAAACACGATTGGTTATAGTGCTGCAAATGCAACTGGTACCTATACCATGACCGGAACAAGTGCATGGACATTTACAGGGATCGATCTTTCAGTAGGTCTTGGTACTGCAACTTCCATTCAAAATAATGTCATCACCAACATCAATGAAACTTCCGGCACCACAACCTCCCTTGCCATGGTTGGAATAAATGTAGCCAATGGAAATGTTGATATTGGTACCATTACAAGGAACCTCGTGGGATCAACAACCGGCACTGGTGCAATTAGTTTTACAGCATCAGCTAATGCAGGTGGTATAATTGGAATAAGGGTCGGAACGGGGGGGACCATCAATATTTCAAATAATATTATTGCAGGTATTGACCTGTTGAACAGTACAACATCGGTTACTACTGTGTTCAATGGTATTGCTGCAAGTGGGGGAACAACCATCAATATTACAAACAATACAATTGGTAGTCTTACTGTGTTGAATAGTATTAATGCGTTGTCTGCTTCGACCAGTACTTCAGCAAATGCTATCAGGGGAATCTTTGTGAACGGAGGTACTACCTCCACGATTAGCGGCAACACGATCGCGAACATGAATACCAACTATTCTACTACCGGAACACAGGCGTCTACCATGGGTGGAATATATGTTACATTGAGCACCTCTACGATTACCGGAAACACGATCTCAAATCTTAGTTCAGCTACTCAAACTACTGCGAGTGGGGTGGCATCAGGAATAGTTGGTATAGCTTATACTGCAACTACTGCTCCAATGGTAATTAGTGGTAATACAATCCACTCTTTGAGATTGACCAATGCACTAACGACCGCTGCTGTTCAGATTACCGGGATTTTTATAAGCGGCCCGATAAGCGGTTCTAACATTGTAAGCAAAAACAATTTGCATAGTTTTTCCCTTGCAAATGCTGCTAATACTACTGCAACTTTTACGGGCATTACTGTTGGTGGTGGTGCCGCGAGTTATACAAACAATATGATCCGACTTGGGTATGATGCGCTCGGCAACCCGGTAACTGCAGGAATCCAGTTGAGGGGTTTCACTAAAGGCATTGCGCTGGTAAATAACTTTTATCACAATAGTGTTTTCATTGGTGGGGCTGGTGTTGCTTCGGGTTCAAATACATTCGCGTTTCAAAGAAGCACTGCTCCAGCTTCAGGTTCAGATATTATTCAAAATAATATTTTCGTTAACAACCGTTCGAATACGACAACCGGCGGTAAACACTATGTATTCTCAGCTTCCGCAAATACACTACTTAATTTAAACTATAACGCTTACCAATATACGGGAACAGGTGCTGTGTTTGGACTAAATTCAGCTGCTGATGTTGCTGTATATACAACTAATTGGACAGGTGGTGATGCAAATAGCCAGGTAGGAAATCCTAAATTTATCAATCCAACAGGAACAGCTACCACCGGTGACCTGCATTTAATACCTGCTACCAATTCAATTGCAGAAAGTAATGGTATTGTGATTGCAGCAGTTACGGATGATATAGATGGTAATACTAGACAGGGAGCAGGCGGCTATTCCGGTACGGGAACTTCACCTGACCTTGGCGCTGATGAATATGAAGGTGTCACAGCGCTGCCGGTATTGAATTCAACTTCAGTTTCACCCAATACCGCTCAATGTATTGCTGCGGCGCATACAGTTACCGTTGACATAACGGCAGCTCCGGGCACAACACTATCAGCGGTGACGCTAAACTATACTGTTAATGGGGTAACACAGACTGGAATTGCAATGTCACTTAGCAGTGGCTCAGCAAATGCTACTTCGATATGGAATGGAACGATCTCCGTTCCCACGCCGGCTAACGGCACCGTTTCCTGGACAATTACAGCAACTGATGGAACTTTCAGCAAGACCTTCCCGGGAGGTTCTTATGCAGACGAGCCCTTAACAGGCGCAACTGCTGTTATTACTTCTTCTGTAAATCCAACCTGTGCAGGAAGTCCAACAGTATTGACTGCTTACCTTGTAAAGCCAGGGCCTGGAACAATAGGAACAGGCAGTACCACTTCAGCGACTTATAGTAACCCGGTATATAGTGGATTTTCAAATAATAAGATGCAGATCATTTACCTGGCATCAGAACTAAGAGCAAAAGGCTTTGCTGCCGGCAATTTTACTGCGCTGTCAATCAACCTCACCGCAACAAATACTACGGCAAGGAGCAATTTCACCATACAGATGGCGCATACTACTGCAACTGCTGTAACAACAACTTTTTTAACACCTGTATTTACACAGGTATATACAAATGCTGCTTATAATCCGGCGACGGGAACAAATACCTTTAACTTCGGCACGGGTGTGGGATCATCATCCGTATTTAACTGGGATGGACTATCTAATATTGTTATACAAACCTGCTGGGATAATACTACAGCTACTACATCACTTGCAAGTACATGCTCAGCCGATAATGCAGGCTTTAATTGTGTTGTTTCTTATAACCGGTCTGCTTTAATGGGAACATCAATATGTGGTCAAAGTCTTCCAGGCCTTTCAACTTATACAATTCGTCCAACTATTACCTTTACGGGGATGATTGGCCCGGTTGTTCCGATTACATCTGTATCATGGTCCGACGGCACAAATACAATTGCAACAGCAAATCCTCTGACTGTTAATCCAACAACGACTGCCAGTTATACTGCGGTTATTACGGCTGCAGGTTGTCCAATAACCTCGAATACTATTTCGCAAGCAGTTAATACTTTACCTGCACCCCCTAATGGAAATAATTCGAACCAATGCGGCGTAGGACAGCCTTCGGCGTTTGTTACCAGCGGCGGGGCCGGGGGAGGCTTCAAATGGTATGATGCACAGACAGGGGGGAATCTTGTACAGAATGGCGGGTTCCAATATGCAGGAACAGTTGATGTTACAACGGTTTTCTGGGTTTCCGAATCCAATGGAACCTGCGAGAGCCCGAGGATACAGGTAGTCGCTAACGTTAGTGATGCTGATGATATTACGGCATCTGTAAGCAATAGCCATCCATGTATTAATTCCAGCATACTATTGACTGCAACCGATATTGCGACACCGCCTTTAAATAATTATACCTATTCCTGGGCGGCTACACCTGAGGCTGGAAGTGGGATCACTGATACTATCGTTGGTACACAAATCAATGTTATACCAACAACCCCTGGTACCTATACCTATACCGTAACAGGTGTGGATAATATTTGTATTGCAACAAGCCAGGTTGTTGTTACGGTAAATCCTTTGCCTGAGATTACCAGTGTAACCGCAACGCCTGCCAGTATTTGCCCTGGTGCAACAAGTAGTTTGCAGGCAATGACGCTAAGCAGTCCAGGTACTGCACAGTATGGTACTTCTGTAGGTACGCTAACGACTCTCGGAAATCCATATCGTGCAAGCGACGCCGTGGGTACACAAGTGAAAAACCAATTGATGATCCGGGCTTCAGAACTTACAAGTGGCGGTTTAGCTGCAGGGGCTATTATAAACAGTTTAAGTTTTACTACCAGTACTGCTGCAGGTAGTTCTATCAATTTCGAGATCAGGATGGGATTAAGCAGTTCAACAGTATTAACTACTTCATTCCTGCCAACATCAGCAACTGTTTTCAGTGCACCGACATTTACTCCGGCTCCAGGCGTAAATACGCACGTATTTACTACTCCTTTTGTCTGGGATGGTACATCGAGTCTGGTAATAGAGGTCAGGCAGGTAATTGCAAGTACCGGAACCTGTATTATTGCATCATACAGTCCCGGATTTACAGGAAATGTACAAGCGGCGTCATCTACAGGTTTTTCGGCTGCGACTGGTTCAACAAATACGTCCCGCCCAATTATGAAACTGGGTTATACAAACAACATTACCAATTTCAGTACATGGCAATGGAGTCCCGGTGCCTTAGCCGGAAGTGCAGTAAGCGTATCTCCAACAACAACAACTGTATTTACCGCTACCGCTACATCGCCTGCAACAGGGTGTACAAGCTCACAGCAGGTAACTGTTACAGTTAATCCTGTTCCACTTTTACCTTCGGCAAATAATTCAGAGCAGTGTGGCAGTGGAATCCCTGCTGCATATGTTTCTTCTAACTCAGGTGCTGTAAGCCCCATATTCAACTGGTATGACGCCCCGCTTGGCGGAACACTATTACAAAGCGGTACTTCAGCTTCCTATTCTTCTGCTGTTAGTTCAAGTACTACTTTTTATGTCTCGGAAATATCTGCGGAAGGTTGTGAAGGTGCACGGGTGCCGTTAGTAGTCACTATTTCAGACGCTGATACTATTACTGCTGTTGCCAGCAGCACAACTATATGTAATGGCAATTCATTTGATATAAGTGCCACTTATATCCCCAATTTCAATGCATATAGCGTATATGAACTTACAGCTGTGGACCAACCCGGAAGTGGAGTGACTGGTGCTGTCTCTCTGGTCCCTAATGCCAGCGGCGCTGACCCGTATACGATCACTCCAACAGCTGCAGGGACTTATACTTATTCTATTACAGGCTTCGATCCGGACAGGGGTTGTACTTCCACAGGATCCATAACGGTGACGGTTGCTGCCCTACCACAAATTACCACAGCAACAGCAAGCCCGTTAGTTATTTGTGCAGGCGTGTCTTCAACCCTTTCGGCTACAAGCATTGCGACAACTACATTGGCAGCAAGCACCGGCGCAGGGGCTACCGACCTTACCGGGGGTGAAAATCCATTCAGAGCTTCCAATTCTAATAAGCATTTCCAGGCCATGGTAAAAGCCACAGAATTGACAGCATTAGGATTTTCTGCAGGAAACATCAGTAAGCTCGCTTTCGAGATCACAACAATTGACCCCGTATATAACTCTTATTCCAATTTTTCTATTAAACTGGCACAGACGGCGAATACTTCGATGAGCTCATTTGTTACCACAGGCCTTACCCAGGTGTTCTTTGCAGCGACCTATACTGAGATATTGGGTATCAATAGTTTTACATTTACAACTCCTTTTGCGTGGAATGGTACATCAAATATCGTAGTAGATATTTGTTACGGCGATGCTGATATCAATGCCAGCATTCTAAGCAGTTGTAAAGGGGATGTAGCCTCGTTCACTTCCAGTATAAAAACAGCTACAGGAGCACCAACTGCGTCCTCACTTGCCTGTTCAAATACTTCAACCAACGTTACTTCCAGCACTTCAAGACCGACGATGAAATTCACGATAGACGCTATTGTTAATATTACGGATCATTACAACTGGACCTGGAACCCAGGCGGCATTTCAACAGGAGCCACCGGAACCACTTCTGTAAACCCCCTGACCACTACAACATATACTGTTACAGCTATGGATCCGGTTTCAGGTTGTTCATCCAGTTCTTCACCAGTAACGGTGACGGTTAACCAATTGCCGGGAAACCCGATCGCAAGCAATTCTATTCAATGCGGACTCGCAGTACCGACAGCTTCAGTGACATCGGGCGGAGGTGGAAATGGTGTATTTAAATGGTATGCAAATCCATCCGGTGGAACAGCGTTACAAACGGGTGTATCTGCAACTTACAATACTGCTATCGCAAACACGACTATATTCTATGTTTCGGAAAGCAGCGCAGCAGGTTGTGAAAGTGGGCGTACAGCCGTGACGGTTACTGTAACGAATCCACCGGCAGTGGATGTTTCAGGTTCTACAACTTCAGTTTGTGTTAATGGATCTGCACTTTTAAATGTGACATCTGCAGAAAGTAATTATACTTATACCTGGACAGGTTCACCAGCAGCGGGCAGCGGTATTACGGGGAGCCTGGCAGGCTCCTCAACGGGAAGTTCCAGCAACAGCATTACGCCAACAGCCGCAGGTACTTATACTTATACTGTAATTGCAACCGAGGCGATCAACAATTGTACTACAACAGGAACAGTCGTTATAACAGTTAAATCCAACCCCGTCATATCAGGGGTTAGTTCATCACCAACAACCATATGTGCCGGTGCCACTGCAACACTTACAGCAACACTAACACCAGCCTATTCCAATGTTCCGGTAACAGGTTTTAATAATGATATTGTTGCAAATGGGATCGGTACCACGAACACCTCCAGCACAGGCTCAATGCCCGGTGTTACTTACCCGGTAAACGGAGTGGATGGTGCGGGCTATACTTTTGTCGACAATACTTATAAATGGTATCCAGGAGCCAGTGCTTTCCCGACATGCGGCCTGCCTTCTAACAACCAGGTCCCCAGCAGTCTTACCCCAGGCTTAACTTATACATTACAAAGTTATTCAGCAAACAATGCATTGACAGTAGGAAGCAATACTTTTCCCGGCTCAATTTTCCCGACAACCGGTACTTTGAACCTGCTAACACCAACGACCTGCGCAAAATTGTTCGTACTGTACGAATCTGTGATGTATATCACGGGACCAACGGTTACGGCTACCGTAACATTTACCGATGCTACTACGCAGGTATTTAGCGGAAATGCCATGGCCAACTGGTTTACCAATACCGGCACTGTTTACAGCAATATGCAGCGGGCTCAAAATACTGCTCCAGGTACAGTAAGCAGCTGCGGGAGTGGTCCATATTTGTTCCAGATGACTTTACCAATAAGTGCCGCAAATCAATCAAAATTGGTTGAGAGCATTACATTTAATTGGTCAACTCTTACAGGAACAGCCATCAATGCAATGGATTACATCCATGTAATGTCAATAGCAAAGCAAGCCACAGCAGACCTTACCTGGAATCCGGGAGCTATTAACGGGAATGCTGCTATAGTTAATCCAACTGCTACAACAACTTATACAGCAACCTTAACGGATGCGTCAACTGGTTGTTCAACCAATTCAACCCCGGTAACAGTAACAGTTAATCCCCTTCCGCCCGCACCTGTAACAACTACTGACATAACGAAATGCGGACCTCAGAATATTAGTTTTACAGCAACTGGAACAGGTGGTCAGCTGAAGTGGTATAATGTCTCATCAGGAGGATCCTCTATATTTACAGGCAGTACATACACTACTATGGTGATTGCTTCTACCAACTTTTGGGTTGCAGAAACTTCTGCAGCTGGTTGCGAAGGACCAAGAACACAAGTGAATGTTACTATTACAGCAGCTCCATTCCTCGCGATTACAGCAGGGGGAACTACTCCTATATGCCAAAACAGTTCACTTACTTTGAACGGCGCAATAGCGAGTGATACATCTTATATAAATTATAACTGGTCTGCTTCGCCTGCAATCGGTAGTGGCTTGGTTTTGAATTCCGGTTCAATTGTAACGGTTACGCCTACAGCAACAGGCACTTATACTTATACTGTCGTGGCTGATGACGGCAATCCAGATGGTTGCACGAATACAACATCAATCGTTGTCACCGTGAATGCGGTACCAGTGATCACTTCGGTAACTGCAAATCCAACTACCATTTGTGCAGGCGGTACAGCTTCATTGACAGCGAGCACGTCAACTATTGCTCCATTTGCTGCCACTTTGGGCACCCAATCTACCACAATTGGTGGATCAACCGGCAGCCCATATCGCAGCGGTTCAGGCGTAGGAAACCAGGTTAAAGGCCAATTCCTTTACAGAGCATTGGACCTAACCAATGCAGGGTTTACTGCCGGTTCCATTACGGGACTTGGATTTAATTGTACTACTACAACAGGTACCAATACCAATATGGAGATCCGGATTGGTTCTACAACGACAACAGCACTCACAGGAACATTTTTAACTTCATCAATGCAGACGGTGTTTACAGCATCCTCTTTCACACCGGTTGCTGGTTTGAATATGCATACATTCACTACTCCCTTTGTATGGGATGGTGTGTCAAATATTATAGTGGAGGAAAGACATATTACCACGTCTGCTTCAACCACATCGACTGCATCCGCAAATTCGCCGGGTTATACTGCAACTATACAGACAACCGGCTCAACTGCTTTCATAGCTACCATTGGTACTACTTCAACAGCACGCCCATTGATCAGGTTTGCAGGTTTCCTTGGGTCTGACCATACCAATGATTATAGCTGGCAATGGAATCCAGGAGCCATTAATGGAAGTTCAGTAAATGTAAGTCCGGCTGTCATAACTGCGTATACTGTCACAGCTACTAATCCTGTTACCGGTTGTTCAGCCATCGGCGCACCAGTAACAGTAAATGTAAATCAAAGGCCTACGGCTGTGATCAGTGGCGGAGCAATTTACTGTGAGGGCCAGGGCAGTACGGCAACAACTTTAAGCATTGCTGTAACCGGGAATGGTCCATGGAGTGGAACCTTGAGCAATGGTATTGCATTTAATGGAACTTCCAGTCCAATCCTGGTCACGGTAACGCCTGTTTCAACCACCACCTTTAGTGTAGCTACACTGAATGATGCAAACTGTAGCGCCAATACAACGGATCTTAGCGGTTCTGCAACAGTGACAATTAATCCATTGGCAGCAAATCCTATAGTATCTGTTACACAACCAACCTGCTCAGTAGCAACAGGTATTATTAATGTAACAGCACCAGTAGGGGCCGGCAACTCATATACACTAGATGGGGCTACAACCATAACGTGGCCAAATGTAGACTTCCCTGCTGTGGCACCAGGTCCTCACATGATCACTGTAATCAACAGCTTCGGTTGTTCAGCACCTGCATCGGCAAGTATAATAGTGAATCCGCAGCCTTTCATTCCTGCTGCGCCGATAGTAACAGGTATCGTCAATGTTTGTCCACATATAGGAACAGGGGAAGAACTAACCTATACAGCAACGGCAACGGGTAATGGTACACAGTTATTTCACTGGACACTTCCACCAAACGTAACATTGATAAGCGGCGGGGGAACAAATACAATTGTGGTCAAATTCCCAAGCTTTGCATTTACTACCCAGGGTAATAAACAGATAAGACTAACGGTTACCAATGATTGCGGTACAAGCCCGATGTCAATTTTCTACCTCGTAGCACAGGCTCCCACGACACCGAATCCAATCACTGGCCCTACTGATCTTTGCCCATTACTTGGTAGCGCTGCAGGTGCAGATTACACGATCAACAAAGCAAACGGTGCATTGTACTATGTATGGAATGTTCCAGGAAACGGAACGACAGCAACTGTTACACATCCTTACACGGGTGTGAATGATACAACGATCCATGTGATATTTGGTGCTGGTTTTCCAACTTCTACCATCACCGTGCAGGCATTCGATAGCTGTGGTGGCAGCGGCCTGAGAAGTTTGATGCTAAACCGAACCATTCCGTCTACACCCGGATTAATAACTGGCCCTACTAATGCATGTAATTTCATTGCACCTGGTGGAACAGTAGCAACCTACTCGGTAATGCAAATGCAAGGGGTCACCTATAACTGGACCGTTCCAATGGGAGCGATTGGTTTTACAGGACAGGGAACCAATACAATTTCGTTCAAATATCCTGCAGGATTTGCATCCGGGTCAGTATCCGTAACAGCAACAAATGCATGCGGTGGACCAAGTGCATCAAGAACATTGGCAATCACCAGCCTGAACCCGGCTACACCAAGTGTGATCGATATTATTCAAACACATTTCTGCGGTGAAGAGCCGGTGGGTAATTCACGCGTGTTTACTTATACACTTGCTGCCATGCCGTCCAATGCTGCATCCATTTTATGGACAATCCCAACAGCTTCTGGTGCAGTATTAGAAGGTGGCCAGGGTACAACCAGCATCACCGTAAGATATCCTGACGGCGCAGTTAACGGCACATTAAGCGCACAGGCCATCAGCAACTGTGGATCAAGCAGCATTCGTTCAACAACGATCAAATTACCAGCATGTCCTCCACCGGGTTTTACCCGTTCAGAAGCAGCTAACAGCAATATACAGCCGAAAGTTGTTGAATCTCTCATACCAACAGCAACCGAAGTTCTTGACGTAAAAATATTCCCGAACCCTACAGTGAGTGATTTCAAACTGGAAGTACTGACTTCAGGCTCAGAAGAGATCAATGTAAGGATCATGGATCAGCTTGGCCGCCTTTACAGGTCTTTTAAAGTAATGCCAAACCAAACAATTGCTTTGGGAGCAGAATTAAAAGCAGGGTCATATTTAATTGAAGTAAGACAGGGCTTGAAGACCAAAACAAAGAAGATCGTCAAATTTTAATAACACCCTAACCAAACCAATCCTTGAAAAAATAATGACGCGTCCGCTAGTTCCGGGCGCGTCTTTTTTTTCTTACAACCAAGACACTAAGACTTATAGAGGTACTCAGATGTTATTTGTTTGTGCTTCTTTGTGCAATTACGCCCATGCCTGCCGGTAGGCAGGTCTGTGGAAAAAAATTAATGGGCCGGCTCTTTTAATGTAGTAAACCATTATGCATTCAAAAATATTCGAGGCGGTACTATTAGAATTAATTCTACAGTCCCCGCCTGCTAATTAGAATAGCTTTAACCTGATTCCGCCCAAACCCGGGTCGGTATTCAGTAATGAGATGGACAGGATTACTGTAAAACAGATCGTCAGGGACGAAATTTGCCTGGAGGACATCCGGGAGCTTTTTTTTGTATCAGGAATAAAAACACCCGCTGATTTTGAACGAAAAAGAGCGGCGGGAGAATTGCAGGTTCCTAACCGGGATAGTTTAAATGCCCTGTGTAAAGTGAAAAGAGGGCAAAGCTTTGAAACGATCTTTTTTACTGATTTAAATGATCTGTCAGAAAGTAACAGGAATAGCTCACCAATTACTGTTTTAAAAACAACTTCTTTAAAATTAATTATACTTCTTATTGCTGGCATATCTGGTCTGCTAACACCAAACCCGCTAGTGGCACAAACCAGCCCGTTCGTTTATGATTTTAATGTACTGAATGTTGCTCTGATTAATAGGCAGGATAAGTGGCAATATATGGGCAACATGTATACCAGCTTCAATGTTCCGGGATACGCAAATTGTAATATTCCTTCTGCTCCTCTTCCTTCTGATATAGCAGCTACCCTTAGTTCCGGTTTGTATGCAGGGGGAAAGCACTTTTCATGCGGGAAATACCGGTCAAACCATTGTTGTGTTACCCGTAAAAAAAACAATGCTACATGGAATTATCAATTGCGGCGGGGTCCGAAATTGTAATACTGGAATTTGATTTTAGCGGCGCAAACTGTTGGGGGAGGCTGTTAACCTGGGCTATGAAATGAACGGTGATGGGAATTATCTTCAGATTGCCTTACTGCTGATATTAACGAGATTGGGATAGGTAACACCCGGTACCAGCTTTTATATGCCAACTGCATTTACACCGAATGCTGATCAACTAAATGATGTTATCAAGCCCCAGATACCAGGTGGAGCACAAATGCTGAACTTTTTAATTTATAACCGTTGGGGACAACCCATTTTCTCAACAAGCATTAATGGTAGAGGATGGGATGGAAAATTAAAAGGTATGCTTCAACCAACGGGCGTATATGTGTGGACCTGCAAATACATGTACATTGGGAAAGTGATTGAGAAACATGGGAGTTTTGTCTTAGTACATTGATAAGGTTTTTGTGGTCCCTGCGGTTGATTAACCTTAGGATGTTTTTTAACCTTATTATCCCAATCAACTTTTTATCTCTTTTAACCTCATTAACGCTTTCGGCATTCAAAAACTCATTGAAAATCTTTGAGTTATAAAATATTACCCCCGACTAGAATTTATTCTACATCCCCGCTATACGTGAATATTAACTTTATTCCGGGCCATTTACCAGATGATCCAATACAATAAACAGAATTTTCAATAAAATTAAAGGAACTATGACAAACAGGAATTTACTTGTGAAATGTATATGCCTGTTTCTTTTGATCTTTATCTTTTTGTTTTCGATTAGCGCACAAACACCAGGCGGGGTCTCTGCCAATTTAACTTCCTGGTTTAAGGCCAATACAACAGTCAGCGGCAATATTCTTACTTCAACCGGCAATAATATTTCAACATGGAAAAGCGATATCAATGCTGCTTCGGTATCGCAGGCTACGCAATCAAAACAACCGGTTTTTGAAGCGGCAGCTTCGGGTATTGCCAATTTTAATTTTAACCCGGTTGTTCAATTCAATGCACCGGCTGCAACAGTTCTATATAATTCTTCTACTACAAACAACCTTTTAGGAACCGCGGGAACTGTTTTCATCGTATGTAATTCGCGGCCAAGTACATCGGGAGCAGGAGGTAACGGAGGATGCGGCTTAACATATTATTCGAATAGTAATTATCGTTACCAGGTAAAGCCTTCATTTCGCATGCAGGTTGGTACTGGTAGCCTCGGATGGACCGCAGATGTGGCTGCAGCTGGTGGGCCGGCACTAAACGCACCTGCTGAGTCTGCCCAGATCCAGGTGATGAAATCCATGTCTGGTAATTTCAGGGGGAGAAGAAATGCAGACAGTGTTTTTATTACGCATTCAGGTCAAGCTACTTATTTTCCTAATATCAATTCCGGGCTTTATTTTGGAGGAGATCAATCTGTTTCAACAGGCTTTCCATATAACGGCGCTTTAAGTGAAATAATTACTTATGATATTTCTCTCAGCAATACAGATATAAACAAAGTAGAATCCTACCTGGCTGTAAAATATGGAATCACACTGAGCCAGCAATCAGCCTACGGGCCAGCCAATTCCAATTATACAGCTTCAGACGGAACAATGATTTGGGATGCAACTGCAAACAACGGCTATTCTAATAATATTACAGGAATAGGAAAGGACGATGTATCCGGGTTATTGCAAAAACAATCCAAATCAGTTCAAAATAATTCACTGCTATATATTTATAAAGCTAATACCGGAGGTAATTTTCCTGCAATGAATACGGACAATACCAGTTCATTTGCAACAGACAAAACATTTTTGTTGGTTGGAGACAATGGTTTACCTAATACTGTTGATCAGTGCGTTTTCAATAGTAAGGCGCTACGCATGCAACGGACCTGGAAAGTCAGCAATATTGGTAATATCTCAACTGTTACAATCGCAGTAGACAATGGTAGTATTGATCCAAATATAAAAAACCTGGTCGTATCAAATGATCCAACTTTTCCATTGGCTGCCACAACCATATTGCCACTATTAAATGCAAACGGGAAGCAGTATGTTGAACTCACGTTAAACCATAATAGCTATTTCAGTTTTGCAACTGATTCAATTGTGGTAACAATGGCTCCAACCCAACCAACATGTACCAATCCGAATGGGGGGAGTATTGCAACTACCATTACCGGGGGCACAGGAGTGTATGGATATTCCTGGAACCCTTCCGGACAAACAACTGCAAACCTAACAAATGCCGGCGCAGGCAATTATGTGTTAACAATAACACAGGGAACCTGCCAGGCTGTATATCCAGCAATTACGATCATTGCTCCTCCCGGGCCATTGTCACCAATTGTAAATGCAATTAGTGTTTGTCCAGCGAATACAGCGATATTACAGGTACAAAGTCCCAACCCAGGTTATACCTACAGCTGGTATACATCTGCTACAGGTGGTACAGCATTGGCAACTGGCACTAGCTTCACTACCCCTGTTATCAATAACAATACAACTTATTATGTGGAGGCTGCAGATGGTACATGTGTAAGCATCCGCACACCTGTTCTCGTTTCAGTCACTATTATTACTGATGCGATTGTTAGCCCGGAAACAATTTGTTCCGGTACTTCGGCGACATTGACAGTTCAAAACCTGGTTGCCGGCCAGGTATATAACTGGTATGCGGGGGCAACAGGAGGAACTGCATTGGCAACGGGAATTAGTTATACAAGTCCTGTACTTAGTACTACTACGACTTATTATGTGGAAGCTGTGAATGGAACCTGTACTGGTCCACATGTACCTGTAACAGTTAGTATTTCTTCCATTACCAATGCCATTGTGAACCCTGTTACGATCTGTTCGGGTAATACAGCAACGCTGACAGTACAAAATGCCGTTTCAGCACAACAATATAGTTGGTACTCTGCAGCGGCCGGGGGCGTTGCAATTGCAACGGGAACCAGCTTTACTACTCCATTACTCACTATTAATACTACATATTACATAGAAGCTTCCAATAGCAGCTGCGGTGGGCCAAGAACCCCGGTAACAGTGAACGTGACAGCCATAACTGATCCTGTAGTAAACCCTTTGACAATCTGCATTGGAACCACAGCTACATTAACGATACAGAATCCTGTAGCAGGACAAACCTATAATTGGTATGCCACATCTTCAGGTGGAGTAACGCTTGCAACGGGGATAAATTTCACAAGCCCTGTACTTAGTACAGCCACGACTTATTATGTGGAAGCAGCAAACGGTAGTTGTATAGGGATTCGCACATCCGTAACCGTGAATACAACATCGATCACTGATCCAACCGTAGCGCCTTTAACTATTTGCCAGGGAACATCAGCGACCTTGACTGTTCAAAATACTGTGCCGGGACAAACATATACCTGGTATTCAACGTCAACCGGAGGTATAGGACTGGCAACCGGCGTTACGTATACGACAGCCAGCATAAACACTTCAACTACTTATTACGTGGAAGCATCGAATGGAACCTGTACCGGTGTTCGTGTTCCTGTTACAGTTAATATTAACTCCGTCCCTCCTCCTGCAGCGGCCGGGACAACAGTTTGTCCCGGGACCAGTGCGCAGTTGTCAATATCTAATCCAAACCTGTTGTATACTTACAGTTGGTACAATGCTCCTTCCGGCGGTACATTGTTAGGATCAGGAACAAGTTATACAACGCCCACATTGCAATCAGCTACAAACTATTATATATCTGCTTCCGACGGCGTATGCAGTAGTGTTCGTACAACCGTGGTCGTTAATATAACGCCGGCATTGAACATGCCAACTGTTGTTGTGACCTCAGCCACCCAATCAATGCTTGTTTTCAGCTGGCAACCTATTGCAGGTGCAATTGGATACCAGGTATCCATTGATGGCGGGCCTTATACATTACCCAGTTCCGGCCAAACCGGTACAACCCATACCATCAATGGTCTTCATCCCATGCAGGTGGTGAACATAGATGTAATAGCACTTGCGGACTCAACAGGATGTGGTGACAGCCATCCAGGCCATGGAAAAGGAATAACACCCGGTACCAGCTTTTATATGCCAACTGCATTTACACCGAATGCTGATCAACTAAATGATGTTATCAAGCCCCAGATACCAGGTGGAGCACAAATGCTGAACTTTTTAATTTATAACCGTTGGGGACAGCCCATTTTCTCAACAAGCATTAATGGTAATGGATGGGATGGAAAATTAAAAGATATGCTTCAACCAACGGGCGTATATGTATGGACCTGCAAATACATGTACATTGGGAAAGTGATTGAGGAACACGGGAGTTTTGTGTTGATACATTAAATGATTCCAGGGGTTCTGGGAATTGATCAACTTTTTCAACTCATTCAACCATTTCAACTTTGCCAACTTTACGACTTTCAGAACTTTCTTTACTACGGGCTTTATCGTTGACAAGAAGACTAATCAAGATACAAAGGTTTAAGGTTAATTAACCTCTGGAACTCCCGGGCCTTTAGCAATGGACTAGAATTTATTCTACATCCTCCCTCCCTCAAAAGACTAATTTTACTCCCTGCAATTGATATTGTATAATCAGCAATATCAAAACAAAATACAGTATTAAGATGAAAAAGAATTTTTCATCTTAATGACTGGCAGGGAACTTATAAAGGTAAAATTTACCTGAAGGAACCTACTAATAGATCATGGAATGAAACAAATTTATGGTCGTGTGCTTTCTTGAAGGGCGACCTCACAATACTCAGGTAAGACTGAGAGGCTTAAGATGAGATCCGTACCCACTTTTTTCATCTTTTAAATAAAACCGCGAATATTTAATGCGGCCGAAATATGTTTTTGTTTGTGTTACGATCAATCAAAGTATTGATCATCCGAACTGGTAAATAAGGGGCGTTGTTCTCAATGCCCTGCTTTTTAAAACTCATTTCTAATCCTATAAAAAACGCCAGAGAAAATGTGTAATGTATGATGTGTGATGTATGCGTTATTCGATTGCTGATCAGAACAACAAGTACATCATATTTCATGCATTTTAAGTAATCAGGCTTTCTCAAGAATTATTTCTCCTGCAAGATCAAAATTTAGCTGAAAAGGTTTATCGTCTTCCTCCAAAATAATATCCATTCGCCTGCATATCCCATTTTTATTTTCCAGCGGTTGAGCCCTTATCAATAAAAGGCAGGGTTTTTCTATATCCGTACTCCGGTCTGTATCGTCCATGAAGGGTGGTACCAGGTTGGTGGATTCGAATACTTCCTTCTTCTCAGGTGGAAAATTTACAGGGTGGTCCCGCATAAACCTTGAAAATTCCTTTTCTTCTTCATCGGTAAAGGGCAATGCAATTTCTTCACCTGCCTCATTCCTGCCAAGAACCCACCATCTTACAAGTTTAAGGTGTTTTTGAGTATGGTTATTGTAGCTGTAGTTAACAAGTTGTGATTGAATGACGTGCATGGAAGAGGGAATTCAAAAAATATACCAGAGGGGTTGTGAGTTGTGCCTGTCAATATTAAAAGCGTTGTCGTCTTTGTGCCGGAAAATTTTTCTTCTTGCCACCAGTCCACGAACGAGACTGCCGGCAGGTAGGGTCTCAAAGGACATATGGGCATCTCCCTTTTTTATGAATTATTTACTTTTCAATAAGGAATAATGGCTAAAGCAAAAGTTATAAAGATCCCCGCCAGGAAATCAGCAAAGGAGGAAGATTATGCCAAACAACCAGTTGAGCTGAATGCCGATTATTATGAAAAACTAGTGAGAGACAACCCCCTCAACCAGAAAGCCTATAACAGGCTGATGATCATTTACCGAAAAGAAAAGAATCATAAAAAGGAATTACAGGTGATCAACAAAGCGATCAGGGAATTTGAAAAATTCAATAAAAGCATCATTAAAAAGAAGAGCAAAAAAATTACCTCACTTAGTAAAGGTTTGAATAAACAGATGGGACTCGTTGGCCCTCAAGGCAAACCAGTTTATGACCCAGAGCCATTGTCAACCTGGAAAAAAAGGAGGGAGGTGGTTCTGAGAAAGCTGGGAAAACACGAAGTATAGAGATGAATTTTTTACCCCGAAAATACTAATTACACCAGATGGCTTTTTCCCAGCAACGGGTATTTTTACATCGAAATCTTTTACAATTCACAACCCACCTGCGGGGAGGTTCACAACTAGTATCCCCTAATTACTTTAATTTCTGTTTTGATACGATGTGTCCTCTTTTTGCAGGCAAATTTGGAGAAAATCTGAATTAATTTAGCCAGTTGCATAGCTGCCTCATCCGTCATTTGGTTTTCTGTGATTAAATAGGATCTCAACTGTTCTACTGTCATGGGCTCGAAGCCCCGCTTATCATATTCCATTGAAGTTGGTTTAGGTGAATTAAGATACAAAAAGTAATTATAAACTCATAGTTTATTGCCTATTTTGCAATAGAATTATATTGAAGAATTCCGTGAGACTGTGTGGTTAAATGTATGATGAGTGTACGAGGTATGATGCAAGATGTACGACGCGTCATTACGGATGGAGAAGGTGCCAGGTCAAAAGAGCTATTCCTTTTACCGGGTTGCGATAGGGGGATATCTCCTGCTTTCGTTCAATACGACTGCCGGATAACGGATACGTGGAGACGCCAGTTAATTTTACATATTATATACGTTATTTAACCGGCGATTGTATTTTTGATTCAGAAGGGAAATACAAGGTGAATACTGCTCCAACTCCTTGCTCACCTGAGGCTTTAATATGTCCATTGTGTAATTGCATCACTTTCTTGCACAATGCCAGTCCTATTCCCGAGCCCTCGTATAGTTTTACAGGATTTAACCTGCTGAATAATTTGAATACCGATTCATTCATTTCAACAGGGAACCCGATACCATTGTCCTTTACCGTTATTATATGATAAAGTCCTGGTCCGGATTCAAAGCTTATTTCCTTTTCGCTTCCTTCAATCATTATAACAGGGTCTACATCCTTTTTCGAAAATTTCAAGGCATTGTTAATAAGGTTCATGAACAATTGCTGGATGAGTATTGGAATTGCTTTGATGGTTGGGAGATTGACTGCCTTTATGGAAGATGCTTTTATAGTACCGTCGTCTTCCAGTTCTTTAATCATCGTTTCCAGTTTTTCCTGCAAATTAATATCTTCAAAATGTTCGGCTGAATGTCTCGTCCGGGCATACATCGATAAACCCTCTATTAGCCGCTGCATCCGTTTAGCAGATTCATTTATTTTTTGAAATGCCTGTCCTGCTCCTTCTCCCAGTTTTTCTTCTGCCAGCAACTTGGATGAAAATACCTGGATCTTTCTCAAAGGTTCTTTAAGATCGTGTGTGCTGATCCAATTGATGTTTTCCAGTTCTGCATTAGATTCTTTCAGCTGGTTACTCAATTCACGTTGGCGATTTTCCTCCTCGTTTAGCGAAATATAAGTGATATGTTTTTGTAGCGCATAAGCATAATTGGCTGCAGCATTCAGTTCAGGTTCTTTCCACTCCCTTGCCTGGCATTTGACTACCTGTTTCCAGGATTCAAAAGATTTGCGGGGGGATAAACCATTTTCATTTTTTTCAATCGATTTTTCAGGATCACCTGCCCAATTCACTTCCTCCAATGTTTCCGGATTGAACCAGATGATGCAGGCGTCTTTCGTACTTTTCAGCGAATAATAGATAATTCCCGAGGCGTTCGGACAAAAAGCCTTTGCTGCCTCGAATTCTGCGCTGAGCTTTGATGTGCTGATCAAACGGTTCCGGCTATGCGGACTTGCCCAGGCAGCAATCTGCCTGATCTCGTCTTTTGCAGGGGTTTGGCCATTTGTATAAATAGTATCGTCGAGTACAATGGCAACACCGGCAGCATTACAAAGAGCAAGCAAAGCTGGTTCTTTTATGATAGCTTCAATAGAATTTCTTTCCGGGGGATATGATTTATTCAGGATGCGTTCTAATGCATTGTTTACATCACGGGCAAGGTTATATTCCTCGGCTTCCTGCCTGAGATTAATCTGTGAAGTAAGAAAATGTCCCTGCAACTGTGCATTGATCCGGGTGAAATGATCAATGTACTTCGGTTTATAGTGGTGACATGCGATCAATCCCCATAGTTTACCTTCATGCAGTAGCGAGATAGTCAGCGTTGCGCCCACTCCCATATTCTGCAGGTATTGTACATGAATAGGAGATGTGCTGCGCAAAACTGAAAAACTCATATCAAGGTTCTTTCCTGGTGTATCGTCGATAGTATAAATCGGAACGGGCGTATAGTTTACATCAACGATGATCCTCAAAAGATTTTTAATATACAATTGCCTTGCCTGTGCAGGGATATCTGTGTGTGGATAATGAAGGCCGAGAAAAGGTTCCAGGTCTTCTCTAACTGCTTCAGCGTATACCTCACCGTTATAATCTTTGTCGAACCGGTACACCATTACGCGGTCATAGCCAGTAAGACTACGGATTTCCCGGGCGATCCTGTCGCACAGTTGCTTCAAGGTTACGGACTCCTGCATATATTTCACAAACTGGATCGTTTGATCATATACACTAGCAACGGCTGGCTGTGTTCCCGGGAGGGGCTCGAATTCAGCAACGATCATTTTGTCACTTCGATGCGTGATGCAATTGAATTTTTTCTCATTCAGTTGTATCACCAGGGGGGCTGTGGCTGCAGTACCGATGGTATCCAGGTGTGTTATAAATTGCGAAAATTGTGAGTCACCGATAAGTGCAGCAAAAGAACTTTTCAACAGTTTTTGGTATGGAATATCAAGGTAGCTTTCGGTATTCCCGCTACAGTAAGCAATAAGAAACGAATTGTCCAGTGCAAACAGGAAACCATGTGGTTGTATACTGCCTGGAATATGAATCGGTTCCTGGTCGCAGTTAGAAAGATTCACTATTTCTCGGTTGACAATATCCTTTATTTTCATAGCTCGATAGTTTCAAAAAAATCGTGAATAGTTGCAAATGCAAATACAGCCCCGTTGACCATTTCATTTAAATCACCGGTTTTTTCGGCATAATCAGACAAGGTCTTTAAAAAATCATTCCAACGTTTGTGTGTTTCCTTACCATAGCCATAAAAATACGAACCACCTTCGTTTTCACGAATGCCCAATGATTCGGGTAATTGTTTTAAAATATATAATCCACCAAGCGTTGACCCTTCTATTACATACATAAATCCCAGGGCAAAACCTGTGTTAAGTATATCTCCGGGCGCCGCAGGGTAAATCGCGTCGAGGTCTGGAGCGGGGACGAATTTACCCAGCCAATCAAGATCACGGGACAAAATTCCTGCTTTTGATCTCGATGAAAGGTCAGGAATGACGGAACTTAATTTGGGATATACACTTTTTTCAGTAAATGCGATCACTTTTTCCATTGCCAGTAAGTATTTGAAGTATTGCCCGGTTTTTATTGCCGGATCCAGCAATGATCTGGATAGCGCAGTTTGCTCCAGCTTACGATGCATGAATCCCGTTTCTTCCCGGAGTTTTCTTAAAATATTTGATGTTCCTTCTTTGATCGCCTGTTCCTGCATATCAGTGTTTATCAATGTGAAAAAAGTCCATTTTGCTTCCGGTGTTGCCCCAATCCATGTTCAGTACTTTCTCGAGTATTTTTTTCATGTACGGGAAAGAAGTGGGTTTGCAGATATACCCATTTGCCCCTAGTTCCCTGCAGCGTTCTACCGTTTCCAGGTGGGCGGATGTTGAAAAAACAATTACGGGTAAATCCATGAAACGATTATCATTTCTCATTTCTTTTAATACTTCAAAACCATTTTTGTGAGGCATATTGAGGTCGAGGAAAACAATATCCGGTCCGGAATTATCGGATTTTAGCATTTCCATTAACTCTGCTCCATGAGATTGCACGGAGACCTGGTGGCCGCCATTAATTCCTCTTATAATCTCACTAAACAATAACTGATCATCCTCATCATCATCAGTATAAAAAATTCTGAATTTTGCCATGAAAAACAAATATATCAAACTGTGAATTGATATTGCTAATTGCTAAATAAATTATAATTATATGTTTTAAAATAATTTAATAACAATTGATTTATAGCCGGGATGGGTACTTTTTTATTCAAATTATTTAACAACACAAAAAAAAATTAACTTGCGGAACGTCATTTGCTTATAGGTTTGCAACTTTAAATTCTTACTATGACTAATCTTCAAAAAAGTCACCTGCCGATCATGATTGTTGAAGACGATCAGGACGATATAAAACTACTAACCGATGCCTTGAAAGATATTGGTGTAAAGAATAAATGTATTTGTTTTGAGTCGGCAGCGGAAGCACTTGAATACCTCGGTAATGAGAATGAAACTCCTTTATTGATCATTAGTGATATTAATATGCCATTTATGGATGGGCTTGTTTTTAAAAGCCGGATAAATGCCAACGAAAAACTCGAACAAAAAAAGATACCATTTATATTCCTGACCACATCCGATTCGGAAAAAATGGTAAGTGAAGCATTTAAACTTTCGGTGCAGGGTTATTTCCAGAAGCCAACTGAATTTTCTGAGTTAAATGGCGTGGCAAGATCGATTGTTGATTATTGGAATAAGAGCAGGCTGCCGAAAGTGAGGGCGTGAAGAATGCTGTATGCTGAGTTCTGAATTCTACATTAAATCAGGAGGGATCTACTACGACCATACTGAATGATTATAGCACGGGGGAAACTTCATCGGATTATTGCAGCGAGACTTATTTCCATTTGTTGATTGATTTCAAGTAGGTTGTGAGATCGTAGAATTCTTGTTTTCCTTTGCCGCTGTTTGCTTTGAATGCCTGATAGAATTCAAGATATTCATTTAAATATTTTTCTGAGTCAGGATGATCGTTGTAATAATCGGAAAAGTCTTTCCTGGTATTCAACAATCGTTGTTCAGAGATTTTATCGCCACACATGCTACAGGATAATAGGCGTTTAACCGTATTGGTGATCATGTAGTGGTTGGTGCGCTTCAATTCTGTTTCATATTCTTGTGATACCTGTGCAAAAGCCTCAGTTCCCTGGAATGCAGGTTTGAAGATGAATGAATCTGCTGTAATTTTCAACTCATTTTTAATCGCATAGACCTTCTTGCGCCATACCGGTATTTCATAGTCGATCCAACGCTTATCTTTGGGGTCATAGACATCAAAATGTAAACGCTCGTCAACTACCAGCTGTTTATTTTTATAAGATATGACCGGTAATCTCAATCCCGGCAATAATGTGTCACCTGTTTTACAACTAACCAGCATACCTTCTCCTCCAAAATACTCGCTTAAAATAAATTCTGTCCAGGTCATAGGCGGGCGGTGACTTCCTATAACATTGTTTGTTCCAACCTTACATACTACTACACTGTCCTCAATCGCATCCAACGGGCAAAATCTGATCATCTGTTCTTTGCTAAGTACGCAGCCACAAGGATGGGTATACGTTTTTTTTCCTTCTTTATTTACCGGGCCGCTGGTTTGGGATTTGCATGAACTTAATGCTATAAATGAGATCATACAAAATATAGCGAGACGGCGAGGTGAGTTCTTTAGGAGCATCGTTTTGAATTATAAAATATGTTGTAAATGGTAAATGGTTTGGATTGGTACAAGTTAAAATTAATAGACTTCATAGCAGAAATTCCGGTGATCACAATTAATATCAAAGTTGCTCTCGTTTAATTTACAATTTAAAATTCACTTTCCGCCCTGCGCAATATTTTTTATCAATTACTAGTCATCAAAAAGCTTGCAGGCAATCTTTGCATGCAAACATTTTTTAACTAGCAACAACAAACCCTCAGAAAACGCCAGGATCTTCCCTACTACAGTGGAGAGGAATATGGATCCAACCAAACATCCAACCATCATCTCCCATCACACTCCCCCTGCTTCTTTCTTTACTTTCTTTTTGGGATTATGTTCCCTCACTATTTTAACCCTGTACCTACGAAGCGCCCTTGCTTCTCCCGCAACAGCTTCTATTTTCCGGTGAAGGTTTGCCTGCCCGGGTTCCCAACATTTTAGCAATCTTTCATATGCCTGTTGTTTTAATAAATTCAATCCGACAAGGTCAATATCATCTTCATAGTTGGCTTTATCTTTTTTTGAAAATTTATTGATCACAGTGGTTAGAACAATGATGGCATGTTCTGCATCCCTTGCATCTTCCTTCATTTGATCCAACTGGATCTTTAATTCTTTGATCTTGTTCCGGTACTCCTGTTCCAGGGATGCCATTTTGGGCAATAGCTTTTTGTATTCCGCATTTAAAAACAATCTTGTCTCGAGGGATCGATATGATGCCTGTATGCCGGTCTCCAGTTCGTAGAATTGCAGGTAGATACTTGACAGTAGAAAATTGGAAGAAGATTGATAGTCGCGCTTTCCCGACTCAACGAGAGATATGTATGAAGGGGAAACTTTAAACATTGCTGCAAGTTGTTCCTGGGTTACCCCAAGTTTTTTCCTGACTTCAATGCTTGTGAGGTCTTTTTTGCCCCTTTTTTTGCGTTTTTTAATGTATTTAGACATTTTTTCTGACTTTTATGTTGTCAAGTTTTTTCCCACTAGTGAAAAAAATATGACAACATAAATGTAGCAAACTTTGTCATATTTTTTCCCGCAGGGGTGAAAAATATGACAAGGAAAAATGCGCATTTTGAGTGCTTACTTGTTATATTTTACCTGATTTTAGCCAGTTTTCCGATATATATCGGCCGATTTTAAAAAAATCAGGCAATGAACTTTTGCACAAAATACAAAAAAGAGAAACGAAATGATTTCCAATTTGTTACCAGGTAAATCGACAAATAGGAATTTGCAGATCAAATGTTGGGAACAGTTTGTTGCGTAATGATCACAACAAGAAATGAAAGTGCCTGAAGGGCACGAAAGGGAAATCACTCAACCAATAGCTTTTGCGGTAACATGATGATAAACGATGTTCCCTTGTGTTCATTCGGGGTGACTTTAATTTCCCCACCATGATGTTCTATGATCTTCTTTACAATACTTAACCCAATTCCTGTTCCCGCATAATCTCTTCTCCCATGCAATCGTTGGAACATCTCAAAAATGCGATCTGCATATTCGGGATCAATGCCAATACCGTTGTCTGAAAAAGAAAGGCTGAAGTATGTTTTTTTGATTTTGCTATTTATCCCCTTTGCATTCCTGCTAAATAAAATTTTTATAGAGGGCTGATCTTTACAAAATTTTATTGCATTACTGATCAGGTTGGAAAATAATTGTTCCATCTGTAAGCTGTCGGAATAAATAACAGGCAATTCATTAGAGCTGATCACTGCGCCTGTTTCTTTTATCCTGAGCTCGAGATCATTTTTCACATTGTCTAATATCTTATTTAGATCTACTTTGGAGAACTGTTCTTCCTTATTGGAAAGCTTGCTGTACATCAGCACAGCGTTAATAAGATCCGACATACGTGTCGCTGCATTGTCTATTTTCGAAAGATATTTTGGCAAGTCGGGACTAGTAGGATTTTCAATTACAAAATCACTGAACACCCGGATCTTACGCAATGGCTCCTGCAGATCATGACTGGCAACATAATTAAAGGACTCAAGTTCTTTGTTCTTTTTTTCAAGTTCATTGGCTGTTGCAATGATCTTCTCTTCTGCTAGTTTCCTTGCTGTAATATCAACCATTGCCACCAACAGATATTCTACCTGGTTGATTGTCATTCTTGCAGTTGATAATAATACAATCAGGGGGCTACCATCTTTTTGCGTATATGAATATTCAACAGGATGTTCTTTTTCTTCATCCAAGTGACTATTCTTTTCCCTTTCAAAGAATTTTTTAGTAAAACCTGCAAGCTCCGCATGCTGTTCAATGATCTGTTCCTGGCCTATATCAAATATTTTAACCCAGGCTGGATTTACGTCAATGATCATGTGGTCTCTTATACGGATCAGCAATTTTGCAACCGGGCTCACTTTGAATAATTGCAGGAAATGTTCCCTTGACAAAGCCAACTCATGATTGCTATTCTCCAATTCGGCTGTTCGTTTCCTTACTACCTGCTCCAGTTCTTCCATATATGCTTTCTGATCATGTATATCCGTCAATGCACCTACCCAACGAAGCACTTTGTTGTTTTCATCTTTTACAGGCGATGCGACAGATGAGTGCCAACGATATTCTCCCAGTGCATTCCTCACCCTAAGTTCGGTTCTAAAGGGCTTGTTACCTTTAAATGCTTCCCTGTATTCTATGTCTGCTTTTATTTTATCTTCGGGATGAACCATGTATTCCCATGCGTCATCGAGGTTGGATTGGCCACTGTATTCTTTCCAGCGTTCAGAGTAGTATTCGTTTTGACCGCCTGCATCCGTAACCCATACCATTTGGGGAAGTGTTTCCGCCAGTGTACGGAATCTCTCCCTGCTTTCTTCCAGTTCCTTCCTGGATTTGACCGCTTCTGTTACTTCTGTACCGATTGCGATGATACCTATGACTTCGTTCAACTCGTTTTTTGCCGGCTGGTAAACAAAATTGAAATAACCGGAATGCGGCTTGCCGTTCTTGTTATAAGTTACGTAAAATTCATTCCCAATAAAAGGTTCACCTGTGGCCATGATATTTCTTAGTATGGGCTCCTGGCTATGACGTAATTCCGGTGAAATGTCAAATATTTTCCTGCCCAGTACTTCCTGTTCGGTTTTACCCCACATTTCAAGTGATAAAGTATTGGCAACCTCTACTACAAAATCTTCTCCCTTATAAACGGTAATGGTAATGGGTGCCTGCCTGAATATTCTTTGTAGCTCTTTTTCACTTTCCTCAATTTTTTTCCTCGCCGATACCTGTTCTGTTACTTCAATCGTGGTTACGAGTTGGCCTGAAATGACTCCTGCTTCGTCAATGATCGGGTCTATCACCGAATTAAAATATCGCGTAGCCACTTTACCGTTAGTAGCTAGTTGGACAGCAATTTCATTTTTTTGGAAACGCTTTCCTGTCCGATACACTTCGGCATGTACTGGCCCGGCCGCAGGAACTGTTTCAGGAAGTAATTCGAACATCGGCTTGTTAAACGCCTGTTCTTTTGTGAAACCCCACAGGCCGAGAATATATTTATTTGCGAATTCAATAATTAATTGTGGCCCTTTCAGTACTGCAACCGCAAAAGGAACATCATTGAACAAAGAATATATATTATTCAATGCATTGTTTCTTCGCTGGGCTATTTTGATCTGTGATTCAATGCGGATCAATAATTCTTTGGATGAAAATGGTTTTACAAGATAATCATCTGCCCCGGTATCGAACCCTTCAAGCCGGGATTCTTCACCGGCCCTTGCAGTGATCAGTAAAACAGGAATGGAAGCGGTAATAACATTTTCCCTTAATCTTTTTATCATCGTAATACCATCCATTACTGGCATCATAATATCACTTAATATAAGAGATGGTGAGAACTGTGTTACTTTATTTAGTGCATCATGTCCATCTGCTGCAGTAATGACCCGGTATTTTTTAGCAATGATATTCGACATATGCTTCCGCATATCAGCATTGTCATCTACGATCAATACCAGGTCATTATTGTTTTCGTTTGTTTGTAATACTTCGTTTACCAGGTTGTTGTCAGACAGGTACAATGCTTCTTCGATAAAAACGGATGAAATTAATTCATCGGATTCTGAGATAATAACAGGTATTTGAGGAGTGCCATTACTGGTCTGCGCTGGTAGTGTTACTGTTACCGTGGTGCCTTTTCCCAATGCTGATTCAATGATGATTTGACCGTTTTGCAATTCGATCAGCTCTTTAACCAATGAAAGCCCGATCCCCGTACCTTCAAAACTTCTTCCTGCAGAATTTTTTACCCTGTGAAAACGATCGAACAGCAAGGGGATCTCCTCAGCTGGTATACCAACCCCACTATCTTCTATTACTAATTTTGCTGTGTTATGTATGGTTTCTACTTTAAGCGTTATATTGCCTTCCAGGGTATATTTAAATGCATTGGACAATAAATTAAAAACTATTTTTTGCCACATCTGCACATCGAGGCTAACCAGCGTAGTTTGATCCGGGATAATAATGTGAAAATCGAGACTTCCTTTTTCAATGATCGGTTTAAAATTAAGCGCCAGGCTTTTTGTATATGCTGCCAGGTCCACTACCTGCAGGTAAGGTTTTTGTTTCCCACTTTCCAGCCGGCCAAAATCAAGCAGGCTGTTCACTAATTTTAAAAGTCTTAGTGCATTTCTTTGAGTTAATTTTAATTGTTGTTGTTGTGATTGGTCCAGTTTGTCATTATTAAGAACTTCTTCCAGGTTGCCAAGTATCAGCGTAAGTGGCGTTCTGAATTCATGACTGATATTTGAAAAGAAGATTGTTTTGGCCCTATCCATTTCTTCTAATGCAGCAGCCCTTGTGCGTTCCGCTTCCAATGATAAGATATCATTGGCCCTGTTTGATATAACGGTGGTCAATGTCTCCAGAAAGGCTTTCATGTGATCATTGAAGGGCCGGCGGGAATTCAATCCGGCTAGCAGGAAATATTTTTCATTGCCCGAGATGGTAAACGGTAATATCACGGCTTCATGAATATTGTCTCCCCAATAGCCATTTGGTAAATCATGGAAAACCTGGTCAATATCCCTGCTGATAGTATTTATTTTTTCCGAAGCATAAACACCGAGGGTATATTTTGGATTCCTTAAAACCGGAGCAACAGGCGAACCATTCCCGGAAAGCGGGTTAAAAATGTCATCGCCTAATTGCCTGTAAACCGTTACAAATGGAAATGTGATCCGATGGTCAATCATGAATTGTTGAATATTTTCAAACATTTCTGCCGTAGTTGTTGCACCTGCAATCCTGGCTGATAAACCATTCATTAACGCTGCATTTCTTTCATTGAATACGCGGTAAGTCGTTTCAATAACTGCGTTGAATACACCCTCCACTTTTCCATTTTCACCAACGACGGGAGTAAAAGTGAAATCAAAATAACATTCTTCAATATACCCATGCCGCTGCATAGGTAATAAAGCATCCTTGCTTCCACCGGGTATACCCTGGAAAGCTTTTTCAAATTCAGGAGCGATGTCGGACCAGATATCTGACCATACCTCACGTGCAGGTTTTCCCAGTGCCCAGGGGTGTTTATTACCCGGGATGGGGCTCCACGCATCATTATATAATAATGTAAGGTCCTTTCCCCAATAGATCGCTATGGGAAAATTTGAGTTCAGGCAAATACTGAGGCTGGTTTTAAGACTTTGGCTCCAGTAGTAAGGATTCCCCAGGGCAGTATTGATCCAATCAAAATTTTGGATAAGTTCTGCCATTTGATTTTTTCCCGTCACGATAGAATGATTGAGATCCTGTTGGTCCATGTTCTTAAAAAAAATTACCCGTCGTCGGGCTTCTTTAGAATAAATTAAAGTTAGTACGGGATATGCAAATAAAATGCCGGTACCCGAAAGAGTTGATGGCAGAGGCTGAATACTGGATGCGGGATGCTGGAGGCAAGTTATGGGACGGGGGTAACGAAAAAGCAGATATCGGTAAACAAGATAAAAATGAATTATGAAGCTGAATTTTGGGTACTGGATACTTGAATCGGCTATGTAGTATTATTGTGGTTAAGAAACTAAGTTTAAATTTGTAGATTATTTTACTGCTTATGAGAAATGATCATGTTTTCCGGATCATGGTTGTTGATGATGATCCTGATGACCAGGAGTTATTTTCAGCAGCAATTGATAGCTGCGAAATTTCTGCTGAATTTGATATCGCTGGTAATGGACAGGAAGCGCTTCATCTCCTGAAGAATACTTCCTATGATGGCATTTTCCTCGACATTAACATGCCCGTGATGAATGGGTATGAATTTCTGAAAAAAATCAAACAGGATGAGTCATTGAAGAATACACCTCCCGTTTTTGTTTTTTCCACTGCTACACACGACGGCCAGTTTGAAAAATTCCGATCCCTCGGTGCAGAAAAGCTGATCTCGAAACCTTCTTCTTTTAAGGCATTGCAGGAGATTGTGCAAGAAATTTGCCGGAGGTATTTTGGGAAGAAGGGGTAGGTGGTTTATCTGAGACCGTAGACTAATGCAAATACTGGATACAAGTTGGCGGATGTGAGAAGTCAGGAACAGGTACCACCTATGAGATGCGGAAGCTACATTGACTCGGAAAGCATTTAGCCTTAAACGTTGAAATAGGAAGCGGTACGAGAATTTGATGATAAAGGAGCACCGGGTCGGTGCATCTGCTAATTGTAATCAGCATAAAGATCTTTCTTATTGGTATCCCTATTAAACTGGCCCCATATCCCCGATTCAGCCTCCCGTTGCAGCTCTCAGCCTCCAGCTTACCTCAATGACCCGTATTAATTGTTTTACAATGTGGGATATTTAAGGCGATGTTTATCATGATTGAAACGATGGGAACAAAAAGTAAGATTGTAAGCGAATGTAGAGAACCATTTTATAAAATCTAATTATCTATTAAGATTGCTGAAATATTCTTGAAAATCGTTAAGGATTTAAACTTTTAAGTGTTTTTATTTCAAAGTCAATCCAATTTCTAAGTTCTTTAATGTTTCCCCCATTAAAAGTCATAACTGGAATGCCTTAACCATTCAAACCCTCAAACGATTAAACCCTTTAACGATCAAATTGAAAACAGGTTGGTGATGTTTCCAATATTTTATTAATAGTTCAATGCAATGTTCTCAGCTTCCTGCAAATGCGTCTGTAGGTGCGGAAGTTGCTCTGTTGCATAATTTTTTAATCGTTCGTTCTTTCCTCCATTAATTTCAGCCTGGAAAATACTGATGGCTTTTTGGTGGGCGGCTACCTGGGCATGGATATAGGTTGAATCGAAAAATGAAGGACCTATATCAATCAATTGAGCTCTTACACCAGTATCTTCATTATCTAAGGTATCAGGTAAAGCAATGTTGAGATCGTTTGCGATTGTTTGTAAACCGGCTTTTGCACTGGTATGATCTGTTATCATCATTTGCGCGAAGTCCATTATATCTGAGTTGCTGCTCCTGGTTAGTGCCAGCTGGGCACCATCAAGTTCAAATGAGTTGGCTTGCCAGGCTTTAACAGCAAAATCCCGGTCTGTAGTATTCAGATCGTTGTTATTATTATCATCATGGTCTTTTTTACATGCTGAAAAGACAAGGCTACTGATCAGCAGGGTTGCAAATATTTTTTTCATGCGTTTCAATTTTAGGTGTTTCAATTATTCATTAAAAAAATAATGCCATAAAATTTATAACGTAAAATGAAAACAATTTTCCGCCCCTGCATGTAAAATCAGTAACAATGCGTTGCAATGATTACTCAAACCGGCGTGGGAAAACGTAAAATGGAAAGGATTAAATGTAAAGGATACGGGTAGTAATGAGTATTTGGTACGGATTTTATCAGGATAATGTAGTGACTGGAATAACCTGTAAAATTTATGATCAAACGACGGAATACCAATCCACATATTAAGACGCTGCTGCTGAAAAAAAATGGTTTTTTTCCTAACAATGATTTGCCGGTATTGCTGTACCAGGGATGCATTGAGTTGCCTAAACAAAAAAATGTAGCGGCAGAAATCATCCAGGGTATTTTTATCAAAAACAACTGGAGCAATACCTGGCGGAATGGTATTTTTGATTTCCACCATTACCATAGTAATACGCATGAATGTATGGGAATAGCTTCGGGTACAGCAAAATTGATACTGGGTGGTCCGGGAAGAAGAAGAATTTCGATTTGGGCCGGCGATGTGTTGATATTACCTGCAGGTGTTGGGCATCGTTGCATTGCCTGTTCTAATGACTTCCTGTGTGTAGGGGCATATCCCCGCGGAAAGAACTATGATACCAACCTGGGTACAGCGGAAGAATACAAAAAGGCGGCTGTTCGTATCGGTAAGCTGGGGATACCTTTAAGAGACCCGGTATTTGGCAAAGAAGGATTTTTAAAAACTTATTGGCGGAAATAGTAATCTTCATATGAATGCACAAATTATCATAGGAATTATCGCAAGTATTGCTACCGCTGCAGCATTGCTGCCCCAATTACTAAAAGTTGTTCGTGAAAAAAAAGCCAGCGACATTTCAGTCCTCATGATGCTGGTGATCTTTATTGGCAATTGTCTATGGATATATTATGGCTATCTGGGCGAGGATCCTATTATCATTGTATCGAATGCTGTTTCCTGCGTGTTGAACGTGTTGTTGTTTATTTATACAGTAAAATATAAAAGCCCGGAAAATGTAAAATAAAAATGTAAAGGTAAAGCGACATCTGCTTTTGCATTTTACAACTGTTCAACTACCATTCAGTTACCATTCAACGATCATTCAAATCTTCGATCACTCTGGCTAAATAATTGCTCTACCGTTGTAATGGACACAAAAAAAATAATAGCTGCCGGAATCGCAGGTACTACAGCATTCACGTTATTCAGTTACTTAATGTCAGTCGCCTGTGATGAGGATTTTCGTGAGCCCGAGTTAATTGGGAAAATGCTAAATAGATTGCCGACAGATCTATCAAAAAAGCAATCTCGTTTAGCGGGTTGGATCAGTCATTACCTGGTAGGAATTGCTTTCGCAGCGACTTATAAACTGATAATAGAAAAAACCCAAATAAAACCTTCCATAAAGAATGGCTTAATAACGGGTGCTTTATCGGGTTACCCTGCATCCTTAACATGGGATAAAGCATTGCAATTACACCCGGCGCCCCCACGGAAAAGAAGTTTGTTTTATTATGGCCAACTGGTTATTGGACATGCGATTTTTGGTGCTGTGGCTTTTACGGTTTTAAAACAAAAGAAACATAAAATGTAAAAGCAAGATAATGCTTAACTTCTCATTTCAGATTTTATATTCTACATTTGAACATGTCATTAACCAAAACGATCAGCAAGCTTAGCTTTTTCCTGTCCCTTATTTTTGTTTGTAAATTGACAGCCGGCCAGCAGGTCGAGACGATATATTTAAATCCAGGCGACAGTTCCTCTAATTTATACATTGTTGTAAAGCCTTCACAACCGCTGAAGGGCTTTGCCATGTTTATACCGGGGATGTTTCAAAAAGCCAAAGACGTCCTGGTGCAAACAGATCTGCCAGTATACGCTGCCCAGCAGGGAATTCTAACTATAATACCGACTTTCAAAACCGGTATAGCTTCTTTGGGCGTTGACAGTGCCACCCAAAGCTCGCTGCTTGAAATTTTAAACCATATAACGGATAAGTATAAACTTAGGGGCCTTAGATTTTACCTTGGTGGTTTTTCCATTGGCGGAAGTTGTGTTTTAAGATATTCAGAACTTGCATTGAGTAATAATTATGCTATCAAACCGACGGCAATATTTGCAATTGATTCACCGTTAGACTTTGAACGAATGTACAATACCTTTATCCGGGAGAAAAGGCTTATTACTGATGGGAAGGCACCACAGGAGGAAGGAGAATATCTTATTAAACGATTTAATAAAGAATTTGGAGGGACACCAGCAGAATCATTGGTAAATTATCGTAAACTATCGCCTTATTCTTTTAGTGATACTACGCAAGCTGCTATAAAACCGTTAAAGAATTTACCTATCCGGCTATATACCGAACCGGATATACAATGGTGGCTTAATGACGGTGCAGATTACACAGGGATGAATGCGCTGGATTTTTCAGCCATGACAAATGAATTAATGCGGCTGGGAAATAACAGGATAACAATGATCACAACCGTAAATAAAGGATATCGCAAACCAGGAAATATCCGCCATCCGCACTCCTGGAGTATCGTTGACTCCAAAGACCTTGTAAAATGGTTATTGATGCAAAATTGAAGATCCTTAAATAAATTCATGATAGGGATATTTAAATAATGGATTACACGGTATTCATAACCCGCTTACGGAGGCATACATTCAGCATTAACTACCTGCTTACCGGAGGCTGGCTCACGAATCAGAATTTATAGGTTGGCCCTTCAACGGTCTTGTAGTTAAAAACTGATCAATTCTTTTTTAAAAGCTATTAGTGCTCTCAATTGCTTCTTTTGTTTTAGACTATACAAGTGAAACAGAACTGCGATTTGCTGAAAATCCAGGCTCTAATGCTGGGGTATTGAACTGGGATTTGAATCATACGATAGGGGCTTAATTGTGCAGCGATCTCCAGATAGATTTGTATAAGGTTGTGCCTGTAAAAGATCTTTCAGGTTCTGCCAGCTATTTTTTCCTGTTTGACCTCAATTCTTTTAATATTTGTTTTTAGAAATATACTGATCAATTTTGCTAGCCGTGTAGCTTTGGTTAGGGTAAGCTGTCTTTCTCTATTAGACAATCGACTAATTGATCACATGAGAAGGAGTCATCTGGTCATTCGTCTTCTATAGAAATTCCGGGGTGCCTTTAGCGTTAGGAAGTAAGCGGATAATCTAACTTGATTACCAGCAGGCAGGCAGGCAGGGAATAAAAGATATTGAACGTCAAAGTATTCTGATCATCATCGTCAATAACAAAAGTGTTCATGATTTCTATTAAGGCGCGTACCGATTACGGTAAGGCAGCCCGGAATTGACTTAATAAAATTAAACAGCTCCATGCCGCCATCTTTCAATAATTTATACTGCGCATTGTTGAATGGTTGAGGCAACCAGCTCTCAATATTCTTTTCCCTTACAAATTCTTCATTGTCATCATTGCTCACCTGTACAAAATGAGTTGGCAGGCTTTGCATTTCAGGGAAGAGTTGCGTATAATATTTTATGGCATTGATGCTTGAAAAGCTTCCATCATAACTAAGGATGATGTTCTCTATCTTATTAGAATCAGAAGATACAATATAGACAGGGCATTTTGCATTTCTTAAAAGCATTGCGTGGTCGGGAACAGATACGATGAAATCAGCCGTGTATTCATTTATAAGGACCTCACTCAATGAAATTTCATTCTCATTTAACTGCGATACATCAATCCCTGCTGTTCTGCACAGGTTTTCAATTAACTGCATGTTTTTTAATGAAGCATCATCAGCAACAGTTTGTGTTATGAGGGGTTCATTTAAAAACACATTTATCAAAGCCCGGTTCTTTTGTGCAATTTTAATAGCGGTGTCAATAGCATTTACAGTGATTGTATTTCCTGGTAAGATCAATAGTACTTTTTTCATGTTATACAAGGTTAATGTTACAAAGAAAAAGAACTGTATCCTATTTTTTCAACCATAAAAATAAGTTGATAATTTATTAACCCTGCCTTTTCAGAAGAGAAAGTTTATCCTTCTTTATCAACCGATTTTAGTAAATTAAGAACAGGTAACGAACATTTGCCAGTCTTCAAATTACCGCCTGAGTTAACGGAATATTAAGCTAGCCTTTTTTAATCTATTCATTGCAAAATTGACAAAGCTGGAAATGAACACGTCTGCATTTGTCAAAGGGTGCAGAAGTTTGGGAGGAGTCTTATGGTGGAGGTAAAGCTTTAATTCGATTAGAACGTTAAACCTTATAGGTGGACGTCGAAATCCATCGAGCCAGGTGAGGTGCGCAAATTGATCTCTTTTTGAATAAGTTCAATAGTAGACTTGCATTGATCAAATTCATTGTGAAATTCCTTATCCAAAAACATACGGGTATAGTCTGTTGTATACTTTACAAGCAAATCAACCAATACGGGCAATTCGAGTATTTTCAGGTATTCTGTTAGCGGGATCATGGCTTAAAGACAAATAGGGTACCGCAAAAAATATGCGGGCCAAAAAACAAGATTAAATTTACTGTCGTTAAGCTGATTTACGTGGAAGAAATGCTACGTTCTAATCTTATTTTAATTATTCGGGGAAAAAATACTTGATCGGGCTGATCTTTAATGCTGGCCAGAGACCCTTGCGTCTTTGCTCCTTTGAGCGTTTTGCGTGAAACAAAAAGATCATTTAAATCGATGAACATTGGAGCTCAAGGTTTGATCACTCTAAATTCTAAACTTCAAGGCTACAAATGCTGTACTAAAACCTTAAACAATTAACTAACATCCCCACCGGCAAATAAACCGTAAAAACAGAACCCGATAACCTTCTCAGCAAGAACACCAACGTTCCACCGTGTGCATTAGGATTTTATCAACAATACTAAGACCGATACCTGTTCCACTATATGCTGAACTGTTGTACAAATGCCGGAAGACTTCGAATATTTTTTTGTTGTAGACATTATCAAAGCCGATCCCGTTGTCGCGGAATGTCAATGCTATATATTTTTTGTTATATCTCATGCCGTTCGGATAGTTGTTTTTTCACTGATAACATGTTCGAAGAAATTTTTGTCGCTCGACAGGAGATATTCGCCCAGTTTTTAAGTTATCACGCATTGGCTTTCTGTTTAAAAAATATTTGTCCCAGCACTTCTTTTAAGGCTTTAACTCCGGGTACTTTTTTAATAACGCCTGTAGCACCCAACAAAAGGCAACTGGATACGATATATTCATCTGCAGAAGTTGAATACATGTAGATTGGCGTATGTTGCAGGTTATCCATTTTTCTTAAGCAGCGCAGGCATTCCATCCCATTCATGATGGGCATGTTGATATCCAGAAAAATAAAATCAGGTTTGAAATGTTCATTCTTCAACATTTCAATAGCTTCCACAGCACCATAGGCAAATTCGCAACGAATTGAAATCGGCATCCTGGAAACAGCCAACCGAAAAATTTCTGGTCATCAAAGTCATCGTCTATTAGAAATACCTGGTACATTTTTGTTTTTGAGTTCATGGAAATTAAGAAAAACTCATGTTATTTCAAAGGGCTCTTTAAGGTTTCTGCGGTCTCAAAGGTTTCAATGGTTAGAGAACCTCGGGAACCTCCGGAACGTTTGAAAATCTTGAAACACTGATTGTGTATATTTCTACAACCAAAACGCTCCACGTTAAACGTTTCAACGTTAGACGTTTAACGTTATAAGGCACGGTTATAGCGGCATAAGCTGTATGTCTAAAAAAAATAATTCTCCAACTGAATACGATGATATATCACGTATCATCGTTATGGGCGCTTCCATAGGAGGCTTTGAAGCTTTTAAAAAAATTGTAAGCTCATTGCCGCCAGATTTCAGAACGCCAATTTTTATTGTGTGGCACATGTCTCCCGATACAATTGGAATATTACCCGAAGTGCTTAACAGGTTGAACGGTATATCTGTTGCAAATGCTTACAATGATGAAAAAATAGTACCCGGCCGAATTTATGTTGCACCACCGGATCATCATTTGATTATTGAAGATGGTTTTATAAGACTAACTCATGGACCAAAGGAAAACCGTTTTCGCCCTGCGATTGATCCGTTATTTCATTCAGCAGCTTATTCATATGGCAACGGGGTGATAGGAATTATCTTATCCGGAGCACTTGATGATGGTACAGCAGGTCTTTGGACCGTGAAACAACAGGGGGGCATTGCAATTGTGCAGGATCCTATGGATGCAGAAGTTCCCTCAATGCCAAAAAATGCTATGCGTCAAGTGAAGATCGATCATGTAGTGGCTGTCGATGACCTTGCTGATTTGTTGGTTCAACTGGTAGCAGAGCCGCCGCCCGAATTAAATAATAATTTTGAAGATGACTTAACCCACACCGAAATTAATATTGGAAAGAAAGAGAACGTATTAAAACATGAAATTATGGACTATGGAGAACATACCCCTTTTACCTGTCCCGTATGCCATGGGGTATTGACCAGGTTGCAAAGTGATAATATCATACGCTTTAGTTGCCATACCGGCCATACCTATTCAATAGATTCATTGTTGACAACCCTTACAGAAAGGATTGAAGATGCTTTATATAATGCCATACGGGGGATTGATGAGAGCACTATCCTGTTGAATCACCTGGGTGATCATTATGCTGCTATTAATCAACCTAAATTGGCAGCACTGTATTTTAAGAAAGCCAAAGATGTTTCAGATCGTTCCAATCTCGTACGTAGAGCAGCCATGACCCAGGAACTGATCAACAATGAATCCCTTCGAAGAGAAGTGGAAAAGGAAAGCCTTGATACTGGAAAATATGCTTTATAATTGTTGAAAATAAACATCCATGGCAAAGCCGATGTCATCGAAGAAAAAAGAGGAACTCAATCCCGATACTGCTGCTATCAAGCCTTCGCAGGATGAGTTCCTGATTGTTGGAATGGGAGCTTCAGCTGGCGGTATACAGGCCTTCCAGGATTTTTTTCACCATCTTCCGCCCAAATCGGGCATTGCATGGGTGGTGATCTTACATTTATCCCCCGATCATGACAGCAAATTGACACAGGTAATACAGGGCAGCACCCGGATGAAAGTAGAAATGGTGACAGAAAAAGTAAAAGTAAAACCCGACCAGGTATATGTAGTATCACCCAATCATCACCTGATGATGCAGGATGGCTACATTACCACTTCTGCCAATACCCTCATTGAAGAACGCCGTGCCCCTGTTGATATATTTTTCCGCACACTGGCAGAAGCACATGGTACTCGTGCAATTGCTGTAGTGCTATCGGGCACCGGTGCGAACGGTTCGATGGGATTGAAACGGGTGAAGGAAAGGGGAGGCGCTACTTTTGTTCAGAATCCCAGGGAAGCCGAATTCAATGAAATGCCCCGCAATGCAATCGCAACAGGACTGGTGGATGAAGTGCTGAACGTGGCGGATATACCTGCAAAGATCATTGCGTACAATAATAGTCTTGGTAAGATTCAGATTACAGAAGATGCGGAAAAGCGTCCACAGGACCAGCAACAGGCACTTCGTGAAATTTTTACCGATATCAGGATACGTACCGGCCATGATTTCTCAAATTATAAACGTCCAACTTTATTACGTCGCATAGAGCGTCGCATCAATATACACAACCTGCCCGATCTTCCTTCTTACGTTGCTTATATTCACCAGAATCCTGATGAAACGAATGCATTGTTGAGGGACCTGCTGATCTCTGTTACTAATTTCTTCCGTGATAAGAAAGCTTTTGAAACGATTCAGAATGAAGTGTTACCGCAATTGCTGAAAAACAAGACAAGTGAGAACCAACTGCGCATATGGGTCGCCGGTTGTGCCACGGGAGAGGAAGCTTATTCACTCGCTATTCTTTGTGCAGAAAAAAATTACGGTGTGATCGATGCACCCAAGGTACAGATTTTCGCGACCGATATTGATGAAGCCGCCATTTCCCGCGCAAGGGAAGGATTATTCAATATCAACGATCTTGCAGATGTATCACAGGAAAGACTGCGCCGTTTCTTTATCAAGGAAGGAGAAGAATATCGTATTCGCAGGGAAGTGAGGGAAACGATCATGTTTGCGAATCACAATTTCTTAAAAGATCCGCCATTCTCTCATCTTGACCTGGTGAGCTGCCGCAATGTAATGATCTACCTCAACCAGGTAGCCCAGGAACGCGTAGCTGAAACCTTTCATTTCGCACTCAATCCCGGATGCTTTTTGTTCATGGGAACTTCTGAATCGGTAGATGGATCAAACGATCTATATGTTACGTTTAACCGTGAAAGTCATGTTTTTCAGAGCAGGCAGGCATCGCAGAAGGCATACCCGATCCCCGAATCAGTCCCGAATTTCCGTATAGATAAACCCGCCCTATTGGCTACACAGGAACAGGAAAATAGAATATTGGAACGAATTTCCTTTGGCGATCTGCACCAGCAATTGCTGGAAGAATATGCGCCACCATCTATCGTAGTGAACGAAGAATATAACATCGTTCATTTGTCTGAAAGAGCTGGTATTTATCTGCAAATAGCAGGTGGTGAGCCTTCGCAGAATTTATTGAAGCTGGTAAAGCCAGAGCTAAGACTGGAACTACGTTCTGCATTGTACCAGGCGGTGCAAAGACAGGCGGCAGTAGAAGCAAGAGGATTGAAAGTAAACTTAGGGGATCATTCCGAAATACTGAATATTCATGTACGTCCTGTATTGCGTTCGGGGGATACGGCAAGGGGTTTTATTCTCATCATCTTCGAAACATCTACCGAAAAAGCAGAGCAGGAAGTACTGCTTACTTCAGACGAGCCTGTTGCCCGACATTTGGAGGATGAACTGATGCGATTAAAGGCGCAACTGCGTTCTTCCAATGAGCAACACGAATTTCAGCAAGAAGAGTTAAAGGCATCCAATGAAGAATTGCAGGCCATGAATGAGGAACTGCGGTCGGCAGCAGAGGAATTGGAGACAAGTAAGGAAGAACTGCAAAGTATAAACGAAGAATTAAGAACCGTCAACCAGGAATTAAAAGTTAAGATCGAAGAAACGAGTCTTACCAGCAACAATTTGCAAAACCTGATTAACTCAACAGATATTGGTACTATATTCCTTAACAGGAGCCTGCGTGTAGTGTTGTTTACTCCGGCAGCAAGAAATATTTTTAACCTGATTCCTGCAGATTATGGCAGGCCCCTAACCGATATAACCAATAAACTCGAATATCATAACCTGGTGAATGATGCGGAAATGGTATTAGATAAACTAACCCCATTGGAACAAGAGGTACGGACATCTGAAGAGAAGGACTTTCTAATGCGCATTTCTCCTTACCGCACTGCAGAAGATCGCATAAACGGGGTGGTGATTACCTTCGTAGATATAACCGCCAGGAAAGAAGCGGAACAACAATTGCGCGAAAATATGGAAGAACTTACCCGTTTCAACCGTGCGATGGTAACCCGTGAATCAAGAATGATCGAATTGAAGAAAGAAGTAAATGAACTGTGCGATCAACTAAAATTGCCAGCACGTTACCGGCTTGATTTTGACGACAAGGAAAACAATAATAATGGCTAAATCTTCTAACGATAAAAAACAAGCATCTCCAGCTGAAAAATTTTTAAATGGCAATGGGCATATGAATGAGAGTGAACAACTTGCTGCCCGTCTGGAAGAATTGCAAAAAGCAAATGAAGAGATTCGCCGCAGTAAGCGGGCAGCACTGAATTTAATGGAGGATGCGATTGCATCAAAAGAAGCATTGCGAAAAAGCGAGGAAAAGTACCGCAGTTTATTCGAGTCTATCGATGAAGGCGTCTGTATACAGGAACTCATATATGACGATGATGGCAAACTTGTGAACGTTCGGATCGTGGAAGCAAACCCGGCTTATGAAAAGCAAACCGGGTTAAAAAAAAATACCATCTTAGGTGAGTTGCACAGTGAGCTCGGGCATGTGATGGAAAATCATTGGTTTGAAATTTATGACAGAATTGCTAAAACCGGAAAAGGAGAAAGTACGGAAAGCTGGCACGAATCTACAGATCGATGGTACCATGCCTATTTATCAAAGGTGGGTGCTGTTGACAAAATACAAATAGCAGTAGTTTTTAATGATATTACTGAGCGTAAGCGTAACGAGTCACGACAAAGATTCCTGCTAAAACTGGCTGATGCAATTCGTCCAATTTCAGATGCAAGAGAAATTGAGGGGATTGCGTGCTGTTTGCTGGGCAATGAGCTTAAATCAGACCGGGCATTTTATACAGAGATCAATGAAAAGGAAGGCTATATAAAAGTGATGCAGGATTACCTTGGTGGCACTTCTCCTTCACTGGCTGGAACTTACCCACTTTCTGCTTATGCATGGACCATACCACTTTATCAAAAGGCTGAACCTGTAATCATTCCTGATATCTATAACAGTGAACTGGTAGCTGCTGCAGACATCGGCGCCATGGAAGCGACTAAAGTTGTTTCTTACTGTGCAGTTCCGCTCATAAAAAACAATATACTGGTAGGTGCGCTTGTAGTCACTGAACCTGCGGCAAGGGAATGGAAGGGCTATGAGGTGGATCTTATTGCTGAAACTGCCTGGCGCGTCTGGTCAGCAGTTGAAAAAGCAAAGACAGAAGAAGCACTTCGGAATTCAGAATTAAAGTTCAGGCGTCTAAGCGAAAGCGGTATTGTGTCTGTTGCGTTCTTTGACCTTGAAGGATCTATCATTGAAGCAAATAATGCTTTTTTGAATATGTTTGGTTTTACAAGGGCAGACCTGGAAGCTAAAAAAGTGCGTTGGGATTTATATACTCCTGCCGAATGGATGCCGAGAACCCTTGAAGCTGTTGAAGAATTTAAAAAAACAGGTAATATCAGTCCTTACGAAAAGCAATATATGAATTCAGCAGGGGAGTTGCATTGGGGTATATTTGCAGGTGCTACCCTTGAAGATGGTAAAACAGGAGTTTCACTTGTTGTGGATATTACCGAACGCAAGAAGGCAGAAGAGTCTTTACGGGTTAACGAGGAAAGGATGCGTGGATTGAAGGAAGCTTACCAGTCTGTGGTAAATGGGGCAACGCTCGAAAATTCACTGAGTATACTATCACGTTTAGCGATAAACGAAGTCCAGGGCAAAGTTAGAACCGCTTTTTATCTTGCAGATGAGAACAACACCGTTTTGAATACCGTTCGCGGTGCGGGAAATATGCCTGAATCTTATGCAGATGAATTTGATGGATTTCTTATTGGGCTAAATTCATTGGCCTGTGGACTTGCCATTTCTTCCGGCGAGCCGGTGATTACCGCAGATGTGAAGGGAGATGTCTTGTGGCAACCGTGGCTGCATATAGCCGAGAAATACGATTATAGAGCTTGCTGGTCTTTTCCTATCAAAACCAAAGATGCTGTATCTATCGGCGTTTTTTCATTGTATTTTAAAGATCCGGCAGAATTAAACCTGAAAGATCGCATGCTTGCAGATACTATAACACAAGCAGCAGCTGTGATTATCACCAACCATACGGCAAATTCGCAGCGAACAAAAGCTGAAGAAGCACTTCGCAAAAGCCAGGACCAGCTCGCTGAGGAATTAAATGATGCACACCTGCTGGAACAACTCAGTAGTCGGATCATTGAAGAAGGTGAGCCCGAGCCACTGTATGACGCGATCCTTGATTCTGCTATGGATATTATGCGTGCAGAAATAGCAAGCCTGCAGGTGTTGGATGTGGAAAAGTATGAATTATCCTTGCTTAATTGGAAGGGTTTCCACCCCGGAACTGTTCAGTATTGGCAAATCATAAAAAAAGATTCTACCACCAGTTGTGGACAGGCATTGGCAAAAGGAGAGCGGGTAATCATTAGCGATATTAAGGACCCTTTATCAAAGGTTAGCAAAAAAGATATGGATATTTATTCCCTTTCTGGAATCCAATCCATGCAATCAACTCCCCTTATCAGCCGTACAGGAAAAATCCTGGGGATGATATCCACCTACTGGAAAAACATCCATTATCCCTCAGAGCGGGAAATAAGTCTTTTCGATATGTTGGTAAGACAGACCTCTGACCTGGTTGAAAGAAAACTTGCCGCAGACAACCTATTTGAAACAGCTTCCCGGTTACATCTTGCATTGGAAGCTGGTAAGCTTGGCTCGTATGAGTTTGATTTTACTACAAATAAAATTCTGGCCAGTACGCAACACAAAAAAAACTATGGGTTTGCAGAAAACGAAGAAATGACCATCGACCAGGTTTATGCACGAATACCAACAGAGGACCGGGAAAGGACAGAGATCTTATTTCAAAGCGCCATAAAAAAACACGAAGCGTATACGGCTGAATACAGGGTAAACCTTCCTACCGGAGATATTCGATGGATAAGAGCTATGGGACATATGATCTACAACCCTAAGGGGGAGGTGCAAAAAATGACAGGGATATCCCTCGATATTACCGAACAAAAATCGTTTACGGAAGAACTCACCCGACAGGTAGGAGAAAGAACAGCCGAACTTAAACGTTCCAATGAAGAATTGCGCCAGTTTGCACATGTTGCCAGCCATGATTTGAAGGAACCCGTCCGTAAAGTGAAAACTTTTTACCATATGCTGATGAATGAATTTGGCGATGAGTTTGACGGCAAGGCGAGGAAATATCTTGAAAGGATCGGCAGCGCAGCCGACCGCATGATGTCGATGGTAGAGGGTGTATTGCATTATTCTAAATTGCAAAGTGTTGAACCATTTGCAGAACAGGTAAAACTGAACGAAATCATAAAACAAATTGAAACCGATCTTGAATTGGTGATTAAGCAAAAACAGGCTGTCATTAATACCAACAATGCGCTTCCGGAGATTATGGCCAGCAATGTACTGATGTATCAACTGTTTTATAATCTTGTTTTGAACTCATTGAAATTTTCCAAACCGGATGAGCCTACAAACATTCATATATCTGCTCAAAATCTAAACCTGGATGGAAAAGATTTTCATAAAATCATTTTCAGTGACAACGGAATTGGCTTTGAACAGGAATACGGCGAAGATATCTTTAAAACTTTTACCATGCTCAATCCTGCCAAGTATGAGGGAACCGGGCTGGGCCTTGCATTGTGTAAGAGAATTGTTGAACGCTATCACGGGTCTATCGAAGCAGAAGGAAAATTGAATCAAGGAGCTGTGTTTACAATTATCTTGCCGGTGGTGGAACCGCAGTATTATTATTAGCTGCAAGGCGCAAGTTGCAAGCTGCAAGCATGAGCTTCGAGCCATCAGCTAATTGTAAATTGTGAGTTATAAATGGTAAATTGTGACAAGCGAGTTGGAATTTTGAGCTATTAGTAAAAATTGATTCAGATTTTAAATTGTATGAATTAGGATTAAAGCTGCAAATATTAAAGTCGCATAAATCCGTGTTCCCGACTTTATCGGGACAGGCTATCAACGTTTCAATCCCTGCATCGACAGGTCGCCAGGTAAATCCAAAATTCACTTCCTATTTGTTGTTTCCCTAATTTTATAACAAGTATCATTGCATGCAGAGTCTTTTCATCGAGTACGTTGTTTTGATCATCATCATCCTGGCGCTGGTGATGGTTGCCAATAAAGCCGGTGTGGCTTATCCTATTATATTGGTAATTGGCGGTTTGGCATTGAGTTTTACTTCGTTGTTTTCTGATATTACCATTGACCCGGAACTGATCTTTTTTATTTTTCTTCCACCGTTATTGTATGAAGCGGCATGGCAGACTTCCTGGAAACAGTTCTGGAAGTGGCGGCGCGTGATCATGAGTTTTGCTTTTCCCATTGTGATCCTGACATCGTGTGTGATTGCATTTATCTCGCACGCAGTAATACCCGGTTTTACATTAGCGATGGGATTTTTGCTGGGAGGTATAATTTCGCCGCCGGATGCAATTTCAGCTACGACTATCATGCGCAATGTGAAAGTGCCGAAATCATTGGTGAGTATTATTGAAGGGGAAAGCTTGTTAAATGATGCGTCTTCATTGATCGTATTTCGTTTCGCCCTGGCCGCAGTGATCACCGGGCAATTCCATTTTCAACAGGCAGCCGGTAATTTTTTCCTGGTGATCATCATGGGAACCTTGATCGGCATTTTTGTAGCATTTCTATTTTATGCCGTTCACAGGTGGTTGCCGGTTACTTCAAATATTGAAACCGTCTTAACCATATTGTCTCCCTACTGTATGTATTATTCTGCAGAACATTTCCACTATTCTGGTGTATTGGCTGTTGTGAGTGGGGGATTGTTCTTGTCCAGCCAGCAACAAACCTTTCCAGCACAGTGGGATCCGAAGCTTGGAATTCACGTGACTTGAAGTCGCGG
>JADMIO011153562.1_pt1 | contig 70867 bp, 55 predicted proteins | sample 8958161 | NCBI WGS metagenome assembly JADMIO01 (sample SAMN16585339, study PRJNA669376) | soil metagenome | isolation source: Crop rotation soil | place: USA: Cullars Rotation, Alabama | collected 2011 | reverse complement strand
CTCCTCCGCCAGCGCCGCAGCAGATAGCTGCACCGCCGCAGACGAATTCTTCCGCGCCACTGCCGAGCGCGACCGGCACCTCGCCGACAACAACTTCAACCACAACCGCACAGAGTGCCAATCGCACTCGCGACACCGAAACGAAGGTTGAAGCAGAAGACACGGTTCGACAACACGGAAAGACCTCCACCACAGCAAGCTCTACACCGATCGTGATCTCGTCCGGTCAGAGTGCGAAGCGCGAAGAGACGCCCATCGTGGCACCCGCCGTGACCAATCTTCCTGCGAACGCCTCTTTAGGCAACGTGAACCTTCCGGGATTCACTAGCACTCCAGCATTAAGGGCAGCGAGCAACGTCACCGGAGGTCAGTTGTTACAGCGCGTGGAACCAACGTATCCGGCGTTCGCTCGAACACAGCGTTACCAGGGTGATGTCGTGCTGGCGGTGAAGATCACCAAGACTGGAACCGTCGAGAATATTCGGCGAGTAAGCGGCAATCCAATGCTGAGTGCCGCTGCCATCGAAGCGGTGAAGCGCTGGAAGTACGAGCCGTACCGGCTCAACGGTCAAGCGCAAGAAATCGATACCACCGTGACCGTTAAGTTCAAGTTGCCGAAATAGGCATTCACCCGATCGCGACTTTTTCGCGCCATTCGGCAACTTCAACCTTCCACCCGAGTTCCTTCGAGATCGCCTGTTGCAGCAGGCTCGACGCGGAGGGCTCACCGTGAACAAGCCAGGTCTCCTGAGGCTTGTTCTTGAACGTCTTCAGCCATCCCAATAACTCAGGCGTGTCGGCGTGATCGCTGAACTGCTCGATAGCGGCGATCTGCGCACGGATCGGCACCATCTCCCCGAATATTTTGACTTCCTTGGCGCCACTCTTGATCGTGGCACCGCGGGTACCCGGCGATTGAAAACCAATAAAGAGCACAAGGTTGCGAGGATCCGGTAAACGCAGCAACAGGTGATGCAAGATCCGTCCGCCCGAGACCATGCCGCTCGAAGAAACGATTACGCAGGGATACTTCACTTCGTTGATCCGCTTCGATTCCTCCGGACTCTTCGCGAAGGTGAATCCCTCCCATTCCAGTGGCGATCCGAACTTCTGCACCAGTTGCTTCGTCTGATCATTGAACTCTTCCGTATGCTTCAGGAAAATCTTCACGGCTTCGATGGCCATCGGACTATCCGCAAACACCGGTACCTTGGGCACCTGGCCGGAATCCATCAATTCCTTCAGCATGAAAAGGAATTTTTGCGTGCGTTCTACGGCGAAGGCCGGCACTACAACGCTACCGCCGCGGTTAACGGTTTCGCGGATCAGTCGGGCCATTTCCGGACGAGGATCCGTCTTCGGATGCTCACGATTTCCATACGTGGATTCCATTACCAGAACATCGGCGCTTTGCCCCTCCACGGGGCCCGAACGCACAACCTTTCCGGGAGCAACGGTAGCATCGCGAACCCGGCCAATGTCACCCGTGAACATCAGTTGCTTCGACGTGCCGTTCTGGTTCAGCGTTACCTCGACCATTGATGACCCCAATATGTGCGCCGCCCTGACGAACTTGAAACTGAAGTCAGGACGCAGCTGCTTCACCTGGTCGAACTCAACTTCCTGGAACTGTTTCAAACATTGCTGCGCTTCTTCGAATGTGTACAAAGGAAGTGCTGGAGAGTGCTTCGAGGATTTGCGCTTGTTGGCGAAGGCTGCGTCTTCTTCCTGCAGGTGACCGGAATCCGGCAACAGTATCGAGCATAAATCGATCGTGGCCGAGGTGGCATAAATCGGTCCACGGTAACCGCATTTCACGAGGCGAGGTATCCAGCCGGAATGATCGAGGTGTGCATGGGTCAGGATGACGGCATCAATTTCGCCGGAAGGAATTGGCGGATCCTGCCAGTTCTTCTCGCGCCACTCTTTTTGTCCCTGGAAGAGTCCGCAATCAATAAGGACTTGAAATCCTCGCTTACCATCTTCGGCGTTGTCGGTGTTGATTAGATGTTTGGAACCCGTTACCGTGCCAGCGGCACCCAGGAACTGGATGTAAGCCAAAAGGTCACCTCGCAAACGGAACAAGATTGTAAATGCTCGACTACCTCAGGAGTTCGATGCTGTTATTCGAGGTGTCGCTCTCCGGAACGCTGCCGTCGCCCACATGAACTTCGAGGGGCTGATCGGTTACGGAAATGCGGGTGATTTCTTTCTGTCCGGCTCGTACCAGCATGCGAGCCGATTTCTCTCCATTCCGCATACGAACGGTGACCGGAACCTCGGCGCCAGCAGCACCGGAGTTCTCAACTGTGACTGCCACAACAAATGCACCGTTCAGGGTTTCGCGAGGGACCGCGCTGACAATCTTGAAGTCTGGGAGTCCGCGGTCGCGATACACCCAATCGTCGAAAAACCACTCCAGATCACGTTTTGTCTGTGCCGTGATCAGGTGCTGCAGGTACGTGGGATCTCTATCTAGAGCGGCATCATAGCTTTTGAGAATCGATTGAATTTCGGTGTCGCCCAGCATGTCGCGAAGCATCCACCACACGTACATGGCTTTGATACGAAGATAGAGTTCATCCGTCGTTGCGAGAAGAGATTGGGCAGCATCGCCGGAAGCTTTAGCGGTTTGCGGATTCTGCTTTTCCGCCGCCACCAGCGCAGGCAAACGGGCCCCCATGAATCCAAGCGCTGCACTTCGGCCGTCCTGGCGCTCGCGAACTAGTGCCTGCGAAAATTGTGCCAAGCCTTCGTTGATCCAGGGACGCGGACTCCTGACGATCGCGTGAACGAGTTGGTGAGCCATGGTCAATTCGGCGACCTTTTGGTCCTTGTCCAACGGCGTGAATAGCATTGGCCCGGATTCGAAGGGTGCGGCGTTCGCGTCAGGAAGTTCGATTACCTGCAGTTTCTCTTTGACCTTGCCGAACCACTCTTCCACCCAGGGCTGAACTTTTTCCGCGGCCACCGCGTAATCAGCGGCGGCTTTGTCATTTCCCGGCAGGAAATAGAGGCCGATCGCGGGGCGGGTCTGCATCTCGAACGGAGCGATGGCAAACGCCGGAACGGTCTCTGTAAGGTTGCGAAAATCGTACGAACTGCAGCCGGTACGATTCCCTTCCACCGCAGTGCTTCCTCCGCCAATCCCGGCGAAGTCGCCGTTTGCGACGACCGTGAAGGAGCGATCCTCGTCGGTAATCCAGCAGAACCGAACTTTCATCTGCGCTTCTGCTTCCCGCTTCTGCCAGGCTGCAATTGTGCTGAACAACGAGTTTTCGGAAAGATTCGCAACTTCGGTAGCCATGGGATACCAGGCAACATGGCCCACTCCACGAACGGCGCTGTATTCCTGGGCGATGCGATCCCAATCACTGGCAAGTGCCTGCGCTTCCGGTACGCCAATGCGGGTCAGCCGAAAAGCTTGCTTTGGAATGGTGCCGCTGTAGCCAATTTCCAGTTCTACCGATCCTTTCGGAGGAACCGGCCCAGGCAACGTCACGACAGCTTCGGTGAGCTTTCCGGTGTGATCCATATCGCTGGTCAGCGGCGTGGAAAGGTACTGCAACGGCTTACCCGCGAGTTCGATCATCCGCCACTCGAGGGTGGAAGAAATCTGCAGAGTGGCTAGTGTCTGCGGTCGATCGGAATCATTGCGCAGCGTAATTTTGCCTCGCGCAGCAACTGCTTGTTCCTCGGGGTTCGTCCGAAACTCGAGATCGTACTTGATGAATGTGAATGCGGTGCGATCGAGCGCCCCGGCGCCGCTAATCAGGAGAAGGATTATTGAAATGATTCTAAAGAAGGACATCAGGCTTTCTTAGACTTGGACCTCTGCACCGGATGCCGGCGTTGGCGAACTGCCTCATACATGACCACGGCTGCCGCTACCGAAACATTCAACGACGGCACCTGTCCCAGCATCGGTATGGAGATCAGGAAGTCGCATTTCCTGCGGACCTGCTCGTGCAGGCCACCACCTTCCGCACCCAAGACCAAGGCGAAATCCATGTTGTAGTCGATCTGATCGTAACTTTTGTCAGCCCGCTCATCGAGACCGATCGTCCAGATATTTTTCTCTTTCAGCTCTTCGAGCGTTCGATTGATGTTAGTCACACGCGCAATGGGAAGATACTCGGAAGCACCAGCAGAAGCCTTGGCCACCGTTCCGGTTACATGGACTGCACGTCGCTCAGGGATCACCACGCCATCGGCGCCTGCGGCATCGGCGGTACGAATGATCGCTCCCAGATTGTGAGGATCCTCCACCCCATCGAGCACAAGGAGGAAATTGTGTTCGCCGCGTTTCGCCCCAACGATGTCGTCAAGATCGCTGTACTGCTTCTCTGAAGTGATCGCTACAACTCCCTGGTGACTTTGCGTGTTGGCGAGACGTGCGAGCTGGTCGCGCGACACCTGTCGAACTGCGACCCCGGCGTCACGGGCAGCTTCATGGATGAGTTGGGCGCGGGCATCGCGACGCCCGGCCATGATGGCAATGTAGTCGAAAGAACGTCCACCAGCCTTGAGGGCCTCGACTACAGCATTGATTCCAAAGATGACGGCCATTGCTCTTACTAGTAGAACACAAGCTTACCGTGCGATGAAGCCAGGCTTGTTTGTTAGACTTTTCTGGTGACTGACGTCTTTATCGTTTCCGCCGCACGTACTCCGATTGGCAAATTCGGTGGTTCCCTTGCCTCCCAAACCGCTGCCGATTTAGGTGTGATTGCGGCCAAAGCGGCCATGGAGCGAGCAGGCGTTAACCCTGCGGTGGTTGAGCAAACAATCTTTGGAAATGGTCGCCAAGCTGGCGGTGGACCCAATGTTGCTCGCCAGATTTCCATCCGCAGCGGAGTGCCGGAAACCGTTTCCGCGTACACCGTGAACATGGCTTGCGCCTCCGGCATGAAGAGCCTGGCACTCGGTTTTGAGGAGATCGCGAACGGCAATTTCGAATGCGTCCTGGCTGGTGGAACCGAGACGATGTCTCGGCTACCTTACTACCTCGAGGCGCGGTGGGGTCTCCGCATGGGAAACCAGGAACTTGTCGATGGCATGTACCGCGACGGGTTCTTCTGTCCTATGGCAAAGATGGTGATGGGCGAAACCGCAGAGGTTTTAGCCGAGCAATACAAGATCTCCCGCGAGGAGCAGGATCAGTATGCTTTCTGTACGCAGCAGCGAGCTGAGGCCGCCATCAACGCAGGGAAGTTCAAAGATGAGACTGTTGCAGTCACGTTAGAAACAAAAAAGGGAAAAACGACATTCGAAACGGACGAGCATCCGTTCTTCGGTGCCACACCGGAGAAGATGGCGAAACTTGCTCCCGTGTTCTCAAAAACGGGATCCATCACGGCAGGAAATTCGTCGGGAATCACGGACGGCGCGGCGGCCGTTGTGCTGGCAAGCGAGTCGTTTGTGAAGCAAAACAACTTGAAACCGCTGTCCCGGATCGTAGGTTACACCTCGGCTGGCGTTAATCCGCGAACCATGGGAATCGGTCCGGTACCTGCCATGCAGAAGATGAAACAGAAGCTGGGACTCGCAGCCCAGGATTTCGATCTCATCGAACTCAATGAAGCGTTCGCCGCGCAGGTGCTGGCCTGCGATCGCGAACTTCATTTCGATCGCAACAAGCTGAATGTCAACGGAGGAGCGATCGCGCTGGGTCATCCGATCGGATGCACAGGAACGCGGATCGTAGTGACGCTTCTTCATGAAATGTTAAAGCAACGGTTGAAGCGAGGAGTAGCCACGCTGTGCGTCAGCGGTGGCATGGGAATGGCGATGGCGATCGAGAACGTTCGCTGATCAATATTCGCGCAAAAAGAACCCGCCACTTGGTTGTGTGGCGGGTTTTTCTTTCGCAGCCCCGTCCGGTTTTGCCGCATCGGCTGGTGGAGAGGCTTACGAATCCGTGGAGACTCTAGACAGTATGCACAGACACGCTGTGTGTTAGGGCAATTCGTGAGCCAAAGCGAGCTCCAAATGCCGTCGGCCAAGTACTTAGAAATGAGCACTTTGCGAAGACACGCTAAAGGCGCGATTTCGGTGAATGCCGCAAAAAAATGCACACCCGGGAAGGCGCACTCCCATCTTTATTCGTCCGCCGCGACGCTGGGCAGAAGTTTTAGAACGCGACCGACACGAATCGCACGATAAACAGCAGAAGCCCATTTCGGCAGATTGAGGGACTGGTATTCGCCTATTCCTGGAGTGAACAGAAATCTGAGCACGTGCTCGACGCGATCGCGATAACCATCCCGCGCAGATAGCATGAACCGATGCCATTGCAGATACGAGAGGCTCTGCTCGCTTCTCATACTATCGAGGAGTTTGGCGGCCAGTTGACCGATCCGCCGCGGCACCTGGGTGTTGTGTGGCAGTTCGATCCCGAAAGCAAGGTGCACCATTTCAATCCCAAGTGCCACGATGCCGGAGTTTCTGGTCCCACGCGCGAGCCAATCAATCCGGTTCCAGTCCAGCGGACGCTGACGGATCAACCGAGCGAGATCCGTGATCCAGATCAAGCGCGACCAGTTGTGTTTCCACCCGTGTACACAAAGCAGAACCATCAGATCTTCAGGCGAAGGCGAGAGAACACGTCCACCCGCAAAGTCTATTTCGCGAGAATTCTGCCACAGCGATTGTTGATCGAAAGATGCCGCTAATACCTTGGGCGCCGGTGCCCACTGGAGTTCCAGCAAAATTCCATTGCTCTCGTGGCGAAACTGTTCTTCCGACGCGTTCCGCAACAATGCTGGCCGAAGATGAGCTGCGATGGCAGCAACAGGCAAGTAACCGAGACTCCCCAGGATTTTCCCAGCGCGCTCGACGTCAACAGGGCGAATCAGGAAGTCGATGTCTGAGCAGTCGCGCAGTGAAAAGCTTCCCCACAAATCTTCCGCGATGGTGGGACCTTTGTAAGGAATGATCCGCACGCCGTCTGACCGAAAGCAATCAGTGATGCGCAGTATCTCCGTTACAAGCGGGAAGCTACGCATCAAAGATTCGTTCAACAAGGTGTGCAGCCGATTCCGATCCACGCCCGCGCCCGAGTGTTCTAACCATCGCGATGCCACAACAGGAAGAACTCCGTGATATTTTGCGGATGTCAAGAAAATGTCGAGGTCGGATTTGGCAAGGCTGACTGGTTGCAGCGGCTCCCAATCAGAGACAGCATTCACCAGCAGCTTGAATGAGGCATGCGACGAGGCGGTCATCGGCTCATCAACAACACTCGCTGTCATACCTCACCTGTTGTGTCGTCCTGCCAGTCAGCCGCATGCGGACGGACGCGATACTTAAACGGAGTGGCTATTGCAGAACAGAGCACGAAGAAGAGCGCCGCATTCCCCGGTATATGAAGGTTGAAATCGAACAGGCTGTGCACCAGCACGGAGACAATGCCAGTCAGCGCGGCCAGCGTGAGTAGGCGCCCCTCATCATTTTCGCCGCGACGCAGCTTAGAGAACCCGGCATGGAAAACACTTACCATCATCCAGGCGATCAAAGCGAATCCCACGATACCCGTTTCCGCCAGTAATTCCAGATAGTCGTTGTGAGCATGATTCACAAACAGGTTCGTCCAAAAACTCTGGAACTGCGGGTACACGTGCGGGAACGTGCCGAGACCGAAGCCGAAGAACGGCCGGTGCAACGCCATTCGGATTGTGTCCAGGTAAATGCTGAAGCGATATTGGTCCTGGGTTTCAAGCAGACGTTCGAGAATCTTGTCGGTCCCCAGCATCAAGACGAGAGCGCCGACCACCGCCGAAGCCGTCACAATACCGAGCAGTCCTCGCCGATGCCTTTGCAACCGAAACAGCACGATGCAAACGAACATCAGGCCGACGGCCAGAGCAATCATCCCTCCTCGGGAGCGCGAGAAGACCATACTCACCGCCATCATTATTGCTCCGAACAATAGGATTGTTCGCTTCGACCCACTCTGCAGAATCGCCGCCGCTGCAGATAGAGGAACCAGCATCTCCATGAGTCCGGCGTAGTGATTGTGATTCGCGTACGGTCCGAAGATGGAGGCGGAGAGAGACGTTGCTGTGCGAATTCCGTATATTCTTGAGGTCCCCGTGAGCCCTTGCAGGATAGAAAAGAAGGCGAGGGCAAAGCCGAACAAAGCAAGAGCGGTGAACAGGGTTCGCAGATTGCGACGGCGATTCAGAACTTCACCGGCGACCAGGATAAGGATGGCGTAGCACCCAAGATTCAGAAGTTCGGAAAGAGTCGCATAGCGGTACGCAGTTGCTCCGAGCGCAAACTGCAAAACGACCAAGAAACCAAACGCGACCGCGGGCAGATAAATCGAGCTTTTCGAGAACTCAATCGCGCGCTGTTGCGACTGCCAGAACACCCATATAGCGAATAGCGCGAGTGCGGCAGCACGTTGAATGAATTGCGACCAAGGCTCCGTCGTCCCAAAGGCAAGTGGCGACCACGTCAACACGGCGATCAGTCCAACCAACAGAACTGTTTCCCAGCGAGATTCGGCGGTTCCGGCCAGCGCTGCTGGGCTAGCTTGCGGTGCTGCCATCTCGATGATGATCGGCTCTCTTTGGCGTGTCACCGTGATCTCTTTTCAATCCGTAAATCGTCGACCCACAACTTGCCGCGGAAAAGTCCAATATCTGGCGATCTTCCAAAACCGATCCGAACCAGTTTCGTATCCGGTCCTGCGGCAAATTCGCCCGTCACCTCGCGCCACGGAAATGAACCTATGGCTTCTTCGGACGTCATCAGAACTTGATTGGAATAAGCATCCGTGGCAAGGATCCTGACTCCATTTGCGCTTTCAAGCTCTTCCGCGTGAAGGAAGACGCTCACGCTGTAGGTTGCGCCAGGTTGCACGGGGATGAGTTGCGACACGCCGGCATCGGGCAGCGTGTTTCCATCCAATTGAAGCGCAAGCGAACGAGTGCCGGCATGGAATGTCGAAGTGTCGATGGTGGTTCGGACACCATCGGCGAGCTTGTATCGCCAAGCAAAGCCGCCATTCAGGAGATTCTCTTCGAAATCCCCGTTGACGACGAGATTGCCAGCCTCAAGTCGCTGCTGGATTTTTTTGTCACGTCGCGCGAGCTCCGCCCAGGCTGCCGACGCTTTGTCTACCTCGCGGCGGTCCAGCAGGTCGTTGACATAGAAGAGGGCGTCGGTCGCGACGAACGGCGTGGCCGTTGATAGAACAGCCGGCCACACCTGATCTGCTTCCGAAGCGTGCTTCCGTTCGATAAGCCAGTGCATCAACTGAAGCCGAGCCGACGCGGTGGCCGGAATGGCCGACATCGCTGCTGACACTTTCTCATCTGACAGATTGTAGGCAATCTGAATAGCGGCACCGGTTCTAGCCGGATCGCTTGCGACGGCTTCACTTAGAAGTTTCAGGCCGGCTTGTGTATCACCTTCCATAAGCAGAAGGTTGGCGCCGCGCCATTGTGCCGTCAGGTCGCGAGGCGCGATCTTCAGCGCCGTCAGTACTGCCTCTTTCTGGGCTCGCGAATCTTGCTGGACGGAATACCCGTCGGCAAGCAGCAGCCACGTATGAGCAGAATAAGGATTGATTTGGGTAGCGCGCTGCAGTTCCTGAACGGCGCGGGGATGGTCGAGATGAAGAAACACCGACCCGAGCAACTGATGATGGGAAGCGTTCAAAGGTTGAATTGCTGATGCGAGTCCAACGCCCTCAATGGTACCCGCTCGGGCCACCCACCACTCGACAAACGATTGGGCAGAAAGAGCCAGGAAAATCATTGAAAATATCAGGGTCACGCCGAGGAAGGCGGCTTTGCGGACGGGGGAGATTAAGGGAATCCGCATGTTTCAAACTCAGTCGCTGCTACACGTTCTGATTCTGGTTCGGTTCCTCGGTATAACGGCCGTATCCGCCGTATTTCGATCCGTAATAGTAGTAGTGATAATAGTCAGGCGAGTTTACATCCACGGCGTTGACCACCATACCAAGAACACGTGCATTCACCTGGGCCAGCAGTTCTTTGGTTCGCCGTAAGGCGGCTTTAGTCGTGTTCCCGGAACGCACTACGAGCACCACGCAATCCATGTCCACCGAGAGCAGGATCGAATCCGTGACAGACAAAGCTGGTGGTGTATCGAAGATGACATGATCAAACTGTTCCCGCCACTGCTGGATGTATTGCTTCATCAGCGCTGATCCAAGCAATTCCGCCGGATGCGGTGGCGGCGGTCCTGCCGGAAGCAAAAAGAGGTTGGGCAACTGCGGCACATGCGTAATGGTGTTCTCGAATTTGCTGCTGCCCGTGAGCAATGTGCTCAATCCAACCTTCGGCTTGATGTTGAATACCTTATGAACGCTGGGACGGCGCAAATCCGCATCGACCAACAGAACTCGCGCGCCTTTTTGCGCAAGCACGACCGCCGTGTTGATGCTGGTGGTGGTCTTCCCTTCCTGCGGCAGCGCGCTGGTCATCAGCATGACTTTGGGAGGAGCACCGGTTGCGGAAAGAAGGATCGCTGTCCGAAGTGCGCGATACGACTCCGAGATATCCGATTTCGGCTTTCGGTAAGTTACGAGTTCAATCCCTTCGCGAGATCCTGAACCTGACGCTAACGCTTTCTGCGTGCGCGGCCGTAACAACAGCGTCGCACTCGCGGGGATAATTCCCAATGCGGGCAAGTTGGCAATCGACTGCGCCTGCTCGGGTGTGCGCACGGTGTTATCGACGGCCTCCAGCAAGAACGCCAGTACCACACCACCGACCAAGCCCATGGCCAACGCAAGCATGATGTTGCGGCGCTTGTCTGGCTTTGCGGGCGCGAGCGGAACTCGAGCTACGTCCACAATACGGATGTTCGAGGACTTAAGACCCGCAGAAACGCTGGCCTCTTTCAGTTTCTGTAACAGCCCTTCGTAGAGTTGGCGGTTCGTATCCACATCACGCTTCAGTAGCGAGTACTCGATTGCACTCTCGTTGAGTGTGTTCGCCTGCTGTTTCTGTGCTTCCATGGCGGCACGCAACATCTTCTCGCGTTGCGACGCGGTCAGGTATTCCGTCTTGATACGGGCGCCGACCTTCTCGATCTCATTGCGTAGCGCATTCTGTACTTGGGCCAACTGATTGTTAAATTCGCGAATGCGCGGGTGCGATGGTCCGAGCTGCACTTCGGCCTGAGCTATTTGCGTGCGCAGGTCTGCCTCTTGCTGGCGGAGGCGACCCAGCAGTGAATTTGAATCGACCGCGTTGACCATCAGTTCAGGATTTCCGGAGAGCGAAAGACGATAGCGCGCTTCCTTCTGAATGCGGTCGGCTTCAGAGGAAGTCAGTTCGCGATTGAGCTCGTCCAGCTTGGCCGTGACAATATTTTGTTTTTCGTCGATGCCCAGGATCCCATGCTCTTTCTGGTACCGCACAAGCTTTTCCTGCGAAGTCTCTACTTTCAGTTGCAGATCGGAGAGCTGCTTGGATAACCAATCGGATGTCTGCATCGCCGATTCGAACTTGGTCTTGAAGTTCTGTTCGACGTAGACATTCACCAGTGTATTCACCAGCTTGGCTGCAAACTGCGGGTCCGGATTCGCGTACCGAATCTCGATAATGCGAGTCTTGGGAATGATCGAAAGGCGCAGGCCGCCTTGTACATATCCCATCAAAGCAGCTTCTTGCTTCGGATCAACGCTGGGTGCTTGCAAGGGATCAGTTGATGCGCCGGCAGGAGTAAACCCCGGAGCTTTGTCGAGCTGCAACGAGCGAGCGGTAGCCAACGCAATCGCGTCACTTTGCAGGATCTTTATCTGCGTATCCAGGGCGACGCTGTAATCGTAGTCGTACGAATCACCGGTGAATCCTTCACCACTCCCCTTGAATCCGAGGACATCGTTGTTTTCGTGGCTGATGGCGATCCGGCCCACGGCTTCATAGATTGGCGTTGTACGAAGAGTAACGATCGTGGTTAATGTGACAACAATGATGACAGTAGCGAGGATCGTCCAACGATGCTTGCGAAGTATCGGCAGGTATTGCAGCAAACCGTTGTCGTTCGGAGGCATGGCTCCCGGAGGAATCGTGCCGTAGTTGAAGCCGTAGCCACGGCTGATAGACAACGGATCCTGCTCCAACGGAGCCAGGCTGTTGCTGTTGTTTGCTGCGTCAGAATCCATGCTCACCATGTCACGCCGCGACTTGACGCGAACGTGCGGACAATGCCCTGATTATCCAGAGATGAGCGGATTCTAGCATCAGTGAAATCGCTGATATTCCCCATCGTTAATGGAGGAGTCACGAAGGTAACGTGCATGTTTTTGACACTCTAAGGTGCGAAACCTATACTCAGGCCACCGAAAACCGGACAATATCGGAATTTCATGCGATAACGGCACGCCAAATCAGGCGTTCCAAATCGGGTTGCGGCATTCTTACGGACAACACGCACTATTACTGAGGAGTTAATGGCGAAAAAGGCATTAATCACAGGTATCTCAGGACAAGATGGCAGTTACCTGGCTGAACTCCTGTTGCAAAAGGGCTACGAAGTTCACGGTATTGCGCGCCGGATGGCGATCGAGAATCCAGAACATCGCCTGTTCCGCATCCGTCACCTCATCGACAAGATCGAATTACATGGCGCTTCGCTCGAGAGCTATCCCAGCCTGTTCCAGGTCATCTCCAGAGTTCGGCCGGACGAGATTTACCACCTCGCTGCCCAGAGCTTCGTGAGTTACTCATTCGAAGACGAGTTCACCACCATGAGCGCCAACGTAGATGGCACGCACTACATGCTCGCAGCCGCGCGTGAGCTGGTTCCCAAAGGAAGGTTTTATTTCGCCGGATCAAGTGAGATGTTCGGCAATCCCCCAGAGGTGCCGCAGCACGAAGAGACCATTTTCCGTCCGCGCTCGCCCTATGGTATTTCCAAGGTGGCTGGTTATTACCTGACCCGCAATTATCGCGAAGCCTACGGTTTGTTTTCCTGCTCGGGCATTTTGTACAACCACGAATCGCCGCGGCGAGGGCTGGAATTCGTCACGCGCAAGATCACATCGCAAGCCGCCAAGATCAAGCTAGGATTGGAGACAGAAGTACGTCTCGGGAACCTTGAAGCCCGACGCGATTGGGGTCACGCTCGCGAGTACGTCAAAGCAATGTGGCTGATGCTTCAGCAAGACGAACCAGATGATTACGTGATCGCCACCGGAGTGAACTACTCCGTAAAAGACTTCGCCGAGCTCGCCTTCTCTTTGCTCGGACTGAAGCTCGAGAATTATTTGAAGTTGGACGATCGTTACAAGCGGCCGGCGGAAGTGGACAACCTGCTGGGAGACTGTTCGAAAGCGAAGAAGGCGTTAGGCTGGGAATACAAACTGACCCTGCAAGATCTTGTCCGCGAGATGGTGGAATCGGATCTGGCGATGTTTGCTCCGCCATCCGGAAAACAAGCAACGCTCGCGGTGGAAGCGTGATTGGCCGAGGAGACTTCAGCCGGACGAATGCGCATTGCCTACCTCAATCCGTCCGGCCAGTTGGGTGGCGCTGAAGCCTGTCTTCTCGACATGGTTGCCGTCTTGCGCGATGTGCGGCCAGATTGGCAACTAGTTGCGATCCTCGGGGCAGATGGTCCTCTTCGACAAAGACTGTGTTCGCAAGGCGCTGTGGTGAAGGTGATTCCCTTCCCTTCGGCGATCGCGCGCTTGGGTGACTCCGGAAATGGCGGGCGATTCTCAACCATCCTGAAAATTTTGCGCAATTCACCTTCAGTTGTCTCTTATAGGAAGGAATTGATGCGAACGCTCGAGCAAGAGTCCGTGGACATCATTCACACCAATGGTTTCAAGATGCATATCCTGGGGGCGCTCGCCAAGGGTGAACATTCCAAGTTGGTCCTGCATATTCACGACTACTTGGGTTCTCGCGCGCTCATGGTCACCGTGATGCACCGACTTCGAAAACGTGTGGACGCGGCGATCGCAGTCTCCGAGAGTGTTTCGAAAGACACAGTCCGAATCCTCGAAAGCAACAACGTCATTCCGATCTTGAACGTGGTGAACCTCGCCGAATTCTCACCCGAGGGTCCCGCGTTTCCACTCCCCGACGAAAAGCCGGGATTTGTGAAGGTCGGACTGGTCGGGACCATGGCGTGGTGGAAGGGTCACCGTTTCTTCCTGGACGCTGTAGCGAAACTCGACCGGACGCTGCCGATCCATGCCTATGTAATCGGTGGCGCCCTGTACGAGACCGAATCGAAACAAGAGTCGATCAGCGCACTTCGCGAGTACGCCGCAAAGTTAGGCATCACCGACCGCGTCAGCTTTACGGGACATATCGATCGCCCGGCCGAGGTCTTCCGTGCACTCGACATTGTCGTCCACGCCAGCACCGAGCCCGAACCTTTTGGCCGGGTTATCGTCGAAGCCATGGCTTGCGGCAAACCTGTTATCAGCACATCGCTTGGTGGAGCAGCGGAGATCATCGCATTAGGCGAAGCGGCCATACCGCTGAATCCGTGTACCCCGGAGAGCCTTGCGCAGTCCATCGCGAAGCTCGTCTCTGATCCTGCACTGAGAACGCGACTCGGACGCAATGGAATGGATCTGGCGCGCAAACATTTTGGACGTGCCCGACTGGCGGCCGAACTGCCGCCTGTGTATGAAAGGCTCTGCAGATGAGCCGTGCAGCTACATCGTTACAACAAGCGAGGGTGAATGCCGCGAACGCCAGTGGAGGCGTCAGCAACGATGCGATCTACCGCGCGGTTTTGAGGGTGTTGGAGGAGCTAGAGTCGAAGGGTTCGATCTTGGATTTCGGCTCAGGAACAGGTTCGTTGGCGCGACAGTTGGCGCAATCCGGGAAGTACAACTCAGTTTGGGCTGCTGACCTGATGGAAAAGCCAGCCGACCTCCATGATGTTCAATGGATCCGAGCCGATTTGAACGACCCTCTGCCTCAGCGTGAGGAAACCTTCGATGTAATCGTCGCTGCTGAAGTCATTGAACATCTTGAGAATCCTCGAGCGATGGTGCGGGAGATCTTTCGCTTGCTGAAGCCGGGGGGCTACGCAGTGATTTCGACGCCTAATAATGAGAGCTGGCGATCGCTCATATCGTTAGTTGCGCGCGGACATCATGTCGCCTTTTGCAACGGTTCTTATCCAGCCCACATTACGGCGCTACTGCGCAGAGATCTCGAGCGGATTGCCGTGGAGGCAGGATTCGATGCACCACAATTTCGGTTCACCAATGTCGGCGGGATTCCCGGAAAGCCTACGACCAATTGGCAGACAGTCTCCGCAGGTCTTCTGAAAGGACTGCGCTTCAGTGATAACGTGATCGCCATCTGTCGAAAACCGGAAGGCGCTCGGGGATGAACACCGCTTTGGAATCTCTGCCCCCAATTCCGGTCACGTCTGGAGCGCCGCTCAGGGTTCTTCATCTCCATTCGGGAAACATGCTTGGGGGCATTGAATCTGTATTGTTGACGATGGCCGAGTGCTCCGATTGTTGCCCGGAAATGTCGCAGGAATTTGCGTTAGCCTTTGATCAGAAGTTCGCCGAGGCTGTGCGCCGAGCAGGGGTCGTGTTGCACATCCTCTCGCCAGTGAAATTACGCAATTTAGTTTCCGTTTTGCGATCGCGTCGGGAACTGAGCCAACTTCTCGCCTCGACAGCATACGACGTGGTCATTTCGCATTCCCCGTGGACCCAGGCAGTGTATGGACCTGCGCTTCGCAAGTCAGGTATTCCGGTCGTCTTTTGGATGCATGGCGCATTTGACGGACATTGGCTGCAAAGGCTGGCTTCGAGGCATAAGCCGAATTTCGTAATTTGCAACTCCGAGTACACCCGTTCCACATTAGCGAAGGTTTATTCTGGCGTGAAAAGCGAGGTGGTTCACTACCCCGTGAACACCACGCCTGTGCTGGTAAACCGTCAACATTTGCGCGAAGAACTTGGCGCTTCGGCGGAAACAGTCGTCATCCTGATGGCGAGTCGAATGGAAGAATGGAAAGGACACCTGAATCTTATCCACGCGGCGGCCAAACTGAACACTTGGGGGAACTGGGTAATCTGGATTGCGGGTAGCGCCCAAACTCCGAGTGAGGCCCGCTATCAACAATCGATCACGTCAGAGATCGAGCGCCTGAACCTCAATCAGCGCGTCCGCCTACTCGGTCACCGAAGCGATGTTCTGGCGCTCATGCGAGCCGCCGACATTTTCTGTCAGCCGAATGCCGGTCCAGAGCCCTTCGGTGTCGTATTTGTCGAAGCACTTCAGGCTGGCATCCCGGTCGTCACCTATGCCATGGGGGGACCGCGAGAAATACTGGATGAAATGTCGGGCGTCCTCGTCGAACCAGGCGACACCGTTGCTCTGTCCCAATCTCTTGCCAGACTGATCGACGACCCAAATCTAAGAACGCAATTCCGGGAGTCTGGTCCGGCCAGAGCAAAAGCCCTTTGCGATCCTGGCCAGCAATTGCGCAGCTTGCATCGGGTGATTACATCTGCTTTGCACCTCCAAAAAGGAGGGCGGGCGTAAAGATGGGGATTGCTGCCAGTCTTGTTGCCCTGTTTGTCACGTACTGGCTGGCCAAACGATCGCTGGTGAATGGAATTATTTCGGTGCTTGGCTTTGGATACTGCTTTGGAATATTTCGCGCGAATTTCCCGGACACAGCTTCATATTTCGTCTTCGACTCCGCCGTCCTCGGACTCTACATCGCACAGGCGCAGCAAATAACCCGGCAATTTTTCACGCAAGACGCGCAGCGCCTGAAGCACTGGGTTGTGTTTCTGATCCTGTGGCCCATCCTCATGTTCCTGGTTCCCATGCAGGATCCGCTCGTGCAATTAGTGGGGCTGCGCGGAAACATGTTCCTGCTACCTTTCATCCTGATCGGGGCGCGGTTGCAGAGTGAAGATTTCTACGACATAGGCTTGTGGATGGCATTATTCAACTTGGTGGCGTTTGGTGTAGGTGTCGCCGAATTTACTTTTGGGCTCGAGCATTTCTACCCGCAGAATCCGCTTACGGAGATCATTTATCGCAGCAACGACGTCGGATCCTCAAACGCCTACCGCATCCCGTCAATCTTCTCTAACGCACATTCATTTGGCGGAATGATGGTGATCGCGCTGCCATGGATAACTGGCGCGTGGGTTCAACATCACCGCAAGATCTGGCACAAGAACGTGTTGCTCGGCGGGCTGATCGCATCCATGGTCGGTGTTTTCATGAGCGCGGCCCGTGTCCATTTCCTTGGACTTATCGTCCTGGTGACGGTGTTCACGTTCTCTACTCGATTACGGCCAATCTATCGCGTCGGTTGGCTCCTGGTTCTGATCATCGTCGGGTATGTTGTCGCGTCGAATCCGAGAATGCAGCGCTTTACGACGCTGAGTGACAGCGAATACGTGCGGGGAAGATTCCAGGGCAGCGTGAATGTCTCGCTGATTGATGCTGTGGTCGAATATCCGTTTGGGGTTGGACTTGGCGGAGGGGGAACCAGCGTGCCCTTCTTCCTGCTCGACAGGGTGAATCGGCCAGTTATGGTGGAAAGTGAGATTGGCAGAATTCACCTGGAACTGGGGATTATCGGTATGACGGCATGGGTGGCGTTTGTGCTGTGGGTGTTCACACGCCCGCGTGTTCAGCGAAGCCATCCATGGTTCATCGGGATACGTATGACCTGGTTTAGTTGCTTGATTCTGATACTTACCGGCCTCATCGGCATAGGGCTGTTTACTGCGATTCCATCCAGTTGTGTTCTGCTGATGTCCATTGGCTGGATAGCAACCCATCACGCCAGGCTCATACCTGAGCAGGTTCCCGCCGGCACGCACACCTTTCAGTGGCGCCCTGCCTGGACTGCGAAACCATTTGGAAGCCGATGAACGTCTCTCGCGCTCCCTGGGTGATCGTCTGCGGTGGATTCCATCAACTCGGCGGAATGGATCGTGCCAATCATGCTCTGGCCAACACCCTCATTGAGAGTGGACACGCGGTTCACCTCGTTGGACACCAAGTGGAGCCAGTGTTAGCGGGGCATCCTCTCGTGAAGACGACGTTGGTTGATCGTCCATTAAACTCCATTCTCCTCGGAGAGCGCGCACTCAGCACTGCCGGAAAGCGCGTTGCGCGAGACGTGTCGCGAAGATTTCCGGGCGCACGCGTCCTCGTGAACGGCGGAAACTGCGATTGGCCGGACATTAACTGGGTTCATAGCGTACATGCAGCGTGGCCACGCTTCGATAATGGTTCTCCTTTATGGTTCCGGGCGAAGAGTGCTCTCAACAAGTGGAAGGCCCGGCGCGACGAGAAACGCGCCTTGGCATCAGCTAAGGTGATCATCGCAAACTCCGAGCGGACTCGACGCGATCTGATCTCAATCGGAATACCTCAAGACCGCGTTCATACCATTTATCTCGGAAGCGACCCATCGTGGCTGCCAGCGACCGAAGATCAACGGCGGTCGGCGCGAGCCCAATTCCAACTCCCGCTTGACACCAAGGTAATCTCATTCGTTGGTGCCCTTGGGTACGACCGAAACAAGGGCTTCGACACACTCTTCAGTGCCTGGCGACAGAGCGTAGCGGCCGAGACCTACCTGCTTGTCGCTGGCGGCGGACGCGGATGGCATCACTGGAAAGACGAAGTTCGAAGATCAAGTGTCAGCGATCGGGTTCGCATGATTGGCTTCACGGACCGCATCGCGGATGTCTACTCGGCCTCTGACCTGCTGGTCAGCCCTGTCCACTACGAGGCCTTTGGATTGAATGTGCTGGAAGCAATCTGCCGCGGTGTACCGGCGATGGTCTCCGCCTCGGCTGGAGTGGCCGAACTCTATCCGCCTGAACTCAAGCACTGCCTGCTCAGTGATCCGGAAGACTCTCGCCGACTTGCCGAGATGCTTGCGCAGTGGCATACCGCTGGTGAAGCGATGCGACGTGAGTTTGGGCCACTCTCGCACAAAATGCGCAGCCGCACGTGGAAAGAGATGGCTCAGGAACTGATTCGCCTGGCATCTTCGAGCACGACACCGGCGCCTGTTGAACCACCTAAACGAGAGGCTTCAGCTTCCGAATGACATGTGGGGGGAACGAACGTTTGGACGCAATTAGATTCCGAGCCTCATAGTCGCGCTCGCGCGCGAAGCCAAACACACGGTAGCCGTGGAATCGAAGCCAGTTTGCCGCCTGGCTGGAAGGATGGGATTCGAACACGATGTCCGGTGCATCTGCCTGTGACAGCAATGTTCTGGCGCCCTCAAAGGCTTTTACCTCCGCGCCCTCAATGTCAATCTTGATCAAGTCCACCCTTCCAATGGACCTCTCGGCAACGAGTTTATCGAGAGTGACGACAGGAATTTTGATTTCCTCCGCTCCCGGAACAGGCTGAAGCGAAGCCAAGCCGGTGTTTTCGTTCCTCGGCAGGTAGAGCGTGTCCTCCCCATCGTGATCTGTGACTCCGGAATTCCATGTTGTAACGTTGGGGAGCTTGTTTCTCGCGACGTTCCCTTCCAGTCTCCGATATATCGTGGTTACGGGTTCGAATGCGTAGACCTTTTGGCAACGTGGCGCAGCGATCAAACTGAAGTAGCCGATGTTGGCACCGATGTCGAAAAAAACTGTTTCCGGCCTGATGAGCGCCTGTATCAGTTCGGTTGTTGCGTACTCGTAACAGCCATATAGGTACAACGCTTTACCCATCGGATCGCGCGAATCCACTTCGATGCTCCTCCCGTTGGGCAGCCTGCACGAGACCACCTCAGGTAAGCTGGACATACTCATCCGCGCGTGACGCAATATTGAGCCTGGCAGGCTACGCCATAGTTCGGGTTTTCGGCTCGGGAGATTATTACGAATCAGTCGTAGCACTTTAGGAACCCACCATATTTTTTCACTTTCACTTGGACAAGCAGCAGTTTGCTTCTGTTAACCTAAGCGGCAACATAGAAGCTGGTTCGAGTGATCGATCACACTATCAATCCGGGCTCCGTCGAAGCTCCCGGCTTCGTTGTACCTGAACGTCCGTTGCTTTCGGTGAGGCCCAGCAAGGGATGGGTGGCGCTGAATTTGGCGGACACCTGGGAACATCGCGAACTGCTGTATTTCCTGACCTGGCGCGATATCAAAATCCGTTACAAGCAAACAGCGCTGGGAGCATTATGGGCCATCATCCAGCCACTGTTTCCCATGCTTATCTTCACTCTTTTCTTTGGAAGATTAGCCAAGATTCCCTCCGACGGCATCCCTTATTCAGTTTTTGTGTATGCGGGGCTTCTTCCGTGGACTTACTTCTCGTCGGCCGTCGGTAATAGCGCAGCCAGCATTGTTGGAAGCTCGAATCTGATCACCAAAGTGTATTTTCCGAGGATGATCATCCCAGCGGCTGCGGTGCTGGCGGCGCTCCTCGATTTTGCGATCGCCTTCGTCCTGCTCGCGATATTGATTGTGTGGCATCGATTGCCGATCACTCCGGCAGTATTCATGTTGCTCCCGCTGATCGCCGTCCTCAGCCTTCTCGCGCTGGGGATTGGAATGTTGAGTTCAGCATTGACGGTCAAGTATCGCGATCTTCGTTTCGCGCTGCCATTTCTGATACAGGTCTGGATGTTTGCCACGCCCGTGATCTACCCGGCCAGCATCGTCCCTGAGAAGTGGCGCTGGTTGCTCGCTTTGAATCCAGTCACTGGAGTTGTCGAAGGCTTTCGTTCCGCGCTCTTTGGGCGGCCATTCGACTGGGGATTTTTGTTTTACTCGACAGTATTCGCTGTCGCGATGCTGGTCTATGCGGCGTATTCGTTTCGGCGTATGGAGAGAGTATTCGCAGATCTCATCTGATGCGGCCCATACTCAAAGTCGAAGGCTTGAGCAAGCGGTACCAGATCGGATCCCACGAGGCTGCCTACTTTACGCTGCGCGAATCTCTGATGCAGTTATTCCGCCCTGGCAATCGGGCTTCCGCCGAGTTCATCTGGGCCTTGCGAGATCTGTCATTCCAGGCAATGCCCGGCGATGTTATAGGCGTAATCGGCCGAAATGGTGCGGGCAAATCCACTCTGCTTAAGATCATCTCGCGGATTACCGAGCCAACCACTGGACAAATTGATCTCTACGGTCGCGTGGGTAGCTTGCTCGAGGTGGGAACGGGATTTCATCCAGAACTTAGCGGCCGCGAAAACATCCTGCTTAATGGCGCGATTCTAGGAATGCGCCGTGCGGAGATTCTGCGGAAATTTGATGAGATTGTTGCCTTCGCTGAAGTAGAGAAGTTTATCGACACTCCCGTGAAGCGCTACTCCAGCGGGATGTATCTGCGATTGGCATTTGCTGTCGCGGCATTCCTCGAATCCGAAATCTTGCTGGTGGACGAAGTTCTCGCAGTCGGAGATGCCACTTTTCAGAAGAAATGCCTCGGCAAGATGCGCGATGTGAGCGCCAGTGGCCGAACGGTGCTCTTTGTCAGCCATAACATGGCAGCCATTGAAGGACTGTGCAACCGTTGTTTACTCATCTCCGACGGCGTGCTCGCAAGCGATGGTTCGCCGCACGAAGTAGTCTCCAAATATCTCGCAGCGGAAGCCGTGCCCGAAGACGCGATACGAGATCTGTCGCAGCATTCAGGACGACACGGAAGCTCGAAACCCGTCCTACGAAAAATTTCTCTTACCTCAGACGCAGGTTTGGCAGCATCTGCAATCCGGATGGGCGAGGGATTGACAGTGCAGATCGAGTTCGATTGCGGCAACACTCGGCTTCGCCCAAACCTGAACCTATGCATCAGGAACAACTACGGTGTGCCCGTCTTCACCGTATCTACGCGTGTTCAGAAGCAGTACCAGTTGGCGGACCAGATCAGCGCCGGAAGCATCACCTGCCACCTGCGTAAGCTGCCGCTTCTCCAGGGCACCTATTCCATCGACCTCTTCTTTGGTGAGGAGTACCAGAACGTGGACATGGTTTACGATGCCATCTCTTTCGAGGTGATTCCGCTCGATGTGTTCGGCAGCGGCGAGATTCCACACACTAGCGAAGGCACCATCTTCTGGCCTGCCGAGTTCGAAATACGCGCCAGGGAGAGCGTGAGCACGGCCCATGTCCGCTAATGGACAGCCTCGGATCCTGCATATAGTTCCGGCCCTGTTTGGATCCAATGGCGTACTCGGCGGCGCGGAAAGGTATGCGCTCGAACTCGCCCGACACATGGCCGATGTCGTGCCAACCCGCATGCTCACCTTCGGCGATAGTTCGCGGAGCAAGCGCTTCGGAAATCTTGAAGTTCGAGTGGCCGGAAACCCCTGGTACGTGCGCGGTCAAAGACTGAATCCTGTATCTCGCGCGATTTTTAGTGAAGCAGCCTCGGCCGACATCATCCACTGCCATCAACAACACGTACTTGCAAGCAGTTGTGGTGCAGTGTTTGCGAATCTGCTTGGAAAAAAAGTCTTCGTGACGGATCTTGGCGGTGGCGGCTGGGACGTCTCTTCCTATATCAGTACGGACCGTTGGTTCCACGGACACCTTCACATAAGCGAGTACAGCCGTCATGTGTTCAAGCAAGCCGATAAACCTTGGTCGCACGTCATTTTGGGCGGTGTCGACACCGAGAAGTTCTCACCCGCTCCCAACACTCCACGCGAGAAGAGCGTATTGTTCGTAGGACGCCTTCTTCCGCACAAAGGTATCGACTACCTGATCGACGCTATGCCCCTAGATCTGCCATTGCGAATCATCGGGCAGCCCATGGACGACCTCTACTACAAGGAGTTGCAAAAACGATCTCAAGGCAAGCAGGTCAGTTTCGTTCACAACGCGACCGATGAAGACCTGGTCCTCGCATATCGGTGTTCTTCGTGTGTGGTACTGCCGAGTGTTTATCGGAACTATTTAGGTCACGAAACCGCAGTTCCAGAACTTCTGGGACAAACTCTCCTGGAAGGTATGGCATGCGAAACACCGGCAATCTGTACGCAGGTTGCGAGTATGCCGGAAATTGTTGTGGATGGTGTTTCCGGCTTTGTAGTTCGTCCCAATGATCCTCAGGCGTTACGCGAAAAGTTGATGTGGTTGTGCGATCATCCGCAGCAGGCAAGGACAATGGGGATCGCCGCTCGGGAACGGGTGCTCGAAAAGTTCACCTGGTCCAGCGTTGTTCGCCGTTGTTTGGAGATTTATTCCCATTGAACCAATGGCACGTTGTCACATGTGAATATCCGCCACAGATAGGCGGGGTGGGTGACTACACGCGCTTGCTCGCCCTCCAACTTCATCACGTCGGCGATATCGTACATGTTTGGGCCCCCTCTCTTCCGACCGAGCAGCTTTTCGAAGAGCCCGGCATTACCCTGCATCGAACACTTGGCACGTTCAGCCGACATAACCTGGAGCAAACCACTAAGGAGCTTCACGCAATTGATCCTAAGGCAGACCTCCTGGTTCAGTGGGTCCCGCATGGTTACGGCCGTCGTTCCATGAATGTAGGCTTTTGTCGCTGGATCGAATCGCTGGCACAAGCTGGAAATCGTGTCACGCTGATGGTCCACGAGCCTTGTCTGGAACCCAGGCAGGGATCTTGGAAACAGAAAATAGTCGCACAGGTCCATCGCCGCATGATTCGGATTCTGTTGCGTTCAGCATCGCGAGTTCTCGTATCGATTCCCGCGTGGGAACGTTATTTGCAGCCGTACGCGCCAGCCGGGATGCAATTCGAGTGGCTACCGATTCCGGCAACGATACCAGTCGCCGCAAAAGGCAACGTACGGGATCGATTTGCAAACCGCCTGCTCCTGGGACATCTCGGAACCTATTCTGCTGAAGTTGCGGCCATGCTTGCGCCCGCACTCTTGGAAGTTCTCACCGGACTTTCGGACTGTGACGCACTGCTCGTTGGTAATGGCAGTGATCGCTTCGCATCGTCATTCTCGGCACAGCATCCAGCTCTCATCAACCGCGTCCACGCCACAGGAGCTCTTCCGGATACGCTGTTGTCGCAGAACTTGTCCGCCTGTGACTTGATGCTTCAACCCTACCCCGATGGACTCAGCAGCCGCCGCACCAGCCTGATGAACGTTCTCGCGCATGGTATAGCAGTCGTGTCCAACTCTGGCCACCTCACGGAAGACCTGTGGGCAAAGTCCTCCGCCGTGGCGCTTGCCGCGCCAAGCCATTCCGCTCGCGAATGCATTCGGCTGCTGACTGATCCTGCTTCGCGCTCAATGCTTGCCGAAGCTGGACGCAAACTCTACCGGTCTCAATTCGATTGGCCGGTGATTGTTGCGAAGCTAAGGGCAAAGCCTGATGCACTTTCGGCGAAAGCGAAGAGTTAGTCCGTTAGGCTACAACTCACGTTAGAATACGCGCACGAGTTCCGTGCATGCGTATTGCTTTTGTGAACCATAGTCGCCGCAAGGTGGGCGGCGCTGAAATCTACCTGGACGCCGTCATCCCTGCGTTTGCTCATGCCGGACACCAAGTTGCATTCTTGTACGAAGACGACACTGCCTCCAACCGCGAACTCGTCTCCGTTCCTGCTGGCGCACCTACCTGGAGCGTAGCCGAATACGGGCGTAGCAGCGCAGTGCGACAGCTAGCCAGTTGGAATGCCGACCTGTACTTCACTCATGGCATCAGCGAACCAGAACTCGAATCGGAAATACTAGCGCTCGGTCCGAGTGCACTCTATGTGCACAATTATTACGGAACGTGTATCAGCGGAAATAAGATGACGTGGAGTTCAGGCAGACCTGAAGTCTGCGAACGCAAGTTCGGTCCTGCTTGTCTGCTGCACTACTTCCCTGCCAACTGCGGCGGTAAAAACCCGTTGACGATGTGGTCCCTTTACAACCTGCAGTCGCGTCGGCTAGGAATGATGCGCCGCTATTCCGCACTGATCACGAACTCGCAGTACATCACTCGCGAAATAACCGCTCATGGGCTGCACTCGCAATGTGTGCAATATCCAGTGCTCGCTCAGTTAGATACGAAATCGCCGCCGCCAACCCTAGATCAGGAGCTCCGGCTCATCTTCGCAGGACGGATGACGTCGCTCAAGGGTGGTCAGTTTCTTCTCGATGCACTGCCGCATGCAGCTCAGCAGCTTGGACGAAAACTGCACATCACCTTAGCGGGCGACGGCCCGGAGCGATCCGCTTGGGAGAGGACTGCGAAGAGACTGTCTAGCGCCAGGATTTCCATCGAATTCTGCGGTTGGCTTTCCGCTGCAGCTCTGCAGTGTCAACTCTCACGTTCGCACCTTCTTGTTTATCCGAGCGTATGGCCAGAACCGTTTGGTCTGTCTGGGTTAGAAGCCGGCTGCTTCGGAGTCCCAAGCGTGGCATTTGCGGTTGGCGGAATCCCGGAATGGCTGCATGACGGAGTGAATGGTCATCTTGCGGCGCCTTCGGATGCAACATCACTTTCGACCGCCATCGTTCGCTCGCTTCAAGATCCGGAGCATTATGAAAAACTCCGGGCTGGCGCTATCGCCCAGTCTCAACGGTATCAACTGCAACTACACCTAAGCCGTTTGCTGCAAATCTTTGAAGGGTGCCAGGCATGAAGGCACGTGTACTCTTCATTGTCGAGAGCGGAACCGACGTTCGCCTGGTCGAGGGACTTGCGCAGCAGTTCGAGCTGACCATAATCGCTCGCAAGATCGACGGCGGTGTCGAAATCAGCCAACCGCCTTCCATCAAAAGACCCATCGTGCTCGGCCCACCCGGCCGGGGTAAGTTCTCTCGCCGAGTTTTCTGGGAACTGCTTCGTCGCCGCAACCACTACGATCTTGTCCTCGTTCAGGGATATGGCCTCGCAGCCCTCGCCGCGAACAGCGCCCGGCTGATCACCAACAAACCAGTCATCATGTTGGTTTGTAGTCCGGCCGAAGCCTACTATCGCTGCCGTGTGGAACATCCCGACGGGCGTCCTTACCGGGAGCATGAGGCGTCTGCGCTGAAGCTGCTCGCGCGGGCCAATGCACTCCTCGGAGAACGATATGTTGTCCTAAGCCGTTATCTTGAACAGGTAGTACGATCGCACGGAGCACGCCGCGTCGATGTCATTCCCCTATACGGTGTGGATACCCGGATCTTCGCGCCCCCACTGATTGCGCAGCATCTCCTCAAGGCACAACTGAAGCTCCCGGCCACCGGAACCTTAATCTTCTTCAGCAGCCGAGTCGCTCCTGAGAAGGATAGCGAAACTCTTCTCAAGGCCGTTCGGCAACTTGTTAATGAAGGTCAGGACATCTGGGTACTGCATCGAAGCGGAGGATATCGTCAATTCCTCGCCGATGCCGAACGATTTGGAATCGCCTCCCGGGTAATCGCCACCGACGCTGTTCATCCTCACCACGAACTTCCACTGGATTACCAGGCCTGTGATCTCTGCGTGCAAGCCAGCCGCGAAGAAGGGCTCGGATTTTCGCCATTGGAAGCGCTTGCCTGCGAGACGCCTGTGATTGCAACCTCCGTCGGCGGATTGAAAGAGACAATCCTGGAAGGAGAGACAGGCTGGCAATATCCGGTTGGCGACGAGGTTGCGCTCGCAAACACCATCAAGAAGGTGGCTTTCGATCCGATTGAGGGCACTCGCCTCGCTGCTAACGGAAGACAAATGGTGGTGGAGCGATTCGATAGCCGACGAGTGTTCTTAGAATTCACGGCTTTAGTCGGTAACGCCGTTGGAGAAGCAACTCAGCCGCCGCATCGCGAGCCCGACTCCGCGTTCACAAGCTCTATTCCAATTGCGCCGCGGCCGTTTCGACCGCTCAAGATCGTGCTGGCGGCTCATGTCTCTCGAGAAGGCTTCACCGCTGTCTATCGCAACACCTGCCAGCGGGCTGCATACCTCGAAAGCCGCGGACATCAGTGCACCGTCCTCACGCCCGACGATTTCCCTTCCGTGCCGGGCATCACCGGCCGATTTACACCCGTCCTCTTTCCGATTGCACTCGCCGTCTGGCTCGCACGGCAGCCTCAAAATTACGAGGTCGCCATGTTTCATAGCTATGCCGGCTGGGTAGTCTCTTTGGTTCGCCGTGTCTTGGGGTGGCACCGTACAACCAAGCTCATCACCATGTTTCATGGGCTGGAGCCGCTTTACTTCCAGCGTATGAAAGCCGAGGTACCACTTTCACTGCGGTACCGACTGATGCATGGTTTGCTGATGCACCGGCTGCTTCGCTTCTCATGCCGAAATTCTGATTTGGTTATGTGCCTCAATTCAGAAGAGTCGAGTTTCATCGTCAACAACCGTTGGAGTTCCAGCGATCGAACCGTCGTGGTGAAGAACCCCGCACCGATGACGTTCTTTCAGGTCGAGCGCTCTTATCGCGAACACGGGACGCGGTTGCTCTTCGTTGGTCAGTGGCTGCCGATGAAAGGAACGGAATACCTGGTTCGTGCATTCGCCCAAGTGGAAGCCAAGTTCTCCGATGTACAACTTTGTTGCGCCGGAACCCTCGCTTCCGAAGCGGATGTACTGAAAAGCTTTCCGGAAGAAGTTCGTGCGAAAGTGACTGTCCGTCCGCGAGTTACGCAGGAAGAATTGCTCGAGATTCACGAATCGGCTGACATATTCGTTTTTCCTAGCCTCTCCGAGGCGTGGGGTGTGGCCATCACCGAAGCGATGGCAACGGCTCTCCCTATTGTCAGCACACCTGTGGGTGCCGCGCTCGACCTGCTGCACAACAACAGCAGTGCGCTCATTGTTCCGGTCAAGAACGCAGACGCGTTGACCTCCGCCATCGAGTCACTGATCGACAATCGCATCAAGCGGCAGATTCTAGGACAGAATGCCCGGCATGCCGCCAACGACCTGGATCCCTCCAGCGTCTGGCGCGAATACGCTTTTCACATCGCGCAGTTGTTTGGATTTCAATCCACGGTGGACGAGACCGCAGCGTTAGCAACCGTGTCGGGTAGGGGCAACTGATGGCCGTCCACGGCAACGCTCAAATGATCACGCAGGATGAAAGTTCGGTCACAGGTACAAAAACTATTCGCGTTGCTGTTATCTGCGATTTTTTGGAAGAAAACTGGCCAAGCATGGACCTCGTAGGTGACATGCTCTACAAAACACTAAGCGCCGAGCACTACGAAAACATCCGCGCAGTGAAGGTCCGTCCTGAATTGAATCTCCGTTCCGCGCGCAAACCACATCGGTTCTTTGGACGTTTTGTTCAATACCCACGAGAACTCGCGCACATTCGTAAGCAATTCGATGTCTTTCACATCGTGGATCACAGTTACTCGCATCTGGTGCACAGTCTTCCACAGGAGCGGACTGTGATTACCTGTCACGATCTGGATACGTTTCGTTCGGTACTTGAACCCGGTCGCGAGCGCAGGTCTCTGCCTTTTCGCCTGATGACCCGAAGAATCCTTACGGGTTTCCAACATGCAGCACACATCACTTGCGATACTGCGGCAACTCGAGATGCCATTGTTCAGCACCATCTCGTGAATCCCAACCGGCTGACCGTGGTTCACAACGGAGTCCGCCCGGAGTTCAGCCCTGATCCCTGCCTCACAGCTGAGCTCGAGCTGTCACAAATACTTGGGCGGCGTGCGGGACAATACCTTGAACTGCTCCATGTCGGCAGTAACATCGCTCGCAAACGGATTGATGTGCTGCTCCGCGTTTTTGCCGAGCTTCGGAAAACGCGTTCGGACGCACGGCTTCTTCGGATCGGTGGACCATTCACTCGCGAACAGCAAGAACTTGCAGAGCAACTCGGCGTTACCGGCAACGTCGACGTACTGCCTCGACTCAACGCTCACTTGATCGCGGCCGCTTATCGCCGCGCATGCGTGGTACTTCAGCCTTCCGAGAGTGAAGGTTTCGGACTTCCCCTCATCGAGGCTCTTGCTTGCGGAACTCCGGTCGTGGCCAGCGATATTCCTGCTTTGCGTGAGGTTGGAAGCGACGCAGTCACCTTTTGCCCCGTCGGAAACATCGACTCGTGGACCAATGCCGTTCATGGGGTCATCGCAGGGCCGCCAGATTCTTTGACCCTCACGGCACAGGCAGCGAAGTTTAGATGGAACAATTATGCCGCCAGCATGGTCGCAATCTACCGCAGGGTCGTTTCCTCATGACTCGTCTGCGGGTTCTGCATGTCGGCAAGTTCTACCCTCCCTATAAAGGAGGGATGGAGACACATCTCCAGCAACTCTGCCGGTCGATCGCGAGTGACATCGATCTCGATGTGATCGTCGCCAATGATACGAGCCGGACTGTTCAGGAAACGGACGGCCCTATTCGGATTCATCGTGTCGGAACGTTGGTGAAAGTCGCCTCGGCACCTATCTGCCCGGAGATGGCGAAGGCTATTCAAGACACGCCGGCCGACATTGTCCACCTACATTCCCCCAATCCGACGGCTGTGCTGTCTTACTTCGCCGCGCGGCACATGGGAAGGCTCGTCGTTACTCACCACAGCGACATCGTCCGTCAGCGTTGGCTCAAAATTTTTTACGAGCCATGGCTGCGCCGCTTAATGGCGCGGGCCGACGCCATCGTATGTTTTTCGCCCAACTACCTCGACAGTTCAGTCATCCTCAACCTTCACCGGGAGAAGTGTCGTGTCATCCCTCACGGCATCGATGCGGATCACTTTTCTCGGGCCGACTCACGGGCAGTAATGGCCATCCAGCAGGCGTATGGACCTCGCATGATCCTCGGCGTTGGTCGTCTGGTTTACTACAAGGGATTTGAATTTCTTATCCGCGCACTTGCGAGGACAGACGCTACCCTCGTGATCATTGGAACAGGCCCGCTTCAGGAGAAACTTTCTTCGATGGCACGCCAATGCCACGTTGCCGAACGTGTTCACTTCCTCGGCGAAGTGCCCGACGTCTCCCCCTACTATCACGCAGCGCGAATCTTCGTGCTTCCGGCAATCGCCCGCAGTGAAGCCTTCGGGATCGTTCAACTGGAGGCGATGGCCTCCGGAACTCCCGTCATCAACTGTAACCTTCAATCCGGAGTTCCATTTGTCTCGCCACACCAGGTAAGTGGTTTGACTGTGCCTCCGGAAGACAGTGACGCCCTGCGTCTAGCCATCAATGAACTTCTGTCGGATGACGCTCTCCACCAACGACTCGCGGAAGGTGCTCGGCAACGGGTTCGTCAGCACTTCACACTGCAAGCGATGGCTGAAAAGACTCTGCAGATGTATGAAGAAGTTATGGGGAGAAGCTGCCGAGAGGACAGGGTTGCAGCAGCGTCCCGAAGCTAGCTGCCAAGCGCACTAATGAATTCCGTAGATCGCGACGCTGGTAGCAATTTGAATGGCGGAATCAATTCCGCGCCGAAATGCATTCTTTGCCAAACTGCCAGGAATAAATAGGATGTCGTCGGCTAATAGGTCAACATCAGGCGCTTTCGCCGAAAGAATCCCCTTCAGTTCCAGCTTGATTTCTTCTGGCTTACCAGTCGATCTCCGGATCAGCTTAGCGGAATTTACCGCTGCGGTTCGGTTCACACCTTGTGCCATGGCGATGGCTTGCAGTACCGTCATCCTTTCGCCATTCTCCATGACAAAACCGCCCGGTCGTAAAACGTCTCCCACCACGTAGACAATTCCAGCTCTTGAGACTACGACGGTATCGCCCGGATACACTTCGACATTGCTTTCCATCGACTTCGCCGGATCATTCGTCACCATTACTTCAGCAGGTTTCTCTGGCGTATCGCGATGAGTGATCGTGACCAGCCTGCCCGCCTTCGGGCTGAACCCGCCTGCCAGTGAGATAACGTCGAAGAGCCGGCGTGTGCTCATCGCCGGATAAACTCCCGGATGCGCCACTTCGCCTAGAACCGAAACGCCTTGCGAAGAGAAGTCTTTGATCAGCACCGTCACATGTGGATCGCGGAAATAGCCTCCACTCACCAGCGCTTTCGCCACAATCGACTGCGCTTCTTCGGGAGTACTGCCGCCGACCTTGACCGCTCCAATCAGCGGAAGCATCATCTCGCCCGAACCACCTACGCGCCCTTCCTGGCGAAAATCGGAAACTCCATAGACGCTTACTTCCAGAAGATCGCCCGGTCCAATGCGCAAGCTATCGCGGATGGCGGGAGCAAGAGGTGGTGGCGGTAGAACTGGGTTCGAGTTCGGTGCGGCAACCTGGGGCTCAACGACGGTCTGCGAAGTTGCAGAAATACCTGCTGCTAGGTGAAAGCAGATGACGAGAACGACGACCCGGATGACCGCACTACGGCGCATGGAACTCCTCTACAATTGCGCGAAGTTTAGCACAGTAAACACGCGGTTCTGCGTGATTCGGATCATCCGAGGTTACTTCCGAGTTAAGACCTTTTGGAAGACCCCCGCTCCTGCCCTGCGAGCGGGGGTCGAGAGATCTATTCGATATAGACGACGGCGTACCATCTCACGTTCAGTGGTCGTGTAGTCCAGGTTGGAGTATCCACGCGAATCGCGATCGTGTCGCCGGCAACCACCGGTTGATTCAGCGTTACGTCGTTTCCTGAAGTCGAAACGCCGTTGTACGCGAATGACACGCTGCCAAAACATGCAGTTCCGGAGTTAATGCACACCTTGTGAGTAACGTTCTCTGCGGAACCAGTATTTCCAGAAGGCACATTCTGCCGGATCTGTATCTGCTTAATCGTTCCCGTTTTCGGAATTTCGACTTTTGCGGCGTCGAAGTTTCCGTTGTTGTAATCGAAAACGTCGCCGCCGAGGTAGTATGTCGCTCCGTTTGCCGGCGCGTTGGCCGCCAAGTTCGACAAGGTAAGCGTGTACCCCATCGACGGATTCGCGGTGCAGACGACCGCGCCCGTGCTGCTGATTCCGCTCACCTTGTCATTCCCCGTGCAATTCTGGTTGGTCTTGACCACGCCGGTTTGAATAGCGGCCATGTTGTCGGCCCAGGGAACGTCTATCCACTGCTGGATCGGACTGATTAACTGGATCGGGTTCGTCGTCGGCGAAACGATCTTGAATATCGATGCTGGCGGTGTACCCGCTGCCGAATAATTCCCGCCCGTATGGATAAACGATCCGCCGCCGTAAATGCCGATATGCGGCGCTGAATTCGCGGTCTCCAATACTCCGCCAGTCAGCACCACCGATCCCATGCCGATGGAAGCGATGTCGTGTCTAACCGTTGACGGATTGGTCTCCGTGCTGAACACCGGATGATTGATCACCGCCGTCCCATTACTGGTTCCCTTCAGCACGGCGCCGATCTCCGTACCCTCCGCCAGTTCGATCCACAATCCGTGGATCGTCGCACTCGACGTATCCATATAAAAAGGAAAGTGTGCGCCCGTGAGTGCGATATCCATCATCGTCAGCACTCCACTGGCTGCTCCAATCCCTAACCCGAACTGTGTCGTGTCATGCCACGCGCACGCTCGTCAATCGATTCAGGTAGCAATTGTTGATGAACTGCAATCCCCTCTTAGCCGCCGTAACTTCCACGTTATCGATCATGCTCAGGATCGTATAGATGAATTCCGGACCTGATCCAATCAACGTCATATCGCTCAGATGGAAGTTCGCGACTTGTCCCCATCCGCCGCCAAACCTGCGTAGGAACAGGTGCGAAGCCCCATAGCTGGAACTCGCAACCGTGAACTGGTCGTAATTGTTGTCAAAATTCAGCAGGAAGAATGTATTCCCGTCCTTTGCAAACTTCGTGGTCGGTGGAGTGAAGTTCGCGGTGTATCTGGCCGTGCTGGAAAAGCGGATAGAGTCCACCCAGCCTTTCGCCATGTAGTAATCAAACGTCGATTCCATAAATCCCGCCAACCTCGGCCCCAGCACCAGATCTTCACTAGCCTTCTGAACGATCGTCCCACTTGCCGGAGTACTTCCCTTCAACACGCCGTTGATAAACAGACGCATCATGCTGCCGTCATAAGTAAACGCGATGTGATACACGTTGCCCGGCACAATCGAGTTCACGCCCGAAGGCACGCCATGTAAGGTTCCACCAACATTCAGGACCGCCACGATCTGGTTGGGTTCTCCGTGATGGATCGCGAAAGCTGTATTCGCATCCGTACCCGTGATCGATCCCGAAGAAGACAACAGGTTGTAGTTTCCGGCATCCACCGCCGCTTCTGGCTTGTAATAAAACTCAACCGTTAGCGCGTTACGACCATTCAATTCCGTCACTCCGCTCTCGCGCAGATTGAGGAAGTAATCGTAAGTCCCGTTCAGATACATCGACGTTCCAGGGCCCGTCGCCAGGGAAGGTCCGGTTGGAAGGCCCGGGTACAACGTCAGCGCGGGCGAAACCACCATCACTGCCCCTTGCTCTGCCGCGTAGCCGGTGATCGTGGTGTCGCCACGTCCAGCGCCAAAGAACCGGATCCCACGCGTCACATGCAGCGGTTTGCTCACGTGATAAATGCCTTTCGGAACATAAACCGCTCCATACGGACCATACCCCGCACTCGCGGCATCAATCGCGGCCTGGATCGCCGCCCAATCGTCCATGTTGTCATCCGGCTTCGCCCCGAAATCCTTGACGTTGTATACCCCACGAAAACCGGACGCATCCCCACGCAGGTCCACCACCGGAACTTTGTTCGGATTCGAAAATCCATCTGTGCCCGCGTAATCGCTCGGGATCACCACCGACCCATTGGTTCCCGCATCGCTTATGGCATCTTGAATGGACGGAAACTGAGTTGCGAACCGCATGTTCGCCATGGTGACGGGCGTGTCATTCTGCCTTGCGAGTTTCTGTCCCAGCGAACTTGCCAGCCCCGCAACCTGCAGATCCACATAGTGACGATTCGCAGCATGGTTGGTGCTCGTCGGATCGGCCGCCAGCGTGAGTGATCCCAGCATCGCATCCCCGGTCTTCCGCAGGAAGTCACTGGCTCCGATGCTCGCAATGGAAGAATCCACGTAAGCCTTGTTCGCCACCGCCGCGTTCACTCCCGGACTCGGCACCAGGGGCGACAAAGCAAACTGCTTCACGCCTGCAACCACCTCGTCGCCAGCTTTGTGGATCACCGCCCCGTCATCCGCTTTCCCAGATAGAGTCGAGTCCACATAGGTGCGCGACGCCATCTGTACCGCCACCGACGCCGGAATCACTTGCGACCGCACTTCCGAAACCTTGATCGGCGTCCTTTTCGGAATTGCCCAGTACTCCGTTTCCGTAGTGCCATCGTCCAGTTTGAAAACGACTTTGTAATACGTTCCGCCGGGAGTTGCGCCTTCATTCGGCGCCAACGCCAGTGTGACACTCCCGCCTGCCCCGATCGCCAGGCTCATGTTTCCTGCTGCAACCGGTTTACCGTCCGAAGTCGTGAACGCCGGCCATGAGATCAGCATCTTCCCAGAGGCCGGGGTTCCATCCGCCCGATACACCACATCATTGACGATGGTTGTTGCCGGCGCTGCATTCGCCCGACCGGCACCAAGAGTGAACGCCCACGCCACACCTGCCAGGAACACAAGTGTGCGCCAGTTCCTGCTTCGCCTGAAGCAGGCCAAATCGCTTAATTGCATTGGATTTCAGCCCTGAAGAGAAGAATTGTTCTTAAAGTTCTACTATCTCCAGAGTAGCAATTTCGAAGGGGGTAACCTGCCACTTTTTCGAAATTTATATTTGCCAGCGAATCAGCAACATAGCCGGAATTCTGCTTCGCAGGGGGCTTGACAACAATTTTCCCGAATGGGAACTGCAGACTCCGACTTAGCGACGACTACCTCCTCTGGCAGATGAATCCGGCGTCGTTCTATATCATCTATTTAGCAGACACATGAACACACTGAAAACCGCATTCCTGCTTACATTGATGACGCTGCTCATGCTCGCCATCGGAAGTTACTTTGGCGGGGAGCGCGGCATGATCATGGCCTTTGTATTGGCTGCGATCATGAACTTTGTTTCTTATTTCTTCTCCGACAAGATTGCCCTCGCCGTCTACGGAGCTAAGCCCGTCACGCGCGAAGAAGCCCCTCGGGTGTATGCAATCGTCGAACGGCTGACTCAGCGCACCGGTCTGCCGATGCCGAAGATCTTCGTCATTCCAACCGAGTCGCCAAACGCTTTCGCCACCGGACGAAATCCTGAACACGCCTCGGTCGCCGTCACCCAGGGAATTTTGGGTCTTCTAACTGACGAGGAACTGGAAGGCGTGCTCGCCCACGAACTCGGACACGTTCGCAATCGCGACATCCTGATCAGTTCCGTAGCCGCAACCATAGCTGGCGCAATCACTATGCTCGCTCGGATGGCCTTCTGGTTTGGTGGCTCCCGAGATGACCGCGACCGCAGTCCGATCGGTGGCCTGCTGATGATGATCCTTGCCCCAATTGCGGCGATGCTGATCCAGATGGCTGTCTCACGTTCGCGCGAATACGCGGCTGATGAAACCGGCGCTCACATTACCGGAAATCCGTACGCGCTCGCCAGCGCACTGGCCAAACTCGACGCCTATTCACGTCGGGTGCCGATGCAAGCGACCGCGTCGACAGCGCACCTGTTCATCATCCAGCCGTTGCTGGGAGGCATGGACTTCGCAAGTCTGTTTTCCACTCATCCTCCAACAGCAAAGCGCATCGAACGCCTGACCGGCCGTCCAGCCGAATTCCAGGCTTAGTAAACTCTATTTCCCAGCCCGCCTAAAAGCGGGCTTTTTCTTTTGCAGGCGCACCTTTACCCAATGCCAAGCGCCAAGGGACAAACGCTAAAAGCTAATAGTTTAGAAGTCGTTGCTGGCCGCTGGCTGCAAGCTTTCTCGTGACTAACGTTCATGCACCGAGTGATAAACACTGATCCCGAACAACTGGGTTAAAATCCTGACAGATGTCTACCCACGCCTTACAGGTATCTTCGCGCGCCGTGACTTTGGAGAAAATGCTCCGCAGCATCATTCGCGGACAGGACGAGGTCGTCCGGCTGTCGCTTGTCTGCCTGTTTGCTCGCGGTCATCTCCTGATCGAAGGCGTTCCCGGCGTAGGTAAGACCACTCTTGCGCAAACGATCGCTCGCGCTCTCGATGTCGACTTCCAGCGAGTCCAGTTCACCGCCGACATGTTGCCTAGCGACGTCCTCGGCATCTCAATGTTCTCCACCATAGAACAAAAGTTCGAGTTCAAGCGTGGTCCGGTTTTTACCAACGTCTTGCTAGCCGACGAAATCAACCGCACCACACCGAAGACCCAGTCTGCGTTGCTGGAAGCCATGAACGAGCACCAGGTCACGGTGGATCGCGATTCTTATCCGCTGCCACAACCTTTTCTAGTGATCGCGACGCAGAACCCTGTCGAACATCACGGAACGTATCCGCTGCCCGAGTCGCAGATGGACCGGTTCCTCATGCGGCTTCACATGGGTTATCCCGCAGCAGAAAGCGAACGCCAGATCTTGCGCTCCGAAGCCGGTGCCGCGCGTCTCGACGACGTACGCGCAATCCTGAGCGCTGACGAAGTTACCGCCATACAGGATGACGTCACTCGTGTTCGCGTCGATGACTCACTTGTCGAATACGCATTGAACATCGTCAACCGCACTCGCAACTCACCCAACCTTTCACTCGGCGTTTCTCCCCGTGGATCGCTGATGCTCTATCGCGCCGCGCAGGCGATGGCTTATGTAGATTCACGTGATTACACTACGCCAGAAGACTTTAAGGCGCTCGCCGTGCCCGTCTTCTCTCATCGCGTAGTCGTCAGCGGCCGTTACTCCTCGACGATGAAGAAATCAGAGCAGTCGGAACAAATCCTTCGCGAAATCATCGAAAGCGTTCCCGTCCCCCTTTGATAATGAAGAACCATGTGGGTACGGACGCCCTCGTCCGTACACCGGTGCGAAGCACCGGCAAAAAAGAACAGCCCGGAGACCGAAGTCCCCGGGCACGTGAGTTCTTTACTTCACTGGCAAAAATTTTCGAAATTGCTCCGGCACGTTGTAGATGATCGCGCTCTCGCTGGGTGTGTCTGGAGAGTCGCATCCCGCGGCCGAAGCGACGCTCACGAAGCTCACAGATTCTTGCTTGTCGAACGTAGCGGTCAAGATGTACGGATTAGTTGCGTATGATTTCTTCGGCGGAGTATCTGCGCTCCATATTGCTGTCCATGTGCAGGCTCCATCGACTGCTTGCACGCGTCCGCTAACGCTGATCGTCAAAGCCTCCGGCGGAGCGAACGGCGCCCCATTAGCAGGCAGGTCGATCTTGTACGCTGTACGATTTGTGACGTCCTGCGACTTACCATTCGAATATCTTGCGGTTACCGTCAATTGCTGAAAGCCGCCGATTCCGACGACGTTAGGTGAAGAAGGAGAAACTTCTACGGACTGTAATTCGTAAGTCTGCCCGCATCCAAAAAGACAAACGAGTGCTAAACAACACAAACTTGCTACAACCTTGGGCTTCAATTGGGCCTCCCGGAATGTGTATTGCCGCTCAGACCTGAGTCTGTCACGCATTTTCAGAATGCCACGAGAGAAACGTTTTCCGACTGAATTCGCCTGCTTGTTTCCGGAATCAGAACAAACGTTGGTATGTGTACGTGAGTGATTGTCTTTTTCGGAACATCACAGCGCTCGTGTGATGTCTATCATTGACGCATTTCAAGAAAATTGCTTTTCCAGATTTCCATTCGAGTGGATGTGTGGCGCGGACATTCCTGTCCGCGACGCTTGCGGGCGACCGTCGACGATCGCTGCCCGCAAAGCGCGTTCCCGGTTCGGCTGGTGGCCCGGGTACTTCACCGAAGTAGAATGTTGGGTGCCCCGGGTTCCGCCTTCGGTTGGCGTAACCCGGGAGACTACTGGCGCTCGAACCCGTCAGGGTTGTGGCGGCATCAAGAAGATTCTCGGTCCAGTCCCCATCTTCAGGCTCTCGCGATCCCGTGCTTCCCACTCTGACTCAATCTCGACACTTCCTTTCTCGCGAAAGGCGTAGTGCCGATAGCTGCTCCATTTCCAATCTTCAGGTCGTTTCACGAGGCCGCGCTTCACCGGATTGTTGTGGACGTAGTCCAGCTTCACGTCGAATTCTTTCGCGGTTCGGATATTCCGGTCATAGCCGCGGGCCTGCCGAAGGAGCCTCGGTTGAGTGTCGCGAATCGATTTCGCAGTTTCTTGACGAACGAAAGTTTCAGGTAATGCATGGCGTCGGCGAGCGCTTGAGTCGGTGGTTCACTCACGAGTAGATGAACGTGCTCGGGCATGACGACGAATCCGTAAACGCGCAGGTCAAAATTCTTCCGCATCGACTCAAGGCATGTTAAGAAGAGATCGTAAGTGGTGGCAGACTGGAAGCGCGGTTCGCGGCGGTAACAACTAAAAGTGAGAAAGTGCGATTGGCCGGAGTGATGATATCGGCGGAGTCCGCTGGGCATGGAAGAAAACCTAAACCCTTTCGGGTACGCGGGTCAGTGATGCCCGGGTTAGGCCAACAGAAGGCCGAACCCGGGGCACCCAACAGATGTACCCGGGCCACCCGCGTTGTACGACATGTCGACTTGACGGCGGATCGACCAACTGCACAAAACCCGCAACACCCTGAGGAGAAACATATGAAGCGCATTTCAGGACTCGGCCTTGCGCTCGCGCTTTTGCTCGCCACTGCCGTACAGGCACAGCGAGTTGCAGTGGATGTGCAGGCCGACAGCAAAGTCGGCACCGGATTTCACGTCAAATGGGACTATCGCGCCGGAGGACTCGTTCTATACCGGAACGTCAATGTCGCCTCAGCTGTCGCTGTTCGGTTGGTATCAGATGACGGCGGCACCATTCCCATCCGGCCGCTCGCCGACTTACCAGGAGCTCAGGAGGTAACAGTATGGGATGTTGCGAGAACTCCTGAGGGAGGCGCCGTGATCAGCCTCATCGTGAGGTACACCGCTGTAGAAGTCAGGCCGCGGGTCCTAAAATCCTTGTTGCTCACCTACAACAAAGATGGGAAGCTTACGAAATTCTGGGATGTCTATCCGTACCATTTTCACCACCTCGCGGTATCGCATGATGGTGCGGTGTTTGGCCTTGGCACGAAGGACACGACGAGCCGCGATTATCCATTGCTAGTCAAGTACAACTCGTCAGGTGAAGTCCTCGGCCAGTTTCTTCCCGCCAGCCAATTTGTCGTAGGCGACGCAGTGGTCGAATCGGGTTCTCCGAACGGTGAAACGGATATCTTTGCTACGGATGACGAAGTCGTCCTATGGCTCGCTCCGACTCAGGAGATGGTGCGGCTATCCCTGGAAGGGGATCTCCGCGCTAGGCATTCCTTTCAGAAACTGTTGAGCGGTCTAGCACAGCGAAACGGAAGTTCACTCGTCCGAGTTTTAACGCTATCCCCCAATCCGACTGGCGACTTCACGGCTGAGATTCAATTGTGGCCGCAACCTAATTCGAAGAACAAAGCTGTACAGGTAACAACGGCAGTTCTGGCTAGAGACGGCAGCAACGCAAAGCTCAGCCCGCTGGTCCGGCGCGTGTGGGCATCGAAGCAACCGGTTCGATGCAGTGGTTCCTGGAGTTGATGGAAGAGCTGGGGGTGGAGTGCGTGGTCGGACATCCGGCCAAGATCCGCGCGCACGAACCACGCAAACAGAAGCATGATCGCCGCGACGCGCAATTGCTCATGCGCTTGCTAGCGGATGACCGATTCCCCGCGATCTGGATGCCGTCGGTCGAACAGTGCGATGTACGAGCGCTGCTGCGGCACCGGCATCAGTGGGTGCGCATGCGGGTACGCATCCAGAACGCCCTGCAATCGATCGCGCTCAGTCACGGGTTGCGGCGCGGCGCCGGCTTGTGGAGCAAGGACGGAAAACTGTCGTTGCTGGAGTTGTCGCTACCGCCACACACCGAAGCGCGACGTAACGAGCTGATGGCGATGTATCGGCAGCTGCAAGCTGACATCGAAGCCCTGGACCGCATCGTGGCCGACACCGCCGAGCAGCGGCCTCTGTCGCGTTTGCTGATGACGCATCCCGGTGTTGGTCCGATCACGGCGCTGGCGACGGAAGTCTACCTGGGCGATGCGACGCGCTTCGCCGATGGCAAGGCGGTGGCCAGCTACGTGGGCATGATTCCGGCGGAAGCTTCCAGCGGCGGCCAGCGCCAGCGGCTGGGAAAGCTGACCAAACAAGGCAATGCGATGCTGCGCTTCCTGTGGTGCGAATGCGTTCGGCACGCGGTGCGTCACGATGCGGAACTGAAGCGGTTCTACACGCGCAAACTGGCACAGAAAGGACTGGGCAAGGCGACGGTAGCCACCGCACGTAAGCTCAGGATCCGACTTTGGATCATGCTGCGCGATGAAGTGGAGTACGACGAGTTCTGCCGTCGCCGACGGCAGTGCGGGGAAGCCCATGCGGAGAGGCCTGCTCGATAACATGGTGCGGCGCGAGCCGGGACCGTACGCCTGAATAGGCAATCCGCCTCCCCGCTGGAACGGGGAATTCGAACAACTCATCGTGGTCGCCAGTGACCGAAGAGATGTCTGGTGGGCAACACCGAAAGATGAACGAAACATGGGCCGAGCTACAGGCGTTGCGAGCAGCAGAACAATGACGAGTCTACGAGTGCAATGGCGCTAGTGGAGACGTGTGCGCCAGAAAATCAAAACCCCTCCTAAAAAGGGGTTGCAACGGCCGACTTCGTTAGAGATGTTATCAACATCAATGTTACTGACTTTGAGTTTTGGTGGGTGCGAACGTTACAGCGACGGCCGGGAAAGAAGTACGATTCGGATATTGATTCGTGCTTCGAGTGAAGCCACCTCCGTCAGCGGGGGTAAATACGTTCTCTCGCAACCAGAAAAGGCTCGTCAACTTTGCCACGACGGGCTTTGAGGGCCATGTATGCAGTTTAACTTTCGACTTCACACGAACCCATTCTCCCGGCTGCAGCCACACAATCGTGTCCTTGTGGTCTGTTGATCCATATATCTCAACCCACCCAATACCAAGAGCTTGGCCGGGGCCAATACTGTCGAGGTTAATTACCAACGATAGACTTCGGTAGGTAAAAGCCTTGGTTTCATCTAGTGGTTGCAAATCGCTCAGATGCGGCGACACGGGTACTTCGATTGGCACGATGCCCGTATTTATAACCCGAAACTCAGCCTCAAACGGATCGAGGGTGATATCGGTCGGCGAAACTCGCTCAAGCGAGATCCCTAACGCATGAGGGTCTCGTCTATCGGGCGCACCGTCTCCTACGCTTCCTCCCCCGACGCCACCGCCGCAACCATCGGGATTACACTGTGGTTGTGCTGGCGGATGTCTTAGAGTGATACGCTGTTCGACGCCGGAGAGGTCGACGAATTTCACTTCTTGAGCGCAGGCAAGTACCGACAGCGCTAACGCCAAGATCAATGTCGCTTGTGCCATAACCACGTAAAGATTGTAATTCTGAACGATTACTGTTGAGAAATCGCGTTATCGTTCACAATCCGTCGTTCGTTCTTGGGAAGGTGGTAGTTTCTTCACCCGATCGCAGTCATGCCATCCCAGTGTCTGAGCCAAATACTAAAAGCCAATTGGTAACCGCCCTTCGTCACGTCCTTCCCACTCCGGGAATCGTGGTGTCAATAGTCCAAATCGCTCCAATTTCCGCCATCTTCTTCAATCCATTCCAAATATAAATTTCCAAAAAGTGGCAGGTTACCCCCACCAAAATTGCTATCCTAAAGATGTAAGTAGTAGAAGAAACAAAAGTGGCAGGAGACGCACATTCTCCCGCCACTTTTCTTTTGCAAAGAGGATTTCGGTAAACGCTTCGAGGACAGGCTTCGGACCAAGGGGTTCGCTAGCCACTAGCCAATGTCCCCTGGCCACTTTTGAAATCCTTTGTTTTCATGATCAAATTTTTAACTGCTTTGTTTTCATGATCACCATAGAGGGGGTAGGGGGTATGCATCTGGCTAAGCGTAGCCACATGTGATTTGAATTCATCGAACCGCCGGCCATCCGCTGCCAACCCCTTTACCTCGTTCTGTGACGCGGGTTAGCATCTTCGCAAATAAAGGGCGAGGACTATGGCCAACATCTACGAAATCGCACCCGACGTTTATCGCTTTTCTATCTACGTCCCTGAAATCAACCTGGCGTTCAACCATTTCCTCGTCAAAGACGACGAACCTCTCCTGTTCCACACCGGATCTCGCGCCATGTTCCCAGCCCTTCGCGAAATGGTCGCCAAGGTCATCGATCCGGCCACCCTCCGCTGGATCGGCTTCAGTCACTTCGAGACCGACGAGTGCGGAGCCCTCAACCAGTGGCTCGCCACCGCTCCAAACGCAACTCCCGTCCATGGCATGGTGGGCTGCCTCGTGAACCTGAACGACTTTTCCGATCGAGCGCCGCGGATGCTGGATCCCGGCGATAAAATCACCACCGGCAAATACACCTATCGCTTCGTGCACACACCACAACTCCCGCACGGATGGGATGCCGGCGTCTTATTCGAAGAAACGCAGCGCACTCTCTTCTGCTCCGACCTTTTCCACCAGGAGTTCGACGTTGAACCGCTTACCAGCTCCGACATCCTCGGCCGCTGCCGTCAGGTCCTCTCGGCGTATCAACAAAGTCCATTTGCAAACTACATCCCTTACACCCCGGAAACCGGACGCCAGTTACATGCCGTTGCCGACTTGAATCCCAAAACGTTGGCCATCATGCACGGGTCGAGCTTTTCCGGAGACGGCCGAAAGGCGTTGCACGATCTGGCGGACCTGTTCAAAGATGTCTTAGGCAGCAAAGCGCAATCGGCTGCCGCAGACTGATATGAACATTCTTAGATTCGTCATGCTCTTGTCGCTGGTCGTGTGGATCGGCGGCATCATTTATTTCGCAGCTGTCGTCGCACCAACCGTTTTTTCAGTATTACCGACGCGCCACCTCGCCGGACAGGTCGTCAGCCGCTCTCTCGGCGCGTTGCACTGGGTCGGAATCGTGTCTGGCATCGTTTACCTCATCGCTTCGATGTGGTATTCGCGACTCGACGTTGGATTTTTGCAACCGTTCACAACCCGGCACGTGCTGGTTATGCTGATGATCGCGCTGACATTGATTTCTGTCTTCGTGATCTCAAGCAAGATGCTGACACTCCGAGCTGACATCGGCGTTATCGACGACGTTTCTCAGAACGATCCCCGCCGCGTGGAATTCAACGCACTGCACCGCTGGTCCACTCGCCTCGAAGTTGGCGTGCTCGCGATGGGAATCGCAGTGCTGTACCTGACTGGAAAGGCATTGAGTACTTAGTTTTGGCATTTGGTCGTCAAGATTTTGCGGGAAGGCGATCGTCCGTTATCCTGTAAGTGGAAGTCCTCGAACGAGTCCTGGCCATCGTCAGCGTTCCTTGACCAACTACTAACTACCAACTACTAACTACTATGAAATCCGGAATCATTGGCCTGCCACAAGTAGGCAAAACATCGTTGTTCAAAATACTCACGAAGGTCGACGTTGCGACTGGACACGGCGGTTCACGCGAGGCCCACCTCGGCGTCGCCAAAGTTCCCGACGAGCGTCTCGATAAACTCGCTGCGCTTTACAACCCGAAGAAAACCATTCATGCCAACATCCAGTACGTGGACGTCGCAGCCATCGGCCAGGAAGCTCTGAAAGAAGCCAACTTCCTCAACAACCTTCGCCAGGTGGATTCGCTCACGCATGTGGTTCGTGCCTTCGACGATCCGTCGATTCCTCACGCTAAAGGCGACGTCAATCCGCTACGCGACATCAAGGATGTCGAATTCGACCTGATGGTCAGCGATCTCGGACAGATCGAAAAGCGCCTTGAGCGCCTCGAAAAAGATCTCAAGAAGATGAAAACCGCCGATCTCGTCAAGGAAGACGAGATCCTCAAGAAGTGCAAGGAATGGCTGGAGCAGGAAAAACCGCTGCGCGAACTGGAGATGACCCCAGAAGACAAGAAGCGCCTGAAGGGCTTCATGTTCTTGAGCGAAAAGCCGATTCTCTACGTCCTGAATATCAGCGAAAGCACCACGCTCGGCAAGGATCTCGACGAAGCTGTCGCGAAGCATGGAATCAAGGAAGCTTCATCGCGCCCGAACACCGGCGCAACTGCGATTTGCGGAAAAGTCGAAGCTGAACTGGCAGAGATGTCTGATGAAGACGCTGCGGAATTTCTCTCCAGCTACGGCCTGCACGAAAGCGGACTCACCCGTCTTATTCGAACTACGTACGAACTGCTCGGGTTGATCTCGTTTCTCACCGTGGGTGAAGACGAATGTCGCGCCTGGACGATCACTCGCGGCATGCGCGCCGTCGAAGCTGCTGGAGCAATTCACAGCGACTTGGAGAAGCACTTCATTCGCGCCGAAACCATTCACTGGGACAATTTGCTGGAAGCCGGATCAGAAGCTGCAGCGCGCCAGAAAGGTACGCTTCGACTGGAAGGCAAAGACTACATTGTGAAAGACGGCGATGTGATGCACATTCGGCATAGCGGCTAGCTTGTTTCCAGCAGTGGAGTTGCTGGTGATTCCAGCATTTTCGCCCTGCGGGCGAGATGTTTCTCGCGAAAATGTTTCGCAGCACGTTCACTCCACGCGCGAACGAAGTAGTAGTTCAACGCCGCGCCGATTGCAGAACTGAGAATTGGGACCACTCTTCCAGCCCATTTCTCGACCACTTCGGTGCTCGCTTTCGTCGCAATTCGCTGTATCACCTTCGGTACAAATCGCTGCACAACTTGACGCTCCACCAGTTCGCGACTGATATCCACGCCAGCTGCGCTCGCCATCGCGACCCATAGTTCCGCCATCTCATCATCCGTGTTGTACGGAAATCCGTACACGAGGCTGAGTTTCTGAATGGTTCGGAGCGTAATCGCCGATAAGATTCCAAGGTCTGGAACCAACGTGAGCATTCCGCCCATTCCAAGACCAGCGCCTTCCACCGCGGCGATCTTCATTCCCGCCCGAATCGTATCTTCTGCAACGTGATCGAGTTCTTCAAGTGGAACGCTGAACATTCCGTCGTACGTGCTCACTGGCAGACCGTGAGCTGTGCGCAGTTGCAACAGGTATCGATCCGGATCCACTTTTACCGTTTCGTACGCGTGCATGAAACCTTGCTTCAACGCCGTTTCGGCACGCCGAACCAACCAAGATTTCTTCTCCACCGATTCGCTCATCTTCGAGTATTAGATGCGGGTTTCCCAGCCAGATCAACATTCCTTTTGCCTCACCGCATCTGACCGTTGCTTGTGCTAGCATCAAGATTCAAAATGCCTGCTGGCAAGCTACAAGTCGTTCCTCTCGGCGGACTCGGCGAGTTCGGCATGAACTGCATGGCGGTTCGTTGGGGAGAGGACATCATCGTTATTGACGCCGGCTTGATGTTCCCCGAGGCCGAACTGCTTGGTGTGGACATCGTCGTACCGGACATCAGCTTTTTGCTCGAGAATCGCTCGCAGGTTCGGGCCATCATTCTTACGCACGGTCACGAAGATCACATCGGCGCGCTTCCTTCCGTTCTTACCGAATTGAACGTTCCGGTCTATGCAACCGAGTTCACACTCGCCTACGTAGAGAACAAACTGGAAGAGCACGGACTTCTCGATGATGCGCAGCTGATTGAAATTGAACCGGGCAAACGTTTTACGGTTGGCGTATTTACGATTAATCCCATACGCGTAACACACAGCCTGGTGGATTGCGTGGCCCTCGCGATCCACACGCCAATTGGCGTGATCATCCATACGGGCGATTTCAAGGTTGATCCAACGCCGACCGACAATCGGCTTTTCGATCTGCATGCGTTTGCCGAGTATGGCAAAGAAGGCGTGCTGGCACTGTTCCAAGATTCAACAAACGTGGAGCGACCGGGATACACGCCGAGCGAGCGCGCGGTCCGTCGCAAGTTCGAGGAAGTTTTTTCGATGACGGAGCGTCGGCTGTTCATAGCATGCTTCTCGTCATCGATCCATCGGATCAAGCTCGCTATCGATCTCGCCTGGGAGAACGGGCGTAAGGTCGCTCTGGTCGGACGTTCGATGAGCGAATCCACCGAGATTGCGCAGGACCTTGGCTATATCGATATTCCTGATGGCCTGCTAATTCATCCGGGAGACATCAAGAAGTATCCGCCAAATAAAGTGTGCGTCATGATCAGCGGCACGCAGGGTGAACCGATGTCTGCGTTGTCCCGCGCGGCGGTTGATAATCACAAGCACGCGAAGATCGAGAAGGACGACACCGTCGTACTGTCGTCGCGCATTATTCCCGGGAACGAGAAGGGGATCTATCGAATGATCGATCACCTTTTCCGCCGCGAAGCGCACGTGATCTATGACGATGGATCCAATCCTCCGATCCATGTCAGCGGACATGCCAGCCAGGAAGAACTAAAGCTCATCATCAACCTGGTGAAGCCCCGATATTTTATTCCGATCCACGGCGAGTACCGTCAGTTGAAGCGTCATGCGGAATTGGCGACGAGTATGCACGGTGCGGTCGGATCAGTAATGATGATTGAAAGCGGCGACATTCTCGAGTTCGACGAACTCGGAGCCCGCAAAGCTGGACGCGTGAACGTCGGTCGCGTCTGCATTGATTCCAACTCCATGGGGGATGTAGTCGAAGAGTTGATCATCCGCGATCGTCGCCACTTGAGTGAAGATGGAATCGTGTTACCCATCATCGCGATCAACAAGCTTACGGGGCGCGTGGAAGGCCCACCGGAAATCGTGACTCGAGGTTTTGCTGGGGTGGGCGAAAACGGCTTCATGGAAGACGCCCGTAATGTCGTAGTGAATACGCTGGACATTTCCAGCGCGGAAGAAAAAGCGGACTACGGCGTAATCAAGGAAAAGATCCGTCAAGACCTGAAACGTTTCATCGTGAAGAACACGTCCCGCCGGCCGTTGATTATGCCGGTGATTCTGGAGATATAGCTGCGCAGCGCATGGGTACATTGCCCCAGCCGCAACCAATCCGCCCAAAGCATCGCCGCTTTTTACTGATATTGCTGCTGTTGCCCCTACTCGGCGTTGCCAGTATTCCCGTCGCAACCGAGCATTTGCGGGCTGCTTCCCTGCTGCTGAGGATTCAGAACTCCGACGATCACAGCCGCCTTGCTCGTTACCACACCTATGCAATCGCCGAGACCCTGGCCAACGTGGGAACTCCGACCGGAGTCGTTCGCGCACGATTCTACAAACCGGTCGGTGCATCGAATCCTCCTGCCATGGTCGTCGTCCATGGTGTGCATCATCTTGGTATTGATGAGCCGCGACTGGTTGCCTTCTCGCGTGCACTGTGCGCCAGCGGTATCCAGGTATACACGCCCGAACTTCCCCAGCTTGCCGACTACCAGATCAATCACGCATCCGTAGATAACATCGGCGCGGCCACCGAGCATTTCAGCCAAATGACTGGTAGACGAGTTGGACTACTTGGCCTGAGTTTTGCAGGAGGCGAAGCGCTGCTAACCGCTGCTGATCCGAAGTACGGGGATGGGGTTGCGTTCGTCGTGTCGATCGGCTCGCATGATGAAATGCGACGTGTTGCCGAGTTTTATGCCAGCGGCCAGATTCCTCGTCCGGATGGAACCGCCACAACTCTGAAGCCACATGAATATGGGCCGCTTGTTCTTATGTATTCTCATCCGGAAGGATTCTTCCCAGCAGGCGACGTGAAACAAGCGCGCGAGGTGCTCCGACTTCTACTTTGGGAACGAGTAGAGGACTCTAAACAAGCGGCGCAGCTGCTTAGCCCTCAATCGCAGGCCGTCATGCAACATATTTATGCCCATGACGACTCGCAGGTTCGTTCCCAACTCGACGCGGTGATCGGCCGTCACGCACAGGAAATGGCACAGGTCTCACCGCACGGGCAGTTAACGAATCTTCGCGTCCCGGTCCTGCTTCTTCATGGGGAGACCGACGATGTGATTCCCGCGAGCGAGATGCTCTGGCTGGAGAAAGAGGTTCCTCCCAAATACTTGCGCGAAGCTCTTGTGACTCCGTTGCTCAATCACGTCAGCATCGCAGGAGAACCACCTCTTCGGCAGAAAGTCGCCTTGCTGCACTTCATGGCGGAACTCTTTGAACTCGCGGACGAGTCACGTTCATCATCGTTGCACCGGGCAATCTGAATGGTCACACTGGAACAAATCCGACAAGCACGCCAGCGATTGCAAGGGTTCGCTGTGCGGACGCCGATCATACGTTTCCCTCAGCCGATTGACGGTCGCACTCTTCACCTCAAGCCGGAGAATCTGCAGCCGATCGGATCGTTCAAGCTTCGTGGCGCGTATAACAAGATCTCCTCATTGACCGATGATGAACGCAGACGGGGAGTGATTGCTTACTCCAGTGGAAATCACGCCCAGGGCGTCGCCTATGCCGCTCGTGCGCTTGGAGTGAAGGCGACCATCGTCATGCCTCGAAATGCGCCCGCGATCAAGCTGGACGGGACCAGGAGCCTGGGCGCAGAAGTGGTGCTCGTCGGTCCGGCCAGTTCCGAACGCAAAGCTAAAGCGGAAGAGATTGCGCGCGAACGCGGGCTGGCGATTGTGCCTCCCTATAACGATGAGAACATTATTGCCGGCGCTGCGACCGTGGGGATGGAGATCCTCGACGACTTCCCTGCCGTGAATATAGTCCTGGTACCCGTGGGCGGAGGCGGCCTACTCAGCGGTATTGCTACGGCGATCAAATTGTTACGACCGGACGTGAAGGTGATCGGGGTTGAGCCTCAGCTTGCGAACGATGCGCAACAGTCTCTTCGCGCAGGACACATTGTCGAATTGTCGGCGGACGAAGTGACTCGAACCAGTGCGGATGGACTTCGCACACAGAGCATCGGCGAGCTGAACTATGAGCACATCCAGCAGCACGTGGACGACATCATCACGGTAACCGATGCGGAAATATTCGTGGCGATGAGCCGGCTGGCGTCTCAAGCGAAACTGGTTGTTGAGCCGAGCGGTGCAGTCACTACCGCTGCCTTCATATTCCATGCGGCCGAGTTGCCGGAATCGCCGAACACAGTAGCCGTGATCAGCGGCGGTAGTGTGGAACCGGAGTTTTTCGCGAAAGTCATCACCGGGTCAGTGCAGTAGGAATCAATCACGAGGTGTACTTCATGATTCGAAAACGATTTCTCGTCATTCTTCTTGGATTGATGGTTTTGCCTTTAGTAGTACAAGCGCAAGCAAAGCCAAAGAGTTCTGTAGGCACGAACGCGAGCGCAAAGCGCTTCTTCCCGTACAAGGTGCACCAAAAGGTGCTCGGTAACGGTCTGCACATCGTGGTGATTCCTACTCCCGAATTCAAGGACATGGTGACCTACGCCACGCCAGTATTTGCAGGGTCGCGCAATGAAACGCAATTGGGTAAGACGGGGCTTGCGCACCTGTTTGAGCACATCATGTTCCTGCACCACTACGGCAAAAAGCCGAATGGATACCAAGAAAATATTCGGCGCATGGGCGCCCACAATAATGCGTGGACGAACTATGACATGACGTTCTATCACCCCACGACGTTCTCTTCCAACCTGGTGGGGCCGATCCAGCGGCCGGGTGGAGCGATTCCGGGCTTGATCGAAATGGAAGCGGACCGGTTCAAGAACCTCACGCTTGATCAAAAAGAATTTGAAGTACAGGCGGGGGCAGTGCTGGGTGAGTACCGACGCATCTTCTCTTTTCCCGGCGTGAAGCAGTTGGAGATGTTTTCACCACTGGCGTTCCCCAATCACCCGTACGGGCACACCGTGATTGGTCTTCGCGAGGATGTCGAAAACATGCCGCAAGCCTGGGATGCGGCGTGGGAGTTTTACCACAACTACTACTCGCCAAATAATGTTGCCATTGTTGTAGTCGGCGATGTGCAGCCCGAGTTCATCTTCCGGCAAGTTGAAAAGTATTACAGCGACTGGAAGCCGACGAAAATTCCAGCGATTCCTGCTGAAAAACAGCCGGAGAGCGAGAGCTTCATCCACGTTCCCTGGGATGCCGATGTTGCGCCCCAGTTGGTGGTGGCGTATCACACGCCGGCAATGAAGCCGGGGACCGCCGAGACCGCGGTCATCATGTTGCTTCCGGAGCTGCTTGGATCACGTTCGGCACCACTCTTCCAGAAATTGCGTTACGAAAAACAGACAGTAACTGCATTCGAGGCGGACGGTGGCATGATTTTGAAATCCACCGATCCGCATCTTCTCGTGCTTAGCTCTGAGCTCATGCTCGATCGCTTCAAAAAGGATAAGAACGCATATGTCGAGGATGTGAAATCGGACATGATTACCGGCACCGAAGACCTGAAGAACTTCTCGCGGCAGAAGGATGCGGCCAGGAAGCTCAAAGTCATCAAGAGCAAGGTTAAGAACGACCTGCTGGGCGAGTTCGACTCCACCGGAAGTATCGCGGACATCTACTCGCGTTATTACCGTTTCGATAAGGATCCTGATGTTTTCGACAAATTGATCCAGGCGGTCGATGCTCTCATGCCGGCCGACATCGACGCGTTCGCCAAGGCAAACTTCACCGAAGAGCGTCGAGTTGTGAGTACGCTGTGGCATGACGGCAAAGCTGGTGATTCCAAACAGGAGGTGCGGTAATGCGGAATAGAAAGTGTCTGACCATCGCAGCAGCTCTTCTGTGCGCCAGTTTGCTTTCGGCCCAGGCAGCAAAGAAGTCTGCCGTGGGCAACCCGAAGCTGGTAACCATCGATTCTCCTTCGGCGCTATACAACGTCCAGATCATGTTCTACGCCGGATCCGCCAATGATCCTGTGGGCAAAGAAGGCACAGCGAACCTGGTAGCTAACGCGCTGATCGAAGGAGGATTCGGAGATCCGAAGAATCCAGTCACCAAAGAGAAGGTTGCTGAAATCACTCTGCCATGGGGCGATGCTGCTACTCCGAGCGTGCTCCTGGACAAGCAGACAACAACCATCTCAATGACGGTACCGAGAGATGCCTTCTTGGAGTTTGTGCAGCAAATCCTCAAACCGATGCTTACGCAACCGCTGTTCCAGCAGGCGGAACTGGATCGTCTTCGCAAGGAAGCAATCACCGGCATCGAATCTGGACTGCGCCTTGAACAACAGGAACAACTCGGTCTGCAAACGCTGGACAATTACCTATTTAACGGAACTCAGTTCCAGAACCTTCCGAACGGAACCGTAAAGGGCCTGCAAGCCGTCACTCGTGAAGACTTACTCAATTTCTACAAAAAGTACTACACCCGAGGCAATCTGGCGGTGGCGACAAGCATCAGTGATCCGACGTCGCTGTCGCTTTTGAAGTCCGCATTGCCTTCGGGCGGTGGCGGCTCGGAACCATTGAAGGTAGTGGCTGAGCCTATTCAAGGTCATCATCTTATTATCGTTACTCAGTCGAACGCGATCGCTACCGGATTGCATTTAGGGTTTCCGATTATGGTTGAGCGTGGCGATCCGGACTATTGGCCTCTGTTTGTCGGCAATGTAGTTTTGGGTCTGCACCGCGATGACTTCGGCCGCATGTATCAAGAGTTCCGCGAAGAGCGCGGGTACAACTATGGCGACTACTCTTACATCGAGTACTATGCTGGACGTCCCTATAGCCTGTTCCCGCCGCCGACTACACCTCGCAAGCAGCAATACTTCAGCATCTGGATACGTCCTGTGGGCCATCAATACGCTCATTTCATGTTGAAGGCAGCTACTGCGGAACTGGACCGCCTGATCCGCGAAGGACTCACTGCCGACGAGGTTGGCAGAGCGAAAATTAAGGCGCGCACTCTGTACCTGAACTACGCCGAGAGTGTCAGCCGGCAGTTGGGTTATAAGTTAGACGATCTTGCTTACGGCATGAGCAGTCGAGGGTATCTCGAAACAATGCTGAAATCCATTGACGCCGTCACTCCTGAACAAGTAAACGCGGCAATCAAAAAACATCTTCAAACCGCGAATCTGAAGTACGTGATCGTGACCAACGCTTCAGAAGGCGACCGTTTAGCGAACGACATCGCCACGAATACGAACGTGGTGACGAAGACTCCGGCCGAGTACCACATCCCCGCGCCTGTCCCGCCCGAGAAGCAAAAGTTGCTCGAGCAGGACAAGGTCTGGGCGGCTTATCCCTTGAACATTCCGCGGGAGAACATCCATATTGTTCCATCGGACCAACTCTTTGAGACCTCAGGAATCCCGGGTATCGAAACGAAACCTGCTGGAGGCACGAACTGATGAAGCGCTACCTGTACCTGATTGCCGCCGTGTTGGCGATCGCTTTGCCACTCTTCGCGCAAGAAGGACCACCCGACAACAACCACGGAATCATGGTGCGTGTAGCGCCCATCTACCTCAATCCCGATACGAGCGCGACCAAACTGGACGAGGTCCCGCGCGGGCGCGAGGTCATCATCCTCGAACAAAGCCGTAACTGGCTGCATGTGCTTGGCAGCGTAGCTCAACAAAAGGACATCAACGGCTGGATCATCGACAAAGGCGTGATTCGACCGAATACTCCTGATGGCGACAAAATCCTTTTTGGCGAAGGCGCCTCATCTGAACTCATCGCAAGCCAGCGGGGCGGACGCAAGGATGCTGCCGACGATGCTCGCCGGCTTTACTTCCGAACCTACGAATACTTCCCGAAGTCTCCACTTGCGGGCGAAGCGCTGTATAGAGCCGCGGACATTCTCTGGCAAATCGAAGCGGGAGACGTGCGCAGCCGTCCTTCCGCAAAGCAAAAGAGCCCGAGCATGCGTCCCGAGATCGACGAGCAGTACATGAAACTTGTCATTAAGAAATTCCCGGGGACTAAATGGGCCGATCTCGCCGCCTATCATCTACTAGAAAACAAAACGTGTGGGAATTGGGAAGGCGAGTCGAAGTGCCCCGAGAAAGAATCGGAGATGTATGAAAAGTACGCAGCGGAGCATCCTAACTCTCCAACCGCACCGGAAGCTCTTTATAACTCTGCGTGGCGTCAGGCTGCCTTGATCGAGATTTATAAAAACGAAAACAAACCGAAGCAAGTCGACGAGGCACGGAATCGTGCCAAAGCCGTAGCTCAAACTGCAATCACCAAGTACCCACAAAGCGACTGGGCTTATCGCGCCCGCACTCTGGTATATCTGGTGGAACAAGGGATTCCGACCTGGGGCAACGTTGTCGAGTAGATTTATGGCGTCGCTTTGATCGTTGTTGCTTCTCTTGCGCATTGCATCGTCGAGCTTCGGAGGAAATTTGCACGACTACCTGCTGGCAGTCATCCTGGGGATTGTTGAAGGGCTTACCGAGTTTCTTCCTGTCAGTTCCACAGCGCACCTTCGCATTGCCGAAGCTCTGCTCGGCGTCGATCTCTCCAATGGCTTCTGGAAGATGTTTTCGATCGTCATTCAGCTAGGGGCGATCCTGAGCCTGCCGATCTACTTTCGCAAGCGGATTGCCGAATTCCTCGCCACCTTTTCAAAAGGACAAAGTGAAGGGCGCAGCCTTCTCACGCATCCTGTCAGTCTCGTGCTAATCGCGTTTTTCTTTACCGCGATCCCAGCATTCCTGTTGACGAAGCTTATCGGCAAACATCTTGAGAGCCTGACGATCATGGGCATGTCGCTGCTCATTGGCGGGATCGTGATGTGGATTGTCGACGTCGTCTACGATCGCGGTGTTCTGCCGCACAAGACTGAGACTATGGAGCAGATGACCCTCTGGCAAGCTGTTTGGATCGGCATCTGCCAGATCGCGTCGGCAGTCTTTCCTGGGACCTCGCGGTCCATGGCCACGATTGCCGGAGGTCAAGTTGCCGGCATGACGCGCTCTGCCGCGCTCGAATTCTCTTTCTTCCTCTCCATCCCGACCATGGTAGCCGCCACCGGATACGATCTGCTCAAGTCGCTCCGCCCCAGCCACTCTGCTGATCACGCGATCGGGGTCGGTCCAGCCAATGCCGAACAGTGGATCACTCTAGCGATTGGCATGGCTGTATCGTTCGTCGTGGCCTATATCGTTGTCGCCTGGTTCATGAAGTGGGTGCGAACGCGCGGCTTTGTTCCGTTCGCAATCTGGCGGATCACTGTTGGCATCCTGGTTCTCACCTGGTTAAGCCGGTTGCAGTAACCACCTGGAAGACAATGTCCGGAAATTGTTGTCCCCTATGGTCCTTCTCGTCTCCTTTGTGGTTAACACCTGTCCGAATTTCCGCTTCCTAGGGCCGGCAAAAATGGCATAATCACATCTGCTCTGGTGTCTTCGCGCGGCAACGCGAGACCATTCCTCAAAGTTTCTCGATTCAACGGGTGAGGTGTCTCTTTGCGTTTGACCGGCAGACCTTCATGAAGTTTGTCTCGGCAGCGTTCGTTCCGACCAAGAACCGGCGGCTCAATGAGCTGATCGGGTTCCTGTTCTTTGTCTCTGCGCTCCTCCTTTTCCTCGCGCTCGCTTCGTATTCACCCACCGATCCATCACTTAACACGGCTTCGAATCGCGCCGCATGGAAGCCTACGCAAAACTGGATCGGCGTAGTCGGTGCTTACAGCGCTGACTTTGCCCTGCAGGTCTTTGGAATTGCCATCTTCTTTGTCCCGGTGTTCCTGGTGATGCTGGGAACGCGTTGGTGGCGTTCGCGGCCGGTGGATTCGTATATCGCCAAGCTCGCCGGATCGATTTCACTGTTCGTATTCTTCTCGGGATTTTTAGGACTACTTCCCTGGCATTGGCGCTGGATGAAAGCTGTTCCACAGGAAGGACTGCTCGGACGCATCGTTGCCGACATCCTGTTGCACTTCCTGAACACAGCTGGCGCATACATCATTACGCTCGCTTGTATCGCCGTTGCGCTGTATCTCTGCACCGCGTTCTCCTTCGGACAGGCCAAGACGTGGATGATGACCCGTTTCGCCTTCCTCTATGCGCTGCGAGATCGTTACCAGGATTGGAAAATTGCGCGTGCCAAGAAGCAGGCTCAGAAAGAGTTGGATAAACGTCGGGCTACCAAGCCGGTGGTTGCTGTCCAGCCGGCGGCTCCCGCGCCGAGAATTCCCGCGGAGCGACTTGCGCCAGGCCCACCCGCCCCGGCGAATGTAGTTCCTATGACTGCAGTGAAGTCTGGCATCGAACGCACATTAGGTGACGAGCACTTCGACGAAGAAGAGCCACCCGTGACATCACGCGCCGACACGGAAAAGATAGCGAAGACGACCATGCCGCGCATGGCTGGTGGCTTCAAGCTTCCGTCGACTGCGCTGCTACATCGTCCGGACGAGGCTTTTGCCGTCAATGAAGAAGAGCTAAAAAGCCTTGCGAAGTTGCTGACCGAGAAGTGCGCGGAGTTCGATGTTCATGGGCAGATCACGCAGATCAATCCCGGGCCGGTCGTCACCACGTTTGAGATGAAGCCGGAGGCCGGCATCAAGTACAGCCGCATCACCGGCCTCTCCGACGATCTCTGCCTGGCACTTCGTGCTGAAAGCATTCTGATAGAGCGTATGTCGGGGAAGAGCACGGTCGGCATCCAGGTTCCTAATCGTGAACGCGAAACGATTTGGCTTCGCGAACTGGTGGAAGCCCAAGAGTTTATGGGTGGCAAGTCAAAGCTCACCCTCGCTGTAGGCAAGGACATTAACGGGCGCATTAACGTCGCCGACCTGGCATCCATGCCGCACCTGCTGATCGCCGGATCAACGGGATCTGGCAAATCGGTGGCAATCAACGCCATGATCATGTCCATCCTGTACAAGTCCACTCCGGACCAGGTGCGGCTCATCCTGGTGGACCCGAAGCGTCTTGAACTCGGAGTTTACGAAGGCATCCCACACCTGTTCACGCCGATCATCACGGAACCAAAACTTGCGGCAAATGCGCTTCGCAACGCGGTCCGAGAAATGGAACGGCGCCTGAAACTTCTTGCGGCCAAGGGTGTGCGCAATATTGATCAGTACAACAAGCTTTTTGACGATCACAAAACGCCAAGCTTGTTTGAGAATGGAACCGAGCAGGAAGGCCCGATTCCTTACATCGTCATCATCATCGACGAATTGGCTGACCTGATGATGCTCGACCAATCGAATGTGGAAGAATCGATCACACGATTGGCGCAGATGGCCCGCGCAGTTGGCATTCACCTCGTGTTGGCGACACAACGTCCATCGGTGGACGTTATCACTGGATTAATCAAGGCGAACTTCCCTGCACGCATTTCGTTCCGCGTAGCGACCAAAGTTGACTCGCGAACCATTCTCGACGCCAACGGTGCGGAAGCGCTGCTCGGCCGCGGCGACATGCTTTATCTGCCATCCGGTTCGGCACGCGTTATCCGGTTGCACGCGCCATTCGTTACGGAGAAAGAAATCCATTCCGTCGTCGAATTCTGGAAATCGCAAGGCACCGCGCAGTATCAGCAGGCATTCCTCGAAGCTCCCAAAGACGAGAATGGAAGAGTGGAGAACGGAAGCGATGCGGGTGGCGAAGAGGAGCACGACGAATTGTACGAGGACGCGGTTCGCCTCGTGCTTGAATTTGGCAAAGCGTCAACCTCACTGCTACAGCGTCGACTGCGAATTGGGTACGGTCGCGCCGCGCACCTCATCGATCTGATGGAACGTGACGGCATCGTCGGTGCTGCCGATGGGCCGAAGCCTCGCGAACTATTAAAGCGTCCTGACTGGATCACCGAAGTAGAACAGTCCATGCGATAAAACCTTGATTGTTGCTTCTGCTTACCGCCACCATCGAGAGTAATGTACGCACGCTTTTTCCTATTCAGCTTTGCCCCGATCTGTGAGTTCACTTCGAGGAACACGGTCGGGGATTTCTCTTCGTTCCGTTCAGAGTTGAAATACAATTCTGAGCACACGGCAGCTTTCGCCCCTTATGGATGAATTGCTATTTTTTGGCTTCTTCGCACTATTGCTGCTGTTCGGTCCGTGGATTTGGCTTTTCATCCTGCGCAATCGTTTCCGCCACCAAAATGACCGGTTAGAGGAGCGATTCAGCGCCCTGACCCAACGCATCTACGAACTCGAATCCATAGTTCGAATCGCTCAGCGCAAGCTTGAATCGAGCGACGCTACCAAGGCTCCACCGGCGGAAGCAGTTGTGCCTCCTCCGGTTCCCTCGAAACCTGAAGTAGTTGAACGTCAAACGATTGAGCCCACTGCCGTCTCCAGAGATACGGTAACTCAACCGCAACCTTCCCAACCAGAACCGATTCCAGTGAATATTCCGCCGAGTGCCACCAGTTCACCTGCCGACTTGGATCGCTTCATAGCGAGCACTCAACTCGGTCCAAAACTTGCAGAACAGATTCGCAAGGGCGGCGGCATCGAGGAGGTGCTGGGCAAGAATTGGCTGAACAAGCTTGGCATCGTGTTGCTGGTTATCGGTATAGCTTTTTTCCTGGCGTATCAACTACAAACGCTGGGACCCGCGGGCAAGGTCCTCGTCGGATATACAGTTGCACTCGCACTCCTTGGAAGTGGCGTCTGGTTCGAACATAACGATCGCTATCGAGTTCTTGCGCGAGCTGGTATTGCGGGTGGCTGGGCACTGCTCTTCTTCACCACCTACGCGATGTATCACGTGCCGGCTGCCCACGTCCTTTCATCGCAAGCTCTCGACCTGGTGCTCATGCTGGCCGTTGCTCTGGCAATGGTGTGGCACACGCTTCGATATAACTCGCAGGTCGTTACTGGACTCGCTTTCCTGCTTGCGTACTCCACGATTTTCGTCAGCCGAGTAAATGTATATTCGTTGAGCGCCGGAGTAATACTCTCGATTGGAATCGTACTGATCACGCTTCGGCGGAAATGGTTTGAACTGGAAACCTTCGGGATTCTCGCCAGTTACCTGAATCACTACTTCTGGCTGCGGCCGATTGTCGAACCAATGGGCGAAGACCGGGTTCACTTCCCAGAATTCGTACCCAGTGTTGCCATCCTCGCTTCTTATTGGTTGATCTATCGCATCTCGTATGTCGTTCGCCGGGTCGACAACGTTGCCCAAGAGAACGTGTCGACCGTCTCCGCACTTCTTAATAGCGTTCTTCTGCTCGCGGTATTGAAGTATCAATCAGTCCATCCCGAGTGGGCATTCTGGGCGTTGCTGATTGCAGGTACGATTGAGATCACCCTCGGCCAGTTGCCGATTACCCGTCGCCGTCGGACTGCCTTCGCCGTGCTGACTACGATTGGGGCGGTGTTGCTCGTTGCCGCCATTCCTTTCCGCTATTCCGGTGCGCGGGTATCGGTACTCTGGCTTCTCGAAGCGGAAGCATTGTTCCTCGCGGGCATATGGATTCGCGAGATTGTATTCAGCCGTCTTGGAATGCTGGCCGGCTTTGCGGCCGCCATCCAGATGATTTGCTACGAAACGACTCGCGTATTCGGTCGCCGGATGGATGCTGCCGATCTCTCGCCTGATTATCGCGTCGGACTGCTCGTACTTGGAGTGGGAGCGCTAGTTCTCTATGCGAACGCGCATTACTTCATACGGCGCTGGTCTGAGCTCTTCTCTAAACCGGTTGATCAGAGAATGTGCTTATACTCCTCCTATTCGGGCGCAATCCTCGCTGTAATTGCACTTTGGATGGGTTTCCCTGAAGTCTGGACAGCCGTCGCTTGGGGCGCGCTCGGACTTCTGCTCGCTGTTGTAGCACGCCGCCACTCGGTTGATGCTCTCACGATACAAGCGAACATAGTTGCAGCTCTCGCGTTGATGCGAGTTGTCGTCGTGAACTTCTCCTCGACGGCCCAGTATCGACACGTTAGCCTGCGGCTCGTAACAGTCGCTGCTGTTGCAATCCTGTACTACGTGACATCACACTGGACGGGTTTCGTTAAACGCGCATCCGCTCTGCCACTGCCCGACGCGTACACCTGGGCGGCCTCCACCCTGCTCGCGGTTCTGATGTGGTACGAGTTGCAGTCGATCAGCGTTGCGCTTGCCTGGTGTCTCTTTGGAATAGTTTTGTTCGAGATTGGAATCCACAAACGGCTCGGCGCTCTACGCTGGCAGGCATACGTCGCATTCAGTTCCAGCTTCCTGCGAATGTTTTTCGTTAATTTGAATGCCGACCCGCAGCCGGGCGACTTGAGTCCACGCGTGTATGGCATTCTCCCATTGGCAGTGGCATTCTTCTACGTTTACATCCGGCGGAAAGAGGTTGCTCCCAACAGGTACGAGCGCTGGGTGTTGTTAGCCCAGGCGTGGATGGGCACAATCACGGCAGCTGCGCTGGTTCGCTTCGAACTTCCGACCACATGGGTTGTAACCGGATGGGCCGTGCTGGTGTTCATTTTGATGGCGTTTGCCTATCTTTTGAAGAACACCATCTTCCAGCAGCAGGCGCTTTTGCTTTCCTTGATCGTGCTCTTTCGTGCCCTCTTCCATAACTTCTATACCCTCGGCCCTCATCCGTGGAGCGAATCCAGCATCGCCGTTTTATCAGCGGCTGTTGCGCTGTTCGCCTCTCTTTATTTTGCTTTCCAACTTCGCGCGGAGGTACCAGACAGCTGTAAGGGCTTCCGTCGGATCTGGGATGCTTTTGTCGCCAATCCCGAGCAGATGTTGTTCTTTGTCCCTTTGACCATGCTTACGGTTCTCCTCGCACTCGACATGCGCAGTGGCTTGATCACGGTTTCCTGGGGAGTTGAGGCCGTAATGGTGTTCATCTTCGCTTTGTTGGTCGGCGAACGGAGTTACCGGCTCTCCGGACTCGCACTACTCCTTCTCTCGGTTGGCAAAATCGTCGTAGTAGATGTTTGGGGACTTAATCCGCGCGATCGCTACGTCACGCTCATTTTTATAGGTTTCGCGCTAATTCTGGTGAGTTTCCTCTACACGCGATTTCGGGAGACGATTAGGCAATACCTATGAAACGCTGGGCTCCACTTGTCGTCGTCATCGCGCTCCTTGTGGCAGGGCTGGTTTTTAGTCAGTTGCGCAAGCCACACACAGAGGTTGGCCCCGATTCCGTGCTTCACTTCATCGGAGATACCGAGCGCGAGCTTAGCCGGTTACCTCTGAGCGCCACTCGCTTGTCCGACGCGGAAGAGATCCGCATTGGCAACGAACTCGCCGAGCGCTACAAATACTACGAGTCCTCTGACCAAGCATCCGAGGAAACGGCACTATTCCGCCGCTATATAGAAAAAGTCGGAGTCGTTTTGGCAGCCCGTTCGAACCGCAAGCTGCCGTATCGTTTCCATTACATTCCCGAGAGCTACATGGTGAATGCCTTCGCTATTCCCGGTGGTCACGTTTATGTCGGTCGTGGACTGCTGGACCTGATGGACAGCGAGGATGAACTCGCTTCCATTCTCGGACACGAGATCGAGCACATCGATCGTTATCACGCAATCGACCGTCTGCAGGTGCAATCGAGACTGCAGCATCTTGGAGTCTTTCGGCTCATCCTCAGCGTCCCGCTTGAGTTGTTCCAGGCTGGATACAGCAAGGAGCAAGAATTGGAAGCGGATCGTGAAGGAACACGCCTCGGGGTTGAGTCTGGCTATTCTGCAACCGGCGCTCTCCGCATGTTCGACGCGTTTGATCGGCGATTCCGCGAAGCGCGCGAGGAACAGGCAAAGTCGCCCCAGGAAGAAGCAGCTCGCGTCGTTCTCGCAACCATGGAAGGCTACTTCCGCAGTCATCCTGCAACCGATGATCGCGTAGCACAAATTCACTCGTTGATGGAAACACAGGGCTGGCAAGCCAAATCCGAGCGCCCCTTTGAACTCTCGTACCTGCTCTGGACCGATCGAGCCGAAAACGCACTTCGTGCGCACAGATATAAAGAAGCATCCGGGCTGGCGTCGCAAGCCCTACGCGAGCACCCGGACTTTCCACGCGCTCTGCGGATTAACGCCGACGCCGACTACTTCCAAGCCAACTTCCGCGCCGCCGCAGAGACTTATCGCCAACTACTAAAGTTGCATGTCGACGCGGAAACTGTGAATACCTACGCCGATCTCTTGGTTTCCAGCGATCGCGAGAATGCAGTATCTCAGTTTCAGAATTGGATCAAAGAATCTGGACAGGGCTCTAACCCGGATGTAAACGATGCTCTTGCCGGACTGCTGCTCTTGTCAAACGAGCCTGCTGCGGCGGAACAGCTTGCCACCGAGCTGCGTTCCAACCCTGGAGCGCCCAACGCGCCTGAGCGCATGGCGAGACTGGGATGGTGGTACTACCGCGCTGCCCAGTACCCTCGCGGTTATGAACTTCTGGATGCCGCAGCCCAGCAGCGTCCTACGTCTACGACAATACTTTTTCAGTTTGCGATGAGTGCGATCGAGATTCGACGTTTGGAACAGGCAATCTCCTTAATGCAGTCTGTGGGTGTGCAGGCATCTACGACCGCAGCTAACGATGTTCGCAAAACTCCGGGCGAGCACGGACATTTCGCGAACACCAGCATGGCAATTGCGATCGCCCGTTGGCTGACTCTTGATCGAGATCGCGCGCTCTTAGAATTTCAAACTGCGGTCGCGCGTGAACCATCATGGGCAGACGGGAAATGGGTTGAACCGCAATATTCGGCGACGGCGTTACGCGCCATATCCGAAATGAAGACAGAAGCCGAACGCCGCAAAAAAGCCGCTGAGCTCAACGTGCGGCAAGCGCAGTAAAATCTGTACCCCATGAACTTCCATACCGAGTACCACACGTTTAACACTCGTAAGCATCGGGAGTACATCCACATTACTCCGCAGGTGGAAGCGGCAGTTAAGAAGAGTGGTATCCGCGAAGGCATGGTGCTCGTCTCTGCTATGCACATTACCGCCGGCGTCTATGTGAACGACAACGAATCCGGGCTCATCGAGGACATCGATGAATGGCTCGAGAAGCTCGCGCCATTCCGACGGGATTATCAGCATCACAATACCGGCGAGGACAACGGCGACTCTCACCTTAAGTCGATGATCGTTCACCATCAGGTCATTGTTCCCGTGACCAACGGTAAGTTCGACCTCGGGCCGTGGCAACGAGTCTTCTACGCTGAGTTCGATGGCGAGCGCCCGAAGCGGCTGATTATCAAGGTTATGGGTGAATAGCTCCCGGTCGCGAGCAGCTCAATCCGCATCCAACCAATGCTATGGCCCGAAAAGAACAAGCTGCCGACCTGCTAAAGCAAGGCCTCCCACCTAGCCAGATCGCTCACCAGATGGGCACCAGCCCTGCCGCCGTTATGCAGTATCTCTGCCTGAAGATCGGCGAGGGAGATCTTCGCCGGTCCGACATAGCTTTCTCGCTGGCACCTGAACTTCGCTCGGCCGTCGAAGAAATCATCAGCGAGACGGGATCAACCAGCTTGGGCGCAATCTCTCGGGCGCTTCGGAAGCGCGGTATTTCTGCCAACCGCGTTGACGTCGGGATTTACATCCATTACCGTGCGGCCCGTGCTGTACTGGGCGACATGTACGAACTCGTGCGCACCGTTGAAGTTCGCCTCCACAACTTCATCAAGCAGGCGTTCATTGCTGAGTTCGGCGACGACAACTGGTGGCGAAGCGGCGTGCCCGACAACATCCGGGCCGACTGCGCTGCCCTGCTCGAAAAGGATCCAGAACCCGCCGACGAGCCCTATTGCTACACGCACCTCATTAACTTGCGTGAAATGCTCGATAAGCGGTGGTCGGTATTGAGCAAGTACGCGCCGAAGCACTTACTGAATCAGAAAAAGGAATTGTTGGAGCGTTTGTTGCGACTGAACCGCATCCGGAACGGCGTGATGCATCCAGTACGGAACGCGTCGATTAATGAAGACGATTTCGAGTTTGTACGTGTGCTTGAGTCCGATCTCAAGGAACTTCGCGTCCACATGCCGCAGGACACAGAACCAGTGCCACTCTCCGAACAAATAGCAGCCGCAGAATCTTCAACGCCAGTTCGAGAACTAGTCACTACGGTCACTCCTTCTTTTGAGACCAAAACTCCTTCGGAACAAGCGGCTACTCCTGAGCAGGCCGAGAGTTCCGACGCAGCAGATTGAAATTACACCTCGCGTACCAACCGTTCGTCCCTGGAATTCGATTTCCCTGTTGACATTCTACAAGAGCTGACCCTATTCTCCTGTCGAACGTCTAGGAGAACCGATTGCCAGATCCTACTGACCTGCTCCAAGGTACTCTCGATCTGCTGATCTTGAAGACTCTTGCCCTCGAATCGATGCACGGTTGGGGGATTTCGCAGCGCATTCAGCAAATCTCGAAGGAAGTTCTGCATGTGCAGCAGGGGTCGCTCTATCCGGCTTTGCACCGACTCGAACGTCAGGGCTGGATACAGTCCGAGTGGGGCGCTTCCGAAAACAATCGGCGTGCAAAGTACTACTCGCTCACACGCAGCGGTCAAAAGCAGCTGGAGCGCGAAACCGCGAATTGGAATCGGCTGGCAACCGCCGTGAAGCTGATCCTGCAAACGCCGTAGGAGGTCATATGCGTTGGTGGCACGAACTCTTCCGCCGCAACATTCTCGAACAGCAACTCGATGAAGAGTTACGCTTCCATGTGGAGCGGCAGGTCGATGCGAACATTGCTGCCGGAATGTCTCCGGAAGAGTCACGTCGTCGGGCTATGCTTCAGTTCGGCGGAGTCAATCAGGTTAAAGAAGAGTGCCGCGATGAACGTAGCACCCGGTGGGCAGAATCTATCGGACAAGACGTTCGCTACGGATTGCGCACCTTACGCAAGAATCCGGGTTTCACAGCAGTTACGGTGATCACTCTGGCTTTAGGTATAGGCGCGAATACAGCCATTTTCAGCCTCGTATACGCAACTCTGTTGAAGCCTTTGCCTTATAGCAACGCGGAGCGCCTTGTCACCTTCCGAGGCAATCATTCCTTGCCGGATGCTTTGGACATCGATCGTTCCACCCGCACTCTGGAGAATGTCGGGGTGTACGCCGACTGGCCTTTCGACTTCATTCAAGGGTCCACTCCCGAACAAGTGGACGGCGCGATCGTCGGCGGTAATACATTCAAAGCATTCAACGTAAACCCTGCCTTGGGTCGCTATTTCACGCTAGCTGACAACGAGGCACGCCGTCCAGTCGCGGTCATCAGTAATCGTTTTTGGAATCGAGGCCTGGCCGCCGATCCCAATGTCCTTGGGCGCAAGCTAACCCTCAGCGGCACCGTTTACACAATCATTGGAGTGATGCCGGCGAGCTTCCGCTTTCCGTCCGGTAAATCCGACGTCTGGGTGCCGTTTACAGTCGGCTATCCGGAGGCGGTAAATGCCCGCGGTGCCCACTTCTCCTACCCGGTCGCGCGTCTTAGAGAGGGAATCACGCTGGCGCAAGCTCAGACCGAACTGGATAGCCTCGGAGCCTCCTTGGCTAAGCAACATCCAGACGAACCGCGCACTTTTAACGTCATGCCTCTACGCACTCGCATGACGACATCAACCAGGACACCGCTCCTGGTGCTGTTCGGAGCCGTGAGCCTCGTTCTGCTCATCGCGTGCGTTAATTTTTCTAGTCTCTTACTCACCAGGACCGCCTCGCGCAAACAGGAGTTTCAGGTTCGCATGGCACTCGGCGCCGACCGCTGGCGCATTCTTCGGCAGATTGTCACCGAAAGTGTAGTGATTGCCTTCATCGGGGCACTGGCCGGAATCGCACTGGCGGAAATTGGATCGCGGATCCTCCTTACGCTCAAGCCAGAGAACCTGCGCGGACTCGACGCTCCAGTCTTGAGTGTCCCTACACTCGTATTTGCGATAACAGTCTCTTTGCTTTGCGGTGTGGTCTTCGGATTGGCACCCGCAGCTCAGTTGTTCACATCCTCGGCAACTTTTCGCGGAGGCTCGCGAACCTCCACGACTCGGACACGCCTTCGCTCTGCCATGGTCGTTACCGAATGCGCGATGGCACTCGTGCTCCTCACCGGAGCAGGATTGCTGATTCGCAGTTTTTGGAAACTGCTCAGCGTAGATTCCGGCTTTGAACCTCAAAAGCTGCTTACGCTTCGTCTCACGCTTCCGGCATCTCGCTATCAGGCAATTTCTTCCCAATTGGACTTCGTTCGAAAACTGGACCGCCAACTGCAACAGTTGCCGGGTGTGGATGCAGCAAGTCTCATCAGTGAATTACCGATGGCTGGCACACACATGCAACACAACATGGTCATCAAGGGTCGCGCGGAGATAGCAGTTGGACAGGAGCCCGAGATCTCTGCTCACGAGGCCAGCCCTGGTTACTTCGAGACGATGAAGATCCCGCTGCTGGCTGGCAGAACATTCAATGAACGCGACGAAGAGAACTCGCCGTTGGTAGCCATCATCACCCGTGCTATGGCACAGCAGTACTGGGCCAACCAAAATCCCTTAGGGGCACAGGTGAAATGGGCTCGTGCGGGAAATGCGAAATGGATGACGGTGGTGGGAGTTGTGGGCGATGTTCGCCATGATGGCCTCGACGATGAAACGTACCCTGCTGTGTACACTCCCATGACCCAAAAGCAGATGCCATGGAAACGCTTTATCTCTGTCGTGGTTAGGACCAAAGCACAGGACCCGCGCTCCGCAGCGGCAACCGTGAAGGAAGTGGTATGGAAGATCGATCCTCTTCTGCCCATCACTTATCTCGAGCCTATGACTGCGGTCATGTCGGAAAGCCTGAGTGAGCGCCGCTTCAACACAGTGTTGCTCAGCGTATTTGCGGCGCTCGCATTGATTCTTTCAATGGTCGGTATCTACGGAGTGACGTCGTTTCTGGTAACGCAACGAACCCAAGAGATAGGAATCCGGATGGCACTCGGTGCTAGGCCGCAAGCTGTGTTGCGCATGATGATTTCAGAAGGCTTGCTGCTATCACTGGCCGGAGCTGCTCTCGGCGCACTCGGAGCATTCGTGCTCTCGAGAGTGGCGCAAGGGATGCTGTTTCAGGTGGGCAGTACTGACCCGCTCGCCTTCACTTTATCAGCCGCCACTCTGATTTCAGTAGCTGCTCTGGCCTGCTACTTACCAGCACGTCGGGCCGCCAAGGTAGATCCCATGACTGCATTGCGGCTGGAATAACACGTCATTTATGAAATTTGAAGGTGCAGTACGTGTGAACTGACGAATACGGTTATTGTGAATCCTGGGCCAATGTTTTTATCAAAGGCAATTATCCACCCTCCAGCAGTCCCGGAGTGAGTGCCGCGGAAACTCCGGCCACCACGTGCATTCGTTGCTCGAATCCGAACTGAGGGATTCCGCGATCGCCTGTCCGCATTAGAACAGGCAATCAGATCTGAATATTCCTTGAGCGTCGAACGCGAATTGACGGTTGCGTGAGCAACGTTCCTCCTGTCAAACCGTGACCTTCTCGTCACGTTGTGCACCCTCTTTTCGAAGCTGCTCCAATATTCCACTCACTGGGATTCGTGACCAGTCTGGCCGGTACTCCAGTTCGTGCGTGATTTCAAAGAGACATTTCTCAATCAGGTAAGAACGCAGCAGGATTCGCTTCTCTTTCTGCGACTGAGGAAGGAAATCCGCGCTTCCCGCAGCATCGAGGTAGGAACGCAGGTAAATTGCGCTCATCCACGCACGCCACGCTGAAGCCCACTTCTGAATTTGAGGCTGTACTTCGGTGCCACCCACAATGCCCGGAACCTGTCCGTAAAGTACTGCACAAGAGATGTAATCGATCGACCGGATCATGCACGCAACGTCTCTTAACGCACTGCGCTTGATGCGTCGTTCGCTCATAGGACGATTCGGTTCGCCGTCGAAATCCATGAGTACGATCTCGTTACCGGTAAACTGCACATGTCCCAGGTTCAAATCGCCGTGATGACGGATCCTGGTACAAGTGATGCGCTCATCTCTCAAACCCTGCAACTGTTGTCGCACATCCGCTTCGTGCTTCAGCAACTCGCGGGCTTCGTCCTGGGCATCTGCTGGAATCCGGTACAACCGGTTGCGCAGCAAGTCGAACGTTCGACCGATCATCCCCAGAACTCCGTGGTAAAGACCGTGACGATAAAAATCTGTGAAAGGTTCCGGGGCAAATTCCGAAATGTCAGGACGGCTACTCAGAGCTATGTGCATTTCGGCCGTCCGCTGACCCAACAGACGAATACTCTCAACACGCGTCCCCAGCAGGTCCGCCATTAGTGGTGGCAGCGGCATGTATGCGAGTGAGAGGATATCGGCCACAGGCTCCAGATTCCGGATTCGGGGATCCTCCCCGGGTATTGCCAAAGCTCGTTCGAAGAACAAGCCAAGGTGATCAATCATGTATGGCCACCCGTTTGTGCCATTACGTGAATAGGAGGTCAACATACCGAGCGTGGTAACTCGGCTTCCTTCATCGAAGGTCTCACGGTATTCGAGCCATCCCAGCGCTCTCGGTACGCTGCTGAAAGTCGTCTGCTCAGTAAGGAACTCCAAGGTTTCCCGGTCGGGATTGGCTCCCGGTTCGAGGCGCCGATAAAGCTTCAAGATGAAGTCTTCACCATAACGAATATAGGTGTTCGCGGAATCCGTTGGGATTCGTTGTGGTTCCAGGTTTGAACGCTTGCGCGCCCACTCTTTCCGAAACACGCGTGTATGTCCGCCCTGCACTTCCCCTGCATCACCTTTGAAGCGACGTCTCTTCACGGTTGCGGTGAGCAAGGCGTCGCTGAAGTCGCGATCGAACACTGCCCCGTAGATTACTGCTGTTTCATTGGACAAGCCTTCGAGGCGGGCGAGCACAGCCTCGCGATTATCGCGGATCAGAGCCTCTGCTTTCTCCCCTCTCGCAATCGAGAGCGCTATCAGATACTTTTCCGGATCTCCATCCGTGTACTCCACGTCGGTCAGCAATAGGTAAGATTGTGTACCCGAGAGCGGGATCAAATCGCTCAACGTCACTTCCCGAATATGCCGGTTCCGGCCTAGAAACCACGGTCGTTTGGGAAGAAGGTCTGGGAGCAGCCGGACTACGCCGACCCAGTGTGCATAGGAGAAGACATCCTCTGTCGTTTCGGCTGTCAACACTGGAACGTCATCCGGTTTCGATCCCACAGTCAGGGATTCCAGGCTGGCTTCCTTCGGCTGCAGGTGGAACCAGTGGAAGGCGTACGGCCCAAGTGATAAGAAGTAAGCATGATCGCTGGTGGCGGGAAAGCGTGCGCGTCCAAATACTTCTACAGGGACCAGGCCTTGATGCTTCGATAAGTCAAGCTCCGCGCACTGTGCGAACCGTGAGAGGTTTGCCACCACCAGTATCTTCTCGTCCTCGAACTGGCGAATGAATGCCAACACCTTGTTGTTCTGCGGATGTAGAAATTCGAGCGTTCCGCGGCCAAAAGCCTGGAACTGTTTCCGTTGCGCGATAATGCGCTTCATCCACCACAGCAGCGAATGCGCGTTGTTCTGCTGCGACTCTACATTGATCGCTTCGTAGTGATACTGCGGATCGATATTCACCGGCAGGTACAAACGCTGCGGATTGGCCCTGGAAAAGCCGGCATTGCGATCGGAACTCCATTGCATCGGCGTACGCACACCATTGCGATCGCCAAGATAGACGTTGTCTCCCATTCCAATCTCGTCGCCGTAGTACAACACTGGCGTTCCGGGTAGCGCCAAAAGCAGCGCGTTCATCAACTCCATTTTGCGCCGATCGTTTTCCAGAAGCGGAGCCAGCCTGCGACGGATGCCGAGGTTGATGCGCATCTGGCGATCATGCGCATAAGTGCGATACATGTAGTCGCGCTCTTCGTCGGTGACCATTTCCAACGTAAGCTCATCGTGATTGCGCAGGAACAGCGCCCACTGACAATTCTCAGGAATCGACGGCGTGAGACGAAGAATATCGATGATCGGGAACCGGTCCTCCATTCGCAGTGCCATAAACAACCGAGGCATCAGCGGGAAGTGGAACGCCATGTGACATTCATCGCCTTTACCGAAATATGCTACTGAGTCCTCCGGCCACTGATTAGCTTCGGCCAGCAACATTCGGCCGACGTACTTCTGGTCGACATGTTTTCGCAATTCACGCAAAACGTCATGAGTCTCGCGAAGATTCTCGCAATTGGTTCCTTCTCGCTCGATCAGGTAAGGAACCGCATCCAGCCGCAACCCGTCTACGCCCATGTCGAGCCAGAAATCCACGGCTGCGAACATCGCCTCCCGAACTTCTGAATTGTCCCAGTTGAGATCTGGCTGATGTGAGTAGAACCTGTGCCAGTAGTAAGACTTCGCAATCGGATCCCACGACCAGTTAGAATTCTCGAAATCCTTAAAGATGATACGAGCTTCTTTGTACTTCTCTGGCGTGTCACTCCAAACATAGTAATTTCGCCACCGGCTGCCCGGAGCTGCTCGACGAGATCGCTGAAACCAGACATGCTGGTCAGACGTGTGGTTCAGCACCAGCTCGGTGATCACCCGCAGCCCTCGCCGGTGCGCTTCGCGCAGGAACTTCTGAAAGTCCGCCAAGTTGCCGTAGGAAGGGTGCACATCGGTATAGTCGGCGATGTCGTACCCATCATCTTTTAATGGCGACGGGCAGAATGGCAGTAACCAGATCGCCGTAACTCCCAGATCTTCCAGGTAGTCGAGTTTCTGGGTCAGTCCTCCGAAGTCGCCAATTCCGTCCGTGACGCTGTCGTAGAACGCCCGCACGTGTACTTCATAGATAATCGCGTCTTTGTACCAGGTGGGATTAGAGCGCAAGGTCATGCCTGAATAAAAGAATGTTCCCTTACTCCGATGCAACTTTGCCGTCCGGCGTAGCTGCTTTGATCAAAAACCTGAATTGAGTGGTGACCCTCAATGAAAAAGGGGAGCCCAAGGGCTCCCCACTAAGTCTAGCAAGTTTTAGAACTCAAATCGCAAGCCGTACTGCGACCGGAATGGCCCCGTGAACGCGGGCCCTCCCTGCCCCCCGCAATAGCCCTGCGGCTGCATGAACGAGCCGCCCGGTCCATTGTCAGACGAATCGGTTCCAAAGTTATTGCAGAAATTGTCACGGTTGAAGAGGTTGTAGAACTCAAACATCAGCTGCAGCCTCGCGCGCTCGCCAAGTTTGAAGTTCTTCGCTGTGCGCAAATCGACCTGCGCGAAAGCTTTCCCACGAAGGCTGTTAGGTTCAAGCATTACGCACCCAGGAGTCGTAACTGGCGCCGTAGGAGTACTTCCCTCGCACGCTCGGTCAATCGTCGCCCGCCCATCCCCGTCAACATCCGCACCGGCACCGAAATCGTAGGGACGCGCGGAAGCAATCTGCACCAGCGGAGACAGCTGGAACCCATACGGCAGTTGAATCACGCTGCTCAAAGTGAATCGATGGCGCTCATCAAACGTCGTAGGACCGAATTCGTTCGGCTGAAATTGCTGTTCAGGCGTAACCGCGATGCCGCTTCCGCTATAGGACGAAGTTGGACGTCCGCCCCATGACCTCGACCACGCCACTACGTAGCTCGCCTGGAATTGGATGTTGTTGCTCATGCGTCTCTTGAGCTGGAAATTCAATCCGTCGTAGCGCGAACGATTCGTAGTCGCATAGTCGTAGATCTGAGCCAGTCGGCCTGCCCCCAATCCTGCAGCTACAAAGCCCGGATCCAGTAACCGCGTATTGGCTCCGGCAACGCAGCGAGCATCGGCGGGATTGGAGCCAGGGAAGGTCGCGTCGCACACGCTGAGAATCGGGTTCATGTTGAGCACCCTGGGCTCGTGTAGTCCCAGGACGTGGTAGTAATCCGCCGAAAATGCAAAGTCGTTGCCGATCTGCCGCTCAGCGCCGATGGAGAATTGGTGCGACCACGGGTCCGTTAACCGCGGATCGATCATTCGTCCCACTGCCCCCGCTGCAAGGTCATTGATTCCGGTTGCCGGAGCTGGAAGTGGGTCCACGCCGTAGCGGAAGCTGCACAGTGCTCCGGTACATGCACCTGTTCCAGGGGCGGTGCTGCTCGTAAGATCGCTTTCCAGCACATTGGGATCCTAAGCTTAGAATTCCACGTGGACAAGTTGTCGCG